>Ga0207757_100239_pt1 | contig 42851 bp, 39 predicted proteins | sample A23P3SouthBayCA_2_FD_187752 | JGI IMG/M metagenome (GOLD analysis project Ga0207757, IMG submission 187752) | Aerobic enrichment media microbial communities from Eden Landing Ponds, California, USA - A23 P3 (2) (SPAdes) | ecosystem: Environmental > Aquatic > Marine > Unclassified | place...
CACCCGGCGAACTTCGCCGGCCAGGTGTACGAGGTCGAACAGTACAAAGTCGACGAGGAGACCGGCTACATCGACTACGAGGGCCTCCACGACCACGCAGAGGAGTTCGACCCGGACATCATCGTCTCGGGGTATTCGGCGTACCCCCGCGAGGTCGACTTCGAGCGGATTCAGGAAGCCGCCGACGCGGTCGACGCCTACCACCTCGCGGACATCGCCCACATCACGGGGCTGGTGGCGGCGGGTGTTCACGAGTCTCCCGTCGGCGTCGCCGACTTCGTCACTGGCTCGACACACAAGACCATCCGCGCCGGCCGCGGCGGCATCATCATGTGCGGCGAGGAACACGCCGACGACATCGATTCTGCCGTCTTCCCCGGCTCCCAGGGCGGCCCAGCGATGCACTGTATCGCCGGCAAGGCTGTCGGCTTCGGCGAAGCGCTGGCACCGGAGTTCGAGCAGTACGCACAGCAGACCGTCGACAACGCCGTCGCCCTCGGCGAGCAATTACGGGAGCACGGCCTCTCGCTGGTCTCCGGCGGGACGGACAACCATCTGGTGCTTATCGACCTCCGGCCGTCCCACCCGGATACGACCGGGAAGGAGGTCGAGGAAGCGCTGGAAGAGGCCGGCATCGTCCTCAACGCCAACACCGTCCCCGGCGAGACTCGCTCGGCGTTCAACCCCTCGGGTATCCGTGCGGGGACGCCGGCTCTGACGACGCGCGGGTTCGGCGAAGACGCCTGCCGTGAGGTCGCGGACCTCATTTGTGAGGTCGTCGACGCCCCCCACGACGACGCCGTGATTGCGAGGGTGAGCGACCGCGTGGACGAACTGACCGACGAGTACACGCTGTACGAATAGAGCGGGGCGGGCTAGGGGCGCTGGATCGGTAGAAGCGTTTTGTGTCACGGCCGTCCATCCCGGGGTATGGAGGCCTGCAACCTGACGCTTCGCGGCCCAGAGGCCGACGCGTTCGCGGACTCGTTTCTGGAAACCAAGGCGATGGAAGCCAAGCGTTCGCTCAACAAGCGTGGTGTCCGCAACCTCCATCGATACGCGGGTCCCGGGTTCACGCAGATCGCCTACGAACGCGGGTCCACCTACGATGATTCATGGCTCATGGTTTCCGTGCTCGTCGAAACAGTTGACGACCGGACGCGAACCGTCGTGGTCTTCGTCGGCGGTGGCGGCGAGGGGCCGTTCAAGATGGAGGAGATAACCGTCCGGAGGTTACAACAGGGCGAGGAGGCGGTCGGACAGGCGGGTCGGTTCGCGACCGTCCTCAGCGATATCGAACAGGTGTGTGCGGAGCTAGAAGTGACCGTGGAAACGGCGTGGGAAACGGAGACCGAGGACAGCATCTCGGCGAAGCTCAAGCGAGAAATATTCGACTCTTGATCGCTAGGTTTCACGAAAACGGGCGTCGCGATATCCCCACGTCGCAGGGCTACGAATCGAAAGTGGGACAGACGGAGTGGGGATTAGTCGTCGCTTTCGGCCTCTTTCCGCGCGTTGAGCTTCGCCTGCTCTCGGGCGCTCGGATTGACGGACTCCTTGAACGGCACTTTCGCAGCGGTGGCAAACACCGGCTCACCGGGCTCGTCGGCGTACTCGTCGGGGAGATGGACCTGGAACTCCAGATCAAGTTCCTCGTCGTAGATCTCGTCGTTGAGCGGCGTGTCGGTAACTTCCTGAATCTTCTCGGCCGGGACGAATCCCATCCCGATGTTGGTTTCGAGATCCGGGTTCCACCACGGCGAGGTGAGGTAGCCACACTCTTCACCCGTGTCCGGGTCGGAGATGAGCCAGAAGTCGGGGGCGTAGTCACGGATCGGCTCGCCGGCGATCTTCAGGCCGATGAGCTTGTGCTCGAACGGGTAGTTGCCGTTCTCGATCTGTTCTTTCTGTTCTTCGAGAACCTCTTTGCCGATGTAGTCGGCCTCCTTGTCGTCCGGGACGTGATAGCCCAGGTTGACCTGGAACGGGGAGGTCTCGTGGTCGAGGTCCTGGCCCCAGGACATGATACCGGCCGCAATCCGGCGGTGGTGTCCCGGTGCGATCTGGCGGCCGTCATGGTCCTTGACGGACTCCATGACGGGGTCCCACACCTTCTCGGCGTCCTCGTGAGCGTTTCGGACGTAAATCTCGAACCCTTTCTCGCCGGAGAAGCCGGTCTGGCTGATGAGCACGTCGGCACCGTTGATTTCGGCGTCCATCAAGCCGTAGTACGGGACGTCTTTGACCTTGTCGCCAACGACGTCAACCATCACGTCGAGCGCCCTCGGGCCCTGGATCTGCATCGGGGCCACGTCGATTTCGTCGATCTCGACATCGAATTCGTTGTCGACGTTGACGCCCTGCAGCCACTGCATCAGCGTCGAGTCCGAGATGGAGAACCAGAACTCGTCTTCTTCGGGGCGAAGGAGGACGGGGTCGTTGAGGACGCCGCCGTCCTCGTTACAGAGGATGACGTACTTCCCGTCCATGGCGTCCATGCCCGTCACGTCGCGGGTGACGACGTAGTTCGTCAGCGCCTCGGCGTCTGGCCCTTTGACACGAATCTGACGCTCGACGGCGACGTCCCAGAGGGTGACGGTGTTGGTCAGTGCGTCGTACTCCTTCATCACGCCGCCGTCCTCGGGCTCGATGAGGCCGCGCGGGTGATAGAGACGGTTGTAGACGGTCGCTCGCCAGGCACCCTCCTCGTTGAAGGATTTGTGGAAGAACGGGGACTTTCGAACGCGCGTCGACACCAACATCTCGATGTTGGGGTCACCAGTCTGGCGGAGGTTACGGGGTACTGTCCGGTCTGACTGGTCGACACTGGGATGGTTAGGATGTTCCTCGTTACCGGTCATGCCTATGAAAGAAGATGAGAAATACTAATAAAAGATATTGTTACTTGCTTCTGGGGTTTATATACGGGTGTGGGTCTGTGTGGTCAGCGCGGGTTTCGAAACTGTAGCCTAACGACCTCTGTGCATGAATATTCCACCAGAATATTGGTACGACTCTATCGACACTGGCAGCCGTATCCACAGAACAGACCGCAGGGAACACGACGAAGTCAAGTTGTGACTGCCTGCTGATAGGTCATGCCGTCCCACCACCGGTACGAGTGTATTTGACGATGTCGAAGTCGCTGTGTGCCGTTCTCTCAGTCTCGGTCCAGCAGGACCAGTCGACGGTCGGGAAGACAGTGTCGCCGTCGAAAGCCGCAGTTAGTTCGGTCAGGAGCAGTTCGTCGGCCCGCGGCAGAAACTGTTCGTACACGGTGGCGCCACCGATAATGTATGTCGTCGATGCCCCACTGTCGTTTGCTTCGGCTAACGCCGCCTTCGTCGAGGTAACGGCCGTAACAGTGTCAGGAAGCTGTTGCGGTGTCGAGGTCAAAACGATGTTCAGGCGCTCCGGAAGTGGGCCGCCGAGATCACGCCGGATGCTCTCGAAGGTCCGCCGTCCCATAACTACTGGATGGCCGATAGTCGTCTGTTTGAAATGTGTCAGATCCTCGGGATACTGCCACGGCACGTCGCCGTCAACACCGATCACTCCGTTTGCCGCGACGGCGGCGATCAGCGAGAGCTTCATACACACTCCTTTGTCGGGCTGCTAATAATAAATCCATCCCAGCCCATGAACGAGGCCTCCGCTCGAAACGACGTATCAATCCCGTTGGCCGAGTTGGGGGGACACGGTTGCAAGGGGCACAAGGTCGCTCTCGGGTGCTGTAATCCCGCCATTTGTGACCAAACCAGTGAGACGGGGCCACACCAATGCTAACCAGGAACGCGATAGCACGTCTCGCGCGCGACTTATGGGGTTCAGCCATATTAACTGTCGTATGGACACGATTCACCTGTCGCCCGGTCCCGCCGCTGCTCAGGCGTTTCGCCTGGGCATTGTCGCGAGTGCGGTCGGTGGACTCGGTGGAATTGCGACGTTATACTGGCTAGGCGTCTTGACACCGCTGTTTGCTGGATACGTACTTATCCTCCTGTTTCCCGTGTATCTGGTCTTCGCCGCGACAGCGTTGAGCGTCTGGCTGGGATACAATAAAGACGCGACGTCATTGCGTCCGGTCTACCGCAAAAAGGATTCGAGCGGGCGGTTTGAGTAGCCGATTACGGTTGAGTGTAGGTCATATAGACTCGCTACAGATACTTTTAGAGTATTTGTGCGCATATTAGGGAACTTACTCCCAAACATAGCATATCCTCACAAAGATAGGTCTGAAAGCGGATGTATCGAATAGGAGGCCTCTGAGTGCTCTCCGGTGTCGGATCTGCGAAATCACTCCTCTCTGTCAATTATTGTCGCCGCAATGAGGTTCCGCATCCCACGGCGGAGTCGGCCGCTCATCGCTGTCGAGGACAGTCCGATTTCTTCGGCGACTTCGTTCAAGGAGATGTCCCTGGGTTCTCCGAAATAGCCGTTTTCGTACGCGGTTATCAGCGCGGTCCGCTGTTCATCGGTCAACCCGTATGATGACTCACCGCCGGTGTCCGTGTTTCCGTATATTTCGATGATATCGAGCGAGATATCGTTCTCGCTGGCATACTCCCAGATCGTGTTGAGCGCCTCACGGTCGGGGAGCAGGAGTCGGACGAGCCACCCGTTGCCCTTCGTCTCTGTATGGACGAGAAACCCGTTGACATCGGTAACGACAGAGCTGATCAGTTTGGTCTCGGGAGTGTGCTCGATGTAGTATATGCCAGTCTGTTCGGTCCAGTCGACAAGTTCGTAGCTTTGGACCGTCGGGTCGGTATCGAGCATCTCTTCGAGTCGCTCTCTGTCGTGATACTCGACGAGAAACGGGAACACAGTCGACCCCGGATCGGTGTTCCCCTGCGTGATGACACGGATTGTTATGTCTTCGAGGTTCTGTAAGGTTGGAACCAGAGCGAGGCGTTCGTGTTCGATATGTATCTTAGTCGTTATTGACATTTTGTGGTACAGAGGCCGCTATCGAAGCGTCAAAGACGAACACCAGTTCGACAACTGAGCGCCATGATATGTGAACTGCTGTATATACGCGGGGTAACCACGTGAATGTTTACATGCACAGGTGCACACACGAGGGCAAAAATAAAAAACTGACTGCCGTCCCAAATAGCCCCTATTACTACAGGGAGACTATATTTTCACCAATGAGAACAGTTCTACGGATACAGTCAAAGCGCCCAAGAAACGGGAAACAACTCAGAAAGAGTGTGTCATCTATGTATCCAATCCGGCGAGTAGAACACGTATCTATCGGAATATGTATTAACAATCATTTATAATTGTCCGTAATAAACACCCGTAATTATCCCCCAATGAGCTTAGAAGGCTATACCCAGTATACTGTATTGATATGAGTAAAACACAAAACCACTCCACCGAGGACAACAAGTTCGCAAACGACGATTTCTATCTGCCGGCAGTCGCGCTGCCACCGAACTTCGGTCGCATCGAGGCGGCTGTTTCCGACCTCTTCGACTTCCACGGTGTCGTGCTGATTCCGGACAGCTACAACAAGTAATTCAGCCGCGCGGCGTTGTATAGTTACTTTGAAATCTATCTAACCATTCGCGGTTAGTCTGTTAGTTTGTCGGCGACCGCTTCGACAGCCTCGACGGAAACGTCATGTTCGTCGGCCACCTCTTGTGCATGTGCTGCCGAGAGTGAACCGTTTGCAGCGACTGTCTCCTCACTGTGTTCTCGAGGCTGTGACGGCGCCAACGTCGCGTCGCTGATGGACAGGTTCACTGCGTCCCAGCGGGTGTAGTGACCCATCGCATCGAAGTACGCCTTTGTCGCCCGGCGTTCGTCGTCCCGGAACTCGGCGGTCAGGAGCCCCTCCTCACCGACCAGCGGACCGGCTTTGACGATCCCCGCCGGGTTGATGAGCATACTTCCGCCCGCGGCGACGTTGAACCCGAGTTCGTCCTCCGAGAAGCCGTCTGGAACAGCGTCGCTCATGTACGCTGAGCACGCAGCGACGAACGACTGGGTTTCGAAGGCGTACTCCCGCATGGCGGGATAGATATCACAGGTATCCACAGCTTCGCTTGACTCGGCTCGGGTCTTGTCCCCCGGATGACCGTGCTGTTCCCAGAAGCCGGGCCAGACGGCGGCGTGTATCTCCTCGCCCATTGCGGTCAGCGCCGCTTTCGAGAGCGTCATGTGGTTCTCGTAGCAGATGAGCCCACCGAGCCGACCGACATCCGTCTCGTACGTGGCCAGGCTCGACGGGTCCCCCCGACCCCAGATGGCCCGCTCCTCGTGGGTCGGCATCAGTTTCCGGTGGCGACCCATCAGTTCCCCGGTACTGTCGAAGTAAAACAACGAATTGTAGAGCGTCTCGCTCCCCTGACGATCACTGATTTCGTTCGTGCCCAGCACGAGCGTGAGATCCGCTTCCGCGACAGTCTCACCCAGTATCTCGATAGCCTCGTCGTCGACGTGGAGACTGTTCTTCTGGAGGTCCACCATCAGGTCAGTCCATCTGGAGATAGAGACGCTGCCACGCCAGTATGGGTACCCCGGGAAGTACGTCTCGGGGAACACGACGATATCTGCACCGTCCCGGCCGGCCCGCTCGATATACCGGCATGTCTTGTCCAGGGTTCCCTCCTTGTCGTGGTAGACGGGCTCGACCTGCGCGGCCGCGAGTGTGAACGATTCGGCTGGCATTCGTTCGCAATATACAGACCATCATCAAATCAGTTTGTCCGAAGACGGTGCGAATCTGGGCTCAGCATTCCGTCGCCATAGTCTGAACTGCGTCCGTACTACCCTACTGGCGTCCCGGTTCTGGGGCCTGCCAGGCGACGATGATACCGGCGACAGCAACCGTGCCAGCCAATACAAACGCCGGCTCGAATCCGGCCCTGTTCACCACAACTCCGCCGGCAATCGGCGCAAGAAACGCCCCCGCTAATCCGATACTGGTCTGGAACGCGACCGCCGTTGCAGCGACGTGCGGGTCAACGACTTCCCGAACGTACGTGAACGAGAGACCAAGTGTTAGTTGGACGGCAAACCCGGTCAGCAAGAGGACGGCAACAAGCAGTGGCAGCGAGCGAAACTGCGTAAACCCGAGGAGAAGCGGCGCAGCAAGGCCGAAGGACCACAACACGACCGGTCGCCGTCTGCCGTTGAACACCCGGTCCGAGATGAGCCCGCCGCTGATTCGAGAGACCACACCAACGGCGGGGAACACGGCAACGACGAGTCCGCTCACGGCCAGGGAGAAGTCCAGTCCTTGCGTGAGGTACGACGAGCCCCAGCTATTCACGAACAGGTACAGCGCGTAGCCGAGGAAGCCGAGGACACCGACGAGCCAGACGTTCCGGCTCCGGAGCACTGCCCCGAATTCCTGCAGGGACGGGGCATCGCCGCGGCTCCCGCCGTGCCCGCGGCTCGCCGGCCAGAAGACGACCAATCCCGCGAGGGCGGGGCCAATGAATGCCAGAAAGACAGCCGGCCAGCCGAACCGCTGGGCGATGAGCGGCCCCGTTCCCTGTCCGAGTGCGAAGCCGACCGGCCCGCTGGCGGTGAAGATGCCGACTGCTGTCGCGCGGTGAGAGTCGTCGACGGCCCGGCTCACCATATCGATACCGGCGTTCCAGACGATGACATACGCAGCTCCTCCCAGTGCACGCGACGCGAGGATTGATTGGTACTGGCCACGCCGACCGGCTAGCCAGCCCCACGTCCCGGCGATGACTAACGTGCCCACCGCAAGTGCCATCGCGGTCCTCGAATCGGTCCGGTCCAGCACAGCACCGACAGGGAGACTGACGACGACAGCGGTGCCGAACATGACCCCGACCAGGAGGCCGGCGGCTGTCGGCCCGACCTGTAGTGACTCCTGAATGAGTGGTGTCACGCTTGCAGGGACGATCTCGTAGGCAGCCAGTCCCAACGAGATGAGGCTTGCACCCGCTACAAGCCACCACGTCGAATCGGCTTTTTGGACGACCGACTCGGCGGCCGCATCTGATACATCCGGATCGGTAGCTTGAGGCGTCATTCAGTGCGGGCAGACAGGTCGTGTGTGGATCGCGATCCCTGCCATCGGTAGCCGGGAATCCCGGGGCCGCTCACTCCGAAAGCCCGGTTACTTGTGAGCAGTCCAGTTTGAACGTGAAGAGGGCCGTTGAGCGAAAGGGGGAGGTAGCGGTGTCTCACTACTGTGGAGTGTAATAGTAGATCGTATTGAAACCATGGGGCCTGAGCCGGGTAGTGCTCTCCAGCGGTCGTGGATTGCGGCGTATTGACTGAGAGGACCAGCGATCCCCCAGATGCCGATTATAAACTGATCAATCGATAGTTCTCGAACACTCGGCACTCGAGCGGAGATATGAAGTGAGATATTTGGTATATATCTCTGCTCTAGGATTTCTATACAAATACCTGTATTATTTAACTTCATATTTGGCCATTATCTGGCAAGTATCCGATATATGGGCTCATAAACCCAGAATATAATATTTAAATACTGCACTTGCGAGTAGCTATTCAGGCCTGTCAGGATACGCGAGTTCTATCGGGAGTGAGCAGACTGCCCCCTCTGAAATCTGATGTAACTCAGTTATGCACCGTCCCGTATCCCAGGATCATAGTGAGGTGGCTTATGAAAGAATTAGCAGTGGGTGTCCGCACCGCCAACACTGCGTCAAGTATACTGGAGCAGTGGCACACCAGCCGGCAATGTGCGACGCGCTTCGACGGCGCTTTTACCGTCGGGTGGTGACCGGCAACTGAATGAGTCGCTATCGAACGACCGGTTGCTTTCTCCTGTTGGCTGCAATCTGGGGCACCGCATTCATGGCGACAGATGTCGGCCTCGCCGACCTGCCGCCGGTACCGTTTGCCGCCGCGCGCTTCGATATCGCCACCGTTCTCCTGTTCGCCGCGTTGGCCGTCACAGATTCGCTGGAGCGGCCACAGACTCGTGATGACTACGTGTACGTCATCGTGGGCGGTGCGCTCATGATCGGGGCCCATCACGCGTTCCTGTTCGCCGGACAACAGTACGTTACCGGGGCCGTCGCCGCCGTCCTACTCGGTCTCGTTCCCGTCGTCACACCCGCGCTGACGAGGCTTGCGTCCAGCGACGACAGGTTCACCGCGAACACTGCTGTCGGCGTCGTACTCGGCTTTGCCGGCGTCGTCGTTATCGCCGACCCTGACCCGGCGAACCTGCTCGCCAGTACCATCGGCATCGCGCTCGTGTTCGCGGCGGCACTGGCGTTTGCCATCCCAGCCGTCATCACGCACGACACCAGCCCGTCGATGTCGTTTCTCGCCACACAGGCGTGGTTGATGGCTATCGGGGCCGTCGTCCTCCACGTCGCCGTACTCGCGCTCCCCGGACAGTCGTTTGCGGACGCATCGTGGACGCTGTCCGCGCTTGCGGCGATGATGTACTTATCGGCTGTCGCTGGTATCGGTGGTTTCCTGCTGTACTTCCGGCTACTTGACGAGTTAGGTCCCATCGAGATGAGTTTCATCGAGTACGTCATCCCCCTGTTCGCGGCACTTGCCGGCTGGCTCGTTCTCGGGCAACCGGTCACGCTCGCCACCATCGGTGGGTTCGCATGCATCCTCATGGGGTTCATCGCAGCGAAGTGGACGACGTTGCGAGCAGAACTGCGTCGGGTCGTCGAGCCGAAAACCAGTCCACCGGCCGACTGACCACCAACAGGGAGAACAGGCCGTCACTGAATCTCGTGCCACCCTGTCGGTCTACGAAAACCGACAGTCAAGTATAAACGGCAAGAATGACCGGCACACAGGAGTGACAGGGGCCTCGCGCTTCTAAAAACAAGCAAATTGTAGCCGCTATTTTGCCTCCTTTTCAGAGAATCCGCGGCAGCACTTTCTGTTCACCGACAAACCCGTCTGGAACCGGAATCTTGTAAACGACGGCCGCATCATAGCTGCTTGCACATACTGGCGGGGCTGAGGGATTTTTATAAGACTACCCGTTGCCGTGTAATATGATACAACCCATTCGGACTCAGTGGAGCCGGTATCGATCTATCCCACTCATTTGGCGTATCTTTGTCGCCTTCATACTGGGAGCAGGTGCCGGTATAGCGTTCGGGGAACAGATGGCTGTCGTCAAACCGGTAGGCGACCTCTTTCTTCGACTGCTCAACATGCTGGTCATCCCCATCATCGTCTTCACACTGCTGACCGGCATTCGGCAGCTCTCGCCCGCGAAATTGGGGAAGATCGGCGGTGCGACAGTCGGTCTCTACGCCCTGACAACGACCATAGCAGGTATCATCGGCCTCGCGGTTGCGAACGTGCTTCAGCCGGGCAGTGGGCTCGAATTCGGCGGCGGTGAAGCACAATCGAAAGCACCGCCGTCGTTGCTGGATGTCGTTCTCGGTATCGTGCCGAACAATCCCGTTGCGGCGCTTGCAGAGGGGAACCTGCTGGCGACGGTTTTCTTCGTCATCGTATTCGGAATCGCGCTGACGTACGTCCGCTCCCAGCAAGACGCGCTCGCGGATAGCGTCGATTCGGTGTTCGAGGCCTTCGAGGTGGGTGCTGAAGCGATGTTCGTCATCGTTCGAGGAGTTCTGGAATTCGGTGTGCTCGGCGTGTTCGCGTTGATGGCGTCCGGAATCGGCACCGAAGGCATCGGCCTGTTCTCCTCGCTGGGCGAGCTCGTGTTGGCAGTCACTGTCGCAATCGTTATCCACATCGGCTTCACCTATCTCGTTCTCTTGATGGGCGTGGTTGCCGACGTCTCGCCGATTGCATTCCTCAGCGGGGCGAAGGACGCGATGGTGACCGCGTTCGCGACGCGGTCGTCAAGCGGGACACTCCCTGTCACAATGCGCAATGCGGACGAAGACCTGCAAATCGCCGAACGGGTGTATTCGTTCACGCTCCCAGTCGGTGCAACGGCGAACATGGATGGGGCCGCCATCCGGCAGGCGGTCACCGTGATGTTCGCCGCGAACGTCGTCGGACAGCCACTGGTGCTTACTGAACAGGTCTTCGTCTTGATTGTGGCCGTCCTCATCAGTATCGGAACCGCTGGTGTTCCGGGAGCGGGCATCGTCATGCTCACTGTAATTCTCACACAGGTCGGCCTCCCGCTGGAGGTCGTCGGGTTCGTCGCTGGGGTCGACCCCATCCTCGGGCGGATTGCGACGATGAACAACGTCACCGGCGACCTCGCGGTTTCAACCGTCGTCGGGAAGTGGAACGACGGGCTCGACCTGGATGAGGGCGTTTGGTCGCGGAACCTGAGCGGAGCCGCCGAGTTCGTTCCCGGTGACGATTAGGGGATATTGACCACCCCTCTCAGAAGACGGCAAGTATACCAACGCTTGTCCGAACGTGTCCGCCGTTGTTGACACAACTGAGTTGTCAGCTCTGACAATTGTCGCGCGCCCCCTCAATATTCCCGACACCGCGTCAAAGTCGGGAAATACGGCGCGCAAGCCGCAGACGCTAATGCTGGTACAGTTGTTATTTTAACGTATAGGTATGACAACACGTTTCGTAGCTGGACCGCGACCAGTCCGTACAAAGTGGAGCCGCCAACCCCGCTGTGTCAAGACCACTGTGGCACGGCAAAGTGGACGGGTGCATGGGCGTTCTCCGGTCCGGGGACACCAGCCGGAAAACATTCTCAGACCAATAGTTAGTATCGACCAGGTCCCAGAGATCGAGCGGTAACAGGCCCGATCTCACTTGGTTCGTTTCCGCTCCTGAGTCGGGTGGTCTGTGACGTACACTTTCGTCTCGTCCGGAATGTCGTCGGTGACCCAGGAGTTCGCCCCGATGCTGACGTGGTCGCCGACGGTGATAGCGCCCAGGACTTTCGTGCCCGCGCCGATGACGACGTGGTCGCCGATATCCGGGTGCCGTTTGTATCCCTTTTTCAACCTGTGTTCGTCGCTCTCGTCGGCCTCGAAGTGGAGCGCCCCGAGCGTCACGTCCTGGTAGAGACGGACCCACTCCCCGACGGTCGTGGTTTCACCGATGACGACACCGGTTCCGTGGTCGATGAAGAAGTAGTCGCCGATTTCAGCGCCGGGGTGGATGTCGATACCGGTCTCAGTCTTGGCGTATTCGGTGAGTTCGCGAGCGTACTCGGAGGCCCCAGCCTCGTAGAGTGTGTGTGCGACCCGCTGTACGAGTATCGCCATGAACCCCGGATAGGACCGGATTATCTCCATGTATGTTTTTGCCGCCGGATCGCCTTTGAACGCGGCCTCGACGTCTTTTTTGAGTCGCGCGCGAACCGCTGGGAGCTGATCGATGACGGCGTCGACTGTCTCGGCGGGGTCAGACCCGGAGTACGGTCTGATACCGGCAAAGAACAGGCCACCAAGGGTGTCGAGACGGTCCAGCACGGCGAGTTCGTCCCGGACCAGTTCAGCGGCGTTCCAGCAGGTCGGGAAGAACAGTCGCTTGAGGATGTCGACTTCCGGCCTTCGGTGTTCCCGCCGCGGAAACTCCATCTGTGTCTGTGTGGGAAACGGCTCTTCGTCGGCCTGGTATGCCCTGAACAGTTTCTCGTGTGTGTCGCCCGTGTAACAGTAGTCCATATCGGATGGTTGGCCTGAACCACCTTAGTTTTGAAACAACAGCTGTCTTTTTCGCTACATGTTGTGTTCTCGCTGGCGCAGTAGAATGGGAAACCGACAGAACCGAACGCCGAGAAGTAGTTATTTGATACTGGCTTGTCATCGAGTCTGTATGAACGGCGAGTGCTACTTCTGTCACGGCATCGTCTCCGCACCCGAAGAGGGCCATATCTGGCTGCGTGAGCACGACAGCCACGAGGTGTACATGCACGAACAGTGCGCCAGCGGTCACAACGTCATCGAAGGGGGGCAGGACCCGGCCGGCGAACTCCTGATCACGTGCCCGGAATGCGGCGAAGTCGAAACCGTATAGCAGCCCACGCAGGTACCCGGCGGACTGCCAGCGCCCCCATCCTACGGGAGCGAAATATCGACGCCTGACTGCAGGCTGGCGGCTTTCACGGTGTTGTACATCAGCATCGCGATGGTGAGCGGGCCGACGCCGCCCGGGACCGGCGTGATGGCGTCCGCCTTCGCTTTCGCGCTCTCGAAGTCCACGTCCCCGACGAGTTCGTACCCCTTGTCCGTGTCAGCATCGACCCGGTTGATACCCACGTCGATGACTGTGGTGCCGTCCGAGAGCATTGATCCGTCTATCATCTCCGGAACCCCGGCGGCAGCGATCACGATGTCGGCGTTGCGAGTCTTGGCGGCCAGGTCGTCAGTTCGGGAGTGACACACAGTTGTCGTCGCGTTTCCGCCCGGCCCGTACTGAATGAGCAGGTTCGCCATCGGCTTGCCGACGATGTCCGAGCGACCGACGACGACAGCGTCTTTCCCCTCCGTTTCCACACCAGTTTCGGCCAGTATTTTCTGTATTCCGTGGGGCGTGCAGGGCTTGTATCGCGCGTTCCCTGCGACGAGTCGGCCGACGTTTTCGGGATGGAACCCGTCGACGTCTTTCATCGGATCGATCCGTTCCAATACGTCGCGCTTGGGAACGTGGTCGGGGACCGGCATCTGGACGAGGATTCCGTGGACGGCCGGGTCCGCGTTCAGTTCGTCGATGGTCGAAAACAGCGTCTCAGCCGGTTCGTCCGCGCTGATCTCGTGATGGAACCCCTCGATGCCGATTTCATCACAGGCCTGCTGTTTCATCGAAACGTACGTTTCACTCGCGCCGTCGTCGCTCATCAACACTGTCGCCAGCCCTGGTGTGACGCCCTCGCTGACGAGTGTGTCCGTACACGCCGCGACGCCCGCTGTGATCTGGTCGCCGATTTCGTTGCCGTCGATTATTGTAGTCATTATTGCTGTGTTCGCTATCGGCCCGGGAGTCCCCGGTCAGGCGTCCAGAGTGGGAACCGCTGCTGGACGGTCGGCTGTCGGGGCTGGGCAAGCGTTCGATACTCGTCTCAACCCCCGCCGGAATAGTCGGCGATGGGGAATAATCCAGCCTTTGAAGTGACATCGGCTATTCGTCCAGCGTGCAACCACAAGCGGTCGACAATTCGACAGTATTTCGGGTAAAGGGGCGAGGTACCGAAGGTTTTTGTCCGAACCCGTGGTTGGTCTACACAACCATACCGGGAGGCATCGCCCTCTCATCCGGGAGCAACTGCACTATGACTGATATCCGGTTCAGCACCGACAGAGAATCGTTCATCGAAACTGCGAGGACGGCAGCGGACGGCGCTCGCGTGCCGGTCGAAGCGCGCGTCACAGTCCCTGACCCGTTCGAGGCGTATCGCCGCGCCCGGGACGGGAACACAGACGGCTTCTACCTCGAGACGACCGGCGGGCAGTCCGGCTGGGGGTACTTCGGCGTCGATCCGGTCGAGCAAATCGAAGTCTCTGCGAGCGCGACGCCCGCACAGGACGGCGGGAGTCCGAGTATCGAGACCATCGACGAGCTACTCGACCGCGAACACCTAGAGCGCGGCGACTGTACGGTTCCGTACCCGTGTGGCGCGTTCGGCTGGCTATCGTACGACGTGGCGCGGGAGCTGGAGGATATCCCGGAGACGACTGTCTCGGACGGCCTCCCACGGCTCCAGTTGGGCGTGTTCGACTGCGTCGCCGCGTGGGAGGAGCCACACGACGGGGCGGTCGAACTACACGTGACGGCCTGTCCAGTGATCGATGGATCACCTGAAGCGGCATACGACCGCGGCCGTGAGAAGGCCCGCGAACTGGCACAGGACGCCGTCCACGGTGAGACACACGTCCAGGCCCAGCCGACTGCTACGAGCCAGGCCACGTTCGAGAGCGAGTGCGGCGAGGCGGCGTTTGCCGACCGCGTCAAGCAGATAAAGCAGTACGTCAGGGACGGCGATACGTTCCAGACGAACGTGTCACACCGGCTGACCGCCCCGGCGGCGGTCCACCCGGTCGACACCTTCGACGCCGTCCGCCGGGTGAACCCGGCCCCGTATTCGGCCCTGCTCGAGTTCCCCGGCGTCGACCTCGTCAGCGCCAGCCCGGAGCTGTTGCTGGACGTCGATGGCGACCAGTTGCTCACGGAGCCGATTGCCGGGACGCGCCCGCGAGGCGCGACGCCGGCAGCGGACGAAGAGCTAGAAGAAGACCTCTGCAACGACGAGAAGGAGCGGGCCGAACACGCGATGTTGGTCGACCTCGAACGCAACGACCTCGGCAAGGTCAGCGAGTACGGCTCCGTCGATGTCGCCGAGTACCGCCGCGTCGACCGGTATTCCGAGGTGATGCACCTCGTCTCTCTCATCGAAGGGGAACTGCGCGACGATGTGAGCATCGCTGACGCGGTCGCAGCGGTGTTCCCCGGCGGAACCATCACCGGCGCACCGAAACCGCGGACGATGGAGATCATTGACGAGGTGGAGACGACGCGCCGGGGCCCCTACACCGGCAGTATCGGGATGTTCGGCTTCGACGACCGGGCGACGCTGAACATCACCATCAGGACGCTGGTCCGCTACGACGGCGAGTACCGGCTCCGCGTCGGGAGCGGCATCGTGCACGACTCCGTCCCGGAAGCGGAGTATCAGGAGACGCTAGACAAGGCGCGGGCGCTCGTCACCGCCGTTGACGAGGCGCTTGGCGAACAGGGGTCGTTCGCAGTCGAATCCGGGAGCGAACCGATGGAGGGGATGCGATGATACTCATCATCGACAACTACGACTCCTTCGCCTACAACCTGGTCCAGTACGTCGGCGAGTTCGACGATGTCACTGTCCGCCGAAACGACGCTATCGACGTGGACGGCATCCGCGAACTCGACCCGGACGGCATCGTCGTCTCACCAGGCCCCGGGACGCCGGCCGACGCCGGCGTGTCCATCGACGTTTTCGCCGAGACGGAGTACCCGGCGCTCGGCGTCTGTCTGGGCCACCAGGCGCTCTGTGCGGCCCACGGAACTCCCGTCGGCCATGCACCGGACGTGGTCCATGGGAAACCCTCGGAAGTCCGCCACGACGGGACACAGCTGTACGATGGCATCGACGAGCCGTTCGAGGTCGGGCGGTATCACTCGCTGGCCGTCGAGGCGGCAGCGCTCCCGGACGAGCTGGAAGAGACGGCCTACACCAACGACGAGCAGGGCGTCGTGATGGGCGTCCAGCACGCCGAGAAACCACACATCGGCGTCCAGTTCCACCCGGAAAGTATCCTCACCGACGCCGGGAAACAACTGGTCGAGAACTTCTGTACCGGAATCGCTGAGGCCTGAAACAGCGACCGCGCAGTCTATTTCTTTTCTGGTGGGTCCACGTCGTGATGCGTCTGAATGTCCGGCAGTTTCCTGACCGCACGTCTGACGAGGGATGTGTGGTCCTGTTCGTCCCGATACCATGTCACGGTCAGCCCACCGACCGCCACGAGCGATATCACGGCGAACGGGCCGCCAGCCAGGACTGCCAGGGCCTGTAACGTCTCAGCGCCCCCGAGAAGCAACACCGAGACGGCGACCGCACCCTGGAAAACACCCCAGAAGACGATATGCGTCGCCGACGGTGCCATCCCCCGTCGCGTCGCCAGCACTGAAACGACGAGCGTCGAGGTGTCCGCCGACGTGGCCATGAACACGATGATGAGCGCGAGGAACAGGAACATAAGGAGCTGTCCCAGTGGCAACGATGCGAACAGCGGGAACCCGGCGACGGCCTCCGAACCACCGCGTTGTGCGATAGCGGCGAGGATATCGGCCCGCCCCGTCTGCTGGATGAACAGCGACGTGCCGCCGAGTAGCAGGAACCAGACCATCGTCGCCGCCGAGGTCGCGACGACGCCCGTGAACACGACGGTCCTGACCCGCCGGCCGCGGGAGAGGGCGGCGATGAACAGCCCCGCGAAGGGAGCCCAGGAGAACCACCACGACCAGTTCCAGACGGTCCACTCCGCGACCCACTGCCCGCCCGTGTGGAGGCTCAACGGCACGAACTCCACCACGTAGGTCCCGAGTGCCTGCGTCCCGCGCTGGAGGATGAACGACCGCGGACCGACGGCAACGATGAGGAGCGCGAACAGTCCGAACAGGACGACGTTGAGACCGGCGATGCGACGGATGCCGCGGTGGATGCCGGTCGCGCTGGAGACCACGAATATCAGCGTCAATCCGCCGACGAACAGAACCGGTCCGACTTCACCGGCCGCCACGTCCCACTGGTAATTGATACCGGCGAGGAACTGCTCGCTCACCAGCGCGACCGAGGTGGCGATACCGCCGATAGTGGCGAAGACGGCCAGCGTGTCGACTAGTTTGGCCCACACCGAATCCAGCCCGTCAACGCCGAGAATCGGTGCCAGCACTGTCGAGACCCGGAGCGGAGCGCCTCGCGTAAACGCAAAGTACGCTATCGGGACGCCGATGACGGCGTAGGCGCTCCAGGCCGAGACGCCCCAGTGGAAAAGGGTGTACACCAGCGCGCCGTTGATAGCGTCCGGCGATCCGGCAGCAGCCCCGATGTACGGCGGCGGCTGATCGTAGTGAAACAGAGCCTCAGTGGGCCCCCAGAACACCAGCCCGGCCGCGATGCCGGCGGTGAACACGAGCGTGAAATACGTCGGATAGGTGTAGCTGGGCTCCGTCTCGGGACCGCCCAGCTTGATGTCGCCCCAGGGCCCCACCAGCAAGAACAGGCAGTAACAGACGGAAAGGAAGACGGCGGCGAGAAACAGCGGCCCACCACCGCGCAGCACCGTGGCCGCTGCCGCATCAACGGCATTGGTCGTCCGTGTCGGATATGCCGCCTGGAGCCCGAAGAACCCGGCGAACACGAGTACCGGGAACGCGAGGATCGCTGGCTCGTGCTGTGTGAGGAACTCGCGAACGGCCCGCCGGACATCGGTCCGGCGGACGCGGAGGAAGACATCGGCCGCAGCCGGCGCGGTGTTGTCTTCGGAGTACGGAAGCAGCGCGATGTAACACAGTCCCGAACTGAAAAACACGAGGGCGATAGTCAGCCACGCCGGGCCGGTGACGGCTTCGCCGACGAGTGTGGGAAAAAAGAACCCCGCGAGTACGAGCGCCCCGGACGCGGCAAACAGTGGAACCAGTAGCTGGCCGACGATCTCCGCAATGCCACTGGCGTCCGAGGTGGCCATACCTCGATGTTCAGTATCGAATACATATATTACTATCCCAGAGCGCGCTTCAAACAGGGGACAGAGGGTCTCGATACCGTCGGTGACAGGCTTCCGGACGTTTACTCGGGGGCGTCGGCTTCGGGTCCGTCGCCGTCCGTCTCGATTCCGTCCAGCAGTGCTTCGCTCGACCCGCGGCCCAGCACCGATTGGCCCAGGAGCCGCCCGCCGATAGAGCGGGGATTGATAACTTCGTCCGCCCCGACAGCGCGGAACTTTTCGACGTGTTTCTCGGCGGTCGCCGCCGCGACTGTTCTGATGTCCGGATTGACGTTTTTTGTTGCGATGACCGCGAGCACGTCGCGTGCGTCGTCGTTACTCCCCACCACAACGCCACTCGCAGTCCCGACGCGTGCGTCCCTGAGGACGTCCTCGTCGGTTGGGTCGCCGGTGAGCAGGTTCACGTCCTCGCTCTGCAGCGACGCGACGGTTTCCTCGTCGGGCGTGACGACGACGACCTCCGTCTCGTCGCCCAGTTCCTCGAGCAGCGATGCCGTGACGTCTCCGTACCCCAGAACCACGACGTGGTCCTCGAGGAGTGTGAGTTCTGATGCTGTCATGACTCCGAACGCTGTCGCCATTCTGGATTCGATAGCCGGTCCGATGAGCGCGCCCACGGCGACGGTGAACGCTCCGGTCCCGAACAGGATGATCGAGAGCGAAAACCACCGTGCTTCCGCCGTCATAGGTGTGATATCGCCGTAGCCAACCGTCGCGATGGTGACGACGACGTAGTAGACGGCATCGCCCCAGCTGTCGAGTTCGAGGAACTGGCCCCGCAGTCCGTAAGCACCCACGGTCCCGTAGAGAATGACCCCGAAGATCGCCGACAGCGACGCAATCTGAATCGGTGAGAGGTCCAGTGACTGGTCGAACCGGTGGCGGTTCCGGACCAGCAGCGGGTACGTGACGAGTGTCATCACCAGCAGAGGGATGTCCGTGGGCTGAAACGTGGCAAGCGGCAGCAGTACCAAGCCCAGAAGCACGACAGCCGCCACGCGCCAGGCCAGTCGTTTACGCCGCTGGAGCCCGACTGTCACGATGCCGAGGACGAACGCAAACAACACACCGCCGAACCGGACGAAGGGTAACGGAAGGCCGACGACGGCGCTCAGCGGACCATCGAGAGCCAGCGACGCCTGGCTGAGATTCGAAAGTCCGGTCACGAACGCCAGGAGCGCGACCGCGCCGGTCAGGACAACTGTCGGCTTCGCCCCGGAGAACTCGCCCCATTCGACGAACGGAATCCTGTCGGCCGGATAGAACACGTCCTCCAGTGTCCGGTCTGACGAGTCTTCCGGGACGTTAGCCATTGCCACACTGTTGTCGGAGTCGGCATAAAAAACACGCGGCGAGTGGACACCGAACTGAAGAGAGCGGGCCGCGTACACTCTGCGTGATGCGTCGATTGCACGAGCATAGATGTCGCTGTTCGCCCGGAGAACTCATTGGTAACTGGAGCCGGTTCATACGGGGGCTAGGCAGATGAACGCCGCCGTCCTGTTCGGACTGGGGACGATGATAGCCTGGGGGTTCTGGATAGCGTTCGGCAACATCGCGTCGAGTACGATGGACCCAGAAACCGCAGCGTTCGTGTCGTATGCGGCCGCGACGGTCGTGACCGGCATGTACGTCGCTGTCTCCGACGCGTCGCTCGTTGTCACGAACAGAGGCCTGCTGTTCGCGGGCGCGGCCGGTGTCGCGGCAGCAGTCGGCGTGGTTTCGACGTTCGTCGGCGTAACCGTCGGATCGACAGCAGTGGTCTCCACCATCGGCGGGATGTACTTCATCACTGCTGCGGTCATCGGCGTCATCGCCTTCGGAGAGTCGATGACAGTGACGAAAGCCGCCGGTATCGGGCTGGCACTGACCGCGATTGTCGTCATCAATCAGTGACTGGACACAACTGGTAAGCTCCCGAGAACGTTGTGCGAGTGCGACCCGACACGGGCGGGATTTATGCAACGAGGCCAGGTAGGGCTGCGTATGAAGCGTGTGATCAGCACCGACGAGGCACCGGCCGCGGTCGGCGCGTACAGTCAGGCAACGACGAACGGCGACCTCCTCATCACCGCCGGACAGCTCCCGCTAACGACAGACGGCGAACTGCTCGACGACGAGCCAGTCGCCGACCAGACGCGGCAGTGTCTCCGCAACGTCGAGGCGATTCTGGAGTCGGATGGGCTCTCCCTCGATGACGTGCTCAAGACAACCGTCTATCTCGACGACATCGACGACTTCGACGCGTTCAACGAGGCCTACAGCGAGTTCTTCGACTCGGAACCGCCGGCACGGAGCGCCGTCGGCGTGGGTGCGGTCCCGAAAGGTGCAGCGGTCGAAATCGAAGCTATCGCGACCACCGACTAACGAGCGCTGCCGGTCCGGATGTTACCGTAGCTCCATCCCCTCGGCGCGCTCCGCGGCGAGGTCCGTGAGTTCGTCGACGCTACTGTCCGAGCGGTCCGCGAGGACGCGAAGCAACATCCCGAGCTGTATCGCCGCTGCCTCGCGGAGCTCGGCCGCCTCCTCGGTGTCGTTACCGAAATAGTACTCGTGACGGCCGTCCTCGTGGATGATACCGGTATACACCGAGCGCAGGTCGGCCTCGGTTATCGCGGCTGACGCCTCCGTTTTGACCTCCTCGAATCGTGGGTTCATCGTTTCGAGTGGGTTAACGTCCCGCTGCCTCATTGTTTCGACGGAACGAACCGACCAGCTCTGTCCATTCAGTGCATAGGCAAGTGATATGTTGTGGGATTCGAGGATTCCAGTGCAACCGGTGGCCGCTGGGTCGGCCGGGGTTTTTAATCATTCAGCACCACGCACAGAGTATGACACAGGAACCCACTACCCTCGCTCGCTCGACCGTCGTCCGGGTGTCGACGGACGAGCGACCAGCGAGCGGGGACCGGACCCTGGCCGCGGCACGGGCAGCGGCGGATTCGGTACCGGTCGTCAGGACGGGTCCGACGGGCATCACAGCGGCCACACCGCTGGTGATGGTCACAAGGAACGGACAGACAGCCTTCTACGGTGACCCGTCACCGGCGACTGTCCGTGACCTCGTTGATGAATTGGAAGCGGGTACAGTACCGACAGCCGACGCGGACGCAGTCGTCGAGCACGACCCCGAAACGGCGTCGCTTCCCGTTCCGGAGCGCGGCCCGCTATCGGTCGGCCGGCGGTCAGTGTTAGGTCCCTGTGGCTGGGTCGCCCCGCTGGACCCGGCCGACTGGTCGTTCGTCTCGACTGACCGAACCGCTGACATTGCAGCGGGGGGCGGGCTGCTGGGCCGGGGCCGCGGGGACGCGGCTACTAACGAGCCGGTCAGCAACGTGTGGGAAACGGCCAGCGAGACCGACGGTGACCCGGTTGTCGTCTGCAACGCCAACGACGCCAGCGCCCTCCCGACGGGCGACGAAACACTCCTCTCCGGAGCACCGATGGCGGTCCTCGACGGGATCGCGGCGGTCGCCGAGTACGTGGACGCTGGCGACGCCGTCATCTACGTAAACGAGTCTCGGTCGGACCTGCAAGCGAACCTCCGAGAGGCAATCGACGCAGCCGCCGACACCCTCCCCGTCGTGCCGCAACTGGTGGCCGGTCCGGACGAGTTCCGCGCCGGCGAACCCACGGCAGCGCTCGAAGCACTGGAGGGGGCCGACCGCGTAGAACCGCGGCTCCAGCCGCCTGCGCCGGCCAAACGCGGCCTGTACGGCCGCCCGACAGTCATCCACACGCCGCGGACGTTCGCGCACGTCCAGCGGGCCGTCGCCGAGCCCGATAGCGTCGACGCTGACGCCGCTGACCCCGGAACGCGAATCGTGACTGTCACCGGCGACGTTGCCGACCGGGCGACAGTCGAACTCGGGTCGAGCGCTAACCTCGCGGCGGTTCGCGAGGCGGTCGAGATGGACGGTTCGTTCAAGATGGCCTGTGTCGGCGGCGTCCTGGGCGGTGTCACTCGCAGCCTCGACATGGCACCGACCGCCCAGTCTCTCCGAGCCGCTGGCCTCGGCACCAACGGCGTCGTCGAACTGTTCGACAGCGATCGATGCACCGTCGAGACGGTCGGAAAACGGGCACGGTTCGCGTCGATGGAGAACAGCGGTCGGTGCGTCCCCGGCCGCGAGGGGACGAAACAGCTCGCCGAACTCCTTCGTGATATATATGACGGCTCGTTCGAGAGCGACAAGATACGCGAACTTGGCCGTGTGATGCGCCAGTCCAGCAACTGCCAGGTCGGCGCGCACGCGCCCCGGCCAGTGACCACAGCCATCGACGAGTTCGAACCCGAGTTCCGCGCTCACACCGACGGCCACTGTCCCAGCGGCACCTGTACGGAGAAACTATGAGCACAGACAAATCGATTCCACGAGTTCCAGACCTACACGACCCCCAGCCTGAGACGCCAGTCACCAAAGAGTTCGAGACCGGAACCGCCAACGACCCCGATGTTGGGACTGACACGGACGACCCGACGACGCTCACTGTCGACGGCGAGCCAGTCACCGTCGCCCCGGGTTCGACTATCATCGACGCGCTACAGGACCTCGACGACGATATTGTCAGCGTCGACCCCGGTGCCGAGGGCGTCGAAGACGACGCCGACGTGCCGGCGCTGTGTTACTACGACCGCGACGGCGATTGTAGCGACGAGATCGGCCCGCGTAGCGAGTGTCGGACCTGCATGGTCGAAACAGAGGAACACGGCCTCGTCCCGTCGTGTTCGTTCCCCGCCGAGGACGGCCTCACCGTCTCGACGGACACCCCAGACGCCGAGGAAGCCCGTAGCGTCAACCTCGACCTCGTGTTGTCGAACCACAACCTCCGGTGTACCACCTGCAACGGCAACGGCCGCTGTGAACTGCAGGACGCCGCCATCAGCGAGGGCGTCGATCACCCCCGCTACGGCGTTTTCGACGAGCGCGACCAGTACGAACCCATCGACGACACCTCCTCGTTCATTCAGATCGACCGCAACAAGTGCATCCTCTGTAACCGCTGTGTCGACGCCTGCAACGACGTGCAGGTCGAGGGCGTCCTCCGTATCGAGGGCCACGGCGAGGACACCCGCATCGGCTTCCAGTCCGACGCCGAAACCATGCACGACTCGGAGTGTGTCTCCTGTGGGCACTGTGCTACTGTCTGCCCCACCGGTTCGCTGACCGAGAAAGGTATCGATGGCGCTGCGACCCTGCCGCTGCCGGGCTTCACGCAACGGAACTCCATCGGGAAAGTCATCGAACACGAGGACGTCGAGACGATCGACGACACCACCGCCCCGAACCGCGGGTTCGAACCCGGCGACCCCAGAGCGGCGAAAGGGAAGACCGGCCTCGCCAGGTTCGCCTCGCAAGCCAAGCGCCGGGCCGGCGACATCGCCAAGGACTACGGCAAGAAGGCGTTCCTCGCCGGCGAACACACCGCCGAGAGCATCGCGGCGAACACGATGCCCGAAGGCCGGCTGTTCGACATCGCCAGCGCGGTCAGCGACTACCGCCTCTCGAAAATCGACAAACAGGAGACGACCTGCGGGTTCTGCGCCGTCGGCTGCCGGTTCGAGATGTGGGGCAAGGACGGCGACTCACTCGGCGTCGTCCCGGTCGATGACCCCGACGACGCGCCCGCGAACAACTTCTCGACCTGCGTGAAAGGGAAGTTCGGCCACGAGTTCGCCAACAGCGAGCAACGGGTCACCGAGCCGCTAATCCGCAACGACGACGGCGACCTCGAACCGACGAGCTGGGAGGAGGCGCTGGATTACGTGGCCGAGCGCTTCACCGAGATTCAGGACGACCACGGCATCGACTCGCTTGGCTGTCTGGCCTCCTCGAAGGGCAGCAACGAGGAGGCGTACCTCGTCCAGAAGTTCGCCCGGCAAGTGCTTGGCACGAAGAACATCGACAACTGCGCCCGACTCTGTCACTCCTCGACGGTCGCGGCGCTCCAGCAGACGCTCGGTTACGGCGCGATGACCAACCGCATCAACGAGGACATCGGCGAGGCCGACGCCTACCTCATCAGCGGCTCCAACACCACCGAATCCCATCCGGTGCTCGCCACGCGAATCAAGCAGAACGTCCGCGACGGGGCCGACCTCGTCGTGTTCGACCCGCGGAAGGTCGGCATCGCCGAACACGCCGACCAGTACACCCGGACCAATCCCGGCTACGACGTGGCCTGGCTCAACGGCCTGATTCGGTACATCATCGAACACGACCTGCACGACGAAGATTTCATCGAGCGTAACACGAAGAACTTCGAGGAAGTCAGAGAGAAAGTCCAGGCGTTCACGCCGGAGAAGGTCGAGGAACTCGCGGGCGTGTCACCGGAAGAACTCGCCTCGGCGGCCGAGACACTCGCCGACGCTGACAGCGTCGTCTTCGGCTGGGCGATGGGGATGACCCAGCAGAGCCACGGCACGGAGAACCTCATCGCGATGGCTGACCTCGCGCTCGTCTTGGGTCAGGTCGGCAAGCCGGGTGCCGGCCTCTCGCCGTTCCGCGGCCAAAACAACGTCCAGGGCGGCGGCGGCGACATGGGGACCCTGCCGGGGAGTCTGCCGGGCTATCAGAACCCGGCCGACGACGAGGTCGGCGAGAAGTTCGCCGACGCGTGGGGCGAGCGACCGCCCGAGGAACCCGGGCTCAAAGTACCGGAGATGCTCGCCGAGGCCCACGCGGGGAACCTCCGCGGCATGTACGTCGTCGGTGAGAACCCGGCGCTCTCGGAACCCGACATCCAGCACGCCGCCGAGGCGCTAGAAGACATGGAGTTCCTCGTCGTCCAGGACATCTTCATGACCGAAACAGCGGACTACGCCGACGTGGTGTTGCCGGCGGCCACCTCGCCGGAGAAACACGGCACGTTCACCAACACAGAGCGGCGCATCCAGCGGGTCCGCCCCACGTCTGAGCCGCCGGGCGAAGCCCGCCAGGACTGGGAGATCACGCAGGCGCTGGCCCGTCGACTGGGCTACGACTGGGACTACGACCACCCGCGGGAGGTCATGGACGAGATCAACTCCCTCGCGCCCATCTACGGCGGGGTGACCTACGACCGCCTCGAATCCGGCGAGGAACACGGCCTGCAGTGGCCCTGCTGGGACGAGGACCACGAGGGCACGCCGTACCTCTACGACTACGACGAGGGGAACTTCAACTTCGAGGACGGAAAGGCCCGGTTCGTTCCCGCGGACGGCGGCCATCCCGGCGAGATTCCCGACGAGGAGTACCCGCTGACGCTCACCTCAGGGCGGGTGCTGTATCACTGGCACACGGGCCAGATTACCCGCCGCGTCGAGGGGCTGATGAGCCACGTCGGCGAGAGCTTCGTCGAGGTACACCCCGAGACCGCCGAAAAACTCGGCATCGCCGACGGCGAGTACGTACGCGTCGAGTCCCGGCGAGGCGACATCGTGGTCAAGGCGCAGGTCACCGAGCGCGTCGGCCCGGGGACGCTGTTCATCCCGATGCACTTCGCCGCGGGCGCGGTCAACAAACTCACTGGGGAGACGTTCGATCCCACGGCTGGGATCCCCGAGTACAAAGTGTCCAGTGTTCGCGTCGAAGTTCTTGGACCGGAGACGGACGAGACGGTGCTCCGGACGCCGGACGCCGGCGGCAAACAGGTTCGAAAGCGAGGAGCCGGCGACGACTGAGTCGGCGCGGCTAGTCGGCCGCGGTTCCGCAGTCCGATTCGGGACAGGTCCATACTATCTACAAATTCGACCGTAATATAACGGAATCGGGTGCTAAACTCTGATAATATTGCATTTTGTTTCTCTAATAGTGCCTTCCAAATCCACTTTACGTGTCTACCAATAGAGAATCGGGCAAATAGAACGAAGAGGCGCGTTTCAGATCGGTAAATTCGGCCGCTCCGACTCAGTCTCGCGGGCCGACCGGCCGGTCCGCGACTGCATCGAGGAGTTCGACGAGCGACTCCGTCGCCAGCTCCAGCAGCGTCTCCCCGCGTTCGGCGCTGCTCTCTCGCGGGTCGCCGACGACGCCGTTCTCGGTGAACTCGTCGGAATCGAACGCGAGGTTGACGCCGCTTTGCCACTCCCCCCAGCCGTCGCTGCCACCGTCCGCGGCCTCGTCCAGTCGGTCCTCGTGGACTGTTTCGGGATTCGTATGCCGGAGCAGCGAGGTCTCCAGCGGCCCGCCGTGACCCATGTCGGCGCTGTGGTCACCGACCGCGTCGAACCACGTGAACGGGACGGCGAAGGCCTCGTCGTGGCGGGTTATCGTGCCCGAGACTTCCCGCAGCGCGTCGACGTTGCCGCCGTGGCCGTTGACCAGCACCACGCGGTCCCAGCCGTGGCTGGCGAGGCTCCCGACGATGTCCCGGACGTAGGACCGGAACGTCGACTCGGAGGTCCACAGCGTCCCTGAAAAGGCCCGGTGCTCCTCGGCGACGCCGACGGGGACTGCCGGCGCGACGACGACAGGGTCGTCGTAGCGCTCGGCACCGCGTTCGGCGACCACCTCGGCGTCGAGCGTGTCCGTCCCGAGCGGGGCGTGTGGTCCGTGTTGCTCCGTGCTTCCGACGGGAAGCAGCGCCAGGTCCGTCTCGACGTCCGCCACGTCGGTCCAGGTCTCCGTCTGTAGGTTCATAGTCACATGTCCGGAGGCGGCGAGATAAAGCCCGTTCTCTCGGCGGCTTTTACAGTGGTTGCTGGCGCGCTCTCGCTATTCAGGAGCGCGCCTGAAACTCGAACACCCAAATTGGTAAGTAGATATGCGTATCGGTCACGAAGGGCGGCAGTCCACCCGAGACAGAACGAGTGAAGCAGTTATGTAAGCCCGAGGTAAATGAACGCGAGGCCAACACCGACTGCGACGACTCCTCCGAGGCGCTCCTCAACTCGTCGCCATCGAACTTTCGACTCCGAATAGTCATCTTTGTTCGCCACGACAAGATCGTGTTTCTCTGGCGAACGGATCATCCAGCCACCCGCAAGGATGCTCAGCGTGCCAAACGTGACCACCATAGCTGACCCGCTGACATTTCGTTTGAGGAACGGGAGGCCAGCGAGTACCAGAATCAACAACACGGAGAAGCCGCCCACTTTCAGAAGTTGTGTTCTACTGACTCGATCCATCCGATATGAATCATGAACCTCGACAGATAATGGTTCTGATACTGGTGAAAGCTATATCTCCTGTACTGACCGGGTGTTCCAACTCTGGCATGGGACAAAGAAACGCTGTTGGCAACCACAGTTTACAATTGCGAGTCGGTTCCGGACCCGGATTTATTACGTACTGATACGTGCGTTGTGGTAGCATGTCTACAGCCTCGGATTCGATTCCGATGACGGTCATCAGCGGCCCCCTCGGCGCTGGGAAGACGACACTGGTCAACAGGCTGCTGAGCGAGCCCGGCGACAGGCGCATCGCCGTCGTCGTCAACGACATGGGGGAGATAAACGTCGATGCGGAGCTCATCGCGGACGAGGCGGATACGGGCGAGGAGGGCGTCGTGGACCTCTCGAACGGGTGTATCTGTTGTCGGCTCCAGGACGACCTCGTCACCGAGGTGACGCGGCTCGCCGAAGAACGGTCGTTCGACTACCTAGTCGTCGAGGCCTCCGGCATCAGCGAGCCGATCCCCATCGCCAGAACGCTGACCGTCGGGCCGGACGGGGGCGACCCCCCGGAGGGGTTCCATCTGGATACGACGGTCTCGGTCGTCGACGCCTACGGGTTCTGGAAAGCGTTCGACCCCGAGGAATCGCTTCCGGACACTGCACCCGACCCCGAGCGGCCGCTCACCGAGGTGCTGGTCGACCAGATAGAGTTCTGCGACGTGCTCCTTCTGAACAAGTGTGATATGGTCCCCGACGACGCGCTCGAATCCGTGGAGGCCGCGATCAGAACGCTCCAGCCTCGGGCGTCCATCCATCGAACCACCTACAGCGAAGTCGACCCCGACGACGTGCTCGGAACCGGGCGGTTCGATTTCGAGGCCGCCAAGCGACAGCAGGGCTGGAAACAGGCGTTGGCCGAGTCAGGCGGCCCGGACGGCCACACCGGTCACGATCACGACGACGAGATGCCGGCTGCAGCGGCCCATGGCGTGGAATCGTTCATCTATCGACGAGACACGCCGTTTCATCCCGTTCGGTTCAACGACTGGCTCGACGACTGGCACGGCGCTATCGTCCGCGCCAAGGGGTTCGCGTGGGTCGCCAGCAGGCCGGAGGCAGTCCTCGGCGTGAGTCAAGCCGGCCCGTCGGTCCAAGCCGGGCCCATCGGCGAGTGGGGCGACGACGATCCGTCCACTCGGCTCGTCTTCATCGGGCAGGAGATGGACGAGGACGCCATCATTGCCGAACTCGACGACTGTCTGGTCACGGATGAGGAGCAAACTCAGACTTTCGACAGCGATCCGTTTCCGCGGGAGCGGTGACCTACAGCAGTCACGATCAGGCCGTGCCGTAGCCGACCTCGTCGCGGAGTTCGTCCCACGACTCGTGGAACCCGTACGTCGACTCGGACTCGCCGCCCATCGCGGTCTGATAGACGTCATCGTAGGACAGTAGCTGCGTCCAGCCGTCGTGGAACCGATAGCTACAGTACTGACACATAGCTGTGCATACTCGGCAGTCGGACGTATAGCTATCGCAAAAAATGGATCGATAGAACCGGTGTCAGGGCTCCAGCAGCACCTTGGTGACGCCTTCTTCCCGGTTGTCGAAGGCCTCGTACATCTCGGGGGCCTCTTCAAGATCGACGCGGTGGGAAACCACCCAACTGGGGTCGGCGCGGCCTTCGATGATCAGGTCGCGAAGCTCTCGGTTGTAGGACTTGACGTTACACTGGCCGGTCCCGAGGGCCTGCCCCTTCTCGAAGAGCAGCCCGAAGTCGATGCCGAGACGGCCCTGCGCGGCCATGTCGTCGGGGGCTCCCGGGTCCTCCGGTACGTAGAGCCCCGGAATCCCGAGTTCGCCGGTCGGTTTCACCGTCCGGATGAGGTTGTTGATGACGACGGCCGGGTTCTCCCGCGCGGGGTCGTACGCATCGTCGGCTTCCTTGTCCGGGTCGATGGCCTGGTACCCGACGGCGTCGACACCCTTGTCGACACCGCTGCCGTGTTGCTCTTTGATCTGCTCGACCGGATCGCCCTCCTCGAAGTTGATCGGTGTCGCGTCACAGTGTTCCTCGGCCAGTTCGAGCCGACTCGGGACGCGGTCGATAGAGTATATTTCGGCCGCACCCTTGATCTTCGCACTATACGCGGCCATCAGCCCGACCGGACCGGCCCCGTAGATGGCGACGGAGTCGCCCGGTTCGAGGTTGGCGAGTTCCGTCCCGTGCCAGCCTGTCGGGAAGATGTCCGCGAGCAGCGAGAACGCGTCCTCGTGTTCGTCGCCCTCCGGGAGCTTGAGCGCGTTGAAGTCCGCGTAGGGGATTCGGAGCTTCTCGGCCTGCCCGCCCTTGTACGGACCCATGGCGACGTAGCCGTAGGCCCCGCCGGCGAAGCCGGGGTTGACGTTCGTACAGAAGCCCGTGTACCCGTTCTCACAGTTCTCACAGAAACCACAGGCGACGTTGAACGGGGCGACGACGCGGTCACCCTCCTCCAGCGAGGAGACGGCGTCCCCGACTTCGGTGACGATACCCATGTTCTCGTGGCCGAACACGATACCAGGCTCCGCCGCTGTCCGCCCCTCGTACATGTGGAGGTCGGACCCGCAGATACACGTCGTTGTGATGTCGATCAGTACGTCGTTCGGGTGCTCTATTTCCGGTTCATCTACTTCTTCGACGGCCACTTCCTTCGGTCCCTTGTACACAACAGCGTTCATTGACATTGGTTAACACAACCATGTGCATGCTAGTATAGCTGTCACTTATAACTAGTCAATTATTATGACTTATCGGCTGAGAACCACTGTCGATAGCGCGACGGTAAGTTTCGCTCAGTGCAGTCGGACGAGGTGGTCGTACCCACGAACAGATCGGAATCCGCACGGGGCTCGTGAGAGCTATTGTTCCGGTCGTCACTCCCCAACTGGGGCCGATGTATCTCGACGAGTCCAGACAATCGGTGTCCCATCAGAACCCGTCACACGAACAGTGAGGTAGACTAACGAGACGATGGCGGCGTACTCGATCACACCGGCTACCAGATGGAGTCCGGATGGGATGTTCACCGTGATGATGAACGGCGGGTGATTCATCGACGCATGAAACAGGGCGACGAGCCAGAGGTTGCCCGTCAATGCGTACACGCTCCCGTAGGCCAGCCCCATGAGCGTCAACCCGAGAAGTTCGGCGGCAAGCGCAGACCCGACGCCGTGCCCCAACGCCAGAAACCACCGCGGGAGGTGGAAGAGTGCGAACAGGACTGCGACGAGTCCGATGCCGGACAGCACTGCGCGCCGAGTAATCCCGCCGGCCAGCGCCGTGAATTTCTGCTGCAGGTAGGCGCGAAAGAGGAATTCTTCCGGAACAGCAGTGAACAGAAGCGAACTGAAAAGCGCCGCGAGATACAAGAGCGGATGGGCGGCGGTTCTCGTTAGCGTGGCTTCGAACCCGGAGACGCCACCCAGTGCGAGGGCGAGCGCGACGAGGTTGTACAGTCCCCAGAACGCGGCGACAACCCCAACCACGGGCAACAAGGTGCGAGCAGGTGGAAGAAGAGAGCGTGGTGCTACGGCCTCGATTCTGACCGCTGCGACTGTGAGTACGACGAGGAAAATACCCCAGAGCGTCCCCAGAACAGGCGGCGGTGACGTCCTCGGAGAGATAGTTACCAGTCCGGATAGGACGACAAGCACCAGGAGGTACGTTACAACGGGAACCAACGGCCCGCCTTTGAATCTCGGCAGGCCAGTATCAGGGCGCAACATCCAGTCGAGATCCCATAGCGCCCCTCAAAATCAGCTTCCATTTAGCATTTCGGTATGGCCCCATCGGTGACGATCACTTATGCGTGAGAAGAGGGTCACAACGCTTGTTCCCCGAGGTTTAAAACTATTTTTTAGTCTTTGGTAGCTTTAGTATGCTTCCACCCATCGGATCAAACGCCGGAACCGCCTGAGAGGTTCCCGGCTACCACCCCTTCCCCGAGCGCCACACCAGTTGCCACGAGACGGAATCCATTCCGCTCCGGTTGTCCGCACGTCAACGGGCTCAGCCCTCCCCGTTGTCGACCATTCGATTTACAGAAGGCTGGTAGTACACCAACGGCCGAAATCGAGAATAACAATGAAACGACCCGGGCATCGATTGTACCGCTGCTGTGTGACCGGGTGTGCACTGATTTTCATTGCCGATGATCTGTACGTTGATTGCCACCGCGCACCCGAACACTTCGAGATGACACTCGATATCCGGGGACTGATCGCTGAGAGGCGGTCGCTCCGCATACCGTCGGCAGCTTCGCGGCAGGTGGTCGGCTGTGCGTGATCGTACCGTGGGGCTACTGGCTGTCGTCGCTATCGTGTGTCTCACTGGTAGCATCGCGATGCTCGCGGTGATGACTCCGGCGGACTCCCGCCAGAATAGGGCCGACAGCGAACCGATGTCAGTGTCGGAGGGAACAGCCGGCAAGTTCGATCGGCTCCACGCGGCCGGCATCACGGGCTCTGACGTTTCAGTCGGTATCGTCGACCCAACGGGGTTCGACACGGAGTCGAAAGCGATCGCCGGCCAAGTCGTCGAAACGCGGAGTTTCGGTGTTGGGTCTGCACACGAGACTCGTGAGGCACACGGAACTGCGACGGCGGCAGTCGTGTCACGGACCGCACCGGACGCCGACTTATACCTCGCGCGGATCGACAGCGTCGATAGTTATCAACAGGCCGTGGACTGGCTCGTTGGAGCGAACGTCGACGTAATCGTCGCACCGGTCTCGTTTTACGGGCAACCGGGTGATGGAACCGGACCGGTCGCTCGGAGCGCGACGCAAGCGACGTGGAGTGGATCTGTATTCATCGCCCCGTCCGGCAACCTCGCGCAGTCGCATTGGTCAGGTCGATACACCGCCGAGACCGCCGACAATCGGACGATCTCGTTTACGAACGAGAGCCGGCGGAACTACGTTCGAGGCGGGACCGATATCACGGTCTGGCTCTCGTGGGAGCGCGGCCACGCAGACGAGGAGTACACGGTCGAACTGTATCGAACGAACGGAACCGACTCCCGTCTCGTCGCCCGCTCACAGCCCTACCGCGGCGATGCCGTACCAAACGAGCGTATCGTTGCCGATGTCAGGCCCGGCGACTACTGTCTCGTCGTTCGGGGGCCAGCATCGCCGACTGGCACTCGGCTACGGCTCGTGTCACCGACGCACGACCTCCAACACGCGACGGCCCGGAGCAGTATCGTCGCGCCGGGGACCGCACGCAGAACTATCACTGTCGGGGCGTACAACAGCCGCGTCGACCAACTCGAACCGTTCAGTTCGCGCGGCCCGACTGTCGATAGCCGTACTGGCGTCGACGTCGTGGCACCGGACCGGCAGTTCGCCGCCGCCGCACCTGACGGCTTCGTCGGCTCTTCGGCCGCAGTCCCGTACGTCGGTGGCACTGCGGCCCTGCTGCTGGAGGCGAACGAGTCGCTGTCTCCCCGCGATACCGAACGGCTGCTGGAACAGACCGCCAGCGACGTGGGAAGGCCGGGACTCGACAACGGAACCGGGCACGGAGCAGTTGATCCGGTCCGTGCTGTCCGGGCTGCACAGAACCGCACCGATGGTTAAATATCGCTTTAAACCAGCCACAGGCCTATGAAGACTGCCGTGTCACGTATCCGACAGTGACGCTATGTCGAGTCTCATCGAAAAGATACAGGAGCGGACCGGGACCGCTGACGAATCACCGCGGGTGCTCGGCGTCGCGGACAACGAAACCGATGACGTGCTCGATGCCCTCGCTTCGGACACCAGTCGGTCGCTGTTCTGCACGCTGTACGACGAGCCTGGAACGCCGTCTGAGATAGCGGACCGGTGTGACACGTCGGTCCAGAACGTCCACTACCACGTCTCGAACCTCGAAGACGCAGAGCTCATCGAACCGGTCGAAACGGTCTATTCCTCGAAAGGCAACGAGATGACCGTGTACGGCCCCGCGAGCGACCCGATTGTGCTGGTCGGTGACCATGACATGGAGCCACGCATCCAGCAGTCGCTGGCCAATGTTGTCGCTGGGGTGGGGCTGATCGGCTTTGCGAGCCTCCTCGTCCAGTGGGGCGCGGAGAAGCTGGCGAACTCAACCGCGGGGGGTGGGGTCCTAGCTCCGGCGAGCCCGAACGCAGGGCCGGTCAGCGGGGCCAACACACTCGCGAGGTTCGTTTTCGAAGTCGTCGAGCCAGGCGTTCTGTTCTTCTGTCTCTGTCTCACTGTTCTCGGTATAGCTGCGCTACTAGCCGACGAGTGAGCCTGACCGAGTCACACTGCCAGGCGGACTCTTCGGCTTTGGCCGGTTTGAACGCAGGAGGGAACGGCCCACGACCCAACGCCCGGCGATGACGTTGTAACCGGGTCAGTGAGAGCAGGCGTCCGAATAGAAAAGCTGCCTCGCTGTAGCCCGATAGTGCTTCAGAAACCGTGTGTTCGGTGACCGGAGCAGCTTCAGTCCATAATCGCTCGCAGGCATATCCCCACGCCGGCGACGGCGAGTACGCCGCCGATGGCAAGAGCGCCGCTCCCAATCGCGAGATTACTGCCCTGAGACTGCCTTGTGACCGACGTTTCGCCGCTCACCGAATCGACGCCGTCGGAAGACGCGTCCGCGGACGTGGCGGTGCCCTCGGTGACAGTCAGTGTTCCGACTGCATCGGGCTGGCCGGCCGCCTCAGTCCCGCGAAACAGCGACAGATCGTAGCTGCCCGCAGCGAGTTGCGAATCGAGGGCGACCTCCGAACCGGATTCGACTGCCACGGCGTCGGCATCCGCGGCAGTTTGGAGAGTCGGTTCGTCGTGACCCGCCGCCGTGGTATCAAACAGGAGGACGACACGATCATCGCCGCTGCCGTCACGGACGGTCGCATTGATTTCGTAGTTGGTGGCCGGGCTTCCGATAGAGACAGTGGCCGCGTCAGCAGTTGCCAGGGAAATAGGGATCCGACCGGTGTCGCCCTGTCGAATCCTGGTCATCGGCTCCTCGAAACCGAAGTCGGCCGTCTCCTCGACCTCGAACTGCTCGTTCGCTGTCTCGTTTGCTTCGATGACGAGGCGGCCGACAGTCGGCGTGCTGTCGGTTGCTTGATCCTCAAACACGCGGTAGGGATACGCGGCAGGGTCGAGCGTCGACGGGAGTTCCGGCTCTGACGCAGTGACGGTCAGTGAGTCACCGTCGTCCGCGACGGTAAGGGTCTCCGCGTCCGTGCCGGCGGCCGCGGTGTCGAAGAGAACCAACACCTCGCCGTCGCCGTCCTCGTCACTGACGGTCGCGTTGATCCGGTAGTTGGTTGCCTCGCTGCCGACAGAGAGCGTTTTCGTCCCCCCGTCAGTCATCGAGACCGGAATTTCGGCGGTTTCACCCTGGGAGACGGTGACGACGTTTTCGCCGTCGTCAGTCCGCGCCGGGGTCTCTGGCACCGGATCAGTACAGTCGCCGTCGCACTGGGCTACGGTTCCGGTACGTTCAAACAGCGTGTCACCGTCGACGTGGCCGTACAGTTCGTACGACGTGTTCGCTGGCACCCCGGCCAGATCGAACCGGGCGGCGAATGTCCCATTGGGTCGCACTCTGACCTGGGATTGCTGAATAAACGGGTTCGATGCATCAGCTGACTTGATTCTGACCGTCATCTCCGCCCCGGGCTCCAGCGTTGTCTCTCCGGAGACCACCTGTTGTTCGTCGGAGTGCAACGGAAAACTGTCCTCCGAGAGCGTGGCCTGCTCCGCAGCGGCCAGCCCCGGACCCGTCGCCGTTGCGGCGATGAGTACCGCGGCCAGCGCCACCGACCGAACGCTCACAGGATCACCTCCCGGGGCGAGGGCAGATGTGTGTACACTTGGGCTCGGTGCTGCCGACAGTACCGTATCGCAGGTGGAGGGCAATTCGCTGGCATGCGACTGATAGTTACGGTGGAATTGAAAAACCGCCTGCGGTAGCTTAAAACCACGTTGAATTCGGCGCTGCCAATCGAATCGTTGCGGCTGTTCAGAACCTCTATCGTGCAATCACCGATAACGGCCACAAGCACCGCAATAGCTGAACCCTGTTGAAAACGGCACGCCGATTCGGCGGCGATGTCCGTGGCGTCTACGTGCTTACTGGTTTGTGCAATGAGCGGTAATAAGGCGTGCAGAACTGGGAGAGATGCAGTATTTTTATGGTAATTTCGGGACGATCTACTGATATGCGAATGGTCCTCGCAAACCAGCTCTCCAACGTCCGAGTAGTGAGTACCGATGGCCGGGAAATCGGCACACTGCAAAACATTACGCTCGATACAGCTACCGGAGAACTTCAAACAATTGTCATCGATAGCGATCTCCCGGAGATATTCAACGTTGAGCGAGATCCCGACGGCTACATTCGATTGCCGGCGACCCTTATCGAGTCGATGCGCGACCACCTGACCATCCAGCCGCCTACAAAACAGAGTGCTGCAAGCGGCGATACCGTAGACTCGTAAGCAGTTCGTCGGCTGTTCGAAGGGCCCTTTCACAGTCTGATACGGACGCGGTTGTTAGCTGAACGTATTCGATTATCGTTCGATGACGTTTACCGGCGACTGTGTGACTGCGCGTGCGCTTTGAGTGTTCAAACCTCTCTGTTCCCTCGTTCAAGATAACGCCCGTGGCCGAACCTATCGGACTGTAATCAGAGCAATTACATAACGCAAAACGTCTCCAGTGGCAGAGAACGGCGGCGACGTGACGAGGATTCGCCATTTTTTTCATCACCCGAAAGCCACTGCCGATATGGTCCCGCTTGAGGTGTTCGTTGCCCCCCTCCAGAACAGCGGCGCAGGTGATATCGTACTGTTCCTGCTCAATCTGTTGATTGCCGGTATCCAGATCGCCGGGATGTGGATGGTATTCGAGAAGGCTGATCACGCTGGCTGGAAGGCAATCATTCCGATATACAACCTCTACGTCATGCTCCAGATCGGTGAAAACCCGTGGTGGTGGTTAGTGCTGCTGCTAGTCCCCATCGTGAATATTTACGCCTTATACAAGATTCACGCTGGCGTAGCCAGGGCGTTCGGCCGGGGCATCGGCTTCGGACTCGGGCTCGCGTTCCTGGGAATCCTCTTCTTCCCACTGCTGGGCTTTGGCGATTACCAATACCGCGAGTCCGCCGGACTCCCCTAAGATTCGCCGGCGCGGTCACGCGGCGGAATCCGCTCTATAGTAGCCATTGAAAATCAATGCACACCCGACCGCACGACTGCAGTGCGGTCGGTGTGTAAATCGTTTCAATTGTTACTATAGCTTGAGGCTCTATCGGTCGACCGTAATCAGAGCGGGTAGTCGCGGGGCTCGTGCTGGACGGAAATCCACTTCGTCTCAGTGATCTCCCGGAGGAACGCGTCGCTGTTGTACTCGCCCACACCGGAAGCGCCGATGCCGCTAAACGGCACGTGGGCTTCGTCGTTTATCGGCTGGTCATTGATGTGGACGTTTCCGGTCTCCATCCGACCGGCGATGTCTTTCGCGACCGAGAGGTCTCCGGCGTGGACGGCACCGGAGAGTCCGTACTCCGTGTCGTTAGCGATTTCGACGGCCTCGTCGACATCCGAGAACGGGATCACTGGCGCGATGGGCCCGAAGTGCTCGTTGGCGGCGGCCGGCATGTCGTTGGTCACGCCGGAGAGCACCGTCGGCTTCACCACCAGCGAATCGTCAGTGCCGTCGATTGCTGCCGTCTCACCGCCAGTTTCGAGCGTCGCGCCGGCGCTGACGGTCCGCTTGACGTAGTCGAGCATCTCGTCGCGCTGGGATTCGTCGATGATCGGACCGACTTCGGTCGCGGCGTCGTGGGCGCTGCCGACGGTGAGCGAACTGGCTCGCTCGGTCAGCTTCTCGACGTACTCGTCGTAGACGTCTTCGTGAACGATGTGCCGATTGATCGAGATACACACCTGTCCCTGGTGGACGAACGAGCCGAACGTCGCCGCGTCCACCGCGCGGTCGATGTCGGCGTCGCCGGTGACGACGAACGGGTTGTTACCGCCCAACTCCATCGCAGGCACTGCGAGGTTCTCTCCCGCAAGTCCCGCGACGTGCTGTCCGACCGCCGTTGAGCCGGTAAACGAGACGACGTCGCTTTCCGGGTGGCTGGCGACGCGGTCACCGATCTCCGAGCCGCGACCGGTCACGACGTTCAGCACGCCGGGGGGCAGGTCGGTTTGCTCGAAGAGCTTCGCGAACAGCAGCCCGCCCGTGATCGGCGAGTTCGTCGAGGGTTTGAGGACGACGCTGTTCCCGGCGGCGATGGCAGGGAGGACCGCTCGCGCGCTCAGATTCAGCGGGAAGTTCCACGGGGAGATGACCGTTACGACCCCCTTCGGTCCGCGCTCGACGGTGTTTTCCTTCCCCGGGATGTTCGACTCTGCGTGCTCGCCTTTCATCCGCCGGGGCAGTGTCGCCGCCTCACCTGCGTGGTCGGAGGCGATCTGGATGGATGTCTCGCCCATGATGGCGGAGCCGCCGACCTCGTGAGCCAGCAGGTCAGCGACTGCGTCATCGTGCTCTTGCAGTACCTGCAGGAATTGCTGAATGACTGCGGCGCGCTGGGCTGGCGGGGCGTCTGCCCACTCGTCCTGCGCCTTGCTCGCGGCCTCGTAAGCGGCATCCACGTCGCTCTCGGTCGCGGCGGGGACAGTGGCGACGACTTCACGCGTCGAGGGGTCTTCGACAGCGGTGGTTGTCCCGTCGTCAGCGGGCACCCAGTCGCCGTTGATGTACTGTGTGCTCCAGTCGGCGTCTATCGACAGGTCATTCGACATCTGTGTTTTTACCAAGTGGTAGAATACGGAAAAGCGGCTGAGATGGGGAGAAAAACACCGGTTGGTGGGTACTGATACGTCCCTGGTCCGCTCTCGAGTGATACGTTTGGCAAAACGACGACCCGGCCCCAACCGGCCGGACCCGGATCCTCAGCGACACGTTGTCTCCTGGCAGCTACAGCCTCTCCGGTATCGGGTATCACCCGGACACGAACAGGTTCGGACGAATACTCATTTTCACAAACGGCTGAAAGAGCCTATGGAGGCACTATCGCCTGCGGAGACCTATCCCGGCGTTGTCCTTGGTATCCTTTTTGCGGGTGTCGGGGTCACGTTGCAGGGCATCGAAAGTAGCGTTCTGTGGGGCCTTATCGGGTACTTTCTGGGCAAATCGATTCAGAGCATGCTCTGGACCGTTACTGGTGATCGGAGCTCGTAACCCGAAGCCAGTCAGAGGATCGGATCGATACAGTCGCGAAGCTCATGATCCGGTATTGGTCGAGTATGGACAGATAGTCACGCCGACTCGATTTCCGGGTAGGTCTGGTAGTGTCCCGAACTGTTCCGGGCGACGATTTCGACGACTGCGCTCCGCCGGTCGTCGTCACGGCGCTCGGTCCGCTCAGTGTAATAGAGAACCGTCAGGTCCAAACACGCGTGGAGTAATTCGTTCGCGGCAAACTGATGGCGGTCGCTACCGGACCAACCATGGATATCTGCGTCGGTCCTGAGATGGTGTTGCACGAACAAAATTCCGTCAGTAGCCAGCGACTCCGTAATATCCGAAAGCCGGTCGACAGCGCGGTAGAAGCTGAAAGTGACGACATCGTAGGTCTCCGGCGGAAACACGTAGGTCCCGACGTCCCTCCCTGGATCCAGTTGATCCGGTCATCGACCCCACGGTCGCGGGCGTTCTCCCGTCCGATTCGCAGTCCCACTCTCGATTGATCTATCGCGTCGACCTGGTAGCCCGCTGTTGCGAGAAAGACGGCGTTACGGCCCGTCCCAGTCGCGATGTCCAGTGCCCGCCCGTCCGGACAGCCGTCGAGGTATCGACGGAGAACCGGAGAGGGATCCGGGTCCGTCGGATACTCGCCAGTTCGGAACCGCTCGTCCCAGGTCGTCATTCGTCTGCCTGACCGAGACGCCCGAGCGCTATCTGTTCAGCGGTGTCTTCGTCGACCGAAGCACTGTGAGTGACTTCGAGCGCTGTCACCCACTTGACGCTCTCCCAGCAATCCGACTCGTCGTCGGTGGGTACTACTCTGGCCGGTCCGCCGTGCTCGACAGGAAGCACATTACCGTCCAGTCCGACCGCGAGCAGGGCGTCAGCCGCGCGCTCTCTCGGTAACGAGCACGCGTAGTCACCGTCCATCGACGGCTCGGCCGACGACGAGACGGAAGCCCCGTTCTGACCGTAGTCGACGGCACTCAAATCCGAGAGTAGGGGAATAGAGCGGTCCCAGCAACGGCTATCAATGGCCGAATCCACCGATCCGGGCTGACCGCTTGACGCACTCGTTAGGGAGAATTCGGCGTTCGCTCGCGTCTTCGAATCAGTCGGGCTCGATTTCTGCTGTGCCTCCCCACAGGAGTTGGAATAACGCTCGCGGCAGGACTGGGTGGCGATTCGGACGGCTTCACGAGCTTTCATTATGACAGCAGTTACTGCTGAGCAACGCAGAGACGGATTTGAAGCGGTTTTCAACAGCGCAGGTACCCATACGAGACAGCTGAGACCCTCACCGACGATCTGGTGACCGGCAGTGTCTAAAACCGCACCGACAACAGCTAGTATACTGACCGTGGAGCGACTGTATCAGGGCCCCGCATCATAACCCGCATCCTCCACAGCGGCGATGAGTTGCTCTGGGCTGGCGTCGCCGACGACAGTCACCTGTTCGGTGTCCCGGTCGGCTTCAGCGTTCTGGACACCTGTGAGAGCTTCTATAGCCTCTTCGACGGTCTGTTCGCAATGACCGCAACTCATCCCTTCGACGGTCAACGTCGTTGACATAGCAGGTTTGCCTAGCGACGCGTAGAACTTCGGGATTACGACTTTAAAACTACAACACTGGCCAGCAGTACGGCCAGATGGGACTGGCTGGTTACGATAGCGCAAGCGGTAGTCACGTTCACTCTCAGCGTACTCGATGTAGCCTGACTAAACAGAGTGGCTCACGTCATTGGTAAGTAGTGTGATGGTACGACAGAGGCTTCGTAGGCGTCCAGTTCCAAGTATCAGATTCCGCTCTCCGAATTATGAATAAATCTATTGTTTCCTTACTATCTAATAAATTTGATAGTACTCGTCAAACATCTTTTTCGATTCTAGACTCGTGACTGAGACCAGTATTAGCTTGGATTATTCCAGAAGTATCTGAGTGCAAAGCAAAATATAATTTATATTCTATAATTAGAACCACGGTTTACTCGATGATTGTTGAAACCCATGCAATAATAGTTTAGAATAATAGGATATATATGGGGTAGTATACTTCTACAGTGGGCCTGCTTGCCGGCGTCTGATTAAGAATGGGACACCAACCTTTCACTACATCTGTACAAAACAATCAAATTTGATAATACTGGGGACACTGATATATTGTTTGAAGGGCTCTTGAGCGTATGGCTCACAGCGACGTGACAAATGCGGGGAATGGTAGACAGCGGGACAATATCGTCGACAGTGGTGGTCTGCTGTCGACAATTCCTGACGGGAGTTCAATTCCTGACGAGACCTGGCAACGGCGCCACAAATATTTCATAATTACAGTCCTTTCGCATATTCCATTTTTGCTCGCCCTAGGACTAGTTGAGACAGCACAGAGTCCGGTTATAGGCGCAACGATCCCCTCGATCCCTACCGGACGGGTACTGCTTCAGATCGGGCTTATTGCCGGATTTGCATTTGCTGCGGCTATTCCACAACTCAGCCGTCGAGTGCGGACCGTCTTAGCGGTCACAGCACTGGCGTTCTGTACTGGTACGCTCGTGCATTTCAGCGGCGGGTACATCGAGGCGCATTTTCACTTTTTCATCGCAATCGGCATCGCTGCTATCTATGAAGACTGGATCCCGTTCGGCATCGGCATCGGCTATGTCGTAGTGAGCCACATTATTTTCGGAATTATCGACCCTACGGCGGTCTACAACCACACGGCAGCGCAATTGAACCCGATTGCCTGGGGCGCCATTCACGGTGGGTTCGTCGCAATGTTGGCTATCTCGCTGACGATTCACCTGAGTTCTATCGAGAAGTCCCGACAAAAGGCACAGGCAGAGATTGAACGTGCTCGCGAACGGGCAAACCGAATCGATAACCTCGAGGACGAGCGCGCTGAAATCGAACAGCAGCGTGAGGAAGCCCAACGCCTCAGGGACGAAGCCGAACAAGAGCGTGAAGAGGTAGCTGCGCTCAACACCCACCTCGAACTGAAAGCCGAAACGTACAGAGAGGCGATGGAAGAAATGTCGGACGGCGACTTCACTGTGCGCGTAGATTCAGACAGTGAAAACGACTCGATGGCTGAAATCGGAGTTGCGTTCAACGATATGGCGGACGAACTCGAAGAGACGCTCGGCGAGATTCAGTCCTTTGCCGCCGCTGTCGACCGCCAGGTCACGGAGTCGGATTCGGCACTTCAGGAGGTTGCGACAGCAAGCAACGGTGTGAGCGATTCCATCCAGCAAATCGCCGCCGGCGCGGACGAGCAGCGCGGGATGGTCCAAGAGGCGAGCGCCGAGGTTTCGAACTTTTCGGCAGCGGTTGAAGAGATTGCGGCGTCGGCTGATGAAGTCGCACAGACCTCTGCTGAGACCGCGACAATCGCGACCGACGGGCAGGAGCTCGCTGCTGACACGTTAACTGACGCCCGAGAAGTCAAGGCGTCAATTGACGAAACGGTGGAAACAGTGACTGAACTTGACGATCAGATGGGGGAGATCGCGACGATTGTGGACTTTATTTCCGACATTGCTGAACAGACGAACATGCTGGCCCTGAACGCGAACATCGAAGCGGCCCGTGCCGGGAACTCAGGGACTGGCAATGCGGGCGACGGCTTTGCTGTTGTGGCTGACGAGGTCAAGCAACTGGCCGACGAAACGCAGGAGTCTGCAGGTAATATTCGAACCCGAATCGAGAACATCCAGGACCAGACTGGCACCGTTGTGAGTCAGGTCGAACAGGCAAGTGAGCTCGTCGAACAGGAGATTCAGGCCGTCGAAAAGGCCGTCGATGCGTTTGAGCGCGTTGCTGAAAACGCGGAGCAAACCGATACTGGCGTCCAAGAGATCAGCGACACAACTGACAGTCAGGCGGCAACCAGCGAAGGGGTCGTGTCGATGATTGACGAAGTGGCAGAGATCAGTATCGAATCGGCAGATGAAACGGAATCTGTGTCCGCAACTGTCGAAGAGCAGACTGCTTCGATCAACGAAGTGAGTAACAGAATGGACTCGCTGTCCGACCAAGCACAACAGCTCGAAACGCTGGTCGGTTCATTCAGCGTCAGGACCGGTGGCGCACAGTCACGGTAGTGACATCCTCCGCGCCGTGAACGGCGCGGCTTCCCTGCATGGGAATACCGGCTAACTACCGGCAGAGGGTTCCGACCCGACCTCGCCGAGCGTCATTTGCCGTGGTTGGCTCTTCTCCGTGGGGGTCGCGGCGCTGTCACAGGCGCTCCCATCCCGTGAGATGTCATCGCCCGCCGGTTTCAGCGGCAGGCTCTCACCCCACGGGTCGTGGCGGTCA
>Ga0207757_100240_pt1 | contig 42743 bp, 40 predicted proteins | sample A23P3SouthBayCA_2_FD_187752 | JGI IMG/M metagenome (GOLD analysis project Ga0207757, IMG submission 187752) | Aerobic enrichment media microbial communities from Eden Landing Ponds, California, USA - A23 P3 (2) (SPAdes) | ecosystem: Environmental > Aquatic > Marine > Unclassified | place...
CCGCACAGGACCACACCAGCGAGGATGTCACGATCACGGGCGACAACTCCCCCCACCCGGTCGACATCGCCGCGACGGTGTACCGACCGGGAGGGGCATCGGCCGACGACCCCGCGCCGATGATCCTCCACTCGCACGGCTGGGGCGGTTCACGGACCTCCAGCGACGGCGCGTTCCAGACCGAACTGGACGCCGGCTTCGGCGTGCTGAGCTTCGACCAGCGCGGTCACGGTGCATCCGGCGGGCAGGCGTACGTCCAGAGCCCGGAGCGCGAGGGACAGGATGTCATCGCGATTCTCGACTACGTCGCCGACCTGCCGTGGGTCGCGCGCAGCAAGCCGAAGGGTATCCCCATCCCGAAGAAGGACAACCCGACCGTCTTCGCGATGGGCCGGAGCTACGGCGGCGGCTACCAGCTCGTCGGCGCGCTCACCGAGACGGCCGAGAAGGGGTACACCCGGTTCGACGCGCTCGCCCCGCAGATCACCTGGTACGACCTCACGGAGTCGCTCGCGCCCGAAGACGTGGTCCGCTCGACGTGGGTGCTGGCGCTGTACACGCTCGGCGCGGGGATGGTCCCCCAGCACGTCCACGAAGGGCTGGCCTACGGCGCCACGACGGGCCAGTGGCCCGACGGCGAGCCGCTCGGCGAGCCCGACCTCGACAGCCGGTTCTCCGACAACGGCACCGTCGGCTTCGTGGACCGTGACATCCGGCTCAACGTGCCCGTCCTGTTCGGGCAGGGGCTCTCGGACAACCTGTTCAACTTCAACCAGGCGTGGAAGAACTTCGAGCGCGGGCTTACCGACCGCGCCCGAGCGAAGAGCGCCGTCGTCGGCTACAACGGCGGCCACGCGCTCCCCAACGTCCTCCCGCTGGGGAGCAACCTGGCGTCCCTGTCGGGCGTGGCGACGCCGCCGGCCACGTTCGCGGAGCGGCGGCTCGCGTTCTTCGAGGCGATGCGTGACGACGACGGCGACGCCCGGTCGGTCGTCGGCGCGCCGTACGAGCTCCAGACCGCCTCCGGCGAGCGCCGGGTCGCCGTCGAGACGGTCGACGACCGAACCGACTTCGGCGAGGTCGACCTCTCGGTGTACGGTGACGGCGCCGGCGGGCTGGGAGTCGCGAACACGAGCACCGTCGCCTCGACCACCGGCGTCGGCGCGCCGGTCCACCTGCCGCTCGCGAACGGGCCACTGACCGTCGCCGGCGTCCCCGACCTGTCGGCGACGGTCACGGCCCTCGGCGTCGACCAGCGGCTGTTCTTCGGGCTCTCGGTCGGCGAGAGCCCGGCCACAGCACAGGTCCTCCAGAACAACGTGATGCCACTGCACGAGGCCGACCCGGTGATGGGTGTCGAGCGGACCGTCGAACTGCCCGGCGTCGCTGCGGATATCGGCCCACGCGAACAGCTCTACCTCACGGTCACCGCGGTCTCGGACATGTTCCCGATACACGGCTCCATCCGCACCCCCGGGACGGTCGTGCTCGAAGACCTCTCGGTCGGCGTCCCGCTGACTGAGAACTGACGGACGAATGGCGCTGTCCCACGACAGTGCGGCCGTACGCACCGTCAGGATTAGGGTCCGACCCCCGAACGGCTAGAGGTATGAGTACGGGAACCCCGCCCGGTGGCGATGCCGGCGAGACGACGGTCGGTGTCCTGAGTCTCCACAACTCGAAGGAGACGAAGGCGATTCTGAACGCGGTCGATGATCTGGGCTACGGGGCGGAGTGGCTCCGGGCCGAGAACCTCGCGGTCGAGATCGAGGACGGCGAACCACGGCTCGAGCCGGACGTGGACGTGGTCGTGAACCGGCTGCTGCTGTCGAAGGAGGGGTACCCGGCCGAGCTGCTGGGGCTCGCCGCGACCGTCGAGCGGCTGGCGCCGATGCTCAATCGGCCGCCCGCGACGCTGACGGCGCTCCACAAGTTCGCCAGTGCCGCGGCGCTGTCCGACGCGGGGCTCCCCGTCCCGGACGCACTGATGGCGCTCTCGAAGGACCGGATGGAGGAGGGCCGTGACCGGTTCGACCCGGAGTTCGTCTACAAGACCGCCATCGGCACGCACGGCGGCGGGACCTGGAAGCTCGGCGAGGAGGACACCATCAACCCGAAGGTCGGGACACGGCAGGCGTTCATCCAGCAGTTCCTCGAACGCGACCCCGAGAGCCACACCGACCTCCGGGTGTACGTGGTCGGCGGCGAGGTGGTCGGGGCGATGCGGCGACACGCTCCGGAGGACGACTGGCGGACGAACGTCGCGCTCGGCGGCAACGTGGAGGACGCCGGCGACGCGCTCACCGACGAGGTGGTCGACATCGCGACCCGTGCGACGGACGTGGTGGGGCTGGACTACGCCGGCGTCGACCTCGTGGAGGGTGACGAGGGCTGGTTCATTCTGGAGGTGAACCCCACGGCGGGGTTCAAGGGGCTGTTCGAGGCGACCGGGCGCTCGCCGGCACCGCACATCGCCCGGCTGGCACTCGACTGCGCCGGCGCGACCGTCGACGAGGAGGCCGTCCGACGGCTGGAGACCACGCTCGACGACTCCCGGCCCTCCTGTGCGCCGCGCATCGAGACAGAGGAGGCGAGCGAACCCGCCGTCATCGGCTACATCGAGGAGGTCGACGTCATCGGCACCAGCGGGCGCAAGTCCATCATGGCCAAATCCGACACGGGCGCCACCAGGACCAGCATCGACGCCCGCCTCGCCGCCGATGTCGGGACCGGCCCCATCAAGGACATCGTGAAGATCAAATCGGGCAGCCTCAAGTCCGGCAAGTCCCGTCCCGTCGTCGACGTGGTCGTCGGCGTCGGGGGCACCCAGCACACCGTCGCCGCGTCCGTCGAGGACCGCTCGCACATGGACTACCCGATGCTGCTGGGCCGGGACATCCTCGAACACTACCGGGTCGACGTCCGGCGGCGCGCGGACAGCGACCTCGGCCCCGGGGAGAACGCCGAAGAAGAGGAGCTCGCAGAAGAGTAGAAGTCAGCGTTCCAGATTCCGACCTACGGCAGAAATTTGGCCCTGATCTCGATTGTTCGACGATTATCAGAGTTATTCTCCACCAGCCACGCCGGCGCGGCCCCACACCGTCCGAGATCTGAAGGCAGATTCCGGGACCAGCGCCCCCATGCCCTGACGAGTCGCTCCCGGACCGCCGACCCGAGCGGGAAGGACGCCACTCCCCGCTCGGTTCCGCCAGCGCGGCACACGGTTCGGGACGCTGTCGTGCCGCCTGTTCGCCACGAGCGAGAGGCATATCCGCCCCGGCCACCGAGTCGGCGTCGATGGCCCCCGACGCCGACGATGACGACGCGGTCTCCCACGGAACCTCCGATGAGCCGCAGGACCCGCACGCTCACCTCGCCGGCGACGAGACGCTGGCACCGCTGGTCGAATCGTACGGCCCCCTCGAACTCGACCCGACCGGCGACCCGTTCGAGCGGCTGGTCGTCTCGCTGGTCAATCAGCAGCTCTCCTCGGCCTCCGCGGCGGCGATCCGCGAGCGACTGTTCGACCGCTTCGAGGTGACATCCGAGGGCCTGCTCGCGGCCGACGAGGACGCGCTCCGGGATGTGGGACTCTCCCGGCAGAAGGTCGACTACGTGCAGAGCGCCGCCGAGGCCGCACGGGAGGGTCGCCTCGACCGCGACCGCTTCGCAACGATGGACGACGCGGCCGTCGTGGACGACCTGACCGACATCCGCGGCGTCGGCGACTGGACCGGCAAGATGTTCGCGATGTTCGCCCTCGGCCGTGAGGACGTGTTCCCCGTCGAGGACCTCGGCATCCGGCGCGCGATGGAGTCACTGCACGGGGACCTCACTCGCGCGGAGATGGTCGAGCGCGCCGAGCCATGGCGGCCGTTCCGGTCGTACGCCGCGCTCTACCTGTGGCACCACCACGAGGACGGGAGTCCGAACGTGCCGACCGACGGCTGACGCGTGTCAGTTGTGGCCGCCGGTCGAGCGCTGGTCCTGTCCCACGCCCGGCCGGGGGGCGTCGTCGATGAGGAGCGAGTGGACGATGACGGCCAGGCCGGCAGCGGTGCAGAGACTCTGGATGGTCTGACTCTCGGCCAGCGACAGGGCGCCGGACATGTGGAGGAGTCCGGCAGCGACCGCCCCGGTAGCCAGCAGGCCGAAGCCGAGAGCGAGCGCACGGAGCGACTGGTTGCCGGTGCGACGGTATGCCCGATGGGCGACCACCGCGATGACGCTGCCGAGCGCGAGCGTCGCCAGTTTGGTGGCCACCAGCAGGGGTTCGCTAGGGAACATATCAGAGTAGATGCCACGTGAGGTAATAGCACGGGCTGCCGGCTCCCAGCCGCTGGGAACGGGCGCCGGGGCCGCGGCGATCACTCCTGGTACAGCGAGTACGTGATGACGCCGAACCCGATGGCCGTGATGACGCTCTGGACCAGCACGCTGGTCCGGAGGTCGACGATCCCCGCGAGGTCACCGACCCCAGCGATGACGCCGCCCATGGTGATGATGCCGAAGCCGATCGCGAGCGCTCGGAGCGACGGGGCTCCAGTCCGTCGATACGCCTTCGCCGTCATGTAGGTGATGAGCCCGCCCAGGAGCAGGGTCACCGTCTTCGCTACTGTGATTCCTATCGGATGTACCATGGTCAGGTTTCCCTCCGTACCTCCTTCCACATCGCCGCCAGCTGTTCGTCCGCCGACCGTGTCGGCCGGTCGATACCGACCTCGAGCGAGCGGTCCTCGTCGAGTGCGATGACCACACGCTCGAAATCGACCTCGTACAGCGTCGTGTGGTGGCCGTCCGGCCGCACCTCGGTCGCCTCACGGAGCAGGTCGGCCTCCGTCAGGAGGTCGAGCTTCCGGTAGGCCGTCGATGAGGGGATGTCGCACCGCTCGGACACCTCTCCCGCGGAGAGCGGTTCGTCGAGCGCTCGGATGATCGCCCGACAGTCCGCGTCATCGAGCGCCGTGAGGACATCACCGAGAGGTGGGTCCGGCTCCGAGCGCGGGTTCCGCGCCATAACGACTACTCGAAGCCCCGGTTGAAAACCCATGCGAAGGCAGCGGGCGGGGCCCCTCGACTCGCCTGGCGGCGGGCACGCGCGTCTGCGACACCGACACCGGCGAACCCCGGGCGAGTCCGCTTCCCGCCCGGACCGGCGGCGCCGTGTGGGACGCTATCAGGCCGCGAGCGACGCTGAGGCCACTTATTCCCGTCCGTCGAGAACCGGGAGCAGCTTCATGATGCGGGCCCCACAACGATAGTGTATGACCCCCAACGCCACAGGCCTCACCGACACACCACCCGGTGCGGAGGCGCCGGCCGAAGGGACAGCCGCGGCACAGACGACGACCGTCGATGTGCGCGCGTGTGGCCGGTTCCGGCGACAGTTCGATGAGAACCGCTTCGAGTTCACCTTCGAGGGGGACACGCTCCGCGAGTTCGTCGGGGCGCTCCTCGGCGAGCGGCCGGAGCTGGCCGACCTCCTCATCGGGGAGACGCGTCGTGAGGACGACGCCGGCTGGACCGACATCCGGGACGACCTCGAAGCGGGGAAGCGCCCGTTCGTCCGCGTGATGGTCAACGGGACGTTCAACGAGTACCGCGGCGGCGCCGAGGCCGAGCTGTCCGACGGCGACCGTATCGAGCTGGTCGAACCGCTCACCTGCTGAGACACGCCACTGGGCGCCGCTTCTGCTGTTTCTCGGGCTCGTTCTCGGCCCCTCGCCCCTCGAATCGCCGCCAGTGCCGCCCCCCTCCCCGAACATATTCGGGAGAATAGACAGGCGGATGTCGCCGGAACGCTCCGTCATGAGCACGACCACCGACGCGGCGGGCGAGCAGGCGGTGACGACCACGGTCGACGTGAAGGCGACCGGTCACGTCCGGCGTGAACTCGGCGAGCACCGCTTCGACTACACCTTCGAGGGAGACACGCTCCGCGAGTTCCTCGACGCGCTGTTCGCCGAGCATCCCGAGCTGAAGGAGATGCTCGTCGCGGAGACCGAGGCCGAGGCCAGTACGGAGGGCTGGGTCGATATCGATGACCTCCCGGGCGACTGGGCGAAGAACCCCGAGGGCGAGCAGACCCGCCCCTACGTCCGTGTCGTCGTCAACGGAACGTTCAACGAGCATCTGGACGGGTTCGATACCGAACTCGAGGACGGGGACCGCGTCGCGCTGATGTTCCCGTTCATGTTCTGCTGCTGACGGCGGGCCGCCCCCGCCCGCTCAGTCGGCCGGCTCCGCGGGACAGTCGGGGCCACAGACGGCCAGTTCGTCGCCCTCGGTGACCTCGTCGGCGGTCTCATCGGCATCAGCCGTGTCCCCGGCGTCGATCCGTCGGGCGGGATTCCCCGCGACGGTTGCGCCGGCAGGCACGTCCTTCGAGACGACCGCGCCGGCACCCACGGTGGCACCCTCGCCGATGGTGATATCGCCGATGAGCGTCGCGTTTGCGCCCAGCGTGACACCGTCCTCGACGGTCGGATGGCGCTTCTCCCGCCGTGGCGAGTCGCCGCCGAGCGTCACGCCGTGGTAGCAGGCCACGTCGTCACCGACCTCGGCCGTCTCGCCGACGACGACGCCCATGCCGTGGTCGATGAAGAACCGGCGACCGATGTCGGCCGCGGGGTGGATCTCGACGCCGGTGAACAGCCGGACCAGCTGTGAGACCAGCCGGGCGGCGAAGGAGTGCCCCCGGTCGGAGAGCGCGTGAGCCAGCCGATGGCACCAGACGGCGTGCAGGCCGGGGTAGAGCAGGACCTCGGCGGTGCTGGTGGCGGCAGGGTCGGTCTCGCGGGCGGTGCGGATATCCTCGCGGATGCGGTCGAGCATGTGGTGGGTGTAGGGGTGTCGTGATCAGCGGATGATACGGTGACAGCGGAACCGGGGGAAGACGGACAGAAGAGTCAACAACAGCAACACGGCGCCGCACGGACCGCGGGCTGGCGGACGCTGCGGGGTCGACGCGGGTGACGCGTGCTGCCCATGGCTACCCGACCGTGGCTGCCCAGCGGCTAAAACGTGTCGCCCCGGAACGCAGCCTTCGGGCGGGCGACTCCGGTGGTCGGCGTCGGGCGTTCCGGGGGTCAGTGGTCGTCCTCGCGCCACTTCTTCCCGCAGTCGGTGCAGGTGAAGAAGCGCGTCTCGGACTCGTCGGCAGCGCGGATCTGCTTCATCTCGTAGCGGGCGCGGTCGTGGCCACACTCCGGACAGATGACCTTCGTCGTCGGGCCGATCTCCTCGTCGTCGACCTCCGACATGTCGACGGGGCCGCTGTCGGTGTCCTGTCCCTCGGTCGTGGTCATCGCCGCGTCCCGGGCACTGTCGCGGGGCTTCGTGGCGCCGCAGGACTTGCAGACCCACTCGCTGTCCTCCGTGTGCATCATCGAACCGCACTCGTCGCAGAACTCCATGATGGGCGCCCTTGTCGACTCCCGGTACTAAACGCACCGGTCCCGCGGAAGCAGGGCGGGAACGGACCCCGACCCACCCGGCCGGCGATGGACACCATCCGGAATCGGACAGGTCTAGCGTCCGACACCGATTTAACGCATGGTCGTATACTCGTCTCCAATGATAGAGGCCACGAGCGCGGGAGCCATCCTCTTTCGTGACACCCGTGGCCGTCGTGAGTACCTCCTGCTCAAGTCGCGTCCGGGGGACTGGGAGTTCCCCAAGGGCGGTATCGAGGGCGAGGAGGAGCTACAGCAGACGGCGATCCGCGAGGTGACGGAGGAGGCCGGAATCGAGGATTTCCGGCTCATCGATGGCTTCCGCGAGGACTACGACTACGTGTTCGAGGCGAACGGCAAGACCATCCACAAGACGGTCCACCTGTTCATCGCGAAGTCGTTCGAAGCGTCCGCCGAACTGTCGAAGGAGCACCGCGACCTGCAGTGGCGCGACTACGAGCAGGCGATCAACACCATCACGCAGGACGGCCCCCGTGACATCCTCCGGGAGGCCCACGACTTCCTCGACGAGGTGCTGGAGGAGGACGAGGCGGACGGGGCAGACGAGGCGGATGAGGCGGGTGAGGACGACGAGGCTGAGGCAGACGCGGAGGTCGAGACCGAGGGGGCAGCCGAGGCCGACGGGGGCGAGCGCGACGGGGAATCGTAGCGCCGCCCGGCCCGGCACGCCCACCGACCACGGTCCGGAGGCCGCCGACGGAACCGTTTAGCCACCCGCCCGCCTCGGGCCAGCCGTGACCGACGCCGCAGTCGGCGGCTGGCCGCTCCCGGACCGCGAGTTCCCCTTCGAGCTCCGGGTCTGTCGGTGGGCCGAGGCGCGCTGGTCCCCTGGCGGTGACCTGCCGGAGGACCGCGTCGCCGTGGTCGCCCGCCAGCTCGGGGTCCAGAACCGCCGGTGGGACACGCTCGTGCTGGAATGCGACCGGGAGCAACTCGCCGCGCGCGCGGTGTTCGGCGCCCGGGCGCTCGACTCGGACCTGCTGCACGTCGTCCGCAATGCGCCGGCCGACTGGGCGTGGTACCGGGACGCGCTCCCCGAACCGGACTACCCCTGGCAGTACGTCCGCGAGGCGGTTCACACCGCCGCAGACCGGGACCTCGTGGAGAGACGCAAGCGCGGCAACCGTATCGAACTCCGGCGGCGGTGGCGCTACCCGGAGTGGGTCGAACGGGTCGTCGCCATCGAGAACAAGCCGGACCTCGACGCGAGCGCCGCGCGGGTGCTGGGCGACCAGCTCGAGCGCGACGTGGCCCTGGGGCTCGCCGACGAGGTGTGGGTGGCGACGCGCGCCGCCACGGGCGACGGAAGCGGCGATGACGACGGCGATGGCACCATCGGACGCGATGGCGTCGAACCCGCGTTGCTGGAGCGCCTCCCAGCCGAGGCCGGAATCCTCGTCGTTCGCGAGGGGGAGGGCCCCGCGGGACTCGACGTCGAACCGGTCTGGCACCCCCGGTCGCTGGCCGTCGACACCCCCGGGACTCGCATCCTCGAACGGCCCGACGGCGGCGCGCACGACCAGTCGGCCGCCCGGTTCGAGTACGCCGACGCCGAGTGGAAGGCCGGCAAGCGCCGGGAGATCGCCGAGCGCGCCTACGAGCGGGGCTGGCGCGGCTACATGGACCAGGTCCGGACTGACTGCCGGCACTTCCGGCTGGCCGACGCCGAGGCACCGCTCCCGGCCTGCGCCGCGAAGGGCCGCTGTGTCACGGCCCGCGAGTGCTCGGGGTCGTGCCCTCAGTTCGAGCCGGAGCCACCGGCATGGCGGGCGAATGGCTGGCCGATCGACGGTGGGCCTGGAAAGGGGGCGAAGCGGCTGCTGGAGCGACAGCGGGAGCGGTTTCGAGAATAGCAGAACAATACACAGCAAGCCGCAGAACTTTCCCAGTTATCCGGCAGATATCTGTCCTGAACTCCATATATCCCTGTTGCCACGAACGGGCACCGTCCCCGCGGTGGCGGGGAGCAGCGTCAGTCCACGACCATCCGCGACGGCGATTCGGACCTGATGAGGGCCGCGAGGTTCTCCAGGTCCTCCGCCAGCACGACGACGAGGTCGTCGAGTGTCACGATGCCGCGCAGGTCCCCGTCCTCGACGACGGGGACCCGTCGGACCCCTTCCTCGCGCATCATCCGGGCGAGTTCGTGCGTGTCCGTGTCCGGCGAGACCGTGAACACGACGGGCGAGAGTACCTGGTTGACGACCGTCCGCTCCAGCGTCTCGACGAACTCCTGGCCGAACACCACGAGATCGCGGTCGGTGACGATGCCGCAGACCTCGCTGTCGGCGTTCAGTACCACCGCACTGCCCACGTCACGCTCGCGGAACACCTCGGCGACCTCAATGACGGTGTCGTCGAGGTCGACCGTCACGACATCCGTCGTCATCACTGATTCGAGTCCCATACCGGAGAGAGGGCACCGAAGATAGTGGGTGTATGGCTAGTTCTCGCCAGCCGGGAACACGGGCCGGCACGGTGACGGCCCGGAACGCCGTCAGTCGTCCAGTCGCTCGACCTGCAGGTCGTCACGCGACATCGCGAGCCGATAGGTGGGCACGGTCAACTGGACCTTCTCCACGACGCCCTTGTTGGCGAGCGAGCGGAGCGCCTCCCGGATTCCGTCGTTGTCCGGGTCGAGCCCCTCGTCGAGGGCGCGCACGGCCTGCAGGACGCCTACGACGCTCTGTGGCTCCTCGTCCTCGTCCGCGAGGACGCGGAGCACGTGGTACTGGAGGTCCGGGACGCGGACGACGCGGCTACCGTCATCGTTCTCGCTGATACCGGGGTCGACACCCGATATCTCGGCGGCCTCCTCGGTGGCCCGGATGAGGCTGTTCTCGTCCCGGAAGTAGTAGTCCTTCAGATGGTTCTCGAGATAGGAGTGGACCTCGCTGCCGCCCTCCAGCCCCCAGCGGTCAGCGAGCTCCGAGTTCTTCGTGGGCTGGAGCGCGACCACGTCGCCCAGTCGTTCGCGCTCCTCGTCGGTGAGGTCCCCGTCCGTCATCGGGCGACGGTTCGGCGGGGCACTTGAAACGGTTGCGGGTCGCGGTCGCTCGAGGAGTGCGAACGCCTCGCTCGGACGGGGGCAGCTTTTCGCCGGGGCGGGCCGAGCGCGCGTCGCTGGCCGACGAGGACTGCCCGTAGGACGGGAGGGCCGCTGGCTCGACCGTTCAGCCCGGCAACCGACGGATGCGTCCCTCGTGGAGCCACTCGCCGTACCGCTCACGGAGGCCACGCTCGTCGCGGAGCCGGCAGCAGGTGTGCGGGAACCGCCCGGGGAGCATCACGTCGAGTGTCCGGAGGGGCTCGTCGGGCAGTCCTCCGTTCTCGCGCCGGTCGTCGGCGAGCGTTGGGAACTCGCTTCCGAACGACGGTGCGTGGCCGGCCTGGTGGACGCGGACGACGCGCGGTGTCCCGGGGCAGACGTACACGTCGTCGCCGAGGGTGTAGCCGCGGAGACAGTTCGACTGCCACCACGCGTCGAGGCCGTGCCAGAGGTCGCCGTGTTCGGGCCCGTCGCCGGGGGCCGCGGGAACGCCGTACGATTCGGGGTCGCCGTGGTGGGCGTGGAACCCGCGGAGGTAGTCGTACCAGCCGCGCTCGTGCTCGACGACGACCGGTTCCGGCCCACCGTCAGTCGCGACCGGCGCTCCCGACGACTCGGGACGGGGGCGGGCGATTCGGAGGAGGGCGTGCCACACGTGGAAGACGAGGAGGGTGACCACTGCGGCAGCGATGCGGAGCTGTCGCATATCAGGGCCTGCAACAGCGCGGTATGAGTGCTTTGTGTGGGCGTCGGACTGAAGTCCCGGCAGGTCGGGAGACGGTGTGTGCGCGTCGTCCTGGCGACCAGCGAGGAGCCGCTCTACCTCCCCGAGTACCTCCGGCCGGTGTTCGAGGCCCACGCCGACGCCATCGAGGGCGTCGCGCTGGTGCCGTTCGAGGGTGGGGCCGTCGAGCAGCTCCGCGAGCAGGTCCGTGCGTGGGGGCCTCGGGGCACGGTTCGGCTCGGTGGCCGCTTCGTCGGTGGTCGACTCGCCGGCGCACTCCCGGCAGCGGTCCAGCGACGGTTCCCAGGCGGCTACCGGTCCGTCGAGCGCCTCGCCCGGTCGTACGACCTCCCGGTCCGACAGGTCCCCGACGCGGGCGCTCCTGCGTTCGCGGACTGGATACGCGAACGGGACCCCGACCTGCTGCTCTCGGTCGTGGCCGGGCAGTTGCTCCCGGAGCCGGTCCTGGATGCCGCGAACCTCGCAGTGAACTGCCACGGCTCGCTCCTGCCGAAGTACCGCGGCCGTGCGACGGCGTTCTGGCCGCTCTACCACGGCGACGACGAGACCGGTGTCACCGCACACCTGATGACCGAGGCGTGGGACGCGGGACCCATCCTCCGACAGCGCTCGGTCCCCATCGCAGCCGACGACTCGATGCACGACGTGAACCGGAAGCTGGCCGAGACGGGCGCTTTCCTCGTCGTCGACCTGCTCGCTGACCTCCGGGCCGGCCAATCGCCCGCCCCGCGACCGAACCCGACCGAGGCGTACGAGTACCGTTCATTGCCGACACCCGCAGAGCGCCGCGAGTTCCGCCGTCGCGGGAACCGGTTCGTCTGAGCGTGGCGGCTCGCGAGCGTCCCCGCGCATCGCGGCTTTGAATACCGGGCGCCGCCGCGGTTGGGACATGACCGAGGTCATCGACGGGAACGCCGTCGCCGCCGACATCCGGGACGGGCTCACGGGCGCCATCGAACGGCTCGCGGACGCCGACGCGCGGCCGGGGCTCGCGACGGTCCTGATGAGCGACGACCCCGCCAGCGAGACGTACGTCTCCATGAAACAGCGCGACTGCGAGGAGGTGGGCATCACCAGCCACCACGTCGAGATCGACCCCGAGGCACCCGCCGAGGAGCTGTTCGACACCATCGCGGACCTCAACGCCGACGACGCGGTGAACGGCATCCTCGTGCAGATGCCCGTCCCCGACCACGTCGACAAGCGTCGTGTCCTCCGCGCCATCGACCCCGCGAAGGACGTGGACGGCTTCCACCCGGAGAACGTCGGGCGGATGGTCGCGGGCAACGCCCGGTTCAAGCCCTGCACGCCCCACGGTATCCAGAAGCTCCTCGAAGCCTACGACGTGGAGACGGAGGGCGCCGAAGCGGTCGTGGTCGGGCGCTCGGACATCGTCGGCAAGCCGATGGCGAACCTGTTCATCCAGAAGGAGCCGCTCGGCAACGCGACGACGACGGTCTGCCACTCCCGGACGAAGGACCTGGCGGCACACACCCGCGAGGCCGATATCCTCGTCGCGGCCGCTGGCGTTCCCGAGATGATCGACGGCTCGATGGTCAAAGAGGGCGCGACGGTCGTCGACGTCGGAATCAACCGCGTCGACGCGGACACGGACAAGGGGTACGAGCTCATCGGCGACGTGGCGTACGAGAGCGCGAAGGACGTGGCCGGCGCCATCACGCCGGTCCCCGGCGGCGTCGGCCCCATGACCCGCGCGATGCTCCTCTACAACACCGTCGCGGCCGCGAGCGAGCAGGCGGGCGTAGACGTGGACCTGCCCTGAATCGTGAGCGACGACACACGGGACGGAGCAGAGGGCGACGACACCGACCCGGTTATCGACGACACGGACCCAGAGACGACGGTCCGGACCTGGCGGAAGGACGGCGAGTACCGTCGCGAGCGGGCGCACCGTCTGGACGCCGAGGAGTTCGCCGAGGCCCGCGAGCGCATCCGCGGCGATGACGGGCTGGAGTGGGGCGTCGGTGCGCTCGTCGAAGCCGACGGGCGCGTACTGCTCGTCCGCGAGGATGGCCGATGGCTCCTCCCAGGCGGCGAGGTGGAGGCCGGCGAGGACCACGACGAGGCCCTGGTGCGTGAACTCAGAGAGGAGACCGGTATCGACATCACACCGGGCGAGCGGCTGGCCATCGTTCGGAACATCCTCCGGCATGGCGACGATGGGCTGTCGTTCCGATTCGCCATCCACCGCGCGACTGCCGAATCGACAGCACTCGGCGACGACCCGGGGCTCCCGGACGAGGATATCGAGGCCATCCGGTGGGTCGAGGAGCTCCCGGAGAACACGCTCGACCGCGACCTCCTGTGCCGGCTCCTCGGCGACGGCTGGGACTGAAGTTCAAGTACCGGGCCGGGACCAGCGTCCCCGTGACCTGACGAGCCATCTTCGGGCCGCCGGTCCGAGCGGGGGGAACGCCACCCTCCGGTCGGTTCCACCAGCGCGACGCACGGTCCGGAGTTCGGCGCGTCGCCTGTTCGCTAACGTACGCGCTCGTCCACCTCGACAGAGCCCTCAGATGACCCCCTGCTCCCGGAGGTCGTCCAGTGTCTCCCCGTCCAGCCCCAGCTCCGCTCCGTACACCGCCTCGTTGTGCTGTCCCCGTCGCGGCCCGAGGTGCTCGACCGCGCCCGGCGTCCGCGTCAGCCGTGGGACCACGCCGTGGGTCGTAATCTCCCCGACGTCCTCGTCGGTCACCTCGACGAGGTTGTCGCGGGCGGCGTACTGCTCGTCCTCGAACACGTCGCTCACGTCGTACACCGGCGCGACGACCGCGTCGCCCGCGCCCAGGTCAGCGATGGCCTCCTCGACGGTCCGCTCGGCGATGTAGGGGGCGATGTACTCGTCCAGCTCGTCGGCGTGTTCGACCCGCGCGTCGTTCGTGGCGAACCGCTCGTCGTCCAGCAGCTCCGGGTGCCCCACCGTCTCGGCGAGGTTCTCGAAGATGGACTGTGCCGAGGCCGACAGCGCAACGTAGCCGTCCTTTGCCTCGTAGACGTTCCGCGGTGCGGCGTTGCTGTGGTGGTTGCCCCGGCGCTCGCGGACCTGTCCCAGCCGGTCGTAGGCCTCCACGTCGCCCGGGAACATCCGGAACAGCGACTCGTACAGGGAGACATCGACCACCTGCCCCTCGCCGCTGCCGTCGCCGTCGGGCCCGACCTCGCGCTCGAACAGGGCGAACATCGCTGCCTGGACCGCGTAGTGGCCGGCGGCCATGTCGGCCAGCGGAATCGGCGGGAGCAGCGGCTCCCGGTCGGGGAATCCGTTGACGTGCGCGAACCCGGAGATGGCCTCCGCGACCGTTCCGAAGCCCGGCTGCTCGGCGCGCGGCCCGGTCTGTCCGTAGCCGGAGATGCGGACCATCACGACCCCGGGATTGACCTCGCGCAGGTCGTCGTACGAGAGGTCCCACCGTTCCATCGTCCCGGGACGGAAGTTCTCCACGACCACGTCGGCGGTCTCGACGAGGTCCAGCGCGAGCGCGTGGCCCTCCGGCGTCGAGAGGTCGCAGGTGACGGACCGTTTCCCCCGCGCGAGTGCCTTCCACCACAGCGACATCCCCGACTCGGGGTCGAACGGGCCCCAGTCACGGACAGGGTCACCGGCCTGCGGATGTTCGACCGCCACCACGTCGGCGCCGAAGTCGGCGAGCGTCATCGTCGCGAAGCCGCCGGCGACCATCCCGGAGAAGTCCACCACCCGGAGGCCCTCGAGGGGACCCTCCCGGTGCCGGGTCGCCGAGCCGTCGGTGTCCTCGTCGGTCATACGCCCGGTCCGGCAGGCGGGTAGTTCACTCCTGTCCTTCGGGCGCTCGATGGCGCACCCGCGGGTCAGTCGTCCCGGCGGTCGACCGATTCGTGCTCCCACACGAGGTCGAAGAACCGTTTGAGTCCGGCCACGAACGACTCGTTCTCGGTGATGGCGGCCTGACGCATGTGGTTCGGTACGTCGGGCTCCTCGACGAGGAAGATGGCCTCGCCACTCTCGCCCCCGGCCGCGTCACCCGCGTCGGCCGGCGGGTCGGTGAGCGTCCCGCGCCACGGGAGCGCCCCCGCCGCGAATCGGAACTCGACACCCGGGAACTCCTCGCGTAGTCGGTCGACGATACCCGCCTGGATGCGTCGGTTCTCGTCGCTCAGGCGGTCGGGATGGAGGAACAGCACCCGGACCGCGATACCACGGTCGAGGGCGTCACGGAGTGCCGGCTCGACGCTCTCGAGGTACTCCCACGATTTGGTGAGTACCCGGACCTCCCGTTCGGCCTCGTGGTAGAGCCGGCGCGTCTCTGATTCGCTCGGCTCGCCGACATCGACGACGTGGAACAGCTCCTCGGCCGGCCGCACGTCCTCGGTGGCGGAATCGAACTGCGGACCGAACTCCGCGAGGAACGCCTCCCGGCCGGCCTCCAGTTCCGTCGCCGTGGACTCGTACGCCTGTCGCTGGTTCTCCTTCGCCCGGTCGACAATCTCCGCGGGGGAGCGCGACTGGTACTCCTTCGGACGACCGGGAATCACCTTCACGAAGCCCCGGTCGGCGAGTGCGTCGAGAACGCCGTAGATGCGGGCTTTGGGGATGCCCGTCGCCTCAGCGAGGTTCGGGGCGGTCGTCCGTCCGAGGCGGAGCAGGTTCGAGAGCGCGGTCTCCTCGTACTCCGTCAGGTCGAGCGCGTCGAACAGGTCCGTGCCGTCCCCGTCGGGCATAGGGGGACGCTCACCCGGGGCGACCGTAAACGCGCCGGTGAATCAGCGACGAAACGGGGGAAATCTTATGTCGGTACAGAGTTACTCACCAATCGAGTAAATGTCCGATAGTGAACCGGAGCAGGAGCATCTCTCCGATGTCGAGGATGGGTGTGGTTGCACGGAGGTCTGGGAGCATCTGAGCGAGCAGCGCGAGGAGTAGGGGGAGGCCACCACCCACGGCACCCATCACCCGTCTCGTGGCCGCGAGCCACGGCCTCGGCACGGGCCGGAGCGCTTTTGCGGCCACGCCGTGGACCGGGAGGTGAATGGACCGCGACGACGTCTGTGTCCTGTTGCCGACGCTGGACGAGGCCGAGACCGTCGGGAGCGTCATCGACGGGTTCCGCGACGAGGGGTTCGAGAACGTCCTCGTCATCGATGGTCACTCCACGGACGGCACCCAGGAGGTCGCCCGCCAGCACGGCGCACGCGTCGTCGAGCAGAGCGGGGTCGGCAAGGGTCAGGCCGTCCGTGAGGGGCTGACCCACATCGACGAGCCGGTCGTCCTGATGGCCGACGCGGACGGCACGTACCGACCGGAGGATGCCGAGTCGATGCTCGAACCCATCTTCGACGGGCGCGCCGAGCACGTCATCGGCGACCGGTTCGCGGAGATGGAGGAGGGGGCGATGACCCGGCTCAACCGCGCCGGGAACCGCATCGTCAACCGCGCGTTCGCGACCATCCACGGCCGCGACCTGCAGGATATCCTCAGCGGCTACCGCGCCTTCACCCGAGACTCCGTCGAGCGGTACGCGCTCCGCTCGGACGGGTTCGGCATCGAGACGGAGCTCAGCGTCGAATGCGTCAAACACGGCACCGCCACCGAGGTCGTTCCCATCACCTACGGCGCCCGCCCTGACGAGTCGGAGACGAACCTCCACCCCGTCCGCGACGGGGCGAACATCTTCCTCACGCTGTACAAACTGGCGAAGACGAACAACCCGCTGTTCTACTTCGGGAGCGTCGGCAGCGTGAGCGGGCTCGTGGGGCTGTTGGTCGCGGCCTACGTCGGCTACGACTTCCTCGTCAACGACATCTCCCACGAGGCACTCGCGGTGGTCGCCGCCGCGGGCATCATCCTCGGCGTCCAGCTCGTCATGTTCGGCGTCCTCTCGGACATCATCGTCACGGTCAACCGGGAGCAGACACGCCGGCTGGAGGAACTGGCCGAGCAACTGTCAGCGGGCCGGGAATCGGCCCCGAGCGCCAGCCCCGACACCGACCAGCCACCGCGTGGCACCGCCGCGAGCGAGGATGACGGGACGACGGACCATGGCGGGGAGCACGACGACCCGGGCGGGACGACCCCGGCCGAGGTCGGCGCCGACGGTGAGGACTGACGCTCCGAAACGGTCAACACCCGCTTCTGGCTACCATCGGTCGTGTCCCCATACGATGCGGTCCTCTTCGACAACGACGGGGTGCTGGTAGAGCCACCTGCCCCCGAGACGCAGGCTGCGGCCGTGGCGGCCGCCTTCGAGTCAGTCGGCGTTGCCGACCCCGACCCCGACCACGTCGAGGCCCTCCGGCACGGCGTGACCATCGACGCGCTCCGCGAGGTGGCCGCGGCACACGACCTCGACCCAGCGACCCTCTGGGCCGCCCGCGAACGGTTCGACGAGGATTCCCAGATCGAGGCGTTCCACGCCGGCGAACGCACCACGTACGACGACATCCACGCCGTAGCCGACATCCCGACCGCGCGGGGCGTCGTCAGCAACAACCACCACAGCACCGTCGCGTTCGTGCTGGACTTCTTCGACCTCGGCGGCTGGTTCGAGACCCACTACGGCCGCCCGATGACCGTCGAGAGCCTCGACCGGAAGAAGCCGAACACGCACTATCTGAACCGCGCACTGGCCGACCTGGACGCATCGACGGCGCTCTACGTCGGTGACAGCGCGAGCGATGTGGTCGCCGCCGAGCAGGCGGGACTGGATTCGGTCTTCGTCCGGCGCCCCCACTGCCCCGCGGTGCCCGACGGGGTGACGCCGACGCACGTGGTGGACGGGCTGGACTCGGTCGCGGCCCTCGCGAGCGGGAACGGCAAGGAGAACCTCGACAGCGAGCCGGACGCGGCGTAGTCAGTCGTCGGCCGCGGCGCGGGCCTCCTGCTCGCCGTAGATGTCGTCGTACTTCCCGGTGAAGCGGTCGAGGACGTTCCGCCGCTTGACCTTCATCGAGGGTGTCAACAGGTCGTTCTCCGGGGTCCACTCGACCGGGACCATCCGGAACTCCTTGATGCGCTCGTACTTCTCGAACTGCTCGTTGACGCGGTCGACCTCCGCCTCGACGTACTCACGGACCTGGGGGTCGTTACAGATTCCCTCGTTCGTGTCCGGGATGTCGACGCCCTCGCGGTCGGCCCAGCGCCGGATGGCCTCGAAGTCCGGGACGACCAGGGCGGAGACGAACTTCTCGTTGTCGCCCATCACCATCACCTGCTGGATGCGGTCGGAGGTAGCGAAGGCGTCCTCGATGGGTCCCGGGGCGACGTTCTTGCCGGTGTCGAGCACGAGCAGCTGCTTCAGCCGGTCGTGGTAGACGAGGTAGCCGTCACTCGTCCGCTCGATGATGTCGCCCGTGCGGAACCAGCCGTCCTTCGTGAAGGCGTCCATCGTCGCCTCGGGCTTCTCCCAGTAGCCCTCGGTCACGTTGGGACCCTTCACGAGCAGTTCGCCGATTTTGCTGTCCGGGCGGGCCTTCTGGGCCTGCTCGGTCGTGATGACGGAGCTGTCGAGTTTGAGGTCAACGTTCGTCAGCGCCGGGCCCAGCGTGCCGGGACGCGGGTCCTCCGGCGGGTTCGTGGAGACGACGGGCGCGGTCTCCGTGAGACCGTACCCCTCGAGGATGGGGAGGCCCATCCCCTCGAACAGCTCGGCGAGGCGCTTCGAGAGCGACCCGCCGCCGGAGATGAAGAAGTCGATGTTGCCGCCCATCTGTTCCTTGACCTGCGAGAAGACCAGTTTGTTCGCGATGGCGTACTTCACCCGGAGACCGAGGTCGGGCTGGTCGGTGCGGGCGTGCTCGCGGCCGATCTCGATGGCCCACTCGAAGATGCGCTCTTTGGTGTCGGACTCGGTTGCCTGGGCCCGCATCTGATCGAAGATGCGCTCGTACACCCGGGGGACGCTCGTCGCGGTGGTGGGCTCGACGAGCTGGATGTCCTCGGCGATGGTGTCGGTGGACTCGGCGTACGCGACGGTCCCACCGGAGGCGAACATCACGAAGTTCCCGGCCGTCCGCTCGAAGACGTGCGCCAGCGGGAGGAAGGACAGCGAGCGGGCCGACTCGTCCAGGACGGGCACGTCGGCGGGCTTGTCGTTGCGGGGGCCGAACCGTTTGCGGACGCCGTTGATGTTGGCCCGGAAGTTGGCGTGGCTCAGCTGGACGCCCTTCGGCTGGCCGGTCGTCCCGGAGGTGTAGATGAGGCTCGCGGTGTCCTCCGGCTCGCGGCTCTGGAGCCACTCGTCCCAGTGGTCCGGGTCGAACGCCTCGTCGCCACGGCGGTAGAGGTCGGCCAGCGTGAACACGTCCGCGCGCTCGACGTGGGCCTCGTCGTCCAGCTCGTCCATCACGACGATGAACTCCAGGTCGAGGTCGTCCTCGACCTCCAGGACCCGCTCCAGCAGTGCCTCGTTCTCGACGACGACGCCGTCGGCGTCGGGGTCGTCGAGCAGGTAGCGGACCTGCCGCGGGCTCGACTCCGTGTAGACGGTCGTGACGACGCCGCCCGCCGAGAGGACGGCGAGGTCGCTCTGGGCCCACTCCATCCGCGTGCCGGCGAAGATGCCGACCCGGTCGCCCGTCTCCATGCCGATGTCGCGAAGGCCGGCGGCCAGCCGCTGGACCACGTTCAACATCTCGTCGTAGGTCAGCGAGGCGTACTGGTCCTTCGGCGCTGCCGGCACGATGCCGTCGGCCAGCGACCGCTGGTAGATACCACCCTTGTACCACTGTGCGTCCCGGTTGGCGTGCCGGGTCGCGCTCTCGGCGAACAGCTGCGGGATGGTGTTCTCCCCGACGACCTCGTCGGTGTAGTCCCGTTCGGCCTGGAGCCACGGCGGTTCGGTGTTCCCTGACATACCTGTTGCTGTGACACAGTTTCGCGGGGGTAATCAATGGTGACATTCATCCGGAGGGACCACGCGGCCGGGATGACATCTCGTCGCGGAGCGCCAGCCGGCAGTCAGCGGTCGACGGAGCCAGCCGACACTGGTGGGAGCGTGAGATCACAGAACCGAGAGAAGCCGAGAAGTCGACCGCGGGTCGAAGACACAGGTCCCGACGTGGAACGGAGGGAACCGGGGTGGTTGGTGCTCAGTCGATATCGATGCGGTGCCCCTCGTCCTCGTCCATCGCCTCGGCCATCGGGACGTGGATCTCGAGGACGCCGTTGTGGTACTCGGCCTCGATCTCCTCGACCACGATGTCGCCCTCGGGGAGGCGCACGCGCTCGAAGGCGCTGCGCGAGCGGGTGTAGTGCATCGCGTCGTCGCCCTCGGAGACCTCGTGCTCGGCCGCGATGATGAGGAAGCCGTCGTCGAACCGGAGGTCGATCTCCTCCTTCTCGAAGCCCGGAAGGTCCGCGATGACGACGTAGCCGTCGTCGGACTCGTCGATGTTCAGGTGGATGTCGCGCCGGCCCATCCGCCCCTCGCCGGAGTGGTCGAGCCCGAGTCCGGAGCCGAACTCCTCGAACATGGTGCGGAACATCCGGTTCATTGTGCTGTCCATCTCGTCGAAGGGATATCGTCGATTTGCCATCGTATTCACCTTTCAGAACCCGTATACGGCATTTCAGAGCTTAAACTTCGCGAGAAGGCTGCTACCACGACGCCATCCGTGATAACCGAGCCAGAGATGTGTAATATCCCGGCTGTCAGAACGGGAAGACCGCCGACGCGACCGCACCCGCGACGCTGGGCGCCTTCCGGGCCGCGTAGCCGGACTTCCGGGCGGCACCCTTGACGTAGTGGCCGGCACAGCGGTGGAGCGGCGCCCGGCGGCCGTGGACCGCGGTGTCGCCGCGCCGGATGGCCGCCACCACATCGTCGGCCGTCGCGCTGCCGTCGGTCGGCAGGTCCAGCGCGGTGAACGCGCGGCCGACGGTCTCGACGCGGTGGGCGTCGCTGCCCGCGAGGTCGGCGTGGCCGTAGCGACGCGCGAACGCGGCCGCCCGGCGGTTCCGGTAGCCCGTGAACAGCCAGGCGTTGTACGTCTCGATGCCGTCGACATCGACACCCGCGAGCCGGCGGCGCGGGACGCCGTGACGCGTGCGCTGGAACGGGTGGGGGACGACCGCCACCCCACCCATCTCGCGGACCGTCGCCACGGTGTCGGGGAGCGGCCGGCCCGGGGTCGGACACTCCTCGACGCCGATGGCGAGCAGGTGGCCGTCCGCGGTCGAGACCTCCACACCCGGGACGCCGACGAGCCCGTACGCCGGCGCCAGGCGTGCGGCGCGCAGCGACTCCTCGATGGTGTCGTGGTCGGTGACGACGATGGCATCGAGGTCGATGTCCGCCGCGTGTTCGAGGAGCAGTTCGACGGGTTCGCGGCCGTCGTAGGAGCCCTCCGAGTGGACGTGTGGGTCGATGCTGAACGGGGACTCCTCCATCGGACGGCGCTACGGCAGGGGTGTGCAAAAGTCCGCCGGCCGAGAGCGGTGGGAGAAACCGCAAGCGAGGAACCGGAACCGTCGCCCCGTGTCGTCGGAGACGGAGGACCGCCTCAGTCGGAGATGTACGAGCCGATGTAGGCGCCCGCCGCGCCGACGAGTGCCGCGGGGATGCCACTCTCGATGACCTGCTTGCCCAGCGCCGCCTGATCGAGGGCGCCACCGCCCCCACCACCGCCGGTGGAGTACTGCGCGATGACGTTGATGGTGAGGAACAGCGTGAGGCCGGTCATCAGGTAGAACCCGACCAGCGACGCCGTTCCGCCGACGGCCGTCGCGGTGAGGGGACGGTCCGGGAGCGCCCGGCCCAGCAGCGCGCCCGCACCGATGGCCATCAGCGGGCCCACGAGAAACGGCGTGATGACGTTGTGGAGCAGCATGATGCTGACGAGCGTGCTGTCGGTCGGGCTGGCACCCGGCTCGACGAACTGCTCGATGAGGAAGCCGAGGATGAAGTTCGAACCGAGGCCGAGGCCGACGCCCGCGGCCACGAACACCGCCACGACACTCCCCACGTAGGCGAGCAGGGAGCGGCCGTGAGGGCTCAGCAGCGACCCGCCCGTCGATTCAGCGGCGGCGTTCCCGGCATCAGCCGGCGGGAGTTCGGTTCCACGGCCGAGGTCCGCGTTCGGCCGGGCGACCCCACCGTCGCTCTCGACCCGCGGCTCGGTCTTGCTGTGCCAGCCGTCCGCGGGGAACCGGTCGTCCGCACTCTCGTCGGTCATACCACCGTCCACGGGAGATTCCCCCATAGGGATGATGCCAGCAGTGCGGGGACGACTAAAACCCCCTCCCCGTTCCGGGGAGTTGTCACGGCCGTCGCCGACGGTGGTTCACGGAAGTTATTTCGGCGGCCCACGGGAGAACCCGGCATGGATATCGAGGCGGCCGCCGGTCAGTGCGAGTCGGTGCTGGAGGCAGTGACGGGGACGGTCATCGGGGAGCGCTCCTTTTTCGAGACCGTGCTGACGGGCGTGCTCGCGAACGGGCACGTGCTGCTGGAGGACGTGCCCGGAACCGGCAAGACGCTGACCGCGCGGACGCTGGCGACGGCGCTGGGACTGGAGTTCACGCGCATCCAGTTCACGCCGGACCTGCTCCCCTCGGACATCACGGGCACGCACGTCTACAACGAACACGAGGGCGCCTTCGAGTTCTCGGAGGGGCCCGTCTTCGCGAACGTCGTGCTGGCCGACGAGATCAACCGTGCGCCGCCGAAGACCCAGGCCGCGCTGCTCGAAGCGATGGAGGAGGGACAGGTGTCCGTCGACGGGGAGACGCGCGACCTGCCGGAGCCGTTCTTCGTCATCGCCACCCAGAACCCCGTCGAGCAGGAGGGGACCTTCCGGCTGCCCGAGGCTCAGGTCGACCGCTTCACGGTGAAGACCTCGATGGGCTATCCGGACCGTGACGGCGAACTCGAACTCATCGACCGCCGCGCGAGCCGGACGACACAGGCACCCAGCGCCGAGCGTGTCACCGACCGCGAGACGGTCACGGAGCTGCAGGCCGTCCCCGAGACGGTCGAGACCCACGACGACATCCGCGAGTACGTCGTCGACCTGGGTCGCGAGACGCGGCAGGACAGCCGCGTCGAGGTCGGTGTCTCGCCGCGTGGCGTCCAGCGGCTGTTCGAGGCCGCGCGCGCCCGGGCCGTTCTCGAGGGGCGCTCGTTCGTCGCGCCGGACGACGTTCGGGCGGTCGTCTACCCGGTGTTGACCCACCGGCTCGTCCTCACGGGCGAGGCACAGGTCCGGGACATCGAGAAGCGGGCGGTCGTCGAGGACGTGCTGGACCGGGTTCCCGTCCCGGCGATGGACGACCTCTGAGGGGGGCGCCGACGGCGGGTACCACCCACCACCGGTCACAGACTGTAGAGCAGTAGCGTCGCGGCACCGACGGCCAGCACCAGTGCCGCCAGCCCGACCGCCGACGGGATAGCCGCGGTCCCCGAGAGGAGCGCGCCGAGCCCCAGTGCGACCAGCACCGCCGCGATGCCGACGGCGAAACTGCCCGATGCGTGGGTCAGCTCCGCCCGCGTCGTCCGGGCGTCGGCCAGCAGTTCCTCGCCGAGGCCACGCCCGTACTCCCCGATATCCCAGGCGACGACCGCGAGCGCGGCGACACCGAAGGCCAGCACCGTCGCGCCGACCACCAGCGCCACGGCTGCCAGGACGAACGACGCGAGGCCGGCCAGTGCCGGACCGACGGCCCGCGGCGGCGCGACCAGCCAGGTCACCACACCCAGCGTCCGCAGGGCGCTCACCGCCGCCAGCAGCACCAGCCCCGCGATGCCGACACTCAGTACGTACGGCCCGAAGCCGGCGAGCAGGTCGACGATCGAGGCGTTCACGGCCGCCAGGAGCCGCTGGCGCGTCGCCCCGGCGACGCCGGAGGCGGTGAGCAGCGCCGCCACCACCGCGGCCGCGAGCAGTCCCCCCAGCGGCGGTGCGAACCGGCGGGCCAGTGATTGCGGGCTGGCCCCCCGGACGAGTGCGACGAGCCGGTAGGCCTCGGTCACGACGAGCGCCGCGGCCGCGAGCGTCAGGAGCGCCATCCGCAGCAGCGTCGAACCGACGACACCCGCAACGATGCCGGCGAGTGCGGGCGGAAGGGCCGCCCGGAGGCCGGCGAGGTCAGGCGACCCGCCGACGGCGCTCAGGACACCGAGTGCGAACAGGAGCCCGACGGCGACGAGTGCCGTCCGCGAGAGCGCCCGCTCGACGGCCGCCAGTCGCAGGGTGACCGCTTCACGACGGTCCGGCTGGACGAGGGCGTCGACCGGAACGGTCCGGAGCGCACGCCGGCAGAGGACTGCCGTGACGCCCAGCAGCACCGGGAAGACGAAGGGTGCGAGGTCGGGCGGCGAGGCGAGCAGGTGGTCGAGGACGACACCGGCGATGTCGGCGGCCACGCCGGCCAGCTGCGCTGCGAGCCCGAGGTCCGGGAGGACGAGTGCCACCAGAAGCACCAGCGGCCCCAGCAACGCCCGGGTCGCCCGCGAGTTCGCGACGCCCAGTTGCCCCTCGTCCGGGGCGGTGGTCCCGGAGAGCGCCGCTACCAGCCCGATGGTGCCGACCGAGACGACGACGGCCAGCACCGTCAGGCTCCCCGCGAGGCTCTGCCCGGCGACGGATGCGGCACCGCCGAGACTCGCGGTCACCAGCAGCCCGCCCGGAAGCAGCACCACCACACCACCCATCTGTACCAGCGGTCGGTCGCTGTTGAGCGCGTACACGCCGCTGGCGAGAACGATACCGGCCAGCAGCGCCTGCGCGGTGGCACCGAGCCCGACCACCAGACGGCCCACCAGCAGCGCCACCACGAGCGCGACGACGCCGCCAGCGACCGATGCCGGACGGACCCGGGCGAGCCGCCGGCGGAGGCCGCCGACCCACTGCCGGAGTCGCTCGCGACGGCCGGGCGTCGCCGCCGTCGAGAGCGGGGACGTGCTCACAGCGACCGCCCCCACGAGTCGAACACCGCCGCGAGCGCGAACGCCAGCGGCGCGTCCAGCGACCAGTCCACGACCGGCACCGCGCGCCGGGTGAGTCGGCGTCGGCGCGCCTCGCGCTGGAGCGCGGCCACCTCCCGGCCGAGCGTGGGCTCGGCGTCGCCGGCGGTGCGCATATCCGGCGACAGGACGGTCAGGGCGTACCCCCGCTGGACGAGCGCGTCCGCGAGACCGGCGGGGAGGTCGTCGGTCAGGGGCGTACAGCAGACCACCTGCGCCCGCGGCGGCAGCCGCTCGGCCAGCCGCCGCCCGACCGCGAGCCCGTTCCGCCGGCCGACGGACTCCGGCTCCCGTTCGGCTTCCGACGAGTCATTCGGGGCGGCGGTATCCGCATCCTCGGCCGCGTCACCGCCGTCCGTGCGAGCCCGGCCCTCGCCAGCGTCGCGGAGCGTCGCCTCGCTGGCCGCCCGGACCGCCTCGCCACCCCCGGGCTCGACGAACCCCTCGTCGTCGGCGATGCGGCTCAGCAGGCCGACGCCGACGCGGTGGTTCTCGTCCAGCAGCGTGGGGAGCGCCCGCGAGACCGCGTACGTCGCCAGGTCGAGCGAGTCGGGGCCGTAGCCGGGCACCGACCGCTGGACCCCCGCGCGGTCGTCGACGATGAAGACGACGGTCATCGCGCGCTCCTCGCGCAGTTCGACGGTCGTCAGCTCCCCCGTCCGGGCGTAGCGGTTCCAGTCGATGCGCCCGACCGGGTCGCCGCGGTGGTAGTCACGGGTGGCGTAGAACTCGACCCCGCTGCCGCCCGTATCGGTCGGCGTCCGGCCCACGAACTGGATGGTGTGGTCCTGCAGCGGCACCGCGTCGAGCAGCGTCTGACAGGTCACCAGCCCGTCGCCCGCGGCCTCGACCGCCGTCTCCTCGACGACCGCGCCCGCGAGGCTCCGGCTCCGGGCCGTGACCTCGCCGAACTCGAACGTGCCGCGGGGAAGACTCATCTCGTACGTCAGGCTCGTCGTCTCCCCCGGCCGGAGGGCCGTCGCGAGCTGTGTCGGGCCGTCGACCGGGACCCCGCCGGGCGGGTCGTCGGCCACCCGGACGTCGGCGAGCGGCCGGTCACCCTCGTTCTCGACGGTGAGCGTGACGGTCACAGTGTCGCCCGGACGCGGCTCGGTGTCGCTGACGGCCCGCTCGACCGCGATGGTCGCCGGCGGCGCGCCGCTGAGATAGCCGAAGAGACCGTACGCGAGCGGGACCAGCCCGAGGAACAGGAACAGCGGCTCACCCGTGGCCAGCCCGAGCACGCCGGCACCGAGCGCGGCCAGCAGCCCGGGTCGCAGTCGGCCGGTGCTCACGCGGACGCACCTCCGTCTCCGGCTCCGGCTCCGTCAGCCAGGGTCTCGGTCGCCTGGTCGCCGTCGTCGCCACCGCCCTCCCCGGGGTCACCGGCCAGCAGTCGCTCGACCTCGGCGACCGCGTGGCGGACGCGGCGGCGGTAGGCGCTCCCGGTCAGCAGCAGGTCGAGCAGCCACCGGAGTCGCGAGGGGCTCGGCGCCCCGGGCCCGCCAACGAGGGCGCTCGCCCGGCGGTCCTCGGTCCACGCGCCGCTCTCGACGGCCGCAGCCGCGGCCTCCCGGTCCACGCCGGCGTCCAGCGCGTACGCCTCGACGGCGCTATCGCGGACGGTCGCCTCGACCGACTCGCGTGCGGTCAGGCGGCGCGCCCTGTCGGCGTCGAGGTCGGTCGCCGTCGCCAGCCGGTCGTCGAACTCGCTGCCCAGTTCCGTCGCGCGGGCGGTCGGCACCTCGCGCTCGACGAGCGGCTCCGGCGGGTCGGCTCGCGACCCGCGCGACCGGACCAGCAGCAGGACGACCCCGACGAACACGAGCATCGCGAGCACTACGCCCGGCGGCAGCGTCGTCAGCACGGCCCGGACCGGCGGCGGCAGCGGGACCGCACCCGGTGCCAGCACCGCCACCGCCGCGAGGAGGACCGCCAGCAGGCTACCGATGCCGAGGACCGAGTTCCGGAGGCGCACGTCGTCGCCGCCACTCATCGGGACCCCTCCTCCGTAGCCGAGTCGCTCGTCCCGGCCGCCGTTGCTGGCTCGTCGGCATCTCCCTCACCGACCGGGCCGTCGGTGTCCGTCCCGTCGACGGACCCAGCTCCGTTCATCTCGTCGGGCGTCGCGTCCCCGTCGAGGTCCAGTTCTCCGGCCGCGTCCGTCGCGGCCTCGACGTGGGCCGCGGGGTCGGCATCGCTGTACTCGACGACGCGGAAGGCGTCGGTCAGTCGCTCCACCGGCTCGGGCGGGAGCCCGCGTGAGACGCCCTGCCCCGCGACCTCGCCGGGCGTTCGCGTCCGCGCCCGCGTGAGCCCGACCCGCCGGACGAATCGCGCCCAGAGCCGCTCGATGCGCTCGCGGGGGTCAGCGCGGTCCGGCGCGGCCGGCGCCGTGGCGGCACCCGCATCGGCGTCCGCCTCGCCCCGGCTCCGGAGTCGGGCCAGCGGCGCACCGAGCGCACCGCGGACGGCGGCCCGTAGCGCGGCCAGCCGCTCGCGGACGAACGCGCGCACCGACACGTCCGGCGCCGAGACGGCGGCGATGGCCGCTCGCAGCTCCTCGCGCAGGTCGGCCAGGACCTCCTCGATGCCGCTCGACAGCCCCACCAGCGCCGACAGCAGGTCCGCGGCGAGCGCCGACAGCGTCGCCCGTGCCTGCGCCAGCAGCCCGCGACCGGTCACCTCGGACTGCCGGTAGACGTAGCCGACCGCGCCGAGCAGGCCCAGCAGGAGCAACAGCGCGACCAGCGGCCCGACGAAGATGGCCTTCGACCGGGTGACCGCCAGCCCCGCCGCCGTCGTGACCGTCACGTCCGTCGTGGGCGCGAGCGGCAGCATCGCCGCGACGGTGCCGTTCGCGTCCGTCCGCCCGGCCGTACCCCCGGCGACCGCGACGCTTGCGTTCGTCACCGGCTCGCCGCCGTCGGTGACCGTGACGGTCGTCGGCTGTCCGGGAACCGCCAGGGGCACGAGCCCCGCGCCCAGGGCGACCTCGATCCGCGCGAGCGTGAGGCTCCGCGATGCCGCGAGGTCGCCACGCTCGGCCGCGACGGTCGCCGTCTCCGCGACCGGCAGCGGGACCTGCAGGCGCCCCGCGCGGTCCGTCCGTCCGACCGTCTCGCCGTCGACACGGACGGTCGCGTCCGGCACCGGCCGGTCGCCGACCAGCGTCCGGATGCCCACCGTGCCGCCGGGGTCGGGGTCGTCCGCCACCTCGATGCGGAGGTCGCTGTCGACCGTCACGGTGACCGCCCCGTCGTCGGGCTGTGCGAGCGAGTACTGCCGGTCCGCGACCGGCTGGATCGCGCTCGCCGGGGCGCGCACGCCGACCGAGAGCTGGCGCACGTACGGGACGATGGCGGTGACCTCCCCGTCGGCGTCCGTCCGGCCGACCGCCTCGCCGTCGAACGTGACGACGACACCGGACGCCGGCTCACCGTCGCGCGTGACCCGCACCGTCGTCTCGCTCCCGGCGGTGAGCTTGCTGTCGAAGCAGAGCCGGTACTCGCCCGACGACAGACAGCCGCCGTCGGCGCCGGTTCCGGCCTGCGAGCCGCCGTTATCGCCGGGACCTCCCGAGCCGCTCGAACCGCCGTCACCGCCGCCACCACCGAACAGCCCGCCGAACAACCCGCCGCCACCGCTACCGCCACTGCTGCCGCCACCACCACCACCGCTGCCCCCACCGCCGCCGAACAGGCCGCCACCGCCACCGGAGCTCCCCCCGCTACCGCCGGAGCCACCACTACCACCACTGCCCGCGCCACCACCACCGCCGGAACTCCCGCCGCCACCACCGCCACCACCGCCACCGCCGCCACCAGCACCGCCACTCCCACCCGGACCACCGACGAGGCGCAGCAGGCTCTCGACGAGGGGCGCCGGTGCGTCGCCGCCCAGCACGCCGCTATCGCCCAGTCCGGGGCCGCCGGACCCGCCGGGGCCGCCGCCCGACCCACCCGGTGCACGCACGGACGGCCCCTCCTCGGCGTCGTCGGCACCGCTGCTGGCGAGGGCGCCGATCTCGCGGGCCACATCACCGGCCGGCGCGGCAGCGCCGAACATCGGCAGGATGCCCGCCGCGAGCACGAGTCCGAACGCCGCCACGAGCGCGAGTAGCGCCCGACCCGGCTGCCGGCCGCTTCCGGTCACTGTCTGACCCCCCTGGCGTCCATTCGGGTAACCGTGCCCGGGCGGCCGTTTATGCGTTGTGGACACCGGGGCGTGGTACCCCTCATCCCGACCGCGTGCTGCGACCGCCGGGATGGCGCACGCGACCGGTCAGTGGTCGCCCCGTTGCGACCGGTCCGGGTCGTCCTCGTCGCGCTCCCCGACGTCGATGTCGTAGGCGTCGTCTCCGAGGTCGTAGACGTCGTCTCCGCCGTCCGAGTCGCCGGAGGACGACCGGCCACCGGGTCCGTCGTCGGGGCCCGACCAGCCAGCGCCACCGGCGCTCCCCGCGCCCCCCGAACCCCCGAAGCCGCCGCCACCACCTATCGACCCGAACTGGACGTTGATACTGCCGTTCTCCATCTTCTCGCGGATGTACGGGCCGACGACCCACCGCTTGAGCGCGACCCGGAGCGGGTAGCGCGTGAACGGGGCGACGAACAGGAACCCGGTCAGGTCGGTCAGCAGGCCGGGGGTGATGAGGAACGCGCCGCCCGCGAGGATGAGCGCGCCGTCCAGCAGTTCGTCGGTCGGGGCCTCCATCTGCTGGGCGCGCCGCTGGAGGCGACGGAGCGTGGCCCGGCCCTCGCTGCGGACGAGCAACGAGCCGAGCAGGGCGGTCAGCACGACCAGCCCGACCGTCGGGAGCGCGCCGATCTCCCCCGCGACGACCACGAGGAGGAGGGCGTCGGCCAGCGAGAGCAGCAGGGCGAACAGCAACAGGAGGCCGAACATACCAGTGGCTCGGCGGGTGCGACGCAAAACGCTTGGCCTAGAGCGACGTCCACGCACAATCCGGAGCCGGCTCGCCCAAAGAGAGATAGGCTCGCCGTCTCTGGTGTGGGTATGCTGTCGGAGGTCAACAACGTCCGCCAACTGGTCGAACTACTGAGCGACGACGGGTTCACGGAGGCCATCACCCAGGCGGAGGACCTCGTGAACGATGTCAACGATACGCTGGAACGGGTCGAGCGCGTCGAGGACGAGGCCGGCGAGGCCGTCAAGGAGGCCAACCGGACGCTGGTGGCCGTCGACCGCCGCCTCGACAAGGTCGACCGGACCATCAACCTGCTGGAGGCGAAGATCGAGGCCGGGTTCAGCCTCGGCTTCTTCGTGTTCGCGGTCAACTTCTACCTCGGCGGGGACTACCTGTTCGCCATCAGTCTCGGCTTCATGGGCCTTCTGGGCGCGGGGCAGTTGCTCGTGACCATCCGGAACATCCCGCAGGTCGAGAAGCTCCGCTGGGGCGCCGCACGGGTGGCCAAGCGTCTCGGGTACCACGACCTCGCCGACGATATCGCCGACCCTGACCAGCCGGTCGAGCAGCAGCCGGGCGAGCAGCAGCCGGGCGAACAACAGCCGGACGAGAACGAGCGCCGACCCCGGCGGTAGCGTTCTCGTGGTCGCCGGTCGCTGGTCGGGCCCGTCCAGGCCTGCGGTCGCCGTGCCGGACCTGCCCGTGGCGGATTCTGCCTCGTCTCGGCGGACTCACATATGGTCGTGACGCGCGACCACATGAGCGTCTGCGGGGTCGAACCCGACCGTCACCTCGCCGGTCAACGGGTCTCGCGTCCGGAGCAGGAGCTCGTGACCGGTCCAGTCGAGGTGGACCCGTGTCGTCTCGCCGAGGAACTCCGCGCTCTCGACGGTCGCGGTGAGACAGTTCGGCCCACCGCCGACCGACAGCGCCTCGGGCCGAACACAGACGGTGAGCCGGTCGCCGACCGAGACCGCCCCGCCGTCCCAGTCGGCGAGCCCGACCGACAACGGCTCCCCGCCGACCACGACCGTGGCCGTCCCGTCCGCGACGGCGCGGACTTCCCCGTCGAGGACGTTGTTGTCGCCCACGAACTCGGCGACGAACCGGGAGGCGGGCCGCCGGTAGATATCCCGCGGCCGGCCGACCTGCTCGACGGCGCCGTCGCGCATCACGGCCACCCGGTCGGAGATGGCGAGGGCCTCCTCCTGGTCGTGGGTGACGTACACCGTCGTGATGCCCAGCTCCTGCTGTATCTCCCGGACCTGAACCCGGAGCTGCTCGCGGAGGCGGGCGTCCAGCGCGCTCATCGGCTCGTCGAGCAGGAGCACGTCGGGGCCGGGGGCCAGCGCCCGGGCCATCGCCACGCGCTGTTGCTGGCCGCCCGAGAGGCTGTCGGGGTCGCGGTCGCCCGCGTCGGGGAGGTCGACCAGTTCGAGCAGTTCGGCCACCCGCTCGGCCTCGCTCACCCCGCCCGGTGGGTCCGCGAAGTTCAGCCCGTACGCGACGTTCTCCGCGACCGTCATGTGGGGGAAGAGGGCGTAGCTCTGGAAGACCACGCCGGCATCGCGGTCCTCTGGGGGGACCCCGGCCACGTCGCGGCCGCCGAACCGGACCGTGCCACTGGTGGGTGCCTCGAAGCCCGCGATGAGCCGGAGGGTCGTCGTCTTCCCGCAGCCCGAGGGACCGACGAGCGTGAAGAATTCGCCCTCGTCGACCGACAGCGAGAGGTCGTCGACCGCGGTCGTGCCGCCGTAGCGCCGGGTCACGCCGTCCATCTCCAGCGCCGGGGGCGGGTCAGAGGCCAACGCGGTCACCCCCGAACCGGTCGATGAGGAGGAAGCTCCCGCTCGTCACGACCAGCAGGACGACGCCCATCGCCGTCGCGGGGCCGAGCCGCCGGCCGATGAACCGCTCGATGGCGATGGGCATCGTGTACTGGCCGGTTCCGGAGGCGAGGACGGCCGTCGCGGAGAACTCGCCGATGGAGATGGCGGCGGCGAAGGCGGCGCCGGCGACGACCGCGGGCCACACCAGCGGGAGTTCGATGTCCAGCAGTGCACGCGCCCGCGGCGCGCCCAGTGCCCGCGCGGACTCGACCAGCTGTCGGTCCAGCGACGCCAGTCCGGGCGCGACGATCCGGACCACGAAGGGGTACCCTGCGACGGCGTGTGCCGCGACGATGGCCAGCGCGCCGCCGACGGCGACGCGCACGCCGCCGAGCTCGACGCCGAAGACGAGTCCCCGGAGCAGTCCCAGCCCCACGACGATGCTCGACACGGAGAGCGGCGCCATCGCCACGGTGTCGACCAGTTCCCGGCCGGCGTAGTCACGCGTCGTCAGCACCGAGACGACGACGCCCATCGGGAGCGCCACCGCGAGCGCCGCAGCCCCGAACAGCAGCGAGTTCCGGACCGCGGGCCACGGCCGGACCTGGAACGACGCCCCGGTGGCCTGCCGCTCCAGCAGGAAGCGGTAGTGCTCCAGCGTGAACCCCGCCGGCCCCGAGAGGCTGGCGGACACCATGCTCGCGATGGGGAGACAGAACAGCACGAGCGCGACGACCGCGTACGCGGCCAGCCCGACCCGGGGGAGCAGTTCGCGGAGCGACCACGAGGGCGGGCGGAGGGGCCGACGTTCCTGTGGCCGGATGCCGCCAGCCTCGACCGTGTGCGCCGCCTCGTACCGGAGGTAGCCGTACAGGACCGACAGGGAGATGGCCAGTTCGAGCAGCGCCAGCGCCGCGCCCTCGGCGTACGCCAGGTCGCGGATGAGCCCGTAGATGAACACCTCCAGAGTCGCCAGTTCGAAGCCCCCCAGCGCGAGCACGATGGGGAAGGTACCGAAGGTGAACACGAAGGTCAGCGCCGCGCTCATCAGCACCGCCGGGTAGACCTGTGGCCACACCACGTCGCGGAAGGCACGGAAGGGGCCCGCACCGAGGCTCCGCGCCGTCTCGACGGCACTGGCGTCGACCGACTCCCACGACGCGGTCGTGATGCGCGCGACCAGCGGCGCGTTGTAGAACGCATGCGCGATGACGATGGCCTCGAGACTCGGCAGGAGGTCGACGGGTCCCAGCCCGACCGCGGCGAGGGCGGCGTTCAGCGTCCCGTCGGCGCCGAACGCCGCGAAGAAGCCGACCGCGACCATGATGGAGGGCAGCACGAACGGGAGGATGGTCAGCGAGCGCACCGTCCGGCGCCCGGGGAACTCGTACCGGGCCAGCAGGTACGCCAGCGGCACCCCGACGGCGACGCTGACGACCGTCGAAAGCGCCGCCTGGTACGCGGTGAAGCCGACGATGCCGAGCCGCCGGTCCGCCGAGAGCAGCGCCCGGAGGACGGCCAGCGGTGAGTCGCCGGCGAACAGCCGGGCGAGTTCCCCGAGGTAGAACGGGTCCGTGAGGATGGCCGCGAACACCCGCAGCGTCAGCCGCCCCTCCACCAGTACGGCGTCGACGAACACCGTCGCGACCGGGTAGTAGAACATCACGACCAGCAGCGCGAGGACGGCAGCCGCGAGCACCGGGAGCGCCCGCCGCTCGACGGCCGCACGGACCCGGCGCAGGCTGCCGGAACGCCCGCCCGCGGGCCCCCCATCGTCGTCTGCCGACGCCTCGTCGCTCGCTGGACGCTGTCCGGTCACCGGTTCAGTTACCGGCGAACTGGCGCTCCCAGTCGGAGATCCAGTCGCTCACGTTCCCCTGCAGCTCATCGTAGGTGAACGTCACCGGTTCCGGCGGCTCCCGGGCCAGCTCGGCGTAGTCCTCGGGGAGGATGACCGTGTCGGTGGCGGGGAACTGGACGTTGCGGACGGCGATCTCGCCCTGGATCTCGGGGCGCAGGAGGAACGACATGAACTGTCGCGCCGCCTCGGGCCGGTCGCTGTCGGCGAACACGGCCATCCCCTCGGGGTTGGCGTACGCCTGGTCGTTGAGGAACCGGATCCGGTGTTCTTCCAGGTTCGCCCCCGACTCGTCCGCGAACACCCGGTCGGTGGAGTAGGAGACGACCATCGGCGCCTCGCCGCTGCTCCAGGCGCTGTACGAGTCGTCCCACGACCCCAGTACCTGCACGTCGTTGGCCTGCAGGTCCGCCCAGTAGTCGAGGTAGCCCTCCGGGCCGAACTCCTTGACCGTATGCAGGAGGAAGGCCCGGCCCGTCGAGGAGCTGCCGGGGTTCTGCGCGATGAGGTCGCCCCGCACCTCGTCGGCCAGCAGTCCCTCGAACGTCTCCGGCGCGGTCATCTCGGTGCCGTCGAAGACGAGGCTGACGTAGCCCGTGTCGTACGGGAGCGCCCGCTCCTGCGGGTCGAACTGCAGTCCGGGCTTGATGTCGGACCGCCCCTCGATGTCGCCGGCCTCGGCGAACAGCGCCTCGTCCAGCTCCCGGTCGACGCGGACGAGGTCCTCGGGATTGAGGCCCATGTACAGGTCGGCCTCGATATCCACGCCCGCCTGCTGGCGCTGGACGTAGTGGCTCAGCTCGTTGCTCGGAGTCTGCCACACCAGGTCGATGTCGAACTCCTCCTCGAACGTGGATTTGAGCCACGCGCCCGGCGAGGAGGAGGGCGAGTCGATGAGGGAACTGTACGTGCCGACGACCAGGGTGTCCGTGCCGCCGTCGCCGCGGCCGGGGCTGCTGCCGAAGGTGCAGCCCGCCAGCGTGACAGTCGCCGCGCCGCCCGCCGCCGCGAGGAAGTTCCGTCGGTTCACTACCGCGTGGTCACACCTCGTTGTATATAATCGACCGGGTCGCGGATGCCGCCCGTCGGGGCGGGGCCGCGTGGGACGGGAGACGCGACGCTCCTTCACGAGTGACCGGTCAGCAAGTGGGTCGGGACGGAGTTGAACCGGAGCCACTTCGCTCGCTCCGCTCGTTCGTGGCAGGGTTCGGAATCCGCCGAGCTCATCCGCTCCTCACGTTCGTTCGTCGCAGGATGGGTCGGGGCGGATTCGAACCGCCGGCCTGCTCCGTGTGAAGGAGCCGTCATAACCGGACTAGACCACCGACCCGTATCCCGAGGTAGCGGTGGCGCGAACCTTAAGGGTTGCCGATTGCCCCCATCGGCCGACGTGCGCCGTCGCCTGCGACCCCACGAGAGGGCGAACGACACCGACAGCACCCACTACACAACATATACACACCTAATCGCCAAATATAATTTTGAATGTCCATATCTTCAACATCTACCGGAACTATCGTCGCAATCATCTGCTACAAGTGCACCACTCGTCGAATATCTCTCTGTGAATCGTCGAGTCGTGGTGTCGTATCCGGTCCCGGCGTCGTCCCGTTCGGGCTCAGGAGGTAGCACCGACCGCAATCCGGTGGTATCCAGTGTCGTTCCGTGCCAGTTCCCCATGGAGGGAGGGAGCTGATGGGGCAGACTCGGAACCGGCGTGTCGGTGGCACCGACCGGGGTGCCGAGGGAATCCGACGGAGCGTCGAGGTGGAGTACTGGGTCGTCGACGAGCGGGGACGGCTGACCGAGCCGGGGGCACTGGTCGAGGCGGCGCCCGGCGTCGAGCGCGAGTTCGTCGAGCCGCTGCTGGAGGTGAAGACCACGCCGTGTACGAGCGAGGCCGAACTACGGACCGAGCTGCTGGGCCGGCTCGGGGCGGTCCTCGACCGCGCGGACGAACTGGACCGCAGGCTCGTCCCGCTGGGAACGCCGATAGCGGCCGAGTCGGTGGCCGAGCTACCGGCCGAACGGACGCGCATCCAGAACGAGGTGGTCGGCGAGGCGTTCGCGCACGTGCGCCACTGTGCGGGCACCCACATCCACGTCGAGCAGCAGCCGGGGTCGGCAGTCGACCAGCTGAACACGTTCGTCGCGCTCGACCCGGCGCTGGCGCTGGTCAACTCCTCGCCGTACTTCGAGGGGCAACGGCTGGCGGCCGGGGCCCGGTCGGAGCTGTATCGGCGGCTGGCCTACGACGGCCTCCCGCACCAGGGGCGGTTGTGGCCGTACATACGGAGCGTCGAGGAGTGGCGACGGCGGCTGGAGCGGCGCCACGAGGCCTTCGTGACCGCGGCGCTGGAGGCTGGGGTCGACCGGACGGCCGTCGCCGGCAGCTTCGATCCGGAGAGCGCCGTCTGGACGCCCGTCCAGTTCCGCGAGACGTTCGGCACCGTCGAGTGGCGGTCCCCCGACACGGCCCTGCCGAGCCAGGTGCTTCGGCTGGCGAGCCGGCTCGCGTCGGTCGTCGACGCGGTCCGCCGGGGGACGGTCCGGATGGGCGCCGGCGAGGGGCGCATCGACGGGTCGGAGGTTGTACTCCCTCCGTTCGAGGTGGTGCTCGAGCGCGTGGACGAGGCCATCCACGAGGGGCTGGATGCGGCGCCGCTCCGGGAGTACCTCGACCGGATGGGGTTCGACGTCGACGCCTACGACCCGCTCGCGAACGAACTCGACGGCCGGGACCCAGTCTCGCCGTCGACCGCCCGCGACCTCCGGCTGGAGTACGCCGACCGACTCCATCGGGATGTCCGCCGGGCCCGTTCGCTCGATGCCGACTGACATGAGTCCCGTGAGCGAGCCCCGCATCGCCCTGCTGAACGCGGCCCACGAGGCCGAGGCGACGAGCCGGAACTTCCGGCGCGAACTCGATGCCGACATCGTCGAGTTCCACTGCCCGAGCGGCGAGTTGCCCGACGGGTTCGCGTTCGACGGGGTCGTCGTCACCGGCTCGCGAGCGTCGGTCTACTGGGACCGGGAATGGATCGGCCACCTCAAACGCTGGGTCCGGGAGGCGGTGGCGGCGGGCGTACCGGCGCTGGGCGTCTGTTACGGCCACCAGCTCCTCGCGGACGTGCTCGGGGGCCGTGTCGAGCCGATGGACGAGTACGAGATCGGCTACCGGACCGTCCAGCAGGACGGCGAGAATCGGCTGCTCGATGGGGTCACCGACGACTTCACCGTCTTCACGACCCACTCCGACAGGGTGGTCGACGCGCCGCCGGGCGCGACCGTCTTCGCCCGCAACGACTACGGCATCCACGGCTTCCGGAAGGGGCGGGCGTTCGCCGTCCAGTTCCACCCGGAGTACGATATGGAGACGGCCGCCACCGTCACCCGGGGCAAGGCGGACCAGCTCGCGGACGAGCGGATCCGGCGCGTGCTCGACGGGATCACCGTGGCGAACTACGAAGCGGCGCGCGAGGCCAGCCGGCTGTTCGGCAACTTCCTCGACTACGTCCGCGAGGTCCGGACCGACCGGGCCACGACGGGGTGAGCGGGTCACCGGTTGGGGTGGATTTAGGCGCCGGGGGGACGACCGTCCGGGCGGATGCCGTACGAGCGCCTCGCCGAACACCTCACCGACCCCGACGGGAGCCTGCCGGTCGTCTGTCTGCCGGACGGGAGCGTGGACACGCTGTGTCGGGTGTACGACGGGGGGGAGGCGCCGGTAACGTCGCGCGAGACGTTCGGTCGCCACGTCGCGAACGGGGACACCCGGTCGGTCCGGCTGGAGGAGTACGACAGGCAGCCGGGCGGCCAGGCGGTCAACGCCGCACGGCAGGCCCACGCGCTGGGCGACGAGGTGACGCTGTTCGGCCACCTCGACGACCCGCTGCTGACGTTCCCGTTCGAGACCTACTCGATGGGGACCCCCGCCGAGGTGACGGTACTCTCGTTCGACCGGACGGACCTGATGCTCTCGCGGACGCCACCGACCATCCGCGACTGGTCGTTCGCGAGCCTCCAGGAGAACGCGGCCCCGTTCCGTGACCGGGTGGAGCGGGCGGGCGCGGTCTGCCTGGCCAACTGGGTCACGTTCCGGGAGCTGACACCGGCGATGCGGACGCTCGCGACCTACGACCTGGACTGTCCGGTGGTGCTTGACCCGGGAGACCTGGGCGGGAGCGCCGCCAAATCGGTACACGACCTGCGCGACGCGATGCGACGACTGGACGAGACCACGCCGGTCGTGTTGAGCGCGAACGGAGGGGAACTCCGGGCGCTGGCGGAACGCCTCGACGTGACCCCGGAGGCCCGCCCGGCCCGGGAGCGCGAACTCCGCACGGCGCTCGACATCGCGGGGGTCGTCCGCCACGAGGAGGCGGCGGCGCTGGCGGTCACCGACGAGCGGTTCGACGGGAGCACGACCCGAGTGGAGAACTTCGACGCCCGCTCCATCACCCGCCGGACGGGCGCTGGCGACCGGTTCACTGCCGGGCTGGCACACGCCCTCGGGAACGGACTCGGAGTCGAGGCGGCGCTGGCGCTCGGCAACTCGTGTGCGACCTACTTCATCGAACACGGCGAGACGGGCACACACGAGGCGCTGGCCGAGTTCCTCGCGGAGCGGCCGGCACCGGGGGCCGACGACTGAGTCACCGCCGGCCGACGCAGGCCGCGACCCGCCTCCGTCAGTAGGCCGCGTGGCCGGTCAGCTCCGACCCGACGATGAGCTTCTGGATCTCCGTGGTCCCGTCGGGGATGGTGGTCGTCCGAGCGTCCCGGAGGTAGCGCTCGACCGGGTACTCCGTCGAGAGGCCGTTCGCGCCGTGTATCTGGACCGCCCTGCTGGCCACGTCGACGGCAGTCTCGCAGGCGTATCCCTTCGCGAGCGAGGAGAGCAGGCGCGCGTCCTCGTGGCCTTCGGCGACGTGCGTGGCGGCGTGGTGAGTGAGCAGCCGTGCGGTCTCGACGCCGGCCTTCATCTCGTAGAGATGGTCCTGCACCAGCTGCTTGCCGGCGATGGGCCCGCCGCCGACGGTCCGCTCGGTGGCGTAGTCCAGCGTCGCCTCGAACGACGCCTGCATGATGCCGACCGCCATCGACGCCATGCCCGTCCGCATGTAGGCGAACATGGCGTTCTGCGGGTCCTGGGTCCGGAATATCGGGTTCTCGAGCACGTTCGTGCCACCCTCGCTCGCCATCCGGCCGACGGCGTTCAGCAGCCGGTTCTCGACCGGAATCCGGCACTCGTCGAGGAACAGCTGGCCGGTCGGGGACCCCTTCCACCCCAGCTTGTCCAGCTCCCGGGACTCCAGGCTCGTCGTCTCGGCGTCCACGAGGAAGAAGTCCCGCGCGCCGGTGTCCACGTCGGTCGCCAGCACCAGCGCCACGTCCGCGATGGTCGCGTTCGACACCCACGTCTTCTCCCCGTCGATGACGTACTCGTCGCCGTCTCGCTCGGCGGTCGTCGCGGGGCTGGTGGTGTCGCTGCCGCCCGCCGGTTCCGTGACGGCGAGACAACCGACCAGTTCGCCCGCCCGCGACCGGTCACCCAGCGCCTCGCGGGTCCGGTCGCCGGCGTACGGCACGAGTGCCGCCGGGAACGGGAACCCCATCGTGATCATCATGACGAGGCTGGGCCACACCCGCGCGATCTCCTCGATGGTCACGGCGTAGGTCACCGGGTCCTCGAACGAGGCATCCTCGCCGGCACCCGGACCGACGCCGAGGTCGCCCAGGTCGCGCTGGTAGGCCACGGCCTGCTCCTTCGAGACGGGCTCGTGGTCGGCCTCGGGCAGGTCCGGCGCGACCTCGCGCTCCAGGAACTCCCGGAGGGTGTCACGGAACATCCGGTCGGACTCGGACAGGCGCATGGCCGGGCGTCACCAGCCCGGAACAAGTAGCTTCCCCCGGCGGAACGGGTAGCTGCTCCCGGGGATCAGGACCGCTCCGATTCCCACTCCGCCAGCGTCTCCTCGCGGTTCCAGGAGTCCAGATACGCCGCTTGCTTGTCGGTCAACTCGTCGATGGCGATGCCCATCGCGTCGAGTTTCAGTTCCGCCACCTCGCGGTCGAGGTCGTCGGGCAGGTCGTGGACGCCCGGCTCGGGCACCGGGCCGTCGGCGAGGTCGCGACCGGCGACGAACATCGCGCCGAAGGTGGTGTCCATCACGGCCGCCGGGTGGCCCTGGCTGAACGGGCCCGTCAGGTTGACCAGTCGCCCGCGGGCCAGCACGTCCAGCCGCCGGCCGTCGGGGAGGTGGTAGCGGGTGATACCCTGGTCGGTCTCGGTCACCTCGACAGCCCGCTCGCGGAGCGCGTCGAGGTCGAGTTCCACGTCCATGTGCCCGACGTTCGCCAGCATCGCCTCGTCGGGCATCCGCTCGAAGTGCTCGTCGCGGATCACACGGCAGTTGCCCGTCGCGGTGACGAACAGGTCGCCCTCGGCGGCGGCCTCGGCCATCGGCACCACGCGATGACCGTCCATCCGGGCCTTCAGGGCCTTCCGGGGGTCGATCTCGGTGACGACCGTCTCGGCACCGAGGTCGCGGGCCTTCCGGGCGACCCCCTTCCCGACGTAGCCGTAGCCCGCGACGACGACGGTGCGCCCGGCGATGATGGTGTTGGTTATCATCGCGATGTTGGTGAGGGCGGACTCGCCGGTGCCGTGGACGTTGTCGAACTGGTGTTTCATCGGGGTGTGATTGACCCGATAGACGGGGACGCGGAGCCGGTCGGCGTCGGCCATCGCCTCGACCCGACTGACGCCGGAGGTGGTCTGCTCGGCGGCCGCCCGGACCGCGCCGGCCACGTCCGACACGTCGTCGTGGGCCTTCACCACGAGCTCGGCGCCGTCGTCCAGCAGGAGCTCGGGCTCGCAGTCCAGCAGCCGGCGATGGGCCACATCGAGCGCGTCGTCGTCCATCGAGGCGTCGGCGAACGTCTCCACCCGCTCGAGCGAGTCGAGGTGGTCGACGACATCGTCGTGCGTGCTGTCGGCCTGGCTGGCCGTCGCCAGTACCTCGGCGCCGGCCTCGTGGAGCGTCTCGATGAAGAACCCCGTCGAAGGTTCGAGATGTGAGGCGACGCCGACTGTCGTCCCGGCGAGTGGCTCCCCCGCGGCACCGAGCGTCCGCAACACCGGCATCTGTTCGCGCATCCACGACAGCGGGTCGGCCTCGTCCATCCGTGGGCGGTCGACCATGGGGGGTCAGGGGCCGGCGACGGCAAAGGTGTCGGGGACGTCGGCCCCTGCCTGGTGTATCAGGGACCCTCGCGAACGGCCCCCTATACTTAAGGTGGGCGGGAGGTACCGGCCCGCATGGATTGGCGCCAGGCCGAAGCGGAGTACACGGACGAGGTCATCGGGGAGACGACCATCCCGAGGGCGTTCTTCGACGCCGTCGAGCGGCACGGCGAGCTGGACTGCCAGCTCTACAAGGGCGGCATCTACGACCGGTCGCTCGTGGCCGGCGGCATCGTCCCGGCGGCACCGTCGGGCGAGTACGCCGCCATCACGTACGAGGAGGTCGGCGACATCGTCGCCCGGCTCGCGACCGGCTTCCGCGAACTGGGTGTCGAGGCCGACGACCGGGTGAGCATCTACGCCGACACGCGGATGGAGTGGGCCCATGCCGACTTCGCCATCCAGACCGCCGAGGGCGTCGCGACGACCGTCTACACCGAATCCAGCCCGCGGCAGGTGAAGTACCTCCTCGACGACCCCGGCTCGATGGGCGTCGTCGTGGAGAACGCCGACCTGCTGGAGACGCTCGCGGAGGTCGAGACCGAACTGCCGCTCTCCTTCATCGTCACGCTGGACGAGGTTCCGGCCGAGGCCACCGAGCCGTTCGACGCCGACGTCCACACGCTCGCCGAGGTGTACGAGCTGGGCAGCGAGGAGTTCGACCGCGACGCGGTGGAACGCTGGCTCGACCGTCGGGACTGGACCGAGCTCTCCTCGCTCGTCTACACCTCCGGGACGACCGGGGACCCGAAGGGCGTGATGTTGCAGCACAAGCACTGGCGGAGCCTGATGAACGCCGTCCGCAAGCGGCTCGGGCCCCGGCCGGACAAGCCCGAGGACATGCCGAAGTTCGAGCCCGGCAAGACCTCGCTGGCCTTCCTGCCGCTGGCGCACGCCTTCGAGCGGTCGGGGCACTTCCAGTCGCTCGCCTCCGGCATCACCATCGGCTACGCCGAGTCGACCGACACCATCGCCGACGACATCCAGCAGGTGCAACCACAGGTGGCAAACTCCGTCCCGCGGGTGTACGAACGCATCTACAACGGGATGCGCGAGCAGGCCAGCGACTCGCCCGTCTCGAAGCGCATCTTCGAGTGGGCCGTCGAGACCGGGAAGGCGTACGACGAGGCCGAGTCACCGGGGCTCGGACTCCGGACGAAGATGAAGCTCGCGGACAGACTCGTCTTCTCGAAGGTCCGGGAGGCGCTGGGCGGCAATATCGAGATGTTCGTCTCCGGCGGTGGGTCCCTCTCGGAGGACCTCGCGAAGCTCTACCGGGCGATGGGTATCACCATCATCGAGGGGTACGGCCTGACCGAGACGGCACCGGGGCTGGTGTTCAACCCGCCCGAGGAGATCAAGGTCGGGACGATGGGGCCGCCGCTCCACGATGTCCAGCTCAAGCTGGACCGGAGCGTCGTCTCACCCGAGCAGAAGGAGGCCGCCGATGGCGAGGTCGGCGAGCTGCTGGCGAAGGGCCCCAACGTCTTCGAGGGGTACTGGCAGAAGCCCGACAAGACCGAGGAGGCGTTCACCGAGGCCGGCTGGTTCCGCACCGGCGATATCGTGGCCCGGGACGAGGACGACTACTACTCGTTCGTCGACCGCCGGAAGAACCTCATCGTACTGGACACGGGCAAGAACGTCGCC
>Ga0207757_100241_pt1 | contig 42718 bp, 38 predicted proteins | sample A23P3SouthBayCA_2_FD_187752 | JGI IMG/M metagenome (GOLD analysis project Ga0207757, IMG submission 187752) | Aerobic enrichment media microbial communities from Eden Landing Ponds, California, USA - A23 P3 (2) (SPAdes) | ecosystem: Environmental > Aquatic > Marine > Unclassified | place...
GTCCTCACAGATTTCCGCGAAGATGGTTTTGAGACGTTCCTTCGTCTTCCCCGTCAGGTGCGAACGCCGATATTTCGGCACGAACACTATGTGGTAGTATAGTTCGTATTTCGCGTGACGGGTACTCTTCACCATCTATGCATACTATCATAGTCAGATGCCTTAAATATTGCGTTGGAACCCCGTCTATGCCATCGGCGGCGGTTGAATACTGTTAGTCGGCTTCATCCCCGCCCTGAAGGGCAAGGCTTTCGCCTCGAATTTTCCGTAACGACGTTCGTCCCTGTAGCGCGAATACGTCCGTGCCCGACCGTGGGGTCGTCTCGTCCCCGGGTCGACCGTTCGCTGCGGGTGATTATTGTCCACCGTCGGGCATCGTGTACTCGCCGAAGTCGTCGATTGTCCCGAGCGGAGGGGCCCCACACATGACCCACGTCTGGTCGTCGCTCTCGGTTTCGTTGCGGACACTGCGGACCGCGTCCGGGCCGACGCGAACGACGCCGCCCGGCGACACCTCGTGGCGGGTTCCCTCGATCTGGACACACCCGCCATCGAGGGCGATGTAGATCTCTTCTTGCTGTCTGTGGGAGTGTGGTGCTGTCGCGTCTCCGGGGGCGAGCGTCACCGTATTCACGCGCATTTCGGTGCAGCCAAGCGCGTCAGTGAGCTTTCGATGGAGCGTCCCCGACTCGGGTAACGGGGCTTGCTCGATGCGCTCCAGGTCGACGACACTGAACTCAGCCGTCATGGCCGATACTCCGGGTCGATCCTACATGAAAGGTGTCGAACGGCGTTCGGCTCCGTCAGCGAGTCACCGCTCCAGTGGCGGGTCGCCGACGCGCCCGAACTTCCCCTCCCCGTCGACACCCGATCCCGCTCGTCGTTCGGGGAGCCGTCGGACACCCGACTCGGGCGGCGATGACCCTCGGCACCGACCCGTGACGCGGGTCGAGTCGCTGCCCGACCGTCACGCGCCGAGACGTTTATCAGTGCGTATCGATTTCTTAGTCGGGGACATGAACGATCTACGAACGGGGTTGAGCTACGGTGACGTCCTCCTGGTGCCGAAGCGATCACCGGTCGACAGCCGGAGCGACGTCGATCTCTCGGCGTCGTTGACGCCGACCGTGACGCTCGACACGCCGCTCGTCTCGGCGGCGATGGACACGGTGACGGAGGCCGAGATGGCGATCCAGCTCGGTCGAGCGGGCGGGATCGGCGTACTTCACCGGTTTCTGACGCCCGCGGAACAGGCCACGCAGGTCGAGACGGTGACGGCGGCGGGCGAACGAGTCGGGGCGGCCGTCGGACTGGACGAGGATTTCCTCGCGCGGAGCGCCGCGCTGGTCGAGGCCGGGGTCGACGTGCTCGTGGTCGACGTGGCCCACGGGCACCTCGAACGGACGCTCGACGCCGTCGCCGCCCTCGCCGCGGAGTTCCCCGACACCGACCTCGTCGCGGGGAACGTCGCGACGCCCGCGGGTGTCCGGGACCTCGCGGCCGCCGGGGCCGACTGCGTGAAAGTCGGGGTCGGTCCCGGCTCCCACTGCACGACCCGGAAGGTCGCCGGCGCCGGCGTCCCCCAGTTGACCGCCGTCGACGACTGTGCGGCCGCCGCCGCCGATCTGGGCGTCACGATCTGTGCGGACGGGGGGATTCGCACCGCCGGCGACGCGGTGAAGGCGCTCATGGCCGGCGCCGACACCGTGATGCTCGGGAGCCTCTTCGCCGGCACCGAAGCGGCCCCCGGCGCCGTCGTCGAGGTCGACGGCCGACGGTACAAGCGGTCGCGCGGCATGGCGACGACGGCCGCGGCCGAAGACCGTGACGACAAGCAACACGACGTCACCGCCGACGAGGGCGTCGAGGCGCTCACGCCCTACAAGGGGTCGGTCGCGACCGTCGTCGAGGAGTTCTGCGCCGGCATCCAGTCGGGGCTCTCCTACTGTGGCGGCCACACCATCCCGGCGGCCCGCGACAACGCCGAGTTCATCCGCGTCGCCCCGAGCGCCCGGGAACGGGAGGGCTTTCACGCCGACCGGGACTGGGAGGGGGTGAGCGTGGACAGCGAGCGACCCTCGGTCCGCGCCGACGGCGACTCGGCTGCCGACCTCGACGGCTGACCGGCGCCGGAAGGCCGTCTCGACGCCCCGGCGAGCGCACCGGTTCGCCGCGCGTCGTCGATTCGGCACCACTGGCGATGCGGCGCTACTCGGTGCCGATGGAGACGTGCCGCTCCCCGATCCCGGCGGCGATCCCGACGAGCAATCCGGTCGCGTGCCCGGCGACGCTCGCGCCGTCGGCCGGGGTCAGGATACCCACGAGGGTGAGCAGGAGTCCCGCGACCACGAAGAGCAGGACGGCCCACCGTCGCCGTGCGAACGACCGCCACCGTGGGAGTGTCCGGAGCCGCGCGGTGGCCTCGCGGCCGACGAGGGCGTGGGCGATGCCGCTCCCGCCAACACCCAGGCCGGGGGCAACGCCGAGGACGACGAGGACGACCGGGACGAGCGTCGTCGTGAGGAAGCCGGCCACGACGACGAAGCCGAGGTAGTCCGCCCAGTGTCGCCGCCGTTCGAGGAGGTAGCCGAAGGGGATGACCCACACGAGCGTCCCGACGAGGTGGGCGCCGCTCGCGTGGAGGTAGGGCGCGAACACCTGCGCGATCCCCCCTACCGGAAACGTATCGAGCGTGACGAGTTCCCGGGGCGACAGCCCGAAGACGTGCGCGACGTTCTGTTCGAGTCGGAACACGACCACGAGGCCGAACGTCAGCGCCAGCGTCACCCGCCCGGGAGGCGGGTCGGCGTCACGACGGGAGGTTCGGAGCATCGTACTGTTCGACGACCGGACGGTCGCCGCCGACCGGCCCACGCCAGAGCGCGACCGTGCCGCCCTCGACCGCCGTGTTTCGCCTCGGTCCTAAATACTGTGCCGGTGCCGACGGTCGCCGCCGCTCGCCGATCCGGACGATCAGGCGTCGCCGCCGAGCCGCCGACTCGCTTCCTGCACGTCCGCGACCGTGTTCACGTTCGACAGCCACCCCTCCAGCGCCACCGACTCCACGTGCGCATCCGCGTCGATCAACAGATCCACCGCGTCGGCCAGTTCGTACTCGCCCCGTTCCGACGGCGACACCCGCCGCAACGCGTCGAACACCCGCGGCGAGAACGCGAACACTCCGCGTGGGATCAGCGTCGACGGCGGCTCGGCCGGCTTCTCCACCACCCCGACCGGCTCTCCGTCTGCCAGGACGAAGACCGCGCCCTCGTTCGCCCGCTCCGGCGACACCGCCTCGACCAGGAGCGTCGCCGCCGCGTCGGTCTCGCGGTGCCGGGTCACCAGCGCCGACAGATTCACCTCGCCGACGTTGTCGCCGTTCCACACCACCACGTCGCCGTCGACGGCCGTCTCGGCGGTCAGCACGGCGTGTCCCAGCCCCAGACGCTCCGCTTGCCGAACGTAGGTCAGCGACACGTCGCGGAACCGCTCGCCGTAGTGATCGACGACGTCGTCGCCGCGGTAGCCGACGACGACGATAATCTCGTCGACGCCGGCCCTTCGGAGCGATTCGAAGCAGTGAGTGAGGATCGGCTTCCCGGCCACCTCGACCAGCCCCTTCGGCGTGTCGGCGGTGAGCGGGCGGAGACGAGTGCCCTCGCCGGCGGCGGGGACGATGGCCTGCATGGGGGTACGTCGGGGTGGGCGGACAAAAACCGACGGGTCGGCGGCGCCTCACGAGTTCAATACCAGCGGTTCGTACCACTCGCGGTTCGCCCGGTACCAGTCGACGAACGACGCGACGCCCTCGCGGATCGTGTACGTGGGATCGTACCCCAGCAGGTCGCGGGCCTTCGACGTGTCGGCGTGGGTGTGTTCGGCGTCGGCGTCGTGGCGCTCGTCGTAGGCCAGGTCGAGACCGGGCGCGAGCTGGTCGCGCACCTCGGCGGCGAGGGTCCGGATCTCGATGTTGTCGGTGCTGCCGACGTTCAGCGCGTCGCCGTCGGCGGCGTCCGTCTCCAGCAGCGTCAGGTTCGCGTCGACGACGTCGTCGATGTACGTGAAATCGCGAGTCTGGGTGCCGTCGCCGTAGACCACGGGTGGCTCCCCGTTCATGCACCGCGAGACGAAGTTGGTGATCGCCATGTTCGGGCGCATCCGCGGGCCGTAGACGGTGAAGTATCGGAGGGCGACGACCGGCAGGTCGTACACCTCGGCGTACGCGCAGGCGTACCGCTCGCTCGCGAGTTTCGACGCGCCGTACGGACTCACGGGCGTCGTCGGATGCTCCTCGTCGTAGGGCAGGTAGCGCGGTTTGCCGTACACCGACGACGAACTCGCGACGACGACCCGTTCGATCCCGTGATCGCGAGCGGCGTCGAGGACGTTCAACGTCCCGTCGACGTTCACCTCGTTGTAGAGCCGGGGGTCCGCGACGCTCGCTCGCACGCCGGCGCGGGCGGCCTGGTGGAAGACGTAGTCGGCGTCGGCCACCAGTTCGTCGACGAGGGCGTCGTTTCGCACGTCGCCCTCGACGAACTCGTAGGTCCCCCCCGCGTCGGCCGCGTCGCGTCCGGCAGCCACGTTCCGCTCCTTGAGACCGGTGTCGTAGAACTCGTTCAGGTTGTCGAGCACGACGACGTCGTGGCCCTCCCGAACGAACCGTTCCGCGAGGTGGCCGCCGATGAAGCCCGCGCCCCCCGTGATCAGTATCTGCATCGTATCGACATTTCCGAACACGGACAAAAACCTACTGCCGACGGCGACGGTCACCGGCGACAGTCGACGCCCGTGATCTCGAATCGCGCCCGCCACGCCGTCCGTCGGTGAGTTCGAGCTGCCAGCCGTGTGCGTCGACGACCCGGTCGACGACGCTCAGTCCAGTCCCGTTCCGTCGCGTGTCGCCGGGGTGCAGCCCGGGCGGTTCGTGTCCGCCGGTCGGACGACACCGAGTCTTTGCTTCCCGAGGCGTTCGCGACCAGCGGCATCATCGCGGGGGGACTCACACGGCCACGGATACAATCCAAAATATTCGACTACAACTCTATAAAATAAGATATATAGACAAATATACGACGGAAAGTAGCTCAGTAAGTGGAGTATATCTGAAAATACGGCACAAACACAATATTTTTAATCAGCTCGCACGAAAAGCGCACCATGGCTGCGAGCGAAACGTGGACGGACCCGAACCAGTGTCCGTTCTGCGGTCGAGAGATCCCGTCACCCGGCGAGGGGTTCGTGCGACACATCGAGGAGAGTTCGACGTGTGACGGGGCGTATCGCGTCTGGCGCGAACGGGTGGCCGACGACATCCGCGGCGGCTGGTCGGGCTGAGCCGAGTGCGGCCGCTCGGTCGCTCCGAACCGATCTGTCGTCTGCACGGGCGGACCGACCACGAACTCGCGACGACGTACGCTCGACCCCGTCGCATCGATAACATATCTGAAAATATATTTGTACTTCATTTCATATCTCGATAGACATCTCTGTGGGCCGTTTTCCGTCCGCGTGTTCATCCGACTCTCGGGCCGGCGACGCCGCTCTCCGACCGTGGCCGCGGACTCCTCGAAGACGCCTTCGAAAGGTCGTCTCTCCGGCGTTTCGGGAGAAAACGTTCCGATCCTCCCCTGGTCTCCACGGACGAGTGTCCGACCGTCACCAATCGGCGGCTATCGGCACTCACGACCACTGTCGACCGGACAATGCCGTTTCTGTCGTGGCTGGTCCGATTCGGGCCGTCTCGACCGAGCGCGTCCCGAAGATGAACGCCACTCCTCCACGAAGTATCGAAATAAATTACTGTTTGTAACTCTGACAATTCGTTCGCGTGGCGTCGGGGAACCGGGACCGCGTCGGGTGTCGTGGCGCTCGGGACTCCCTGGACTGAATTTATATACCCGCGCGTCGCTACTGCAGACCTGTGACGGAAGACAACGACACTGGCCGGGGGCGACCGTCGAGCAAGGTAGCGCGGCTGATCGACGAGTACGACCTCGGCGAGCCGTTCGGCGACGAACTCGAACGGCTCTGGACCGCCGACGGCGACGAGCGCAAGAGCCTCCGCGATCTCGCGGCGCTCTTCAATCGACGCCTCCTCGAGAGCGCCCTGGCGGCGGCCGGGACGTCGACGGTCAGCGGCGAAGTCGAGAACCTCCATCGGCTCCTCACCGACGACGACGTGAGTAGTGGGATGCGAACGGAAGCCCGAACGCGGCTCGAACGCGACGGCGTCGACGTCGAGCAGCTCGAACGCGATTTCGTCACGTATCAGGCCATCCGAACGTATCTGACCGACTATCGCGACGCGGAGTACGAGGAGCCGTCCGCGAGCGAACGGGTCGAGAGCGCCCTCGGGACGATCCAACGTCTGCGGTCCCGCTTGCGGTCGATCACCGAGGGCAGTCTGGACCGCCTGCGTTCGACGGATCGGCTCACACTCGGCACCTTCCGCCTGTTCGTCGACGTCGACGTGCTCTGCGAGGAGTGTGGCTCCCAGTACGGCGTCGTCGAACTGCTCGAACGAGGGGGCTGTGACTGCGGGCGTGACGACTAGAATACCAGCCGTACGCGTGTTACGGCCGATCAGATTTCCGTCACGCGAGCGTACGCGTCGTCGAGGGCCTGTGCGTCTTCGGGCAGGAGGGCGACGACGAGGAACTCGGGGTAGTCGGCCATGTACTCGACCAGGGACGCGATCCGTTCGGAGTCGATGGCCTCCAGCGAGTCCAGCAGCATGAACGGCACCGTCTCGTAGACCTCGTGGACGAGGTAGCCCGCGAGGGCGAACACGAGCCCGGTCACCTCCCGTTCGCTCTCGGAGAGGTGATCGATCGTATCCTCGAACGTCGCCCCGGTGTCGGTGCTCCGGACGACGTGCAGTTCGAACAGCGTCTTCTCGACGGTTCGGCGCCCCTCCTTGACTTCGCGCTCGACGCGTTCGATCCAGATGCGTTCGAGGTTCGCGTAGCCGAGGATGTCGAGGACCGAATCCACGTGCTCGTTGAACTGCTCGACCGCGTTCGCCTCGATCTGATCGATCCGCGTGCGGAGATCCTGCAGTTCCGCCTCGAGTTCGTCGCGCTGGGCGATCAGTCGATCCTCGGCGGAGAGGCGCTCTTCGATAGTCCCGATCCGTTCCGTCACGTCGTCGTACTCGGATTCGAGCCGCCCGAGTTCGAACTCCAGTTGGTTCGCCGCCTTGTGTAGATCGAGGACGTCGCCGAAGTCGTCGGCTTCGAGCGTTTCGATCTCCGCTTCGAGCGTCTCGATCTCGCCGCTGAGCCGGTCGCGTTCGTCACGCAAGCTCTCGAGTTGCGCTTCGCGCTCCTCGATTTCGCTCGTGACGTCGTCGAGTTTTCGGTCTATCGACTCCCTGCGCTGTTGCTGTCGCTGATACGTCCGCTGGTCGTCTTTCAGCTCGCTCAGCTCCGTTTCGAGCGTCCGGATCGTCTCGAGTTTCTCCCGTCGGACCGTCCGGAGCTGTTCGAGCGTGCTCGCGATCCGCTCCCGGTTCACCTCGGAACCGCAGGTCCAGCAGACGACGGCGTCGTCGACGAGCGCGTCCGTTACCGACTCGCCCCCGTTCTCGTCGTCCAGCAAGGTGGCGACCGAGCCGGTGCTCTCCGCCAGCTGCTCTTCGTTGAACTGGATGACGTCCTGGAGATCACTCACCTCGCGTTCGAGTGTCGCCTGCTGGTCCCGAAGCCGAGCGAGTTCGCGCTCGATCTCTTCGTGTTCGCCCATCGGTGCCGCGGGGAGTTCGTCGCGTTCGGCTTCGAGTTCCCGCCGTTCGGCGGTGAGCGACTCGATGCTCTCCTGCTGGAGGTCGATGTCCGAGCGGACCCGTTCGAGCGCCGAGCGTCGCTCGCGCAGGTCGTCGAGTCGCGATTCGAGCTCCTGTTTCTCCTCGCGCGTCTCGTCGATGTCGGCATCCAGCGTTTCGATCTCCTCCTCTTTCGCTGCCAGCGCGTCTCGCTTCGTCTCGATGTCGTCTTCGAGTCGGTTGCGCTCCCGTTCGAGGTCCGGAAGCTCGCCTTTCAGGTCGCTCAAGTCGTCGAGTTTCTCGTCGATTCGCGACTTCTCGCGTTCGAGCTGTCGAATCTCGGCGTTGATCGACCCGGTGTCGACGGGACGCATGATGAGTTCGCGCAGATCCGCGCTTCGGGCGACGGCCCGTCGAGCGTCGTTCGATTCCAGCAGGAACGCGAACAGGTCCGCAAGCTCCGTCTCCTCGAGGAACGGCTCTCCGCCGGTCGCGACGCCCCCGTTCGTGCGCGTGAACGTCCGAACGTACGTCTCCTCCCCGACGTCGAGTTCGACGCTGCCCTCGTCGGCGTCCGCCTTCAGCGACACGTCGTCACTCCCCATCACGGCCATGACCGAGCGGAGCAGGGACGTTCGATTCGTCGCGTTTCGCCCGGTCAACACCGTAATGCCGGGCGCGAACTCGACGGCCGTCTCGTCGATCCCGCCCACGTTCCGCACCTGGAGTCTGGCGGTGTGATCGAGTACGTTCGTCTCCATCTTGTCCGCTCGTCGCCGTCGTGTCACAAAAAACGTTGCCGTGGCACTCGATGTGCCCCCACGATTCGCCCGCCCCACTGGTCACGACGGCCGGCGGGAATAACGAAAATACGGTTGTTATTCCAAACTGCCGGTAGCGGCGTAGTTGCGCGGTCCCAGATGCCCCTTCGAATGTACCGATGCCGGCCGAACGCCGTCGCGAGCGGTGGGGCGTCCGCGTGCCTCCGTTCTCGACCCCACGAGTCGTAGTCGCCGTTCTCGCTCGCGCCGAGCGGCAATCGGTCCGGGCGTCGAACCCCGTCGACGATTCTATCGTATATAAAAACTGTCTATTCCACTTTCCTCTCAGTGATATTTTACGTCGTCGCGCAGGAGCGCCCGATTCGGACCGACGGCGGGATACCAGCGTTATGACCGTCTGAAACCACTACATTGTGGGATCTGGCGCTCGGCCTCTTTCGTTTTCGGTCGAGCAGTCGACTCGACCATCTCGAACACCGATCAGACTACAATTCTCGGAGGAGAGGCCCTCAGAATCGAGATCGGTGCGGTCGGCGCCGTGAGTCGTCGCGACGACCAGATTTCGTAACACAAGAAAAATATTATGTATTGAAATCAGATACGAATACGGCACGTCCCCGGGAACGGCGCGGATCGAGTGCCCGCTCGATCCGTCGGGGGAGCGACGTCCTTGTGACTCGCGAGGGAGTCGTTCGTCCGTACGAACTGGTCGCCCCGTCGCGCGCCGATCACGCGAGCACCCGTTCGTCGGCGTCTTCGAACGCCTGCCGATCCAGGGGCGGTTCGTACACCCCCGTCTCCGTGACGAGGTAGTCGACGAGTTCCATCGGCGTCGCGTCGAAGGCGGGGTTGTACACGTCCGTCTCCGGCGGCGCGTTCTGGACGCCGTAGATCTCGCGGAGTTCGTCGGGGTCGCGCTGTTCGATCTCCACGTCGTCGGCGCTCCGTTCGGTGTCGATTGTCGCGTGTGGCGCGGCGACGACGAACGGCACGTCGTGGCGATCCGCGAGGACGGCGTGGTTGTACGTGCCGATCTTGTTGAAGACGACCCCCTGCTCGCCGAACGCCTCGCCCCCGTCGAGGACGACGCGGTCGGCGCCGACGACGACCGCGTCTACCATCCCTCGTTGCATACACAGCCCGCTCGCGCTGTCGGGGATGAGCGTCGTCTCCACGTCGCGTTCCTGCAGTTCGACGGTCGTGATGCGCGCGCCCTGGTTCAGGGGTCTCGTCTCGTTGGCGATCACGCTCACGTCCTTGTCGACCTCGCCCGCGGAGTAGATCACGCCGAGCGCCGTCCCCCAGTCGACGGTCGCGAAGGCGCCGGCGTTGCAGTGGGTCATCACCGTGTCGCCGTCCGCGAGCAGTTCGGCGCCGTGGGCACCGAGCCGTTTGTTTCGCGCCACGTCGTTGTCGGCGATCTCCCGTGCCGCTGCCAGCGTGCGCTCGCGTGCCTCGTGAATCGACGAACACCCCCGGAGTTCGGCCATGACGGTCTCGACCTCGCGGGAGAGATTCACCGCGGTCGGGCGGGCGGTCGCGATGGCGTCGGCGTCCGCGGCGACGGTCTCGACGAACGCGTCGAAGGAGTCGGCGTCGGTCCGGCGCGCGGCGAGTGCTACCCCGTACGCTCCGGCGGCCCCCAGCCCCGACGCCCCGCGAATCCGCAGCCGCTGGATGCTCTCGATCAGGTCCGGCACCGTCTCGGCGTGGTACGTCGTGTACTCGCTCGGGAGCTTCGTCTGGTCGACCATCACGATGCAGTCGCGGTCGTCGTCCCAATCTATCGTTCTCATGCCAGACGGTAGCACGCCTGGACCCTTAGCTCTCTCCCCGTCACTCGTCGGCCTGACCGTAGGCGGCCAGTTTCCGCTCGACGCGGTCGAGTTCGGCCTCGTCGAGGGATTCGGGCAAGCCGAACGCCCGCGCCCGGCAGTACACTTGCGCGACGGACTCGACGGCGGTGGTCGTCTCCATCGCGTCGTCGAGGTCGTCGCCGACGGCGACGAGACCGTGGTTGGCGAGCAGACACGCCGTCGTGTCGGCGTCGGTCATCGCGTCGGCGACGTTCGTGCCCAGTTCTTCGGTGCCGTAGGTCGCGTACGCGGCGACCGGGACCTGTCCCCCCGCGAGCGCTAGCATGTAGTGGACGGGCGGGAGGGGTATCCGCAGGACCGCGAGCGTCGTCGCCCACGGGGCGTGGGCGTGGACGACCGCCCCCGCGTCGATCCGCTCGTAGAGCGTTCGGTGGAGCGGGAGTTCGCTCGATGGGGTACGGTCGCCGTGGACCCGTCCGTCGTCGAGGGAGACGACGGGGACGTCCTCGGGACCGACGTCGTCGTACGGCACGCCCGAGGGCGTGATCGCGACGTGGTCGCCGCGACGGACGCTGAGGTTGCCGGTCCGGCCCGGGGTCAACTCCGCGAGTGTCGGGAGCTGTGCGGCGACGGTGCGGCGTTCGGCGTCGAGCATACCTCCCCCTCGGCGGGCGGCGTCATGGGAGTTTGGGTCGGTCGAGCGCCGGGTCGACGGCGAGTTCCACGTCGACGCGTGACGGCGACGGCGAGGCGACGTGGGAACCACCCGACGTTTTCCCCGCTGAGTTCGAGGGGGGCGTATGGCCCGTCGTCGCGTCCGTCTGCCGCTGGTTCCCCGGACGGTTCGCTGGGCGCTCGTCGGCGTGGTACTGGTGGCGATCCTCGCGTTCTCCGTCGTCCCGCCGCCGGGGACTCGTCGGCTGGCGACCGGCCCGTTCGGCGTCGTTCCGCTCTCGACGTGGCTCCACGGCGTGGGCTACGCCGGGCTGGCTGTCGTCCTCGCCTACGCCCTCCAGACCAGCCCCAGACCCGACTGGCAGATCCTCTGTGCCGTGTTCGCGTTCGCGACGGCGTACGGCGCCGGGATCGAACTCCTGCAGTCGACGCTCGCCTACCGGACGTTCGACACGGCGGACATCCTCGTCAACGCCGGCGCGGCGGCGCTCGCGGTGACCGGATGGAAGCTGCTCGTCCGCCGCGTGCGGTTCTACCGGTGTCGGCGGATCGACGCGCTGCAGCCGCCGGTCGGCTGAGTGGCGGGCGTCGTCCGGGGACGGGACCGCCGCGGTTCGGAACGAGTCGTGCGGTTCTCCAGACGATCCACTAACCTATATCCCGCCACCCTCCGTCGCACGACACGATGGCACCCTACGAGGCCTTCGACGAGGACGTTGAGGTCCACGGCCGGACGATCCTCTCCGTCGCCGACGACGCCCTCTCCCGCTTCTCCGAGTCGTACCGCGAGACGGCGTTCGACGCGCTCGCGGACAACGGCATCGACGACCCCTCCGCCGACGAGTGGTATCCGCAGCAGGCGTGGCTGAACACGTTCGAGCGCATTGCCGCCGAACTCGAACCGCACATTCTGGACCGCCTCGGCGAGCAGATTCCCGACGTGGCCGAGTGGCCGACGGGTATCTCGTCCGTCGAGGCGGGCCTGCGCTCCATCGACGAGGCCTATCGGCGCAACCACCGCGGCGGCGACATCGGCTCCTACGACTTCGAGCCGGCCGGCGGGCGGACGGGAACGATGCACTGCGAGAATCCCTATCCCTGCGAGTTCGACCGCGGACTGATCCGCGCCGTGGCCCGTCGGTACGCCCCCGTCGAGTCGTTCGTCGTCGTCGAAGAGCGGGGGGACCGGTGCCGTCGAGACGGCGACGACGCCTGCGTCTACACGGTCTCCTGGTAGGCGCTCACTCGCCGTCGTACGCCTCGATTGCCTCGATCAGCTCTTCGACCGAGTGGTCCATCGCGAGTTCGAGCAGCGTCTCGAATTCGTCGTAGGTCGACGCGAGGGCGGCTACGCGGTCGTACGCGCCGTCGTCGTTCTCCAGTCGGGCCAGCGCGCGGTCGAGCGTCCGGCGAGTCGTTCCCATCTCCCGCGCGACGTGCTGCTGGAACACGTCCTGCACGACGAACCAGAGGTCGGTCTCCGGTTCGAACTGGACGCGACGCCCACCGCCACCGGTCGAGCGCCGACGAACCAGACCGATGCGCGTGAGCTTCCGCGTCACGTTGCTGATGGTCGATTTCGCGTACCCGGTCTCCTCGACAAGTTCGGAAATAGAGAGCGGCTCCGCCGCAAAATAGAGGACGCCGTACACCCGCCCGGCGCTCCGACTCAGGCCGTACACCTCGGCCGAGCGTTCCATCGACTCGATCACGTCCTCCCGGACTGCTTCGGGGTCGTCCCCGCTCATCGTGGTTCCCCGCAGTGGTGGTCGATCCGCCGTGTGTTCACGTCCGTACTCGAGGGATCGTAAGTATTAAATTGTTTGGTCTGTTCGTTCGGGATGAGCCGAACAAACAAAACAGACGGCTCACTCCCCATCGGATCGACCCCCGACGACGTTCGGATCGGCGACCGTGTCCCCATCGCTTCGGCCCTCCCCCCCGTTCCCACCCGTCCGGACGACGTCGGTGCGGTGTCACCCTCCCCCTTCCACGCATGCACACGACGCCTTCGACCCGGCCGCGGTGCGAACGCCTCGCCGACCGAACCGAGTACGACCCGATCCTGACCGCGCTGTCGGTCGTCCCCCTCCTCGCGCTCGTCCACCCCGTCGCTCCCGTGGCGGCGCTCCTCCTGCTGTGTGATCGGCGGATCGGCCGAACCGCCCGCTCCCCGACCGGCCACGGCCGCGTTCGCCGACCCGTGTAGCCGTCGGTTCGTCCCCGTCGCGGGCGGCGACGCCCGCCGTTTCCCCACCTTCTATAAGTGCTGACAGTTTCCCCCCGGTATGGACCCGCACCTGGTCGCCGTCGTCGTGGGACTCATCCAGGGGGTGTTCGAGTGGCTCCCCATCTCCAGCGAGGGCAACGTCGCCATCGCCCTGACGGCGCTGGGCAGTGCGCCGGGTGCCGCCGTCTCCTATGCCCTGTTCGTCCACCTCGGGACGGCGCTGTCGGCCACGGCGTACTACCGCGACGAGGTGGGGACCGCGCTCGCCTCGTGGTCGTCGCTTCGGGCGTCGTCTGCGTTCGACGGCGAGACGGCGACGCTCTCCTTCGTCGTCCTCGCTACCGCTGCCTCGTCGGTAGTGGGTCTCGTCGCGCTCCTCGCGCTGGAGGCGGTGGTCACCGAACTGACCGGCGGGGCGTTCGTCGCGCTCATCGGTGGCTTGCTCGTCGCGACCGGTCTCCTCCAGCGGTTCGCCGACGCGCGCTCGCTGGCGACGCGCGAGACGCCGGACGCCCTCGACGCGCTCCTCGTCGGCGGTCTGCAGGGTCTCGCCATCCTGCCCGGCGTCTCCCGCTCCGGGACGACGACGAGCGCGCTCCTGCTGCGGGGTCACGACGGTCCCGCGTCCTTCCGACTCTCCTTCCTGCTCAGCATTCCCGCAGCGCTCATCGGCGGGAGCGTCGGCGTCGTCCGCGCCGGCGGCGTCGGCGTCTCCCCCACTGCCGCCCTCGTCGCCCTCGTCGTCGCCGCCACCGTCGGCTACGCCACCATCGACCTGTTGATGCGGGTCGTCCGCCGGGTGGCCGTTTGGCTCCTCTGTGTCGGGCTTGGTTCGCTCGCTATCGTCGGCGGACTCCTGATTTAATTCACGATTAACGACAATTTTGACCGGGTAACGCTCGGCCTACCGTCGAGCGCACGTCCGGTAGGTACCGATTACCCTCTAGGGCGAATCCGCACCAGCGTCAAGTACAACCCTTAACAACTAACTAACCAAATACGTGTATGCACACTCCTCTGGTAATGCTCTCGGGGTGGCGGTACCGGCTTACCAGTGGGATCGGCGCTGCAGCGCTCGCAGCGGTCTGTGTCGGCGTCGCGAACCACCCCGCCGTTCAGCGACTGGCCGTCGTCGTTCCGGTGTTCAATCGCCTGCCGTCGACGACCCTGTCGAACGGTGACCTCGCGCTCGCCATCGCGACGACGCTGTTCGTCGTGCTCGCCGCCCTCGTCCCCCTGTTCAAACCCCGCCCGCGACGGGTGCTCGACACCATCCTCCTGACCGAGCAACGGGTCTTCCTCGCTGCGGTCGGGCTCGCGGCCATCGGCTACTTCGACTACACCTACCGCCTCCCTCGGACGACGCTCGTCCTCGCTACGCTTACGATGGGCGTCTCGTTCCCGGCGTGGTTCGTCGCCATTCGTCGCAATCCACAGGTCGATCCCGAACGGACTGTCGTCGTCGGTGACGATCCGGGGACGATCGAAGAGGTGACACGGGAGACGGACGTGCCGATCGAGGGGTACGTCTCGTCGCTCGCGTCGCGATTCGCTGCCGCTCCCCCGGGGACCGCCACTCCGACCCCGGACGGCGGGACCGTCGATGTGTCCGCGATCCGTGGGGAGTGCCTCGGCGGGCTGGCTCGCCTGAAACAAGTCCTCATCGAGCGTGACATCGACACCGTCGTCTTCGCCTTCGAGCACCCCACCCAGGAAGTGTTTTTCAACACACTCGACATCTGTCATCGCACGGGTGTCAACGCCAAAGTCCACCACAGTCACGCCGACACCGTGCTGACGACCGGTATCGAAACCGGGGACCTGGTCGACATCGACATCGAACCGTGGGACTGGCAGAGTCACGTCTTCAAACGCGCGTTCGATATTCTCTTTGCGCTCGTCGGCCTGTTCGTCCTCGCGCCGATCATGCTCCTCGCCGCCGCTGCGATCAAGCTCGACGACGGTGGTCCGATCCTCTACGCCCAGCAGCGCACCGCCGAATTCGGGGACGTGTTCACCGTCTACAAGTTCCGAACGATGGTGCCTGACGGGGAGTCCGCCGAACCTATCGACGACGCCGAAAACGACCGCATCACCCGCGTGGGCCGATATCTCCGCGCGACCCATCTCGACGAGATTCCACAACTACTGGCGATCCTCGGCGGGAAGATGAGCGTCGTCGGGCCGCGCGCCGCCTGGGTCGACGAGGAAGCCGAGATCGAGTCGGAACTCAGTTCGTGGCGCAAGCGGTGGTTCGTCAAACCCGGGCTGACCGGCCTCGCACAGATCAACGGTGTGACGAGTACGGACCCGGACGAAAAGCTCCGTTACGATCTCGCGTACATTCGCAACCAGTCTTTCTGGTTCGACCTTCGGATCGTCTTGCGGCAGCTCTGGATGGTCTTCACCGACGCTATCGCCATCCTTCGATAGGACACTCGACTATATGTGGCTGTATCTACAGTGTTCGAACGGATGATGGGGCACGTACGGGGGCGAGCGACATGAGTGAGGAACGCGACGCGGGGGGCGGTGTTCGCGCGAAGACGAGTGACCACCGTCGCCGAATCCGCGTCCGCACGGCCCTCGTCGCCGCCCTCGTGCTCGTCGTCCTCGTCCGTCTGCCGACCGTCCTCGAAGTCTTCCGGGACGACTGGGTCGTCCTCGCCTCGAACGATCCCTACCTCTACCGGTATCTGGTCGACCAGTCGCTGGCGAGCGGGCCGATTCCGTCGCTCCCCGACCGAGCGATTCGGGGGGAGCCGCTGCTCGTGGCGACGCTCGCGGTGGCCGCTTGGCCCTTCGGCGCGGGCACCTGGGGTTCGGGATTCGTCGTCGCCTGGTACCCCGTCGTCGCGGCGGTACTCACGGCCGCGCTGGTGTACGGCGCCGCGACGCGACTCACCGGCGACGCGCGCGTCGGACTCGCCGCAGCGGGCCTACTGGCCGTCACGCCGGCACACGCCTATCGGACTGCGCTGGGGGTCGCCGATCACCACGCGTTCGACTACGTGTGGCTCGCGTTGACCGCCTTCGCCGTCGTCGAACTGCTCGCGCGTAGCGAGCGCGACCGCCGGACGTGGCTCGTGACGGGCGCCCTCGCCGTCGGGGTCGCCGCGCAGGCCCTCGCGTGGGAAGCCGCGCCGTTGCTCCTCGTGCCGCTCGCGCCCGGGCTCGCCCTCGCGGCGCTGGTGGAGATTCGCCGCCCCGGTCCCGAACGGCTCGCCCCAGTCGCCGCCGGACTCGTCGGCGGGGCGGCACTGGCACATCTCGTCCACCTGTTGCTCGGCTGGCAGTTCGAAGCCGTCGTCTACGCCCTCGACCTGCTCGCCCTGGGGAGCGTAGCGCTGCTGGCGCTCGTCGTGGCGGTCCGGAAGCTGGACGGGTCGTGGCCGTGGCTCGCCGCCATCGAGGTGGTGGCCGCCGCCGTCGCCGTCGTCGCCGTCCGTCGGATACCGGTGCTGTCGACCGAACTGGAGTCGGGGCTGGCCTTCTTCTCCTCGACGCAGGCGGCCGAACTCGCCGGCGTCGGCGCCAACTACGGGCCGGCCGGCGTGCTCGTCATCCTCGGGTTCGCGTCGGTGCTCGCCGCGCCCACGCTCCTCTTTGCGGCCGTCTGGGGGTGGCAACGGCTCGAGTCGGGGTGGCTCGTCGTCGGCGTCTACGCCGTCCACTTCGGCGTGCTGGCGTCGCTCCAGCGGCGGTTCGGCGGCGAACTCGCGCCCTTCGCGGCCATCCTCGGTGGCGTCGGCTTCGTACTGCTCGCGTCGTGGTTCGACCTCGTCCGTCCCCCAGTCCCCCGACGCGACGGCCGCGCGGGCGAGGGCGACGACGCACCCCCGGTCGCCGCCGACGGCGGCGGCGACGACGAACTCGTCGTTCCAGATCGGACCCGCGTCGCGCTGCTCGCGGGCATGGCGGGCGTCGCGGTCGGATCGGGTTCGCTCTACGCCGCACTCATCGACCGGCGCCTCGTCATCACCGACCCCACCTACGAGGCGGCGCGCTGGATCGCCGAGTACGTCGACGAGCACGACATCCCCTACCCCGAGAGCTACGTCCTCAGCAAGTGGGGCCGCAACCGCGTCTACAACTACTTCGTGAACGGGGAGGCGGCGTCGTACGGGTACGCAGACCGTAACTACGAGGACTTCCTGTTCTCGGACGACGCCGACGGGTGGTACGAGCAGTTCGACGGCCGGGTCGGCTTCGTCGTCACCCGCGATTTGCCCCATCTCGGCCTGATCGGGTCCTCGACCGTCCAGTCGACGCTCCACGACCGGTACGGGAGCGCCACGATTGGCGACATCGGCGGTGCCGGTCACTTCCGTGCCATGTTCGCGACCGCGGACGGCGCACGGAAGGTGTTCCGAGTCGTCCCCGGTGCGACCATTCGAGGGACGGTCCCGGACGGGGCGGAGCGAGTCCGTCTCGCCGCCGACGTCTCGATACCCGGTGCGGAGTTCGAGTACGTTCGTCGGGCCCCGGTCACGGACGGCGTCTTCGAAGTGACGGTCCCACATCCGGGCACGTACCGAATCGACGAGGGCGAGACGACCGTGGAGGTCTCCGAACGCACGGTTCGGGTGGGTGAGAGCGTGTCCGTCGACGAGTGAGAAACCGCGGCCATACCGCGATTAACGAGCAATTATATATGCTCGACGGACCGTTCTAGACGTTCTAATCATGTCCTTCAGTGACCGCGTGCACCGCCTCCGACAGCCGGAGTACACAGGAGAGAACCGTTGCGTACCGTGTACGGCCGTCAATCTCGCCATCGCGGTCGTCATCGGCGGTCTCCTGGCGGTCGTCTCCCCACCGGCGGCGGTCGTCGTGTTCGTCGCTTCCGTGGCTGCGATCTACCTGCGAGGCTATCTGGTTCCCGGGACGCCGACGCTGACGAAACGCTACTTCCCCGATTCGGTGCTGAAGCTGTTCGACAAACACGACGTTCCGGAGCCGCCGTCCGTCGAAGACGACGCCGACGTCGAGGCGTTCCTCCTCGACGTCGAGGCGGTCGAGGAGTGTCGCGAAGGGACGGATCTCTGCCTCACGGACGGATTCCGTGACGCGTGGTACGGTCGGATCGAGCGGCTTCGCGAGCGGGCGGACGTCGACGAGGGCGTCCACGCCCTGTTCGACGGACTCGATATCGACCCCGACCGAGTTCGCGTCGAATCGTACGGCGACGCGTACGAGGCGTACATCGACGACACGCGCGTCGGTCAGTGGGAGTCCCGGGCGGCCTATCTGGCCGACGTCGCCGCCGAGGCCGAACTTCGGGGGCGACATCCGGCGTGGCACCGGCTGGGCTTCGACGAACGCACGGAAATTCTCGGGGCGCTGCGCCTGTGGCTCGAACGGTGTCCGGAGTGCGACGGGCCGGTGACGCTGGGCGAGGATACCGTCGAATCGTGCTGTCGGTCGATCGACGTCATCGCCGCTACCTGTGAGGAGTGCGGTGCACGGGTGTTCGAAGCACAGTTCTCGCCGGAAGCGATGGCGGCCGGGTGAGCGTTCGGTCGCCGTGGGTGGCGGTTCCGCGATCCCTCCTTTTCACTCGTCCCGAGCGTCGAGAATGTGCTGGAAGTACGGAACCATGACTTCGCGTGCCTGCTCCCACTGGCGGGTGTCGTGGAGTTCGTTCCCGAGCGCGTAGCGAGCCGGCTCGGCCCCGAACCCGCCCTGTCCGTGGCGTGGCTTGTCCGGATAGGTCCGGTCTTGAAGCGCTGCCCGAAGCTCCAGCATCTGGGCGTGCATCATCGGCGTCCAGTAGTCCCCACCGATCTTGTGTTCGATCCACGCTTGGGTGGAGAGCTCTGCGTATCGGGGATCGATCCTCGCCGCCTCGGCTCGCTGCTCGAATGCGGCAGTCATACGTGACCAGTCGGCTGCCGCCAACTGATCCGGATCGAGTTCGCCGTCGATCCGGCACGACTCTTCGATCTCGTCTTTGACCCACAGTGCGTCGACGTATCCTTCGGCTGCGCGACGTGCCTCCGCCTCGTCGATGTGCGCGAACTGGCCGATATCGACCGCTGCAAACGCTTCGATACACTTCTCACGCTCCCGTTGATCGTGGTAAATGAAACCCTTACAGAGCTGGTCTGCCAGGTAGGGTGCGGAATTTTCGGCGGTTCGGGGCGATGGTTGTTCCTGCTCCGGTTCAGGGTAACTCTGACTCATGGTCGGTACCATTACTCGGAGCAACTTGGAGATAACTGTATTGACCCAAAAATCAAAGGCAATAATCAGAGACTGGGAATCGGACTAATCGGCAATGAATTGGCGTTAGGTGTGCCCTATAGTGCGTTTAGAAACGGGGTGTGGGTATCGGATGTGAGACCTAGACGGCGGACGGCGCCGGGTTACAGCAACTGTTGCAGGTAGAGCCACCGGCGCGACCAGAACTGGTAGAGCGTCGAGACGGCGATCACGAGGAGGAAGAAGCTCGCCCACAGCAGGGGGTCGACGGTCGAGACCAGCGGCGTATCTGTGGAGGCCAGGACGATACTGAGAAGGGAGATGGTTCCGACTGCGCGATAGTAGGTCGCCCATGTGACCCCGTACCGGGTGACTACCTCCATGTACAGGTCGACCTGTCGAGCGGATTTCCGGAGGATGATCGTCTTTCGGTCGCTGTCGTAGTCGACGATCCCCGCGTCGTCGAGTTTTGGCAGGTGCGTCTGGTGGAGCGAGACGTACACGCTGTCCCGGATGTTGCTCGGCGGCGGCGACTCGTTCGTCTCGATCTCGGCGATGTGTTCGGAGAGGTCGCGGAGCGATATCTCGCGTCCCCGGTCTTGGAGGGTCTTGATCACGTTCCTCCGACGGTCGTTTCGGAGGATGTCGTGGATATCCGTCTCGGGGAGCACCTCGTCCGTTTGGCGTAGTCCGATGTTCATGTGTAGCGACCAGTTAGGACGACTAACACGACAAACAGGCATAGTTATCAGGAGCTTTCCCAGTGGACGGCCGGGCCTGAAACGGGCGCTAACCGACAGTTATCCGAACCGGTCACTCCCCAAAATCGCCGGTTTCAGCCCTTCTGTGGCGTTAATACGTGATTAACGCGCGCGGTCTCGTGCGTGCGACCCCGCCCTCGTCAGTTCGTGTCGGGGTAATGGGCGCTTTACACCGCTTAGTCCGTCGTTATGTGAGAGAATTGGTGATTAGCTATGGGGGAGGGTGTTATGTGTAGACGTGTCGCCACACCCACGTCGGTCGGCACGACGGTTCGACTCCGTCGGTGGGCATCCCCGCTAGGGGGAACACACAATGACGGACGAACGATTCGACATCTCACGGCGGAAAGCCCTCGCGGCCCTCGGGACGATCGGCGTCGCCTCGGCCGGCGCAGGGCTGGGGACCAGCGCGTACTTCTCCGATCAGGAGACGTTCGAGAACAACCAGCTCGTGGCCGGCACGCTCGACCTGGGCGTGGGGTACACGACGCACTATTCGGACTGGAGCGACGACGAGGACGAGGGCGTCCCCAACGTCCGGATGTGGGACGGCGCGGCTGGCACCACTGGCGGAACTGACGCCCTCGAAGGTGACGAGGTTGGTCTCCCGTCGAACGAGGCGTGGCTCATCGCCGTCTCGGACGATACTGACGATGGGGATCCCGATACCACGGTCGCCGACCAGTTCCTCGAAAACACGCTGACCGGTGCTTACCCGGACGTCGGAGAGAACGAGATCGAGCAGGGTCCCGTCGAGTGTGTCGACAACGGCGAGGGTGCAATCGTCGCGAACACGCAGGCCGACGGTGCCCCGAAGCCGATCATCGAACTCGACGACGTGAAGCCGGGTGACTTTGGCGAGGTAACCTTCGACTTCGTCCTGTGTGACAACCCCGGCTACGTCTGGGTGAACGGTGAACTCCAGAGCGCCAGCGAAAACGGCATCACCGAGCCCGAAGCCGACGATCCCGACGAGGAGGAGACCGAACCGCGACCGGCGAGTGAGGACAGTGAAACCGACGAGGTCGAACTGCTCGACGTCGTGCAGGCCGCGGTCTGGGTCGACGACGGCGACAACTACCAGGACGCCGACGATCCGACCGGATTCCTCGCCAGCGGATCGCTTCGAGATATTCTGGGCATAGATCTGGCCAGCGAAAACGGAACCCCACTCAACGGCAATCTGGTCGCCGAAGAGTACGGTGGAACCGGCGATCAGGGTTGTTTCGAGGCGGACACGGAGCAGCCTCATTCGATAGCGTTCGCGTGGTGGGTGCCGACCGACCACGGCAACGAGATTCAGTCCGACGGCGCGACGTTCACTCTGGGTCTCTACACCGAGCAGTGCCGCCACAACGACGGCAGCGGCATGAACAACGCGGACGTCGGTGGCGAGGCGGACGACGACGTGGAGACGGGAACCCCCGGAACCTAATCGCACACGCGATCCGACCCACTTGGAGCACGGCGTCTCCGGTTTTCCGGAGGCTCGTGGCACGACATCGTCGTGTCGCGGCGGTTCGACTCCGCCGGTGGGTTTCCCCGGGATGGGGAGCAAGACCATGACAGACGACGATTTCAACATCTCACGGCGGAAGGCGCTGGCCGCGCTCGGGACGATCGGGGTGGCCTCAGCGGGGGCCGGACTCGGGACCAGTGCGTACTTCAGCGATCAGGAGACGTTCGAGAACAACCGGCTCGTCGCGGGGGAGCTGGACCTGAAGATGGACTGGGAGGAGCACTACTCCGACTGGTCCGACGACGAGGACGACAATCCGGCCGACGGTAGTCTTGACATTCGGATGGAGGAACCGGACAATTCAGGAGATTACACCCGCTATCCGCCTGGTGTGGAAGACGACACCGATGGACTCCACTCCCTCTGGGTCGCCAACAGCGACGTTCCCCAGTTCCAGGACAACACTGCCATCGAGGCGTTCCCAGACGACAATAACGACGGTACCGCCAGTTACGGCGATTTAGTGGACAACAACGCGAGCGACGAAGGATTCCCCGGCAACGACGAAAACGATCTCTCGCCGACAGCCTGCGATATTTTGGCCGACGTCGGTAACGACGACGGCGGGCTCAGTTCAGATACACGGACGACCGGGACCGTCCGCGGACAGACGACCAACGCTGGTGACCCCCTGATCAACCTGCAGGACGTGAAGCCGGGCGACTTCGGCGAGGTCACGTTCAGTACGCATCTCTGTGACAACGACGGCTACCTCTGGATGAACGCCCCCGGCGGTCTCACGGCGAGTGAGAATGGAACCACCGAACCGGAGGCCGACGATCCAGACGAGGGCGAGGGCGTCGAACTCGTCGATACCGTCCAAACCGCGCTCTGGTACGACAACAACTGTGACAACGTTCCGCAGGAAGATCCGGAGCCGGTCGATCTGATTGTTATCGCGGACACGTCGGCTTCGATCAGTGACGAAGATCCAGACAACCAACTCGCCCTACTGAAGGCTGCGGCGGACGCGTTCGCCGAACAACTGCCAAACGGAACGCTTCCGAGTGGTCCACGAGCCGGTGAAGAGATAGTCCGCGTCGGCCTGATGTCCTTCGCTGCCGGTGAAGGAACGCCCGAGCCAGTGAGCGTTCAGCAACCGGTCAGTCCCGTCGATACCTACCTCGACGGAAGCGGAAACGGCATCGCTGGGTCGTTCCTCCCGGATCAAACGGCCGGTAACACACCGATGCCACATGCGCTCGACATCGGTCGAAAAATCCTCAACGACGAGAACCTGAGTGGTGTTCGAGGCGACGACGTGGACAAGAAGATTCTCCTCGTCACCGATGGTGCACCCAACTACGCATTCGTTGGCAACAACTCCTATTCCGTCAACTACGACGGAACGACGGTCACATCAGAATCCTTCACTGCCGGCCAGTACGCTGAGGACGACGATGCAGAGGGTGGAATACCCGGAACTGGGAACGACCCGTTCGAAAACGACGACGACTTCCCGGACGGATCGAGCGGCACCTCCTCCGACCAAGAACGCTACGAGACGTGGCAACTCGCCAAGGACGGCTCCAATCCGATAACTGGCGATACGACGAACGATGTCGACGGCATGGAAATTCTCGTAGCCGGGATCGCGAATCCGGGTGTGGGTCTCGGCGACGCCCTCGACTCGTATCTTCAGATGTACGTTGCGTCGACTCCAAGCAAGTTCTACAACACCGACTTCACCAGCGATCTGGAGGAAACGGCTCGTCAGATCGCCCGCGACGTCGCCGCGGGCGGTGCCGGCGGCGAGGAGTACATCTTCCGCGGAGAGTCGCTCGGGGACGCCATCGACCTTCTGACCGATGGCAACGGCATCCCGCTCGACGGTGATCGAACTACCGAGGGTCGACAGTGTTTCGACGCCTCTGCGACCCACTGCTTCGGCTTCTCGTGGTGGGTGCCGATCGACCACGGCAACGAGATTCAGGGTGACTCTGCCTCGTTCGACCTCGGCTTCTACACCGAGCAGTGCCGCCACAACGACGGCAGCGGGATGAACAACGAGACGGTCACGCCCGGCGAGACCGACGCCTAACCGAGCGCCCTCCCCATCCCCACCCACGCTGGCGTGTCACAGTCTCCGGCTGCGCCGGAGATTTCGTGTACGGCGGTTCGATTCCGCCGGTGGGTTTCCCCTGCACGGGGATTCGAGCACGACCAACCGGAGCGATAACAATGAACGACGACTTCGAACTCTCACGACGAAAGGCGCTGGCCGCACTCGGGACGATCGGTGTGGCGTCCGCTGGGGCCGGACTCGGCACGTCCGCGTATTTCAGCGATCAGGAAACGTTCGAGAACAACCAGCTGACTGCTGGTGAGTTGGATATGAAAGTGGACTGGGAGGAGCACTACTCCGACTGGTCCGCGGACGAAGACGACCCGGCGGATTCGGCCGATCCGGAACTCGACATTCAGATGGAGGAGCCCGATTCGCCGGGGGACTACACGGCGTTCCCGCCGGGCGTCGAGGCGTTCGGCGGGGTGGCCGACGACAGCTTCGTCAACGGGGATCCGCTCCTGTACGTCAACGACGACGACGTCGATCAGTTCATGGACAATACGTCGATCGAGGCGTTCCCTGACGCGGACGACGACGGTGTGCAGGACGAGTTCGACGAGGCGAACGCGTGTACCGTTCTCACCGACGTCGGCGACGGTGATCCGGGACTCGATTCGGATGAACGAACCAAGGGAAGTGTGGGCGATCCGCTCATCAATCTCCAAGATGTCAAGCCCGGCGACTTCGGCGAACTCACGCTCAGCTTCCACCTGTGTGACAACCCGGGCTACGTCTGGCTGAACGGCGAGTTCGTCGAGGCTCGCGAGAACGGCCACACGGAACCGGAGGCCGACGACCCCGACGAGGAGGGAGAGGCCGATGAGGTCGCGACTGAGGTTGACAATCAGGTTGAACTCCTCGATGAGATCCAGACCGCGCTGTGGTACGACGACGACTGCAACAACCTGACGGATGCCGGTAGTGATGGTGGAGAGGCTGATGTCGTTATCGTTCTCGACACGTCCGGATCGATGAACGACGACACCAACAACGACTCTACCTCAGATAAGTTCAACAACATGAAGTCCGGCGCCCAGACCCTGGTCGACGCTCTCGGCGACAACACGCAGGTGGGGCTGGTGACATTCGATAACGGCGCCACGCCGGAGGAGCCTCTCGGAACGGCAAAGAGTACGGTCAAATCCACGATCGGGGGACTCAGCTCTGGCGGCGGAACGAACGTCGGTGCCGGTATCACCGAAGGACAAAACGAACTCACGGGTAGTAACGCGCGATCGACCGCAGACAAATTCCTAGTCGTGCTTACGAATGGCAATTCGAGTAGCGGACGGTCGGAAGCGACGACGGCGAAAGATGCCGGCACGACCATCTACGGCATCGCGTACGGGAATGATGCGAACGAGAATCTGATCGAGGATATCTCGAGTCCGCCGAAGGTCGACGACGGTACTATCGACGTGAACGACGAGTTCGCATTCGACGGTGACGTTGACGACATCGGAGGCGTCTTCGACGATATTGGCCAGTCGATTTCGGGCGAGGAGATCTTTTTCCAAGGCTCGCTGAGAACCGCCCTGGAAGCTCTGACCGATGGGAACGGCATTCCACTGGACGGTATACCCGGCGACTTCAACGAGATCGACGGCGACGACAATGCCGATGATCGCGATTGCTTCGCGGGTGCGGGAACGACCCACTGCATCGGCTTCTCGTGGTGGCTCCCGACTGACCACGCCAACGAGATCCAGGGCGACTCGGTCAGCTTCGACCTCGGCTTCTACACCGAGCAGTGCCGGCACAACGACGGCAGCGGCATGAACAACGCGGCGGTCAGCAACGAAGACGAGATCGACGCCTGAACGGTCTCCCCTTCCGACCCACGCTGGTGTCGGGATCGCCGAACGCGATCCGCACGGCTTCGCCGTGTCACGGCGGTTCGATTCCGCCGGTGGGCCTGTCAGATGCCCCCCAAACCGCTCACGCGCCGCCGGGTTCTCGCCGCAGTCGGGAGCGTCGGTGCTCTCTATCTCGGCGTCGACCAGGCCGGGGCCGCCCTCGGTCTCGATCCGGTCGACATGAACCAGCGGACGGTAAACGGGACCTACGCGCAGTCGACGGACTGGGAGACCTCGGAGGACGCTCCGCCTCGAATCGGGCTCGCGTGGCGCGAGACGGTGAACGGCGCCGTCCAGGAGGAGACGGATCTCACGACGGACGGACAGACGGGTGGTGTCGGTCTCGTCGTCGACGAGGCGGTGATGCCGGGCGACTCCGGATCGGTGACGATGCGGGCGCGGTTGCTCGAACGGGAGGACCAGGCGACGGCGAACGCGGAGCTGTACCTTCGCTTTCGTCTCTCCGATTCGTCCGAGAACGACATCGTCGAACCCGAGCGGGCGGCTGGAGATCAGACGGCGGACGCGGGCGAACTGGACGACGTCGCCGAGATCAGGGTGTGGAAAGACGAGGGGATGTTCGGGAACGGCGACGGAGAACTGTCGTGGGAGGACGTCCCTATCGTCGGGGATACGGAGATCACCGACGGGTGGCAGAGCCTCGCCGAGGTAGACGGCAGCGACGCGTTCGACGGCGGCTATCAGATCTCGCTCGGCGGTGAGACGTGTCTGAACCCGGCGAACGATCCCGAGGTGTACGTCTCGTTCCGCTGGGAGATTCCGCGGACCCTCCCGGACGATTCCCCCTGGGACGACATCAACGTCATCCAGGGCGATTCGGCGACGTTTCAGTTCTCCTTCGATCCACGCCCGTGTCCGGGGGGCTAATCGTGCCAAAACCAGCCGTTAATCGGTCATTATCGACCGGAGTGCGTTCGCGCGAAACCGCTGCTATCTGCCGATTTAGCCCCATCAGCGCCCGAACGGCGTCGTGGTACGTTTGGAATCGGTTACTCAGTCTTCAGGCTCCGCTTACCCTCACACGAGTCGTATCAAAGCGGCGGATAACTAAGACCGATACAGGACTCGATAGTAGTGATGGACGCAACGGGGGAGATCGTCGGATGAGAATGTTACATCGGGGGGCCCTCGATTCCGCTGTTCGAGCGCCGGTCCGGAGGTGTCAGACATGGATCTGACGAGCGATCGAAACACGCTACGGCTGGCGATGAACGTGCTTGTCGTGCTGGTGCTCGTCGCCGTCGTGGTACCGTTCCTCGTGTACGCGGTGCCGGGCGTGGTCGGTGCGGATCACGGGCTCGTCGTCCTGTCGGGCAGCATGGAGCCGAAAATGAGCCCCGGCGACGCGGTCATCGTCCGTGAAGTGCCGCCGTCGGAGATCGAAGAACAGGACATCATCACGTTCCAGCGATCCGGGAGCGACACGCCGACGACTCACCGGGTGATAGAGATCCAGCAGACGGAGAATGGCGTGGGGTACGTCACCAAGGGTGACGCGAACGAGGAGCGTGATCGGGAGACCGTCCCCCACGATCGGGTGGTGGGCGAGGTGATATTCGTCATTCCGTTCATCGGTCACGTGATTCAGTTCGCCAACACGCAGGCCGGATTCCTCACGCTCGTGCTCACGCCACTGGCGCTGTTCGTGATCTCGGAACTCTGGGAACTGGCGAAATCGCTCCGCGAACCGGAGCCTGCGTCCGCCGCAGGTGACGATTCGTCGTCGACCACGACGGCAACTACTGCCGAGACCGAGACCGCTCAGGCTGCCGACGGGGACGGCGGTGGGTTCACGCTCACGCGTTCGAGTCTCCAGTTGGTTCTTCTCCTGTTCGGTCTGTACGTCCCATACAGCGCCTACGTTGCGTATACGACTCGGGAAGCCTGGTCGATTGCCGTCGCGACCGGGACGATCATCGGCTTCCTGTTCTGTCTCGTGATCTATCTCTCCAGCCGTGGCTCGGGCGGCGGTTCGCCGGCCACGAGCCGCTCGGTCGGCGGCGTCGTCCGGCGTGGTGAACTTCCGTCGGGGATCGGAGAGCGGACGACGATCACGCTGGAGTCGGTCGAATCACTGATCCAGATGGCGCTCGACCGCGACGACTGGGTCACCTACGACGAGGACCGAGACACGTACTACATGACCCGGGACGACGCCCTGTATCTGCATCGTGCGTCGACCGAAACGGACGGTGGCACCGCCGTCGCGGACGGTACGGACGAAGCGGAGACGGGGACCGACGATACGCCAGCGAACGGTGGTGGCGGGGCGTGACCGACGGCCGCTCCCTGTCGCGACGGAAGCTCCTCTGGGCAGTGGCGACCACTGGAGCTGCGGCGTCGGCCGGGAGCGGAACGGCGGCATTGATGCACGACTCCGAGAGTACGACCTCGACGTTGACCGCCGGGACGTTGGAGTTGACCGCGGAGCCCTCGTGGGGGAACGACTCAGAGACGGCGTCGTTCGGGTCCGCTTCGAAGGACGACAGCGGTCGTGAGACGATTTCGCTTTCGGTCTCCACCAACCCCGCTTACGTCTGGTTCCGGACGAGCTGTCCCCGGTGTGTCACAGGTGAAGAAGAGTTGTTCGTCCGATTCGGCGTCAACACCGACCCGGATGCCGGCGGTGCCGTCGACCGGTGGCTCACCAACGACTACCTGTCGCTTCGGGACGCACGCGACCAGTTCGACGAGGGGATCGATCTCGGCGAACTCGGGACCACGGATACGTGGCTGTTCGTCGTGGACTGGAAGATTCGAGAGCACGTGAAAGAGGACATCGACGTCGAGTTCGACTTCGACTTCTACGCCGCCCAGTCACGGCACGTGATGAACGCGGACTCCATCGTTCCGAATTGGGAGACACACACGGACTGTTGCGGTCCGACGACCCGGAAGCGGTCCGGGATCAGCTGGGTCGCGTTCTGTAGCCCCGAACCGATCTCGAAAGGGGACTTCGACTTCACCCGAAGCGACGACCGCAGAACGCTCACTATGACCACTCTACCGGACTCCGTCGATACGGTCATGCTCAAGTACGGGACCTCCCTCGACGTATTCCGGTACGACGGGCAGGACTCCTTTACCGTGGGGTCGGACAGGGCGATCACCACGCACACCCAAGAGAGCTGTTGGTTCCCGGGAACCGAGCCGCAGCGAAGCAACCCACTGCCGTGCCCGGACAGCTACGGGTGCAAGTACGAATTTTCGGACGGGGGCGGCGGAGGCGAGTGGGAATGTAAGGGTCCCGACGCCAGCCACCCGAAGAAGTGCGGTCCCTGGAAGGGAGGGGGTTCCTGGAAGGATGGCGAGTCCTCGAAGGGAGGGGGTTCCTGGAAGGATGGCGAGTCCTCGAAGGGAGGGGGTTCCTGGAAGGATGGCGAGTCCTCGAAGGGAGGGGGTTCCTGGAAAGGTGGCGGTCCACCGCACTCGTCCCGATCCGGTACGTCCATCCGGAGCCTGCTCACGGGAGGTGACGACTGAATGTCGTCCGGTGATCGTCTCGACTTCGACCGAACGACAGTCGTGATGCTCCTCGCCGTGTTCGTGGTCGTCGCCTCGGCCACCGGGGGTGGGACGTATTCGCTACTGTCCGATCACGAGGACGTTTCGGGGAGTCTGACCCTCGAGTCGACTATCACCCACGGGATGATCGAGGTCGACCGGGTCGCGTGCACGCCCAAGATCAAAGCACGGGACCCCGACGCAGTGGCCGAAGACGAGGTCGAAATCCTCCAGTCGGAGAATATCGACGAGCGTGGGAGTTGCGTCCGTATCACGTTCTGGCTCGACAAAATCCTGTTCTCATCGGTGGACGGCACGCCGGACGACGCCGTCATGATCCACCAGCACGGAGGGAAGTGGTGGAAGCTCAACACGGTCGTCAGTAGCGATGGAGACAACCTGCTGTCGTTCACTGCCTTCACCGACAAGTTCAGTCCGTTCGCGGTGGCCGTGCCGAACGGGTCACAGCCGGTTCAAACGGTCCAGACTGTGAACTCCTCGGTGGAAAATGGGACCGCGAACACTTCGATGGGCAACGGGACCGCGAACACCTCGATGGGCAACGTGACCGACGTCGGTGAGGTGACGGATGCGAACAACGATACGGAGCAGGGCAACGTGTCGACACCAGCGCCGACGGAGGCGCCGACCCCGACGCCAGATCGGGGTGCCGGTGGCGCCGAACCTGATTCGAACGCGGACGAGGGCGACGATGACGGCGGGGACGAGAGCGAGACGGGCGAAAGCGATGATGACAGCGGCGTTGGCGGTGAAAGCGGGGAGGGCGATGATGACGGCGGAGACGAGACCGGGGCGGACGATAGCGAGGACGTCGTTGACGACGGGGACGAGAGCGAGACGGACGAAAGCGAGGACGGTGCTGACGACGGGGACGAGAGCGAGACGGACGAAAGCGAGGACGGTGCTGACGACGGGGACGAGAGCGAGACGGGCGAAAGCGAGGACGGTGCTGACGACGGGGACGAGAGCGAGACGGACGAAACGGACGAGAGCACCGACGAGGGTACGGACGACAGTACCGACGAAAGCTCCGGTGAGACCGAGACGGACGAAACCTCCGACGAGAGCACTGAGGAGAGTACGGGCGAGAACACTGACGAGGCAACGGACGAGAGCACCGACGAAAGCTCCGGCGGGACCGAGACGGACGAAACGGACGAGAGCACCGACGAGGGTACGGACGACAGTACCGACGAAAGTACCGACGACTCCGGTGAGACCGAGACGGACGAAACCTCCGACGAGAGCACTGAGGAGGGAACTGACGAAAGCACGGACGAGAGTACGGACGAAAGTACCGACGACTCCGGTGAGACCGAGACGGACGAAACCTCCGACAAGAGCACTGAGGAGGGAACGGACGAAAACACCGACGGGAGCACTGACGAAAGCACGGACGAGAGTACGGACGGGAGCACTGACGAGAGTACGGACGGGAGCACTGACGAAAGCACGGACGAGAGTACGGACGGGAGCACCGACGAAAGCACGGACGAGAGTACGGACGGGAGCACCGACGAAAGCACGGGCGGGAGCACCGACGAGACGAACACGGGCGGTGACGCCGAAGGCGGTACCGATGGAGATGGTGACGATGGTGGGGACAGCGGCGACTCCTCGACCGAAGACAACGGTGGTGACGCTCAATCAGAATGACGCGCGGAGGGCCCGAACGCTTTCGTGTGTTTGATCGGTTTCGGCGAGCCGTCCGCGGATCGTCCGACTGTCTCCGAATCGCGACGCTCGGCGCTGTTGGCTCGTGGTTTCTCAGGCTCCCTGGAATGCGACCGCGCGCCCCGAAGCGAAACGTGATTCTCGGATTGATCTACCTCTACGCGGCGCTCCTTTTGCTCTCGATCGGGTCCGTCTGACTGTCGTAACGCCTAATAGTCGAACACCCCTTTTTTCGATAATGAGAGCAACACGAACGCAACGGAGGTGGGATCGTGGGGATTGAAATAAAGGAATCCGCCGTCTCCGACGCCGAATTCGAGGAGATGAAGCAGTTCGTCTCGGATTATCTTACGGCGAGCGTCGAGAACGAGGAAGGGGGCGGCCGGATGCGGTGGTATCCGTGGCACAGTGCCGAATACCGGTTCAACCACACGCTGAACGTGGTCGATCTCGCGACCGACATCGCCCGCCGCGAAGGGGCGGACGTCGACGTGGTTCGGGTGGCGGCACTGTTTCACGACATCGCGAAACTCGAAGCCGAGCAGGAACGCCACGCCGACGAGGGCGCACGCGTCGCTCGCGAGTATCTCCTCACGCGCGGCGAGTACCCGCAGTCGTTCGTCGAGCAGGTGACACAGTCCATCCGCGACCACTCCTACCAGGGACCGCTCGGCGACGTGTCGCTGGAGACCCGGTGTCTCATCGAAGCCGATATCTTGGACAAGATCGGCGCCAACGGCGCCGTACTGATGCTCCTGCGGATGGGGTACGAGGCGCGAACACACATGGACGCCGGCGAGATGATCGACCGCGTCCTCGAACGCGGCCACGACGCCGCACAGCGGGTCGAGAGCGACGCGGCAGAGAGCGTCGCACACCAGCGCCTGAAACGGGTGAAGTGGTTCCGAGAGTGGCTCGAGGGAGAAGTTCCGGGTATCGACGAGCGGGTCGACGACGACGCGCGTCCGTAGCCCAGCGAATTCGTTTCGCGACCGCTTATTTTGGCGGTTGGAACTGTGAGCCGATGCGATTGCACGGCTCACGACCGCGTCAGTCGTCGCCGGTCTGGACGGTACCGGCACCGACTTCGCCGCCGCCGGCTTTCGACGCCGGCTCGGGGAGATCGGTGCGAACGTCCTCGCGACTCTCCTCGGCGATGACCTCCGCGTAGGCGTCGGGCATCACCTTCGTGAAGTTCCGGACCTCGTTGCCCCAGTCGTCGAGTAGCGTGGCTGCCCGGTCGCTGTCGGTGTAGTCGGCGTGGTTCTCGACGAGACGGCGGAGCATGGCTTCGTCCGACTCTTCGAGGTCGTCGTGGATCGTCACCATCCCCTTGTTGGCGCGGCCGTCGAAGTCGCCGTCGGGATCGTAGACGTAGGCGACGCCGCCGGACATACCGGCCGCGAAGTTTCGCCCGGTCTCCCCGAGGACGGCGACGACGCCGCCGGTCATGTACTCGCAGCCGTGGTCGCCGACGCCCTCGACGACGGCCTTGACGCCGCTGTTGCGGACGGCGAAGCGCTCGCCGGCCAGGCCGTTGACGTAGAGTTCGCCCTGCGTCGCGCCGTAGAGACAGACGTTGCCGACGAGGATATTCTCCGCGGGGTCGTAGGCGGCCGTCTCGGGCGTCCGGACGATCACCTTGCCGCCGGAGAGACCCTTACCGACGTAGTCGTTGGCGGCGCCGACGAGTTCCATCGTCACGCCGTTGGCGAGGAAGGCGCCGAAGCTCTGGCCCGCGATGCCGTCGAACGTACAGGAGATGGTGTCCTCCGGCAGGCCGCTCTCGCCGTAGCGTCGCGAGATGCGGTTCGACAGCATGGCACCCACCGCACGGTCGCCGTTCGAGATGTCCTGCCGGATGTGGATTGGCTCCCCCTCCTCGATGGCGTCCGAGGCCTCGCCGATCAGGTCGTGGTCGAGGTGCGATGCCACGTCCGCGTGTTTCTGTTCGCGGACCTTGTGGCGCTCGCCGCCCTCCGGTTCGGCGATGATGGCGGACAGATCGAGGTGCTTGGCCTTCGGATGGTCGGTTTCGACCTGTTCGAGGATGCCGGGTCGACCGATCATTTCCTCGACCGTCCGGAAGCCGAGTTCGGCCATGATCTCGCGCAGTTCCTCCGCGAGGAAGATCATGTAGTTGATGACGTGATCGGGCTGCCCGGAGAATCGGTCGCGGAGGTCCTCGTCCTGAGTCGCGACCCCGGTCGGACAGTTGTTGGTGTGACAGATGCGCGCCATCACGCAGCCGGAGGTGATGAGACTCGCGGTGCCGAAGACGTACTCCTCGGCGCCCAGCAGCGCGGCGACGGCGACGTCGCGCCCCGTCATCATGCCGCCGTCGGTGGAGACGCGGATGCGGTCTCGAAGCCCCGTCGCGCGGAGCATCTGGTTGGCCTCGGCGAGACCGAGCTCCCACGGTAGGCCGGCGTTTTTGATCGACGTCTTCGGCGACGCGCCGGTGCCGCCGGAGTGCCCCGAGATGTGAACCACGTCGGCGTTGGCCTTCGCGACGCCGGCGGCGATGGTACCGATGCCCGCCTCGGCGACGAGTTTCACGTTGATGTCGGCCTCGGGGTTGGCCGTCTTCAGGTCGTGGATCAACTGCTTGAGGTCTTCGATGGAGTAGATGTCGTGTAGCGGAGGCGGGGAGATGAGACCGACGCCCGGCGTCGAGTAGCGCACGTGGGCGATCATCTCGTTGACCTTCTTGCCGGGGAGGTGGCCGCCCTCGCCGGGCTTGGAGCCTTGGGCCATCTTGATCTGGAGTTCCTCCGCCGAGGAGAGGTAGTTGGAGGTGACGCCGAACCGTCCGGAGGCGACCTGCTTGATGTTGCACTCCTTCTCGGTGTCGAACCGCTCCGGCGGTTCCCCACCCTCGCCCGTGTTCGACTTCCCGCCGATGCGGTTCATCGCGATGGAGTTGGTCTCGTGTGCTTCCGGCGAGAGCGACCCGAGCGACATGGCTGCCGTCGAGAAGCGTTCGACGATCTCGTGGACCGGCTGGACCTCGTCGAGGGGGACGGGGTCGCGGTCGCTGTCGAACTCCAGGAGCCCGCGGAGGGTCTGGAGGTTCTCCCGCTGGTCGTTGATCAGCTCCGCGAACTCCTGGTACTTCTCGTAGTTGCCGGATCGGACCGCCTGCTGGAGCGTGCCGACCGTCTTCGGGTTCCACTTGTGGTGGATGCCGTTCGAACGGTGTTCGTACTCGCCCTGACGTTCGAGATCCGGATCGGCGCCGTAGGCGACGGCGTGGCGCGTCGCCAGATCCTCTTCGAGCTGTGGGATGCCGATCCCTTCCGTCCGAATCTCCGTCCCTTCGAAGTACTCGTGGACGAAGTCGGAGGAGAGACCGACCGCCTCGAAGATCTGGGCGCCTTGGTAGCTCTCCACGGTGGAGATGCCCATCTTCGCCATCGTCTTCAGCAGGCCGTCTTCGAGGGCCTTCTTGTAGTGGGCGATGGCCTCGGATTCGTCGGCGCCGTCCGGGCCGGCGACGATATCACAGATGCTCTGGTAGGCGAGGTAGGGGTTGACCGCGTCGGCGCCGTAGCCGACGAGCGTCGCGAGGTGGTGGACCTCGCGCGGGTCGCCGGATTCGATCACGAGGCCGGCGTGGTTGCGGAGCCCGTTTCGGACCAGCGCGTGGTGGACGCCGCCGGTCGCCAGCAGGCTCGGGATCGGCAGTCGATCCGGTCCCGTGTTGCGATCCGAGAGCACGACGATGTCGGCGCCGGCCTCGATGGCCTCGCGGGCGTCGCGGCGCAGGTCCTCGACGGCCGTCCGGAGATCCGTCCCCTTCTCGTAGGTCATGTCGACGACGGTCGAGCTGAACTCGCCGTCGAGTCCGTTGATCTCGGCCATCTGGGTGTCGGTCAACACCGGCGAATCGACGACGAGCTGGCGGGCGTGTTCCGGCGTCTCGTCGAGGAGGTTGCGCTGGGGTCCGAGCCGGGACTCCAGACTCGTCACCAGTTCCTCGCGGATGTAGTCGATCGGCGGGTTCGACACCTGTGCGAACAGCTGTTTGAAGTAGGTAAACAGCGGTCGGTTGAAATCGGAGAGCACCGAGAGCGGCGTGTCGTCGCCCATCGAGCCGACGGGGTCCTTGCCCTCTTTCGCCATCGGCTCGACGAGGTGGTCGAGCTGGTCGTACGTGTAGCCGAAGGCCGCCTGCTGGGCGCGAAGCGATTCGACCTCGTCGTGGGGTTCGTAGTCGGTTTCGGCGTCCTCGTCGAGGTGGCGCTGTTCGCGCTCCACCCACTCGCCGTACTTCTCGTCGGTGAGGTCGTCGAACACTTCGTCGTCGGGGATGACTGTCCCGCGCTCGGGATCGGCGACGAGCAACTGGCCGGGCTGGAGTCGGTGGCGCTCCTCGATGTCCGCGGGGTCGATGTCGAGCGCGCCGGCCTCGCTGGCCATGATCAGGCGATTGTCTTCGGTCAGGTCGTACCGGCAGGGCCGAAGCCCGTTGCGGTCGAGCGCGGCGGCGATCTGGTCGCCGTCGGTACCGACGACGAGCGCCGGGCCGTCCCACGGCTCCACGAGGCTCGCGTGGTAGTCGTAGAACTCCTTGCGCTCCTGGCTCATCTCGTCGTCCTTGCGGAACGCCTCGGGGATGAGCATCCGGAGGGCGTGGGGGAGGTCACGGCCGCCCTGGACGAGGAGTTCGAGCGCATTGTCGACCGACGCCGTGTCGCTCTGGTTCGGGTCGTTGATGATCGGCTTCAGCGTGTCGATGTCGTCGCCGAAGGCGGGGTGTTCGAGGTCCGTCTCGCGGGCCCGCATCCAGTTGATGTTCCCGCGGATGGTGTTGAACTCGCCGTTGTGGATGATGTTTCGGTAGGGGTGTGCGAGATGCCACGCGCCCAGCGTGTTCGTCGAGAACCGGGCGTGCACGAGCACGAGCGTCGATTTGACGCGCTCGTCGACGAGGTCCGGGTAGTAGGTCGGGAGCTGTGTCGCCTTGAGCAGGCCCTTGTAGACGAGGGTCTTGCGGTCGAGCGAGCAGATGTAGAACCGCCCCGCGCCGGCCGAGTCGAGTTCCTCGATGGCGTTCTCGACGGCGCGACGGGCGACGTAGAGTGCGCGGTCGAACGCGTCGTCGTCCATCCCCTCGGTCGGCCGGACGAACGGCTGGTAGACGTCGGGTTCGGAGTCGAGTGCGGTCTGCCCGAGTTCGGAGTTGTCCGTGGGCACGTCCCGCCAGTGGAACACGTCGAGGTCGTGTTCGGCCAACGTCCGCTCGAAGATGGTCATGAGCCCCTGTCGGGCCGCGCCGTCCTGGGGCATGAACACCGAGCCGACGGCGTACGTCTCGGGGAGGTCGGCGTCCACGACGGCCTCGAACAAGTCGTCCGGCCGCTGGATCATGATGCCGGCCCCGTCGCCGGTGGCCTCCTCGGCACCCGTGGTCCCGCGGTGTTCGAGGTTGATGAGCAGGTCGATACCGTCGGCGACGGTCTGGTGTGAGTCGCCTCCGTCGAAGTCGAGTACGACGCCTACGCCACAGTTGGATCGCTCGTCGGTGGGGTCGGCCAGCCCCCCCTGATCGGCGTTGGCGCCTCTCCGCGGCTTGGTCATACCCCCCCTTCCGTGTTCCCACTTATCAGCCTGTCCCTGTTACCATAAGGCTTCACTAATCACATACAAGGCAATATATATCATACTAAGACGATGTAAGGCCTTAGCGAATTTGTATAATGATTATTGCTGACCTCTCGCGACTCAGTACGACTTGGCGAAGTAGGCCGTCTCGACCGCGTCGTCGTCACACAGGGCACACGTCTCGCCCTCGTGGATCGGTTCGGTGTCGCTTTCGGTCCCGTCGAACGGGACGAGCACGATCTCGGCCGCGATCTGATCCTTGATCTCCGCCTCGCACGCCTCGTCGCCGCACCACGGAGCCTTCACGTAGCCGCCGTGCTGACCGATGGTGCCCAGGATCTCCGCGCGGTCCGACGCCTCGCGGACGCTCCCCTCCAGGTTCTCCTCCGCGGCCGCGTAGAGCTTGGCGTACACCGTCTCGAAGTGCTCCCGGACGGTGTCGACGATGCCGGCACGCTCGGCGGCGACCGACTCGCCGTCCGGCCGGTGGACCAGCGTCACGGTCCCCTCTTCGACCTCGTTGGGACCCACCTCGATCCGCAGGGGGACGCCCTTCAGCTCCCACTCGTTGAACTTGAAGCCGGGGTTGCGCTCGTCGCGGTCGTCGAGTTCGACGCGGACGCCGGCGTCTTCCAGGTCGTCGGTGATGTTCGCGGCGTAGTCGAGTACGTCCTCCTTGGTCTCTTCCTGCCAGATTGGGACGACGACGACCTGTTCGGGCGCGACCGTCGGCGGCAGGACGAGTCCCTGATCGTCGCTGTGGGTCATGATGAGCGCGCCGAGTGCCCGCCAGGACAGCCCCCACGAGGTCGTGTGTGCGACCCGTTCGTCCTCGTCTTCGTCGGTGAACGTGATGTCGAACGCCTCGGCGAAACTCTGACCGAGGTAGTGACTCGTGGCGCCCTGGACGGACTTGCCGTCGGGCATCAGCGCCTCGACGGTCGTCGTCGTGTCCGCCCCCGGGAACTTGTCGTGGTCCGGCTTCTTCCCCCGGAGGACGGGAATGGCGAGTACGTCCTCGTACACCTCCTCGTACTGGTCGAGGCGGGTCGTCGTCTCCGTCCACGCGTCCGCTTCGCTCGCGTGGGCAGTGTGGCCTTCCTGCCAGAGGAACTCCTTGGTGCGGAAGAAGGGCTTGGTCTCTGTGGCCTCCCACCGGATCACGCTACACCACTGGTTGACGCGCATCGGGAGGTCCCGATAGCTCCGAATCCACTGGCTCAGATAGGGCGCGATGATGCTCTCGCTGGTCGGGCGGACCGCGAGTCGTTCCTCCAGTTCCTCGTATCCCCCCTGCGTAACCCACGCCACCTCGGGGTCGAACCCCTCGACCACGTCCTTCTCGCGCTCCAGATACGACTCGGGAATGAGCATCGGGAAGTACGCGTTCTGGACGCCGGTCGCCTTGAACCGGGCGTCGAGTTCGGTCTGGACGGCTTCCCAGAGCGCGTACCCTCGCGGGCGCGTCACGATGAACCCGCTCATGCCCTCCGGACCGTAGTTCGCGAGCCCGGCCTTCCGGACGACTTCCGCGTACCACTCCCCCGTGCTGTGTTCTTTCGACTCGGTGATGCCGAGTTCCTGATCGTCGGTCATTACCGAACGGTGACGGAGATGCGGCTTAAAACGTGCGAAGCCCCCCTACACGTTCCGTTTACACTCTTCGGCGTACGAATCGGCCAGCCGCGTCGGCTCCGGGAGTTTGTAGCCGGCACACAGGCGAGCCACGAGATCGACCGCCGTCTCGGCGCAGACCCGGTGGCCCGGACTGACGTAGAGCGGGTTGATCACCGGGTTCGAGTCGTACTGTCTGGACTGGTAGGCGTAGCCGAGGACGGTCCCGTCCGGCGCGTCCACGTCGGCGGCGGCGACGACCGGCGCCCGCCATCCCTCGGGGTTGCCGTCCACGTCCCCCTCGACGCGCCCGCAGAGGAGACTCTTGGCGACGCCGACGCTCGGAACGTCGAGGACGACGCCGAGGTGAGTGGCGAGTCCCGCCTGCCGAAAGTGGATGCGGCCGCTCCCGTCGAAGACGACGAGGTCCGGCGTCGACGCCAGTGCCTCGAACGCCGCGAGGATCGGCCCTCCCTCGCGAAAGGAGAGCAGACCGGGGATGTACGGGACGGACAGGTCGGTGACCGCGTGCGCGCGTTCGACCACCTCGCCGCCGCGCAGGCAGACGACCGCGCTGACCGCCCGGTCGCCGAGGAACGCCTGATCGACGCCCGCGACGAGGGGGCGGTCGCCGGCGAGCGAGGCGTCGCCGGCGAGGGAGACGGCTTCGGGATCGAACGCGATATCGTCCTCGAACCGGGCGACGTCGGCCACCTGCCGCTGGAGCGCCTCCATCTCAGTGCGGGACTGTGAGGGGTCGGGGACGAACTCGGGGCGGGCGGGCGTCATCGTCACCGTCGTCCCGGACCGCCGGGACCGCCCGGCCCGCCCGGTCCGCGGCCGCCACCGAACGTCAGCCGATCCGGAACCCGCTGTGGTCGCTTGATCCGCTTGCCGTACGCCAGTCCGATGACGAGACCGATCAGGTGGGCGAGGTGGGCGACGTTGCCCTGGTTCACCGACGTCGCGGTCTGCGGTGACAGGAAGAAAAGCACCGAGATGACGGCGAACGCGGCGGTGAACAGCCACAGGGGGATGGGGATGATGAAGTAGAGGTAGATGCGGAGCTTGGGGTTGAGGACGGTCAACACCCCGAGGACGGCGAAGATGGCACCGCTGGCGCCGACGACGGAGACGCCGGTGGTACCGAGGGCGAGACTCGTGACGACGAACCCGAGACCGGCGAGGACGCCGCTGACGAGAAAGAGGGCGGCGAAGCGCTTCGACCCGGCGTAGCGTTCCACGAGCGGTCCGAAGAAGTACAGCACGATGCTGTTGCCGGCGATGTGATAGAGTCCGCCGTGGGCGAAAATCGAGGTGATCCAGGTCCAGACGTACAGCAGGCGATCCGACCGCAGGACGAACAGCGTCTCCATCGCACCGCGCCCGAGGACGCCGCCGACGAGGAACTGCAGCGCGAAGGTGATCCACATGAGCGCGAGAAACAGGTACGCGACGTTGCCACGGAAGTAGCCGAGCACCCCTCCCGTTCCGGTCAGCGAGCCGATTCCGGGGACGCGGTCGAGGAGACTCCCGCCCCTACGCTCGTCGCGGACGCTGTCGTCGAAGCCACTGTCGAAGACGCCGTCCGGATCGTTCCACTCGTTCAGGCCGGGACAGTCGTGGTTCTCGGGCAACCGGTGTTCCGCACAGAACGTGCCGCCGCAGCGCCGACACTGATACGGCAGGTTCTCGTGACTGCCGCACACGTCGCACTGAGCCATTGATCACCACTAACGGCGGCCCCGTCAAAAAGGGGCACGTTCGCCGACGGCGCCCTCCGTCTACCGGTCGGTCCGGCGGGTGCCCGTCCGGGACTCACCGTCCACGTCGTAGTTCGAGGGAACGACCGTCACGTGACGCAGGCCGAGGCGTGAGTCGGTGTCGCTCATACCCAACGCTACGACGCGTTCGTTCAAAAGATTACCCATGCGCATAACACATCGCCCGCGGTGAGCGAATAACCGAGGGGAATCACTCGCCGCACGGCGACTCGCGTCGCCTCTCAGGCGAACTTCTCGTCGTAGAGGTCGAGCGCGTGTTCGATGGCGTCTTTGGCGGCGGCCTTGTCTTCCCAGCCGAGCGTCTCGACTTCCTTGCCCGCTTCGAGGTTCTTGTACGTCGAGAAGAACTCGTCTATCTCGTCGATGGTCTGCTGGGGGATGTCCGCCAGATCCTGCACGTGGTCGAACCGGGGGTCCTCGGTCGGGACGGCGATGACCTTGTCGTCCTGTTCGCCGTCGTCGTCCATCTTCATGAGGGCGACGGGGCGGGCTTCGACGATACAGCCGGGGAACGTCGCGTCCTCGACGAGTACCAGCACGTCGAAGGGGTCCTCGTCGTCGTAGTACGACTGCGGGATGAACCCGTAGTCGCTCGGATAGTGGACGTTGCTGTGGAGCACGCGGTCGAGGACGATACCGGGGACGTCCTTGTCGTACTCGTACTTGTTGCGCTCGCCTTTGAGACACTCGACGACCGCGGTGATGGTCTCGGGCGGGTTCGGACCGGGCTCGAGATCTGTCCACAGGTTCACCATACTGATACGACGGCCGAACCGCCAAATATGCCTTTCGGGACGTGGCGCAAACACGAATGAAAAAGTACATGAATGGCGGGTCCTGACGATTGGTGACTGCTACGAGCGGTCGGACGGGCGCACCGGCCGGCCGCCCCGCACCGGGCACGCGACGAGCCAGCTGGCGGCGACCGGGCAGTCGTCGCCACGATTCACCGATCGAAACTGGTTCGGTGAGCGACGTGTCTCTCCCACATAACGTCGCATTCTCCCGAGCTAAGGGCTGAAAGGTCCGTACAAACGCGAGTTGAGAAGCGTTAAATATCCCCGTGACATGTTTGTAAGTATGTCAGAGGCACAAACAGTCAGTAGCAGCCCCGGCATCGTTCGCGATCTCACCGCCTTCCAGCACAACATCCTCGTCATTCTCTCCGAGGAACCCATGTACGGGCTGGCGATCAAGCGACAGCTCGAGGAGTACTACGGCACCGAGGTCAACCACGGCCGGCTGTACCCCAACCTCGACAACCTCGTCGAGATGGACCTCGTCGAGAAGAGCGAACTCGACAAACGGACGAACCAGTACGAACTGACCGAGGACGGTCACGAGGCCGTGCTCACCCGGATGGAGTGGGTCCTCTCGAAGTTCGTCACCGACGACGACCGGGCCGACGCGGTCCGCGACCTCATCGACGCACAGCACTGAACTCGGGCATCGCGGTTTCCGTCACGGCGAAGACGTGGTCGAGCGACTGCGTCACCGCCTCCCGCTCTTTCTCGCTCGGCCACGCGTTCCGCGGGTAGTACTCGGTCAGAAACTCCCGGAGCTCCTCGGCCGTCGCCGTCTCCACGCGTCGCGCGTAGTGATTACCCATGAAGTCGGCGAAGGCTCGTGCGTTCGCGGTGTGGACGTCGCCCGCACGGTCGGCCACCCGTTCGACCACCTCGGCGTTGTGGGCTTCCACCGCGTCCCACTGCTCGGGGTCGCCGCTCCCCGACAGCGGTATCTCGACCGCGCGGTCGGTGTCCTCGATCCGATCCATTCGGACCGTGTCGCCCTCCAGCCACTCGGCCGGGTGACAGACGAGCGTGTCGTCGTCCTCGCGGACGCGCGCGGTGAAACCGTATTCGGCGAGTCGGTCGTCCCGGTCGCGTTCGTAGGCGGCCGCTTCGGCGTCGTCGACCGCCCGACGCGCTAGTCGGGTCAGCCGCTCCGCCGCGTCCACGACCTCGCGTGGTAGATCAGTCATCGTCGAGCGCCTCGTTGGCAAGTTCGTCCGCGCGGTCGTTTATCTCCCGCGGTACGTGCTCCAGCGACCAGCGGTCGAACCCGTCGAGCAACTCCCGGGCGCGGACCCGCCGCTCGCGGAGACCGGGATCGTTCGTGTTCCACCCGCCTCGGACCTGCTTGACGATCAACTCCGAGTCGCCTCGGACGTCCACCTCGTCGAAGCCGTGGTCCCGGGCGACCGAGAGCGCCCGGATCAGCGCCTCGTACTCCGCGCGGTTGTTCGTCGTCTCGCCGATGGTCTCCCCGCCCTCGGCGACGATTCCGTCCCCGGAGACGACGACCCACCCAATCGCGGCCGGTCCGGGGTTGCCGCGGCTCGCCCCGTCGAAGTAGACGTGTGCCCGGCCGCCCGTCTCGGAGAGGAGGGCGGTCAGATCCGCGGGGCGCGCCCCCTGGACGACTACCGTGTCGTCGTAGGCGACGGCGACGGCGTCGCCGCGTTCGGCGCGCCAGCGCTCGTGGTCGGTGTTCCCCGCCTCGATTTCGACGCCGGCTTCCTCCAGCCGTCGCCGCGCCACTGCGGGATCACAGTCGATAGTCGGCATCGGCCGTCCTTCGGGGGACCGACTCAAAGGCCGTTCGTTCCTCCGGTGGGGACACGCCCCACGAGGAACGCCAGCCGGATGGCCGACCCTCGTCTCCGACCGGTTCCGCCACCCGAGAATTTAAGTAATCGCCAGCTACGACTATATAAACGCGATGACACGGCCCACCCGCCAGCGGGAAGACCGGACGCGATGGCAGGGCGAGGAGGAGGAGGAAGCCGACGAAGACGTCGACCTCGACGATCT
>Ga0207757_100251_pt1 | contig 41419 bp, 36 predicted proteins | sample A23P3SouthBayCA_2_FD_187752 | JGI IMG/M metagenome (GOLD analysis project Ga0207757, IMG submission 187752) | Aerobic enrichment media microbial communities from Eden Landing Ponds, California, USA - A23 P3 (2) (SPAdes) | ecosystem: Environmental > Aquatic > Marine > Unclassified | place...
ACTCTCTTCGGCGCTCATGGTCGCTTACCGGAGGTCCTCGACCTTCGTGGCGATGTCTTCGACCTGTTCTTCGGCGTCGCCCGCGTCGACGATGGCGGCGGCGGCGCTGCCGACTTCGAGACCGGCCGCGTGGCCCACGTCGTCCTGCGTCTCGACGAACACGTACGGAATGCCCTTCTCGTCCGCGAGCTCGGGCAGGTGCATCACGATTTCCTCGGGCTGGACGTCCTCCGCGATGACGACGAGGTCCGCGTTCCCACGCTCGACCGCCTTCGTCGTCTCGTTGGTTCCTTTCTTTACGCTGCCTGTGTCTCGCGCTACTTCGAGCGCCTCGATGGCGCTCTCGGCGAGATCCGCCGGAACATCGAAATTGACGTAAACTGACATGATTTTACCCCCCGCCCGTGGGCTCGCGCACCTCACCAGGCAGAATCCCTGATGGCGAGACGCATCATCAACCCCGGACAGGCTGTACGCTCCAATAGCTGGGGCCCCCATAAAAGCGCTTTCAAAGCCGTCACAGCGTGTGAGACCGGCACACGGGAATCGGTCGAGCCGCTCACCAGTTCCGAGGGGCAAGGCCCTTGGTCGCCGGCGGGGTAGCGGCGGGCATGGATCTCGACGCCCTCGTCGCCGCCCTCCGGACCGAGGCCCAGCGGGCGAACGAGCGGCGGCTGCTGGTCCTCGCCGGCGACCGTGACCGAGGGCTGGCCGCCGCTCGCGACGTACTCGCCGCGATGGACGATCCGGCGGCGACAGTCGTCACGACTGGCGACGGCGTCGCGGGGGCGAACACCCGTCACCCCGACCGTGCCGACCGCCTCCTCGGCACCACGCGGGACGCCGTCGTCCTCGACTGTCACGACGAGTTCTCCGCGAACGTCCTCGGACGCGTCGTCGGCGCCGTCGACGGCGGCGGCCTCCTCGTCCTCCTGACGCCCCCGTTCGACGACTGGCCGGAGCGGGACTACGCCGACGAACGTCTCGCCGTCCCGCCCTACACCACCGCGGAGGTGACCGGCCACTTCCGCCAGCGACTGGTCGACACCCTGCGCGCACACCCGGGCGTCGCCGTCGTCGACGTAGACGAGGGCGTCGTCGAACGCGACGGCCTGACCGACCCGCGGCCGGCGCGTCCCCGAACGCCGCCGTCGACTCCCGACGACGCCGCGTTCCCCACGGCGGCGTACGACGCCTGCCTCACGGCCGATCAGGCCGACGCTCTACACACGCTCGAACGACTGCGCGAGGGGGCCGCCGTCGTCGTCGAGGCCGACCGTGGCCGGGGCAAGTCCGCCGCCGCCGGCCTCGCCGCCGGCAGCCTCGCCGCCGAGGGGCGTGACGTACTCGTCACCGCGCCCGCCTACCGCAACGCCGCGGAGGTGTTCGAACGGGCGGCGGCGCTACTCGACACGCTCGGGCGACTGGACCGCCGTGACGACGACGCGCACGTCACTACGGCGACCGACGGCGGTCGCGTCCGCTTCGCCGAGCCCGCCGACGCGGTCGACCTGCCGGGCGATCCCGACGCTCTGATCGTCGACGAGGCCGCCGCCCTGCCCGTCCGCCGGCTGGCCGCCTTCCTCGACGCTCCCGCCGTCGCGTTCGTCACCACCGTCCACGGCTACGAGGGGACCGGCCGCGGGTTCGACGTGCGCTTCCGCGACCGGCTGGCCGAGAGCGACCGCGCGGTGGTCGACGTCCGCCTCGGCGACCCCATCCGCTACGCCGCGGGCGACCCCGTCGAAATCTGGGCCTTCCGCGCCCTCCTGCTCGACGCCCGGCCCGCCGTCGACGAACTCGTCGCGGACGCGACACCCGCGGACGCGACGTACCGCGCGCTCGACGCCGCCACCCTCACTGCCGACGAACACCTGCTCCGCGAGGCGTTCGGCCTCCTCGTCCTCGCGCATTACCGGACGGAGCCGGACGACCTCGCACGCCTGCTCGACGCGCCGAACCTCGACTGTCGGGCGCTCTGTGTCGACGGCCACGTCGCCGCCGTCTGCCTCCTAGCTCGCGAGGGCGACCTCCCTGAATCGCTCCGGGTCGACATGTACGAGGGGGCCCGCGTCCGGGGGAACATGCTCCCCGACGTGCTGACGAGCCAGTTGCGCGATCTGGACGCCGGGGCACCGGTCGGCTACCGCGTCCTCCGCATCGCCACCCACCACGCCATCCGGTCGGCGGGCTTCGGGTCCCGGCTCCTCGCCGCGTGTCACGACGAGTTCGACGCCGACGTGGACTGGTTCGGCGTCGGCTACGGCGCGACCCCGCGGCTCGTCCGCTTCTGGGAGCGCAACGGCTACCGGACGGTCCACTGCTCGACGACGCGCAACGCCACCAGCGGCGAGTACTCCGCGATCATGCTCCGGCCGACGAGCGCCGCCGGCCGCGCCCTCCACGACCGCCACGCCCGCCGGTTCTGCGCCCGGATGCGCGACGGCCTCTCGGACGCCCTCGACGACCTCGATCCGGACGTGGCGCGGGCGGTGTTGCGGGCGACCGACCGCTCGCCGTCACCCGGCCTCACCGACCACGAGTGGCGCGTCGTCGCCGCCGCGGCCTTCGGCCCCGGACTCTACGACGCCGCGCCCGGCGCCTTCCGCGATCTGGCGATGTCGCACCTGACCGATCCCGTCGCCGACCTCTCGGCCCGGGCCGAACGCCTCCTCGTGCGGAAGCCGCTCCAAGCCCACTCGTGGGAGCGGGTCGCGGCGGACCTCGACTACGTCTCGACGCGGCAGTGCATGCGCGCATTGGGCGAGGCGTTCCGGCCGCTAGTGGAGCGGTACGGTCCCGAGGTGGCCCAAGAAGAGCGACTGCGGTACGAAGATCGGAACGAGTGACGGTCAGAGCCGCGCGTCGCAGTCGAGGAAGGTCGCGAGCATCACCTCGTCGACGTACTCGCCGTCGATCCGGTAGTGATTCTCGCGGACCGCCTCGGTCTCCCAGCCGTGTGCTTCGAGGAAGGAGATGGCGTCCTCGTTGGTCGCGGGGACGCTGTTGTAGAGTTTCTCGAAGCCGTGCTCACAGGCCCACCTGAAGGCACGGTCGAGCAACGCGCCCCCGATGCCGTTCCCGCGGTACTCCGGCAGGAGGCCGACGGTCAGGACGGCCGTGTGTTCGAGTTTCTCCATCTCGGGGAGGTCGAGGTGGACCCAGCCGACCACCTCGTCGTCGACGCACGCGACGAACACCATCCGCGAGCGGACTTCGTTGTGACGGAGGATCACCTCCTCGTGGTCGAGGAGGTCCGCCACCGTCTCCGCCTCGATGTACGTCCCTTCCTCGGCGACCTGTCGGATCACCCCCACCAGCCCGGAGAGGTCGCGCTGTTCGGCCGCCCGGATCGTGTAGACGAGGTCGTCGGCGTCGTGTTCCTCCACGTCTTCGTCCCGGTACGCGACGCTGAGGTGGTTGCCGTCGCGACGAATGTAGCCGTCGCGGCGCAGGATCGTGAGGTGGTGACCGAACGCTTCGGGGTCGAGGTTCAGCGCCCGTCGGGCCTGATCGGCCCGGACCGTCCCGTGAGACTCCACGTACTCGTAAATGTCCCTGCGATCCTCGTGATCGAAGTTCAGTTGTTCGGTCAGTTCCATGCAACTCTGTACCACGGTAACACACTTAATCGTTCGTGCATGACTGGGCCCGAGTTGAAGTACCCGCGCCGGTCAGATCCGGTTCTCGCGGCTCGGGTCCACGTCGATGGCGTCGACCGGACAGACGTCGACACAGAGCATGCAGTCGATGCACTGATCCTCGTGGGTGGGGTGGGCCTTGATTTCGCTCTCGGGATGCCCCGGCGTGTCCACCCACTCGAACACGTCGACGGGGCAGTCTTCGAGACAGGCGCCGTCCGCGAGACAGATGTCGAAGTCGACGGCGACGTGAGTGCCGTGGATGCCGAGTTTCTCCGGCGGGTCGACCGGCCCCCAGACGGCGACGCCGTCCTCCTCGTCGACCTTCTCACGCGTCCGTTCGAAGTTCGGATCGATGGCCATATCGTCGCTCCGCGACCGAGACGGATAAAGTATCGTCCGTACGTCTTCGCACCCGTCGCACGCGGTGGGGCGGTTGGCGGTGCTCGTCGGGACGGATACCGACGGGCAGGTGTAAAGTCGACGCGCGACCGAAGGGGACCTATGGCGACACGCTCCGCACGGGCCGCGCTGAAGCAAGCGCTCGGCGACTGGCGCCGCCACGCCCTCGCGCTCGCCGGCATCGCCGCGGCGTTCGGAAGCGCCGCCCTCCTCGACTCCAGCGGGGCGTACTTCGGTGCGGCCTTGATCGCCTTCACCATCTGGATGGGCTGGTTCGTGCTGACCGCCGTCGAGTGGATACGCCTCGCGGAGTTTTGATCCCCGTCAGTCCGCGCTCGCGGGTTCGACGGCGCCGTCGGGGACGACGCCCTCGTCGGTCCAGCCTCGCGTCTCGTAGTAGGTGTCGAGTGCCGTCTCGAAGTCCGGCAGTTCGTACGGCAGGTCGTCGTCCGACCGGTCGAAGCCGCGCTGGTTGTTGAAGTGGCGTTCGAGTTCGACGACGCGACCCCCCACCGCGAGCAGGTCCTCGAAGTCGGCGTCGTACAGTTTCTCGAAGCGCGCCTCGGTCATCATGCCGCGAGAGAATCGACAGAGCACGCCGCAGTCCTCCACGGCCCGCTTGTTCTCCAGTTCGACTAACTTCCTCGCCTTGGCGGGCGAGAGCCCCGCCGGCTCGAACGCCTCCGACGCGTCGACGAGGGGGTACTCGTAGGCGTAAAACGTCGCGTACATGTGATCGGCGCCGCGGTTGGCGGTGGCGAAGCCGAGCCCCTGCCCGTTGAGCGTGCGGCCGTCGTGGGCCGAGAAGGTCATCCCCTTCACCGTCCAGTCCTCGACGCAGAGTTCGTCGTGGAAGCGGTGGATGCCCTCGGCCAGCAGGTCGCCGTCACCCTCGCGGTAGGCGATGTCTGTCACCGTCTCGTGGATCAACTCGTCGTCGCCGAAGGCGTCGTTCGCCTTCAGATACGCGGCCACCGCGTTCCCACAGGAGATGGTGTCCATGCCGAGGCGGTCACAGAGCTGGTTCGACTGCATGATGGAGACGATGTCGTCTACCTCGCAGTTGCCGCCGAAGGCCATGATCGTCTCGAACTCCGGCCCCTCCGTCTCGACGCCGGACGCCTCGTCTCGCGTGGGCAACTTGCAGGCGAAGGCACACTGCGAGCAGGTGCCCTTCTTGAACTTCTTCTCCTCCACCCGGTCGCCGTTGATCTGCTCGAACTTCTCGTAGCGCACGTCCTCGAAGTAGCGGGTGGGGAAGGAGCCGATCTCGTTGGCGAGATCCGTGACGCTACTCGTCCCCTGCCGTTTCATGATGTGGTCGCTGGTCGCGGCCTCGCGGTGGATCTCGGCTGCCTCGGCGTCGACCTCCACGTCGGGGATGGCGTCGCCGTCGAACGTGATCGCCTTGACGTTCTTCGACCCCATGACCGCACCGAGGCCGCCGCGGCCGAACGCCCGCGTCTCGCTCGTCATGATGCAGGCGAAGCGCACTCGATTCTCGCCCGCCGGGCCGATGCAGACGACGTGTTCCGCCGCGAGGTCGTGTTCGGCCTCGACGTAGTCGGTGACTTCGGGCACCTCGGCGCCGACGAGGTCCGGCACCTCCTCGAAGGTGACGCCGTCCTCGCGGACGTGGAGCATCAAGGGTTCGTCGCTCCGGCCGACGAGTTCGACGGCGGCGTTGCCCGTGCCGAGCAGGTTTCGAGAGACGAATCCGCCAGCGTTGGCGGAGAGGAGACCGTCGGTCAGCGGCGAGACGGCCGTCGCCGAGGTGCGGCCGGTGAAACTCATCGAGGAGGCCTGTAGCGGCCCCGTCGTGAAGTAGAGGCGGTTCTCCGGGCCGAGCGGATCGGCGTCGAACGGGATACGTTCGTGCGCGAGACGGGTCGCGACACCCCGGCCACCGACGAACGAGTCGAGCACGTCGTCGATGGCTTCGGTCTCGACGCGCCGCGATCCCACGTCGATGGTGAGGAGCGGTCCCTCGAGTGTGAGCATAGTCGGGTTCGGGAGTCCGTGCTATTAAACGGTCGCCCCGAATCAGTCGTCGGCCGGCCGCGTCAGGATCGACATCTCGGCGACCGCTTCGGCCCCGTCCTCGGCGCACCGCTTCGCGGTCAGATCGACCGACCTGTGGGACGGCCCCCCACGCCCGAACGGCTCTGCAAGACGGACGACGCCTACCGCTCCGTCCCGCCGTATCGCGACTGCCTCTCGGCCCCGACGCTGCCCTCCCGTACAGCCCCGCAGTTATCGGGCTGTCGTCCGTCAGTTCCGGCGGTCGCCAATCACGGGGACGGCGACAGCCGGTACACGGGTACGGTGATCCGTGTCACTCACGTCTCTGGGAGGGACCGCTCAAAAGCGGGTCCCCCATTCCCGAACCCTGTCGAGGTCCGTCCGCGTGTCGACGTCCCGTCTGACACCCGGATCGCCCGTCTCGACCAGCACCGAGTCGCCGCCTGATAGCAGGATATCCCGGCCCCCCACGTCGCCGTCGACGTCGGACAGCACGCCGAAATATCTGGAGTCGAACAGCACCGGATTCCCACGCTCTCCGTCGTAGGCGGCCGCCAAGGCCGTCGCCTCGTTCGCCCGATAGGCGGCTACGAGGGCGTCGACGCTCGTGGATGCGACGAGGGGCATATCCCCGAGTGCGAACACCGCACCGGCCACGCCGCTCGCGTCCCGCACGGCGCGCACCCCCGCCCGGACGCTCGTGGCCTGCCCCTCGGCGTGGTGCGGGTTTTCGACCACCGAGAAGCCTAGGCCGTCGAGTGCGGCCGCGACCCGGTCGCCGTCCGCACCGACCACGGCCACCAGTGGATCGACCGCCGCGTCGGCGAGGGTGCGGGCGGCGTGGCGAACCAGTGGCTCGCCGTTCAGCGTCGCCAGCAGTTTGTTTCGCTCGCCGAACCGCGAACTCGTCCCCGCCGCGAGCAGGACGCCCGCCACCCGTTTCTCGCGAACCGGATCGGCGACGGAGTCGGGCGGGTCGACGACGGGCAGGTCAAGCGTCATTCGACCACTGTGTAAGGGACGACGGCGACGCTATCGCCCGCAGTTCGGTCGTTCTCGGTGACTAAGAAGCCGTCGGCCCGCGAGGCGCGGGTACTCGACGACAGGACGCTCGGATCGAACGTCTCGTCGTAGACCGACAGCGGCGACTCGGCGTGTCCGAGCGGCGTCGCCTCGTCCCCGTCCAACAGGACGGGAACGACGTACTCGAAGCCCGAGACGCCGATTCCTACGTCGGTCGTCAAGGTGGCGGATACCGTCGGGAGCGCCGTCTCACCGGCGAAGAAGGACCGGGCGACCAGCGTCGTGACGGCGTGTGCGCCGACCGGTTTCCCGGGGATGGCGACGGCGACGGCGCCGTGGTCGGGCAGACGAGCGACAGCGAGGGGCTTGCCCGGACGGATCCGGACGCGGTGGAAGAGCACCTCGCCGAGTTCTTCGAGCGCCCGCACGACGTGGTCCTTGTCGCCGACGCTAGTGCCGCCGGTGGTGACGACCACGTCGTAGTCGTCAGCCAAGTCGGCGATGCGGTCGCGAACGCGACGGTACTCGTCGGGAACGGTTCCTTCGTGGGTCGGCTCGTGCCCCCACGACTGGAGGAGACTCGCCAGCATCGGGGAGTCGAGATCGCGCTGGCGCCCCTCGTGGATCTCGGTGCCGGTCGCCAACAGGGCGGCGTCGAACCGCTCGTGTACCTCGACCGCGTCGTAGCCGAGGTCACCGAGCAGGAGCGTGTCCTTCGGTGTGAGGCGTTCACCCATCTCGAAGAGTCGCTCGCCTGCGCTGACGTTGCTCCCGCGCTCGTAGGAGTAGGTGCCGGGCGCGATGGGGTCGCCACGAAGACGGCCGTCCTCGACGACCGCCTGCTCCTGTTTGAGGACGGCGTTGGCCTCCGGTGGGAGCGGTGCGCCGGTGAAGATGCGGATCGCCTCACCCGACGCGAGCGCGGGTGGTTCGTCCTCGGGGAAGACTTCCTCGTCACGGAGCACCAGTGGATAGTCGTCGGTGGCGTCGAACGCGTAGCCGTCCATCGTCGACCGGGACACCGGCGGTAGATTCCGCTCGGCGACGAGATCAGTGGCGAGGGTCCGTCCTGCTACGTCGGCGAGTGCTATCGTTTCGGTCGGCTGCTCGGCCAGAATCGCCTCCCGCAACTCGAGGAGACGATCGGTCGCCGCCGCTCGCCACACCATCTCGCGTGTCATACACGGACGTTAGACGCCGTTCGGTGATAAAGGGCAGAGGCACTCGGCGGCGGCGGCGGCGTGCGGTCGACCCGGACGGGCGTTCGCTCGTCCGGATCGTCGTAATCGTTTACCGACGGTCGTCGACCACGGGGGTAGCGACCGCCGTAACTGGCGTACAACGGTCCGTGTCAGACGATGTCGGCGACGCTCGTCAGTTCGACGTCGGTGTCGTCGAGGCGGTCGTGGATTTCCTCCAGAATCTCGACGACGTTCGGGGTGTCCCCGTGGACGCAGATGCTCTCGGCCGGGATGTCGAGCTGCTCGCCGGACGGCGTCTCCACGACGCCCTCGGTCGCGATGCTGATGAATCGGTCGGCGACGAGTTCCGGATCGCGAGCCGTCTTCTCTTTCGGGATCACGACGCTCCGATCCGACCGGTAATCGAGGTCGACGTAGCCCTCGAACGCGGTTCGAATGGGGTACTCCTGGGCGACCTCGTAGATGTTCATATCCGTCGCGAGGTATATCAGATCCTCGTCGACCTCTAAGATACCCTCGATCACCGCCCGGGCGTGCTCTTCGCTCTCGGAGAGCATCGTGTACATCGCGCCGTGGGGTTTGACGTGCTGGAAGGGGACGCCGAGCTGGTCGGCGAACGCTCGCAACGCGCCGAGCTGGTAGATAACGTAGTCTCGCACTTCCTCGGGTGAGGCGTCCATCGTTCGACGCCCGAAGCCGAGTTTGTCGGGGAGGCCCGGATGGACACCGACATCCACGTCGTGGTCGTCGGCGAGTGCGACCGTTCGCCGCATGACGTGTGGGTCGCCCGCGTGATATCCACCGGCGATGTTCGCCGTCGTGACGTAGGGCATCACCTCGGCGTCCCGCCCTTTGGTGTACTTGCCGAAGCTCTCGCCCATATCACAGTTGATGTCGATGTGGTGAGCCATGGCGACTGATACTGGGAGAGATACTCCCCGAGGGATTAAATCCCGGGGAGAATGGGCCCGACGATGCCCGAACCGACGAACATCACGTGGACGGTCGCGATGGTTGCGAGAAGCGAGATCCAGCCGGTGTATCGCTTCGCGGCGGGCATCATGTACCCGTGGGTGAAGAGGTAGAACCCAGCGAGGGTGAACGGTGCGTAGATGAGCAGGTCGATGATGATGCCCCACGAGACGGGGGCACCGGCGGCGAAAAGCCCCCCGATCAGGAGGAGTTGCACCGGAATCTGGACGAGGGCGACGACGCCGAGTGGCTTCATGTCCGCACCGTACCAGTGAATAATCGCGGCGATTAACCACAGCAGGCCGTACAGGAGCGGAATCGCCGTGAAGAGGAGGCTGACGACGCCGCCGAAAGTGCCGTCGATGGTATGCCAGAGCCCCATGATGAACAGCGTCAGAAAGCCGGTGAATTCGACGGCTGCGATTCCCTTGAGCTCCGACTCGTTCAACTCGTAATCCTCGTAGATGGCGATGAACCAGACGAACAGCGGGAGAATGAGTCCGGACATCCCGAACGCCACGGCGTTAACCATGCGTCACCCTCCCCGGCTGATATCGAGTGTGGTCTGTCTCCCCGAGCCGCGTCGTCTCGGCGTTGCGAGTGTATTTCACTGTCTACACCAGCCGAAACGTTCACCATTGGTAATTATAAATGTATGGTATAGAATTGATATGTCACGGAGGGAAGATAGCTGTCCAGCGGTACGATTCGGAGTAACGGGGTCGCTCCCCACGCAAAGCTATAAGTAATCAGCTAGCCGCCATGTAGACGGTATGGGGAGCGATAACACACATCGTTCGGGGCTTCTAGAAGTGCACTGTTCCAGCACGGGCACGCTACACGTACTATGACACACCACGACATCGAACTGACCGTTAATGGAACCGAGCACGAACTGAGCGTCGAACCACGGACCCTCCTCGCACACGCCCTCCGGGACGAATTGGGCTATACGGGAACGAACGTCGGGTGCGAGACGACGATGTGCGGGGCCTGCACGGTGCTCCTCGACGGCGACGCCGTCAAGTCCTGTACGGTGCTAGCGGTGCAGGCGGATGGGACGGAGGTCGAGACGGTCGAGGGGCTGTCGGACGACGGCGAGTTCCACCCCCTCCAAGAGAGCTTCCAGAAGGAGCACGGCTTACAGTGTGGCTACTGCACGCCGGGCATGATGATGACCGCTCTCGACTTCCTCGAGGACAACCCCGATCCGGACGACGCGGAGATTCGGGAGGCTCTCGAAGGGAACATCTGTCGGTGTACGGGCTATCAGAACATCCTCAACGCCGTCAAATCGGCTGCCGACGACATGAGCGGCGCATCGGGGGCGGACTGAGATGCCCGACTCGATCGAAGCGGGGCAGGCCGAGAAACTCCAAGGATCGCCGGTCGAGCGCCGGGAGGATCCGGAGCTGCTCACGGGTGAAGCGACGTTCACCGACGATATGGAGCCACGCGGAACCGTCCACATGGCGGTGCTCCGGAGCCAGTACGGCCACGCACGGATCGAATCCATCGACACGAGCGCAGCGGAGGAACTCGATGGGGTGCTCGCCGTCTACACCGCCGACGACATCGAGGCGAGCGATGCGCCGGGACGGATCGAACCGATCTGGCTGTTGCCCGACCTGAAGCGCCCGCCCTATCCGATGCTGGCCCAAGACAAGGTCCGGTATCAGGGCCAACCGGTCGCCGTCGCAGTCGCCGAAGACCGCTACCGGGCGAGGGACGCCGTCGACGCTATCGACGTCACGTACGACCGCCTAGAAGCGGTGACCAAGGCGCGAGAGGCAACCGACGAGGATGCGCCGACGATTCACGAAGAGGCGCCGGACAACGTCGCCGCCGAGTGGGACGTTGGTGACAAGGAGGCGACCGACGCGGCGTTCGAGGACGCCGACCGGACGGTATCAGTGGATTTGGTCAACCAGCGCCTGCTCCCGACGGCGATGGAACCTCGCGTCACCCTGGCGAACTACCGCCCCAACGCCGACGAACTCGTGGTTCACATGGGGACGCAGTGCCCCCACCTCCACCGTCGGTTCATGGCCGACATGCTCGACTTTCCGGAGCAGAAGATGCGCGTCATCGCGCCGGAGGTCGGTGGTGGCTTCGGGAGCAAGGACTCGGCACACCCGGACGAGACGCTCACCGCCTGGTGTTCGCTACAGTTGGAGCGGCCCGTGAAGTGGCAGGCGACGCGAACCGAAGCGTACGTGTCGACCGGCCACGGGCGTGGGCAAGAGACCACTGCCGAGATAGCGGTCGACGAGGACGGATCGATCCGGGCGCTCCGGGTCGAGACGTACGGTGACCTCGGAGGGTATCTCTCCACGTGGGGACCGTTGATGCCGGCCCACGGATACGCACTGATGCTCCCCGGCCAGTACGACGTCGAGAACGTCTTCTGCGAGGTGAAGGAGGTGTTCACGAACGCGACGCCGACCGAGCCGTACCGTGGCGCCGGCCGACCCGAAGCGTCGTACGTCATCGAACGGCTGGCGACGCTCGCCGCTAGGGAGCTAGACATGGAACCGACGGAGTTCCGCCGGAAGAACTTCGTCCCCCGTGACGACTTCCCGCACGAGACGGCGACGGGCCTCGTCTACGACTCCGGCGATTACGACAAGACGCTGGATCGGGCCCTCGAGATGGCCGACCTCGAGGCACTGCGCGAGAAGCAGGCCGATCTCCGCGAAGAGGGCCGATATCTCGGGATCGGGATCTCGTGTTACAACGAATCCTGTGGCTACGGCCCCTCGGAGATCATCGGTCAGATCGGCGGCCAGTTGGGGCTCTACGAGAACGGCGTCGTCAGATTCCACCCGTCGGGATCGGTGACGGTCTACTGTGGCACGTCCGGCCACGGTCAGGGCCACGAGACGACGTACGCCCAGATCGTCGCCGACGAACTCGGCGTCGACTACGACGACATCGAGGTGATCGAAGGCGACACCGACGAAGTTCCCATGGGGATGGGCACCTACGGCTCTCGGAGCGTCTCCGTCGGCGGCAGTGCAATCGTCGAGGCATCCCGAGAGGTCGTCGAGAAGGCGGGGACGATTGCGGCACATCACCTAGAGGTGAGCGAGGAAGACCTAGAGTTCGAGGACGGCGAGTTCCAAGTCACCGGTGCACCGGAGCGATCCATGACCATCCAAGAGGTCGCCCGCGAGGCGTATCTGGCACACGACCTCCCCGACGGTACGTCGCCCGGGCTGGAGGCCACGAACTTCTACGACCCCGAGAACCTAGTTTTCCCCTTCGGCACCCACATCGTCGTCGTCGAAGTCGATCCGGACACCGGCGAGATCGACCTCAAGCGATATATCGCAGTCGACGACTGTGGCAACCAGATCAACCCAAAAATCGTCGAGGGGCAGGTACACGGCGCCATCGCACAGGGCCTCGGACAGGGGCTCTTCGAGGGCGTCGAGTACGACGAGAACGGCACGCTCCTCACCGGGTCCATGCAGGACTACACGCTCCCCAAGGCGTTTCAGGTGCCGGAGTACGAGACCGACCACACGGTGACGCCGAGTCCGCACAACCCCCTCGGGGCGAAGGGGATCGGTGAGGCGGGGACGATTGCGGCCCCGCCGGCCGTCGTGAACGCGGTCACCGACGCGCTCCAACCGTTCGGCATCGACCACATCGACATGCCGTTGACCGACGAGACGGTGTGGCAGGCGATCCAGAACGCGACGGCGGAACCCGGAGGTGCGGACTAATGTTCCCGTCCGAGTTCGAATACAAGCGTGCAGAGAGCGTCGAAGAGGCGATCACCCTCCTCGCAGAACAGGAGGGACAGACCGAGATACTGGCGGGGGGACACAGCCTCCTCCCGACGATGAAATCCGGGCTGGCGAGCCCGGACGTCGTGGTCGACATCGGGGGGATCGACGACCTGTACGGCGTGGATCGGGGCGACGACGTCGTCGAAATCAGGGCGCTCACCAGCTACAGCACGGTCGCCGGCGACGACACGCTCCACGACGCGATTCCGGCCGTCACTCAGGCCGCCGAGGCCATCGGTGACGTGCAGGTGCGCAATCGCGGAACCGTGGGGGGTAATCTCGCCCACGCCGATCCGGCGTCCGACCTGCCGGCGGCGGTACTCGCCGCGGACGCGACCCTGCACGCGGAAGGGCCGGACGGGCATCGAACCATCTCCGCGGACGACTTTTTCACCGGGCTGTACGGGACCACCCTCGACGAAGGCGAACTCCTCACGGCCGTCGAGGTGCCGACACACGATATCGGCACGTACGTCAAAAAGCCCAGCCCGTCCTCGGGCTACGCGATGGTCGGCGTGGCCGTCGTCATCGAGTTCGAGAACGGCGTCGTCGACGCCGCGCGGATCGCCGCGACAGGCGCGGTCGACCACGCCATGAGACTCCCCGTTGTCGAGGAGGAACTCGTGGGAACCACCCTCGACGAGGACGATATCTCGGCAGCGGCGGCTCACGCGACCGACGAAATCGAGGCGTTCGAACTGATGGACGACAATCAGGCGTCGGCGGAGTACCGCTCGACGCTCCTCGAAGTGTACACGGAGCAGGCAGTCTCCGGGGTTGCCGACCGCAGCGGAACGGCCCCGTAGGCACGGGATCGATCCAGTGTCGGACCCGCGGATTTTTTCCCGACGGCTCGCCACGCGCAGTCGACGACACCGTCACTCCAGCGACGGGCGCTCGTGGATGTGGCCCTCACGGTCCGTGAGATGAGTCGGCTCGCGACCGAATCGGATCGCCGTGACCTCGGCGACGACCGACTGTGCGATGTGGAACGGCGTCCCGCCGCCCAGATCGAGCCCTGCGGGCGTGAAGATGCGCTCCAGATCCTCCTCGCTCAGTTCCACCCCGCCGTCCCTGAGTTCGTCGCGGATCTCCTCGAACCGCTCGCGAGGGCCGAGGAGACCGATGTACGGGACGGGAGTGTCGAGTAGCTCCTCGAGAGCGATGTGGTCGTCGACGAAGTTGTGTGTCATCACGACCGCATACGTGTTCTCGTCGAAGTCGAGCGTCTCCCGGATGGAGGTCGGTGAGGTCGAGACGACCCTGTCGGCGTCCGGAAAGCGGTCGCTGGTGGCGGCTGCGCCACGGAAACTCGCCACGGTCACGCGGAAATCGACGCGTGAGCCGAGATCCGCGACGGGTGCGACGTCGTGGCCGGAGCCGAAGATCACTAGCTCCGGTGGCGCCGTCACGGCGTCGACGAACACGTCGACTCGCTCGCCGTCGTGTTCGAATTCGAGGGTGTCCGATGTTTCGGCCGCGAGCAGTTCCGTGGCCGGGTCTTCGAGCGCATCGAGCAGCCAGTCGGGCCAGTCCGAGGCGTCGAACGACAGCGATCCGTCCGCCCGCGTGGCGTACGCTCGGTCGCCGCGCCGAGCATCCGCGGCGTCGGATTCGATCACCGTCAGGACGACGATGTCCTCACCACGCTCGTAGGCGTCGACGACGGGACGGTAGCTGTCGTCGAGGGGTTCGAGCAAGATGTCGATGACGCCGTTACAGCCGACACCGAGTCCCCACACGTCGTCGTCGCCGGTGAGGTCGAACTGTTCGACGTGTGGGCGTCCCTCCGCGACGACATCCTCGGCAATCGCGAGCACCTCGTCTTCGAGGCAGCCGGCGGTGATGGACCCGATGCCGTCACCTTGGTCGGCGACGACCATCTTCGCCCCCGGGCGCCGGTACGCGTTGCCGACGACATCGACGACCGTCGCCAACACCGCGTGGTGGTCGTCGATGGCGTCGCCGACTGCGTCCAGTACTTCCGTTTCCGGTACGCTCCAGTCGCCTGCAGTCATGCGTGTCGTCCCCGTGATGTGTGGGTTGTCATGGTTGTATTCGGTTCCCCCGTCGGGGGTCGTGTTCGTAGCCGATGGCTCCTCCACAGCCGTATCGGGTGAGCTGACGGGCTATCTCCGTGATATCGTCCGGCCCGGTGAACGCGAACAGGCCGTCGACGAACGGCAGCGCAGTGGCGATTCCGGCAGCGGCCGGTTCGTAGTTCGGGGCCGCGGCCAGCGGATTCAGCCACAGCACCGTCGCGGCCCGGCGCGAGAGCCAAGCCATTCCGGATTCGAGTTCCGACACGTCCCCCATCTCTAGGCCGTCGCTCATGATAAGAACGGTCGTCCGCCTGTCGACGGCATCGGCGTACTCGTCCCGAACTGCCGTGACGGCGTGACCGATTCGGGTGCCGCCACCCCACGCCGTCTCGGCGTCCCGAAGTGCGTCGACGGCGACGCGCGTCGACCCGGCATCGAACGCGCCAGTCACCTCTTTGATGTCGGTGTCGAAGAGGAACACCCGACAGTTGCGTGTCCGCGCCCGGAGTGCCCGGAGCCACCGCAAGAGGAAGGAGCGGTCGACGACATCGAGCACCGACCGGCTTACGTCCGCGAGGACGAGCACTCTGCTCGCCCTTCGCGTCCGGCGCTGTTCGGGCACGGAGAGGATGGCACCGCCGGTCGAGATGCTCTTTCGCAACGAGCGTCTCACGTCCGCTCGCTCCCCCGTCGTGGTGGGCCGCCACTGCCGCCCTCGTTCGGTCGCGACGGCCCGCGAGAGCCGCCCGACTGCGCGCATCAACGCCTCGTCCTCGGTGGATGGCGAGAGGGTGACCGAGACCCGTTTCGGCTGTCCGGCGGGACTGTACGTCGCCGTCGCCACCGTTTCGTTCTCGTTCTCGGCCGCTTCGGCGTCGCCAACGGCGCCGATGCCGCCCGTCCGATCGTGTGTCGAGTCGAGCGTGGCGTCGTCCCGCTCCGGGTCGGCGCCGTCCAGTTCGGGCAGTTCCGCGTCGCCGACGGACGCGAGGTGGCCACCCGGCGGGTCACCATCATCCGCTCCGCGTGCCGACCCGCCGGTCTCGGCGAGCGACAGGTGCGCAGTCAGGCGATTCCAGAACTCGCCAAACGCCCGGTCGAATCGGTCGATATCCTCGGGCCGGCCCACGAGTGCCGCTCTGAGCGCCGCCCGTGCACGCTTCTCGTCGTCGAACCCAACTTCCACGAGTGCCCGAGTCGCGACGATGGCCGCACTCGCCGGTACGTCCACCCCGGCGTGTCGAAGCGATCTGACGAAGGTGATCAGCTCCGAGCGCACGTCATCGCGAACGCCAGCGACGTTCGGGACACGGTCACCGTCTCCGTCGGGCATTCGTCTCACCCCGTCCCCGCCTCGATACGGGCCGAGCGAGCGGATTCGACGAGGGCCTCCAGCAGTGTCCCGTCGACCCGTTCGATGTCCTCGACTTCCTTGAGCAGGCAGCCGAGGGTGTGTTCGATTTCCCGTGGCGTCAGCGAGTTGTCGTCGTCGACAGCCCGGAGTTCGGCCACTGCGCGCGCCCAGTCGAGCGTCTCCGCGACGCCCGGATGCTTCCGGAAGGGCTCCTCGCGGAGCCGTTGGGTCACCCCACAGAGTTCCGCGGCGACAGCTCCATCCAGTTCGGGGACTTTCCGCTCGATGATGTTTCGTTCCTTCTCGAACGACGGCGGCTCGACGTGCAGGTACAGACACCGGCGTTTCAGGGCGTCACTCAGTCCGCGGGTTCGGTTGGACGTGATGACCACGACCGGGGGTCGATCGGTACTGACGGTTCCGAGTTCGGGAATCGACACCTGAAAGTCCGACAGCACCTCGAGCAAGAGCGCTTCGAACTCCTCGTCGGCTCGGTCGATTTCGTCGATGAGCAACACCGGCGGTCGGTCGTGGTCGTCAGACAGCGCCCGTACCAGCGGCCGCTCGAGGAGGTACTCCTCGGTGAACACGGAGTCGTCGCCCGAAACACCGTGCTCGTCGGCCTGAACGGCGAGCAACTGCTTCGTGTAGTTCCACTCGTAGAGTGCGTTCTCGGCAGTCAGCCCTTCGTAACACTGGAGACGAACGAGGTCGGTGTCGAACCCTTCGGCCAGTGCCTTCGCCAGTTCGGTCTTGCCTGCACCGGGCTCGCCCTCGATCAGGAGCGGTCGGCCGAGTCGAAGCGCTAGGAGTACCGTGGTCACGATGTCGTCCCCAGCGACGTAGTCCGTCGCGTCGAACGCCGCCATGAGATCCGACTCCGTCGTGTCGGCGAAGGGGTTCTCGCTCACAGGAGAGTGCAGGTGTGCAGTCGGGATAAATTCATGGTACGAACTACCACTCTCCGGCCGCCGAACGAGGGTATCGAGTCGGGCTATCCCCGCCTGTGACCGCTCAGTTGGGGGGTCGGATCGTTCAGAACATCCCTCGAATACGGTCACGGAGCCCGTCGGAGTCCTCGTCCGCAACCGCCGTGAGCTGTTCCTCCATATTGCCGAAAAATCGGTTGACGACGCGGTTCGCGACGGGATTGATGACCCGCTGTCCCATCTTGGCGATTCGGCCGAAGACATCCGCCTCTGCGCCCCACTCGATGTCGACTCCGTCGTCGTGCTCCGTGATTGACATCCGTGAGTTCATCTCGAAGGAACTGCCGGTAGCTTCGCCCTGGCCCGAGGCACTGCCCGCAGGAAAGTCCCACTCGTCGATGGTAACGGTCGTCCGGAAGCTCGGGCTGACCGAGCCGACGCTAATCTCCATCAGCGCCGCGTAGTGCTGGCCCGTTTCGAAGCCCCGCGCTTTCACTACGTCGGGGTCCGCGTCGGGCAAGAGTGGCAGGTCTTCGTCTGCGTCTGCCTCGCGCAACGCCTCGAAGTCCACCCCGTCTGGATCTTCGACTCGGGTCAGGAACTGACAGCCGGGCAGCGACCGTTTTATCATGTGCGGATCGGAGAGGGAGAGCCATACCTCCTCGGCCGATACGTCCTCGATGGTGAACGTTCCGTCGAACTCCACCGGTCATCGCACCTCGATTTTCGCGTGTGTCCCTCGTTCGGTACTCATTATCACACAACTCCGTGTTCCTGTCGTAGGCTAGCGTAAAAAACGTTCGCCGCAGATGTGGCCTCCGTCGCGGAGTCGAACCGCTCGTCGTCGAGGGGCGGTAATGCGGAGCGACCGGCCGCTCTCTGCGGTAATCGGGCTGAAACTCCGGTCGGCGAAAGCGCACTCCCGGTACGCGTCCCACACCGGGAGGAGTTACTCGAACACCGCCGCAATCGCCGAATCGAGGGCGTCGACCGCCCGGTCGATCTCCGCGTCCGTGACGGGGAGCGGCGGGCAGACGATGAGCTGAGTCTTCGGCCGCCCGCCGCCGACGAGGACGCCCCGGTCTTGGGCCGCGTCGATCACGTCACGGACCGGGTTGTCGCCGTCGTCGACCCACGGGTGGAGGAACGGCTCACCCGTCTCGGGGTCGGTGAACTCGACCGCCCAGAGCAGACCTCGGCCGCGCACGTCGCCGACGGCGTCGTGGGCCGCGAGTTCCTGCAGCCGGGCTTCGAGGTGGTCGCTCCGCGCCCGCGCGTTCTCGATCAGGCCGTCTTCGTAGACGTCGAGGGCGGCGACGCCGGCGGCGCAGGCGAGCGGGTGCCCCGCGAACGTCTGGCCCACGGCGATGCCCGAATCGCGGAGGTGGGCGGCGATACCGGGACGTACCGCCACACCCGCGAGCGGCACGTACGCGCTCGTGATCCCCTTCGCGAACGTGAGCAGGTCGGGCACTACGTCCTCGGTGTCGATGCCGAACCACTCGCCACACCGGCCGAAGCCGGTGATGACCTCGTCCGCGATCAAGAGGATGTCGTACCTGTCGCAGATGTCGCGCACGCGCTGCCAGTAGTCCGCGGGGGCCGGGTACGCGCCGCTCGTCCCGCCGATGGGCTCCATCATGATGGCCGCGACGGAGTCGGGCGCCTCCTGCTGGACGACGTACTCCAGATGGTCGGCGGCTTGCTTCGCGAGGTCCTCGGGCGAGTCGGCGTCGAACGGCGACCGGTGGGAGAGCGGCGGGAGGAACTTCGCGGCGCCCGTCGTGGCGGCGTAGCGCTCCACCGCGTTGCGCGTCTCCGGATCGCCGGTCAGCGACCCCGCGCCATAGGTGGCGCCGTGGTAGGAGCGATACCGCGTGAGCACCTTGCGGGCGCCGGTGTACTCGCGGGCGAACTGAACGGCCGCCTCGTTGGCCTCGCTCCCCGAGACGGAGAAGAACACGTCGTTCAGGTCGCCGGGCGTCACCTCGGCGAGGCGAGCGGCGAGTTCCGTCCGCGCGTCGTTGTGCTTCGCGGAGGCGACGTAGGCGATCTTCGATGCCTGCTCCGCGATGGCCTCGACGATGCGCTCCTCGCCGTGGCCGGCGTTGACACAGTAGAGCTGGGCGTTGAAGTCGAGATACTCGTTACCCTCGTCGTCGGTGACGACGACGCCGTCGCCGTCGACGAGCGAGAGGACATCGTCGCTGTCGCCGCCGTACCAGTGGGGAATCGATTCGGAGACGAGGTCGGGGGCTGGATCGGCCATATCCGTCTCTGGAAGAGACGGCGAATAAACGTTCGGCCGCTACTCGTGTGCGAGGTAGGCGACCGACTCGTCGTCGTGGTGTGCGTCAACCCGCGCGAAGCCGACCCGCTCGAACTGCACCACGTCGTCGACGGCCGTGTCGGCGAACTCGGGTTCTGCGACGCCGGTTACGTCGCCGTCCATCGTCCGCAGGCGGACGGAGACGTTGTCGTCCGCGGGCGCCCAGTGGACCACCGGCACCCCCTCCTCGCGGACGGCGGTGATGTCGTCACCGACGTACTCGAACTCCCCGTCGACGTGGCGCACGCAGCCGTAGCCCTTCAGCCAGACGCGTTCGCCCTCGTCGGGCACGTCGGCGGGTTCGACGAGGACGGCGTCGCCGACGGGTACGTCGCGCCGGCCGCGTTCCTCGTGTTCGGGATGGACCGGCGGGTGGCCGGCGTCCGGGCCGCCGTGGAGCGCCTTTTCGACACCACTGCGGACGAAGAAGTACCGGTTCGCCTCGTCGTCGATCAACTCGCGGTTGTTGGCGTAGACGGCGCTCATCGACAGTTCGACGTTGCTCGTCGACGTGCCGAGTTCGATCATGGCGTCGACGATGGCCTCGCCGCGGATGCCCCGCCGCTGCAGGCTGGCGATGGTCGGGGCGCGCGGATCGTCCCACCCGTCGAGTTCGCCCGCGTCGATCAACTCCTTGATCGTCGACGTGGAGAGTGTCACGTCGTACTCGTCGACTTGGACGTGGCCCCAGTGGACGACTTCGGGGTACTCCCAGTCGAAGTAGTCGTAGACGAAGCGCTGGCGCTTCGCGGAGTCCTGCAGGTCGATGCCGCGGATGATGTGCGTGACGCCGGTGAGGTGGTCGTCGACGCCGGACTGGAAGTCGAGCATGGGCCAGCACCGGTAGTCCGCGGCCTCGGGCCGCGGATGGGGCCGGTCGATCATCCGGAACGCCACCCAGTCACGCAACGCGGGGTTCTTGTGGGTGATGTCGGTTCGGACCCGGAGCACCATCTCGCCCGCGGAGTAGTCGCCGTCGACCATCGCCTCGAACTCCTCGCGCGTCGTCTCGGCGTCCTTGTCGCGGTGCGGGCACGACTCGCCCGCGTTCTTCAAGTCGGAGAACTCGCCCTGCGGGCAGGAACAGGTGTAGGCGCCGCCGCGGGCGATCAGTTCGCGAGCGTGGTCGTAGTAGGTGTCGAGGCGGTCGCTCGCCCGGAGGACCTCGTCGGGCTCGAAGCCCAGATACTCGATGGCGTCGAGAATGGCGTCGTAGGCGTCGAGGTCCGGACGCTTGGTGTCGGGGTCGGTGTCGTCGAAGCGGCAGATGAAGCGGCCGTCGTACCGCTCCTTGTACGTGCCGATCACCGCGGGCATCCGGGCGTGGCCGAGGTGCCACGGCCCGTTCGGGTTCGGGGCGGCGCGCATGACGACGCCGTCGTCGACGTTCGGCAGGTCGGGGAGGGGGTGTTCGTCCTCGTCCTCCTCGGCCTCCAGCTCTTCGAGTTCCTCGGGCGCGAGTTCTTCGAGTTCCGTCCGGCGCTCTTCGGCGGAGAGGTCGTTCACCTCGGCGACGACGCCGCCCACGACGCCGGGAATCTCGTCGGCGTGGGGACGAAAGTCGGGGTTTTCGCCCATCAGCGGGCCCATGACGGCACCCACGTCCGCGTCGCTATCGTACTTCACCGCGTTGAGGAGCGCGTGTGTCCGCGCCGCTCGTTCGACACGTTCGCGCAGTTCGGAGTCCATTACGCGTCAGTTCCGGCCGCCGGGTAAAAACTGGCGTGGATCGGGGGCCACGGGTAGGGGTGCGAGGTATGTCACCTTCCCACACATAAGAGCGTTTCGCGGCCGGCCCCAGCCAGTGGGATCTTGGTACCGAATTTATAGGTTCCAGCAGTGACGTGTCGGCACGATGGGAGCGACGCGTGACGCGGACGGGGGCGAGAACGTCAACCGCGAGGGGGAGGCGCCGACCGTCGTCGTCGGTGCGACGACCGACGAGGCGTCGGTCACCGAAGAAGGGACGGAGCTGGAGCGGTCGATAGGACTGGTCGGCGGCCTCGCTATCGGGGTCGGGACGATGATCGGCGCGGGCATCTTCGTCTTTCCGGGGCTGGCGGCCGGACGAGCCGGTCCCGCCGCGGCCGGGTCGTTCGCCATCGGTGCCGTCATCGCCCTGCTCGTCGCGCTTCCCACGTCGGAGCTGGCGACGGCGATGCCGAAGTCGGGCGGCGGCTACTACTTCATCTCGCGGGCGCTCGGCGCGCTTCCCGGCGCCGTGGTGGGCATCAGCATCTGGCTCGGTCTCGTGTTCGCGACGGCCTTCTACCTCGTCGGCTTCGGCAACTACGCCGCGGCCGTACTGGCGGAGGCCGGCGTCTCCGTCGGCGGGTCCGTCGTCGTCCCGCTGGCGCTCGTGTTCGGCGTCCTGCTCACCGGACTGAACCTCTTCGGTACCGAGAACGCGGCGGCGCTCCAGAACTACGTCGTCGGCCTCCTGCTCGCGATTCTCGTCCTCTTTCTCGGCTACGGCGGCCTCGACGCCCTCGGCGTGTTCGGCCGCCCCAGCGCGCCCGAGCGGTTCATGCCCTTCGGTCCGCTGCCGATGTTCACCACGGCCGCGCTGGTGTTTACCTCCTATCTCGGCTTCGCGCAGGTGGCGACCGTCGCCGGCGACATCAAACGGCCGGGGCGGAACCTCCCGCTCGCGATGGTCGGGTCGGTGCTCGTCGTCGGCGCGCTGTACGTCGCGACCATCTTCGTCGCCACGAGCGCGTTCGGGAGCGCCGCGCTGTCCTCGTTCGGCGAGACGGCCATCGTCGAGGTGGCGCGCGCCTTCGCCGGCCGTCGCGGCGCCGTCGCCATCCTCCTCGCCGGGTTGTTGGCGACGATCTCCAGCGCGAACGCCTCGATCCTCTCCACCTCGCGCGCCGTCTTCGCGGTGAGCAAGGACGCGCTCATCCCCACCGCCGCCAGTCGCATGAACCTGAGATACGGGACGCCCCACGTCGCGCTGGCGATGGGGGGCGGCCCGACGCTGGCCCTCGTGGCCCTCGGCGAGGTGGAAGTGCTCGCGGAAGTCGCGTCCTTCCTCCATCTCGTCATGTACGGCCTGATCTGCGTGGCGCTGATCGCGATCCGCCGCGACGAACCCGAGTGGTACGATCCCGACTTTCGGGTGCCGCTCTACCCGCTCGTCGCCGTCCCCGGCGCCCTCGCCAGTTTCGGCCTGATCGCGTTCATGCAACCCCTCTCCCAACTCGTCGGCGTCGCCATCATGCTCGCGACCGCCGGGTGGTACAAGTATTACGCGAACGACGTATCACTCAAGGGGGTGCTGTAGATGGACGACCTCGCGATCCGTGAACCGCCGCGGATACTCGTCCCGATCAAGGTGCTGGAGGGACAGGCGCTGCCGGAGACGCTGGTGGAATTTCTCGCACCCGCCGACGTGATCGTCCTCGGCTACCACGTCCTGCCGGAGCAGACGCCGACGGAGCAGGCGAGCATGCAGTTCGAAGATCGGGCCAGAGCCGCCGTCGACGACATCGCCCACGCCTTCCACGAGGCGGGCCGCGAGGTAGAGACGCGCGTGGTCTTCACCCACGACCGAGACCAGACCGTCGAACGCGTCGCGGCCGACGTGGGCGCCACGGCAGTGCTCTTGCCAAACCCCGTGGGCGACATCGAGGAGCTGCTGGTGGCCGTCCGCGGCGCCATCGACACCGACCGCCTCGCCGACCTCGTGGCGACGCTCGTCGGTGCGGATACACAACGGGTGACGGTGGTCGGCATCACGACCGATCCGTCCGAGTTCGACGCTACGGTGGCCGTCGGGGACGCCCGCGAGACGCTGCTCGCCCGCGGCCTCGCCCCGGAGCGACTCGCGACCGAGACGGCCACATCGGAGCGTCCCGTCGCCGACATCGTCGACCGCTCCGACGAGTTCGACGTGATCGTCATGGGTCAGCAGGAGGGGACGCTGTGGTCCGCCCTCTTCGGCGACGAAACCGAACGGGTCGCTGAAGGGGCCGTGGCGCCGGTGTTGATCGTTCGCGGGCAGCCGACAGAATCCACAAGCGGTTAGTCGGTCGGACGGGACGGAGGGGTATGAAACGCGCACGCATCGCGGTCGACGGCGAGATTCACGCCGGCGAGTACCGTGACGGCGTCGTCGAAACGGACGCTGGACAGTTCGTCGTCGGCGAGGACGGCACGCTCGCACCCCCGTGCAATCCGTCGGCGCTCTACTGCGTCGGCCGGAACTTCGCGGAGACGCTCGATCAGATGGAGTACGACGTGCCGGATCAGCCGGCCTTCTTCATCAAGCCCCCGGCCTCTATCGTCGCCCACGAGGAACCGATCCCCTACCCCACCTTCTCCGACGAGGTGACGTACGCGGGCGAACTCTGTGCCGTCGTCGACGAGCGGTGTCACGATCTGACGGAGGACGAGGTGCCCGACGTGATCCGCGGCTACACCATCATGAACGACGTGGACGCCCTCGATCAGCCCGGCCGGACGGCGCGGAAGGCCTTCGACGGCTCCGGCCCGCTCGGCCCGTGGATCGAGACCGACCTCGATCCCCACGGCATCGACATGCACACCGACATCAATGGCGAGCGTCGACAGGAGGCCAACACCGAACTCATGCTGTTCGACCCCTACGAAATCGTCTCCTTCCTCTCCGAGCGGTTCACCTTCCGCCCGGGCGACGTGATCGCGTTCGGGAGTCCGGCGAATCCCGGCCTGATCGAACCCGGCGACACCGTCGAAATCTTCTACGAGGGCGTGGGGACGCTGCGGAACGAGGTCGCCCCGCCGGAACGGTAGGACGCGTCAGACCACCTGATTCTCCAGCTCCGCCGTCTCGCCCGTCTCCTCGATCCGCCGGAGGTTCGTCGCGAGGATGTCGGCGAGGCGGTCGTAGTACTTCGGCGTGTTGCCGGCGTTGTGGGGCGTGATCTGGACGTTCTCGAAGTTCCAGAGCGGGTGGTCCGCGGGGAGCGGTTCGGGATCGGTCACGTCGAGCGTCGCGGCGCGGATGTCGTCGTCGCGGAGCGCCGTCACGAGGTCGTCGGTGTCGACGATGGGGCCGCGGGCGACGTTGATCAGGAGGGCGTCGGTCCGCATCGATGCGAGAGCGTCGGCGTCGATGAGTCCCCGCGTGGTGTCCGTCAGTGGGCACGCGAGAATTACGTAGTCCGCGCGAGCGAGGGCGCTGTGGATCGAGTCGAAGCCGACCACCTCGTCGGTCGGGCCGCCCTTCTCGGGCGTGTACCGGACGCCGACGGTGTCGACGCCGAAGGCGTCCAGTCGCTCGACGAGCGCTTCCCCGATGGCACCGAGGCCGACGACGGCGGCGGTGCTGTCGTAGAGTTCGCGGACGGGGTAGGCTTGCCAGTGGTTGCGCTCCTGTTGCTCGCGCGCCCGCCGGAACTGCCGCTCGTGGGCGACGAGCGCGCCGATCACGTACTCGGAGATGTTGGGACCGTGGACGCCGGCGGCGTTGGTGACGGCGACGCCCGAGTCCGCGAGCGCCTCGGTGTCGAGATGCCCCGTCCCCGCGTAGGCGCAGGCGAACAGGTCGAGGTTCTCGGCGTGATCCAGCCACGCCGTCTCGAAGTGGATGCCCGTCGCCACGCGGGCGCGTTCGAGCAGGTCGCGTTCCTCGTCGGGCGTGGTGGCGACGGCCACCTCGTGGTCGGGGAGCCGGTCGCGGAGTTTCGCTCCGTACGACGACGGGGGCATCCCGTGGACTTTCTGCCGCAGGACGACGATGTCCGGGTCGGTCATGGGCGTGGATGCAGCCGCCTCCGTTAAAGAGGCTACGAGGGCGGCGGGCGACTGCGTGCGCCCGCCGGGGCGTTCCGGACGATTAATACCCCCGCCCGTTCGGAGTTAGGATATGGAACACGTGGACGTGGCCGTCGTCGGCGGCGGGCCAGCCGGCGCCTCGGCGGCCCACGCGGCCGCCGAAGCCGGTGCGTCCGCGCTCGTCTTCGAGAAGGGCGTCCCCCGGGCGGACCGCGAGGGCCTCGGTCCCGACTCGACCGACGCGGCCGGCATCCTCGACTACTGGGTCGACATCATGGGCATCCACCCCGACGAGTTCCCCGACGGCGTCGTGCTGTCGGAACTCGACCGCGCGACGTTCGTCGGGCCGTCCGAAAGCTGCGTGCTTCGGAGCACCGGCATCGACTCCTCGTACGACGCCTTCGGCTACACCTTCCACCGGGCGCGCTTCGACGACTGGCTCCGCGAACGCGCCGAGGACGCCGGCGCCGACTACCGCGTCGGTGTGAGCGTCAAGGACGTGGAGACCGACCTCGACGGCGACCCGCGTCACACCCTCCGACTGGCCGACGGCGACGCCGTCGGGGCCGACTACCTGATCCTCGCCGACGGCCCACAGCGCACCGTCACCAACCGCGTGCTGGACCGCTACCTCCCCTTCCCCGTCACCGACCACCTCGGGACGACGACGGCCAACCACATCGCGTATCAGGAACACCGGCGACTTCCACCGGACATCGCGGACGAACTCCGCGGCTCCATCACGTTCTGGTGGGGCTACATCCCCGGTCACACCGCCTACCCGTGGATCTTCCCGAACGACGACGACGTGGCTCGCATCGGCCTGACGATGCCCATCGGCCTCGACATCGACGCCGTGGCCGACCGTGACGCGTACACCCTCCTCCGTCCCGAGGACGAGACGATTCCGAGCGGGAGCGTGTATCTCCGCCGCCTCCTCGAACACGAGTACGGCGACGCGTACGACGTGCCGGAGGACTTCCCTCTCGTCGAGGACCGAGGCAAGTCGAAGGGAACGGAGACGTACCCCATCTCCTCGACTCGTCCCGTCGACTCGCCGGTCGAGGCGGGCGTCGCCGTCGCCGGCGGCGCGATGGGCACCACCTCGGCGTTCCACGAGGGCGGCGACCACGTCGCCGTCCGAACCGGACGGATCGCGGGCGAGTTGGCCGGAACCGGCGACCTCTCGGGCTACAACACCGCGTGGAAAGCGGCCATCGGCGACGAGATTCTGCGGAACGTGACGATGGCCGACATGGTGCGGGACTACGGGCCGGACGACTGGGATCGGATATTCCGCACCGCGCGGAAGATGCTCGCCGAGGAAGAGGGGTACCGGATGTTCGAGAAGAAGTTCGCTGCCGGCTGGGACGCGATCAAACTGCTCGTCAGCTACCGGTTGAACAAGCGTCGTCGTCGGGACTTCGTGAATATCCACGAGTCGGACTACGTGTACTGATGGCGACACCCGCCGCGACGGGCCGCCGTCCGCAAGGCGTTAACCCCTGTAGATCCTACCACCGACTGCGTGCCTTTAGTCCCCGCCCGAGCACGCCCGTCAGGGCGCGATGACCGCGCGGAGAACCCGGGCACGTGACACGGAGTGGTGGCACGTCACGCCACCCGCCCGGCACGAGGGTTAGCCGGCCGACACGGCACGCCGCCAGGGATGAGGCCGGACGTTAGTGTTCCGGGCGTACATCGACCTTTGCAGCGCTCGCTACGCTCGCTCGGCAGAAGGTCTCGTCCTTCGGACCACGCGGTCGCCGGACGGCCGAAGGGCCCGGTGGGAGCATCCGGAGACTTATGTCAGTCTGATACCTATTCCGAATCGGCGTGACCAAGCGGGGATTCGACAGTGACCAGCTCCAATCAAACGGGCGCGGGGAATGGAACGGACGGGGAGGACGGCGATCCGAAGTGGTACGTGGGCTGGGTCGGAGTGGTGATCATTTCGGCGTACGTGCTCCTGACACTGGTGGCGATGGTCGTTTCGGCCCGGGAGCTCTCGTTTACCGCGTGGCTCGTCGAGGGGTTCCGACTCGTTTCGCTCACGCCGCCACGGTGGCTGGTGAGCCAGTCCGGACTCCCCACGGTGCAGACGACGATTCCGATAGACGTGTACCTGTTCGGACTCGCCGGGGCACTGACCCGGTTTCTCCTCAGCTTCGTCACGGACATAACATCGCTGACGGCCCCGGGGAAGTACGGTAGTTCCGGCGACGATACGGAGGCCGAGAAGGCGGAGGCGACGAAACACAACATCTGGAGTGGCTCGGAAGTCGCGCTCGCCCAAATCGTACTGGGGATTCCCGCCGCAGTGTACATCGCTGCCGGCGTCTATCTCGCGGGCAACCAGATTTCGGGCGTTCTGCAACTGTTCGACGCCGAAGTCGTGTACGTCACGCTCTCGTTCGTCGCGGGTTTCTACGTCAAGCGGTCGTACGCGCTGCTGGGAGATATCGCCGACCGACTGCTGAAACCCGTGGAGAAAGAGGAAGAGAAGAAAAAGCAAGCCGGGGAGTCGATGTTGTCTCGCTCGCTCAAACTGTCGGCGGCCGTGGTCGGTCCGGCCGCCGAAACGGAGGAGGAAGCGGAGGAGGGCGGTAAATCCGTCTCCAGACCGTGGTACCGGGGAGTGGTCGGGATGGGGCTCTTCGTCGGTGCGATACTCGTCGCGGTCGTCGTCCTCCTCGCCGTGCTCCAAGATGGGCCGGGGGAAGGCATCTGTGCAGGGTTTCCGTGTTTCCGGATCTCCGCCGATATCTACCTCTATTCGTTCATGGGTGGGGTCGGCTACGTCTTCACCCGCCTGTTCGTCGACGTGAAGCGAACGCGGCAGTCCGTGATCGAGAGTTCCGTCCGAATCCTCGCCGGGATGTTTCTCGCTATCGGGATCTACATCCTGTTCAACCCGACCACCGAGGCAGTCTCGGCCATCGCGTTCCTCGTCGGACTGTATCTGAACGTGGCCGTCGTGCGGCTCGACGCGCTCGCCGAGCAGGTGTTCGCTCGCCTCCGCGAGGTGATCGCGAAACGGGAAGAGAGCGAGGAAGGCGAGGAGAGCGGACGGACCACCTGAACGCGAGACTCGCTCCGACTCCCGTTCGTACGCGCCGGCCACGACTCGGAGTCGGCACACCCACCGCCGGTACCCCGGCGACGGCGGCACCGTCATCTCCGGGTGTCGGTCTCGGCGCACAGTCGCCAGTGAACCGTGTGTCGCTCTGTCCAGACTGACTGAATCCCCGAGACCAACGGACGATCAGCGCTGTTCGCCCGGCTACTCGGACAGCGCCCCGAGCTGTTGCATGAGCGTGAGGTTGTCGATCTGATGCCACATCTCGACGACGCGTCCGTCCTCCACCCGGTCGATGAAGAGACCGGAGAACTCGACCTCGATACCGGTCGGTTCGATGCCCAATCCGGGGATCGGACCCTCGTGCGTCCCGGTGAGGGTCCACTGGCCACAGAACAGCCCGTCTCCGAAGAACACCGGATCGAAGTCGAGTTCGAAGTCGGGGAACATCCCGGCCACCTCTTCGGCCCACGCCTTGTACTCGTCCCGCCCGTGCAAGTCGTCGTCGCCGACCATGTGGCCGACGAAATCCTCGGCGACGAACTCGTCGGCGAGTGCCACGTTCCGCTCGTTCCAGAATTCGTCCACCTGTTCGGCGATTCGTGTCGTAGTGTCTCGGTCAGTCACGTGTGTTCACCCATTCGGCGTTCGGAGTGTCGTTCTTGTAGAATATTTAACTATTGGTGAGCGTCACACGCTGGGATACGTACACGCTGGGTCCCCGACGGGACGGTCCGGAGGTCGACGTCCGTGGCCCCGTCAGTCGTCGACCTCGACCGACCCCGCCCGCGGAATCGTCACGTCCGGCAAGCCGGTCTCGATCTGCTCGCGTCGCTCCTCGAACGATCCGGGGAGGACGAGTCGTCCGCCGAGGTCGTCGAGCGGTTCGTCGCTGTCGTATCCCGGCCCGTTCGTCGCGAGTTCGAACAGCACGCCGCCGTGTTCGCGGACGTAGACCGAGCGGAACCAGTGGCGGTCGATCTGCTGGGTCGGATTCAACCCACGCGACCGGACGGCCGACCGCATCGCTTCCTGCTCCTCGTCGGTCGGCGTCTGGAACGCGACGTGGTGGACCGTCCCGTGACCCTGTCGCCCGCCCTCGACGGTCGGGAGCACGTCGACGTATTTCCCGACGGGACCGGCGGCGGCGAAGCGCGTACGTTCGTCGCCGGGCGTGTCGCCTTGGACCTGCGCGGTGCCGACCGTCTCCAATCCCATCGTCTGTAGCAGTTCCATCGTCGGCTGTGGGTCCGCGATCCAGAGCGTCACGGAGTGGAAACCGCGAATGGCGGCCGCTTCGGGGACGAACTCGGTCCACGGGACGGTCGGATCGTCGTCCGGAATCTCGACTTCGACCAGTTCCACCGGCAGGCCATCCGGGTCGGTAAAGGGGAGGACTGTCTCCGCTCGCGGCTCGTCGCCGCTCGCGCTTTCCGAGGCGCTCCGCCCCTCGCCGCCAAACCGCTCGATGCGGTCGCCGTAGGAGACGCCGTACTCGTCGAATCGGTCCTCCCAGTAGTCCAGACTGCCCTCGGGGACCCGAAAGGCGGTCCGGGCGACCTGCCCGGTTCCGACCTTCCCCTGCGGGAGGTCGGCCCACGGGAAGAAGGTCATGCTCGTTCCGGGCGTCCCCTCAGCGTCGGCGAAGAAGAAGTGGTAGGTGCTGGGGTCGTCCTGGTTGATCGAGCGCTTGACGAGACGGAGACCGAGCGTCTCGACCCAGAAATCCAAGTTCCGCTGAGGATCGCCGGCGATACACGTGACGTGGTGGATGCCCGGTGTGGGCGTCGGATCGGCCATAGGAGAGGTACGCGCCGGAGGGACTTGAATAGGCGCTGACGCGAGTGTTACCGGGTGACGAGAGTGTCGCAACGGGTCGTCGGGGCGGGCGTCAGTTCCGTCCACCGACGAGCGCTTGCTGGAGCGCGTGGCCCAAGAAGCCGACGCCGGGGACGGCGAACACCGACGCGTGGACCCACGGGCTGTAGGTGATGTCGGCGGGTTTCGTGGCGAGGAAGACGCCGTAGATGGCGAGCATGACGACGACCCAGAGGCCAGTGATGACGAGAAACGGGACGGCGTTCCGAACGGCGTCAGTGACGGACGTGCGCAGGCTCTGTGCCATGGTCGTGGTGAAGGCAGGGAAGACCAAAAGTAGCGGGACGGCACCGGAGAGTTCCCTCAGATCCCCTGCACGGCGTCGACGGCGCCGAGCGTTTCGAGGATCATCCACGTCAGAAAGACGGCGTACAGCCCGAGGAGGGCGTAGGCTTCGGGGTTCGTGAGTTCGAGGTGCGTCCGCGTGACGACGACGAAGACGATGGTGGCGAAGGCGAGAAATCCCATGAGGGGGATGGCGACGAGGAAGTCGACGGTGGCCGAACCGGCGAGGAGGACGCCGACGGGGATGGCGACGAGGAGGTTGAACGTGTTGCTCCCGAGGACGTTGGTGAGGCTGGTCACGTCGTCGTCGTCCGCGGCGGCGCGGACGCTGACGAACGTGTCCGGTAAGCTCGTCGCGGCGGCGATGACGGTCAGGCCCCAGAGAAAGGACGGGGTGCCGAAGGCGGCTCCGAAGTCGAGTGCGGCGCTGACGATGCCCTCGACGCCGACGGCGATGACGAGAAGCGAGGCGACGAGCAACACCCACTCGCGACGGGGGTTGACGTCCGTCGGCCGGCGGGCCGTGTGGTCGCGCGTGTCCTGATACTGGAGGAAGACGTAGACGCCGTAGGTGGCGAGGGGCAAGACGGCGAGCGTCGGCGTGAGGATGGCCGCCTCGTTGGTGCCGCCGGGGACGTACGTCGCCCCGAGAGCGAAGGTGAGAAAGAGGACGAGGACGCTGATGATGTAGAACTGGGCGTCCTTGTGGACGATGTCGCGCGTGGCTTCGAGCTCCTCGCTGACGAGCGCCGAGACGGCGGGGATGACCAGCAGGTTGAAGATGGCACTGCCGACGATGGCGCCGACGCCGAGCGAGAACTCGCCGTGGAGCAACGTACTGATGACGACGGAGCTGAGCTCCGGAAAACTGGAACCGACGGCGACGACGACGGCGCCGTGGACGGCGGCCGGGAGGCCGTAATGTCCGCTGAGCCGCGCCGCGGAGCGTTCGAGTCGTTCGCTCCCGATCCAGATGACCGCCGTCGCGACGAGCGCGAGGACGGTGGGGACGAGGAGGCCGAATCCGATCACGGTCGGTGCATCGGCACACGACAGCAAAGGATTGTCCCTTCCGCCAGCCGGCAAACCATAAGTGTCGAGCGGGGGATCGGTCCACCGTGTCCGACCGATGGCTCTACGGCTGGGGGCTCGCATCCGTCGGCCTCGGCGGGGCGTCGCTGATCGTCCCGCTGTACGCCGTCGAACTCGGTGGCGGGCCGATCACGCTCGGGATCCTCGCGGCCGCGGCGGCGGCCGTGGGCGCGCCGGGCGCACTCCTCGTCGGCCGCCTCGCCGACCGAACCGGCCACCGACGGGGATACGTCCTCGGCGCTATCGGCGTCGTCGCCGCGGGCCTCGGCGTCGTCGCGGCGGTCGACTCCATCCCGGTCGTCGTCGCCGCCAACGCCGCCATCTGGTTCGCGTTCGCCGCCGCCACGCCCGTCCTCACGCTCCTCGCCGTCGTCGGCGCGCCGGAAGCCGACTGGAGCGACCGGATCGCCCGCCTCAACGAGTGGCAAGGCGTGGGCTGGGCGCTCGGTCTACTAGTGGGCTCCCTCGTCGTCGCCGGCGGCGAGCGGCTGCTGGGACTCGACGCACTCGCCCTACAACGGGTGGTCTGTCTGGTCTGTGCTGCCAGCGCGGGCGTCGGCGGACTCGTCGCGGCCCGGACGCTCCCGGCCGATCCGGGGGCGGGTGTGGGCCCGGCGCCCCGACGACTCCGGCGAGCGCTCCGCGGGGCCGCCCGCTTCGGCGTCCGCGGCGCCGGCTTCCCGTTCACCCCGACACGGACGGATCCCCGCGGCCTCCACCCGCGGCGGTTCGTCCGTCGGTTCACCCCCGCACTCGCGCTGTATTTCACCGCCGTCACCCTCGTGTTCGCGGGGTTCGGCGCCTTCTTCGCCCCCTTGCCCGCCTACCTCGGAGCTGCCGGCTTCGGTGACGACGCCGTCTTCGGCCTCTATCTCGCCCTCAACGTCGGCGCAGCCCTCTGCTTCGGTGTCGCGGGGACGCTCGTCGAGCGCTACGACGTGACGCTGGTTCACGCGGGGGGCCTCACCGTCCGCGGAGTGACGCTCCCCGCCGTCGTGCTGGTGGGTGGCGTTCTCGCCACGACCCTGCCGCTGTTCGTCGTCATCGGGCTGACGTGGGCGGTAATCGCCGTCTCGGCGGCGACGCTCGTCACGCAACTCGCACCCCCCATCGTCCGCGGCGAGGCGCTCGGCGTCTACAGCGCGCTCTCGACGCTGGCGAGCGGGGCTGGAAGTGTCGTCGGCGGGTGGCTCGCCGCGACGGGGTACAGCCGGGCGTTCGGCCTCGCCGGTGGGCTGATCTTCGCCGGCGTGGGCGTCGTGCTGGTGGTCCGACGACGCGTCACGGACGGATCGGCGGCCACGGAGCGGGCGGGGGATTCGGCGGACCGCACGGAGTAGTCTGGCGGCGCGGGGCGAGCCGGCGATCTCGACACGGCGCGCGATCTCTCGTCCGAAAACTATGACCATCTACGATAAGCCCTACAAGTATGGACACTTGGCAGCGCCGGACCCTGCAGTACGTCGTCGTCCTCACCGGGGTGATGTTCGGCTACGCCGCCGTCTACGACGCCGGGATGAGCGCCTTCGAGGGCGAGGCCATCAGCTACCTGCACGCGCTCCAAGTCGTCGTCGAGACGTTCACCACCACCGGCTTCGGCTCCGACGCGCCGTGGGCGAGCGCCGAGATGAACGTCCTCGTCATCGTGATGGACCTCACGGGCGTCGTCCTCATCTTCCTCGCGCTGCCGGTGCTCGTCTTCCCCCTCTTCGAGCAGGCCATCTCGACGACGGTACCGACGGTGGCGAGCGAGGATCTGGAGAATCACGTCGTCATCTGTACGCTGACGCCGCGAGGCGAGACGCTCGTCGAGGAACTCGACTCGTGGAACGTGGACCACCTGATCCTCGAACCCGACCGCGACCGGGCGAAAGACCTCTACGAGGAGGGGTACACCGTGATCCACGCCGATCCCGAGTCGGTCGACGGAATGGAGGCGGCCCGGCTCCCGCAGGCGCGGTGTCTCGTCGCCGACGACTCCGACCCCGTGAACACGAGCATCGTTCTCACCGCGAAGGAAGTCGCGGAGGACGTGCGAACGGTGAGCGTCGTCGACGACCCCGAACGCGAGCGCTACCACCGCCTCGCCGGCACCGACGACGTGCTCTCGCCACGGGCGCTTCTTGGAGAGGGCCTCGCCTCGAAGGTGACGACGGGCATCTCGGCGGAGCTTGGCGAAGCCATCGAAATCGGGGAGGATTTCGAGGTGGCCGAACTGCCGATCCAGCGGGGGAGCGACCTCGTCGGGCGGACCATCGCGGAGAGCGGCATCCGCGAGCGCGCGGGGGTGAATATCATCGGCGCGTGGTTCCGCGGCGACTTCGAGAGCCCGCCCTCGCCGGACGCCACGCTCGACAACGGAACCGTCCTGCTCGTGACGGGCCACGAGGCCCAACTCGAACGGCTCAAGGAGATGACCACCTCCGACGTGCGCCGGTTCCGCCGGGGCCGGACGGTCGTCGTCGGTCACGGCGAAGTGGGCACCACGGTCGCCAGCGCACTCTCGACGGCCGGCGTCTCGAACGTCGTGATGGATCTGGTGGAGGAACCGGGCGTCGACGTGGTCGGCGATGCGACCGATCCCGACGCGCTCTCGCGGGCGGGCATCGAGGACGCCCGGACCGCCATCCTCGCCATTCCCGACGACACGCTCACCGAGTTCGCTATCCTCGTTATTCGGGATCTCAACCCCTCCATCGAACTGATCGCGCGGGCGGAGGAGACGGAGAACGTCCAGAAGATGTACCGCGCGGGCGCGGACTACGTCCTCTCGCTCGCGACGGTCAGCGGCCGGATGCTCGCGTCCTCGATTCTGGAAGACGAAGAAGTGATCTCGCTCGACAAACAGGTCGAGGTGGTTCGGACGCACGCGCCGGGGCTCGTCGGGTGGACGCTCGGCGAGGCGAACGTGCGGGCGCGTACCGGCTGTACGGTCGTCGGCGTCGAACGCGACGGCGAGGTCATCACGGACCTCGGCGCCGAGTTCCGTATTCGGGAGGGCGACGAACTCATCGTCGCCGGCACCGACGAGGGGACGAACCGGTTCACCGAGATGCTGGGATCCGGAAAGGATTAGTCCATCGTCACGACGAGTTTGCCGATGGCGTCGCGGTCCTGCATCGCCTCGAACGCCGCTCGCGTCTCTTCGAGCGGGAAGGTTTGGTCGATCCGCGGGTCGAGGTCGCCGGCCGCGACGAGTTCGACCAGTCGCTCCAGATCCGCCTGCGTCCCCATCGTGCTCCCGACGACGCGCTTGTGCCCCCGGAACAGGTCGGCGATATCGATTTCGGAGGTGGGACCGGCCGTACGCCCGCAGACGACCATCCGGCCGCCGCGTCGCATCACGTCGAGACCGAGGCCCGTGTAGACGCCGCCGAGGTGGTTGATGACGGCGTCCGGCCTCCCGATGGCCGAGACGGCGTCGCGGAGGTGGTCGGGGTCGGTCCCCTCGACGGTGTGATCGGCGCCGAGGTCGGCCACGGCGTCGAGTTTCGACGCCGAGGACGAGGTCCCGACAGTGCGGACGCCGCGGAGGTCGGCGAGCTGGACCGTGGCGACGCCGACGCCGCCGGTCGCGCCGGGGACGAAGACCAGATCACCGGGTTCGACCTCGGCGCGTCGGAGCATGTGGGAGGCGGTCAGGTACGCCGTCGGAAGCGCCGCGGCAGTCGTCGCGTCGACGGCGTCGGGGAGGGGAATCAGCCGGTCGGCATCGACGCAGGCCGCCTCCGCGAGGCCGCCGTGGTACAGCGAGTAGGACTCACAGAGGTTCTCCGGGCCCTCGCGGCAGAAACGACAGGACCCACACGTCTCGTTCGGACAGAGGACGACCCGGTCACCCGGTTCGACGCCGGTGACGCCCTCGCCGACGGCGTCGACGACGCCGACGACGTCGAGTCCCGTGACGAACGGCAGATCGGTCGGATCGATCATCGCCGACGCCCCGTTCAGGATCCAGAGGTCGTGGTGGTTGATCGAGCAGGCCTCTACGTCGACGACGGCTTCGCCCGGCCCGGGGTCGGGGCGGTCCACGTCGATGACCTCCACCCCGTCCGGTCCGATTAGGTCGGTGAATGCTGCGGCACGCATCGCTCGCCCGTTCGACCCGGGGACGGAAAGGTTGTGGTGTCGTCGGGGTGGAACCGCTCGATGCCGTGTGACGCGCTAACGGGCGTCTCCGATTACTTATCCGTGCGGGCCACCTATCACTGGTATGAGCGAAGAAACGGGGCGCCGGAACCTCCGGATGCCCGACGACGACGAACTGTTCGCGGTCGTAACACAGCACAACGGCGGAAACCACGTCCGCGTTCGATGCGAAGACGGCGAGGAGCGGATGGGCCGCATCCCCGGCCGGATGAAGTACCGGACTTGGATCAACGAGGGCGACGTGGTCCTCGTCGAACCGTGGGACTGGCAGGACGAGAAAGCGAACATCGAGTGGCGCTACTCGGGACAGGACGCCGACCAGCTACGCCGCGAAGGCCACATCGACTGATCGGGGCCGCGTTTTTCGCATTTTCTTCCGCCGTGGAGAGACGTTGCCGGTGACGAGGTCCAGTAGTGACTGAACGGGCGGGCTGACGGCCCCCTCTGACACGTACCCACACTGTTTCTCCCCATTTGGGGGACGAACAAACAACTTTTCTCCAAATATCCGCCCATTCCTACGGACAGAATGGCCCGATACCCAACGACTTTGTGTAGCTGTCGAGTCGTGTGGAACATGGACCCGAATCCGGATCTCGACCGGTTCGACTCGCGCCGGTCGACGGCCTACGCACGCAACGGGATGGTGGCGACGAGCCAGCCACTCGCCGCACAGGCGGGGGTGCAGGCGCTGCGAGAGGGCGGCAACGCCTTCGACGCGGCGGTGACGACGGCGGCCGCGTTGAACGTCGTCGAGCCGATGAGCACGGGTATCGGCGGCGACGCGTTCGCCCTCTACCGCACCGCCGACGGCGAGGTCGGCGCGTTCCGAAGTTGTGGCGGTGCACCCGCCGACGCGACGCTCGAAACCATGCGCGACCGCGTCGCGGAGCGCTCGGGCGTCGACCCCGCAGCGGCGACGATGCCCGACGCCGGTGCGCTCGCGGTGACGGTGCCCGGCACCGTTCGCGGCTGGGACCAACTGCTCGACGACTACGGCAACCGGTCGCTGGCCGCGGCCCTCGACCCCGCCATCGCGTACGCGACGGAAGGCTTCCCGGTCAGCGAAGTGGTCGCCGACATGTGGACCGTCGCGGAGGCGCTGTTCACGACCGAGGACGCCCGCGAGGAGTACCTGCTCGACGGCCGGGCGCCCGAACCCGGCGACGTGATGACCCTCCCCGACCTCGGCGACACGTTCTCCACCATCGCGACGGAAGGGGCCGACGCCTTCTACGAGGGGCCGCTGGCCGACCGCATCGCCGAGGCGGTGCAGGATCGGGGGGGCTTCCTCGCGGCCGACGACCTCGCGGCCTTCGAGCCGGAGTACGTCGACCCCGTCTCGACCACCTACCGCGGCGCGGAGGTGTACGAACTCCCGCCGAACAATCAGGGGCTGATCGCGCTGGAGGCGCTGAACGTCGCGGAGGAACTCGACGCCGGCGGCTACGACTACGACTCCGCCGAGCGCGTCCACTACTTCGCGGAGTCGCTGAAACGCGCCTTCCACGACGGCCACCACTACATCACCGACCCCGAGTTCGAGGACGTGCCGGCGCTGGGATCGAAGGCCTACGCCGCCGACCGCGCCGCGACGGTGAGCGAGCGGGCCGGCGGCGTCTCCATCGGCGGTCCGGGCGCGCCGCCCGAAGACGGCGACACCGTCCTCCTGACCGTCGCGGACGACGAGGGCAACGTCGTCTCCTTCATCAACTCCATCTTCGGCCACTTCGGGAGCGGCGTGGTGGTGCCGGAGACGGGCATCACGCTCCAGAACCGCGGGAGTTCGTTCTCGCTCGACCCGGACCACCCCAACCGCATCGAACCCGGGAAACGGCCCTTCCACACGCTCATCCCGGGCCTCCTGCGTCTCGGTGACGACGACTGGGCGGCCTTCGGCGTCATGGGCGGCTACATGCAGCCACAGGGGCACCTGCAGGTGCTCGCCAACGTCCTCGACTACGGGATGCCACTGCAGGCGGCGATGGACGCGCCGCGCTGGCGCTACCGCGCGGACGGGTCGCTCGCCGTCGAGGACCGCTTCCCCGAGGGCCTCCTGCCGAAACTCGCACGTCGGGGGCACGAGGTGGTGATCCAGCCGCCGTCGGCGTTCGGCGGCGGGCAGATTACCCGACTGGCCGACGGCGTCATCTCGGGCGCGACGGAGCCGCGGAAGGACGGGACGGCGGCGGGATACTAGTCGCTCTCGCGCCCACCCCGAACGCGTGCGAGGACGTAGTAGCCGACGACGCCGACGCCGAAGGCGACGCCGACGTTGACGAGGAGGGCGACGACGCCGACGAGGCCCGTGAGCAGGGGATCCGGCGTGTCGACGCCGGAACGTCCGAGTTCGACGGCGACGAGGACGAGGACGACGCCGAGGACGGCCATCGGGAACGCGGCGACGGCGTCGACGGCGACGACGGCGAGGACGAGATAGATGCCGCCGAGCACTAGGTTGGAGGTGGCAGTTCGGGCGCCGAAGGCGTACTTGCCGGCGAGGCCACCGCTCCCGTGGCACATGGGCATCGCGCCCAGCGGGACGGCCAGCAGGTTCATCGCGCCCATGCTGGTCGAGAGGTCGTCGGGCGACGCGTCGGCGTCGAAGTACTCCGCCACCAGCAGCGAGGTGGCGACGGCGGCGTTGCCGACGGTCATGGCCAGTTGGCCGAGCGTCGCACCGGCGGCGTCACGGGAGAAGGAAAGGGTGGCCGGATCGAGGAGTGTCGGTACCGGGAACCGCGGGGTGATCGGTCCGACCGTCGCGAGTGCGACGACTGCGCCGAGCCCGAGGACGGCGAGCGCCGCCACCTCGCGGTAGCCCGTGACGATGGCGCCGAGGGCGACGACGACGGCGAGGGCGGCGAGCGACGGCGTCTCCAGCCCGGTCGTCACGCCGGTCCGGAGGAGGATCAGGGCGACGCCGAGCTGGATACCGCGCACGACGGGTTCGCCGACGTAGGGGGCGAGCCGGCCCAGCGTGCCGGTCCGGCCGATGACGAGGAGAGCGACGCCCGCGAGCAGCCCGGCGGCGACGTACTCGCCAGTCGAGAGGCCGCCGGCGATGACCAGCGCCGCGAGCGCCTTCATCGGCTCGACGGACATGGGGTGGCCGTACCAGAGCCCCCAGACGACCTGAAAGACGGCGAAGCCGAGGAGGAGACGACCGAGCGAGAGGTCGGTGAGCGCCGCGACGGCGACGACGATGGGGAGGACGGTCACGGTGTCGCCCACCGCCCCCGTCACCTCTCCCCACGCCACGTCGAACCGCGACTCCGTCCATCTCGCGAGACGCATCGAGGGGGACTATCCACTCGGCCCGTAAACAGTTGTCGAGAAACTGATACAAGTAACGGTTCGGCGGCGATGTGACTGGTTTCGGTTACATACGGGGACACGACGGCGGCCACAGACGAAATGAGCGTTAATAGTCTCTCGTTGCCCGATAAACTCTTTCGAGCGCTCTCGTCTCGTTTTAAACCGACCTAAACGGTCCGAGTCGAACCGTTAATCGAACGAAACGAGGTGAACACAGGCCAACGATTTGCCCCCTATATGATGGAACAGGTACATGGATGGAGTGGAGCCAGTCACCATGTCCGTCCGATCCACGTCCCTCGCACGCACCGCGACCGAATCGCTTCCGGCCCTCCGGACGCTCGCCGAACTCGCCGCACGTCCCGTCCGCTTCGTGGCCTTCTGGGTGGCGACGCTGTTGCCCCTCACGTACGTCCCCCTGCTGGCGACGGGCGCGGTCACGACCCACCGCGTCGCCTTCGCGGGTGCGATCTGTCTGAACGCCGTGGCGTTCGTCGTCGGTCACGGCTACAACCGGCCCGAATAACGCGCGGGCGTGACGCCGCGGGACGCGGCCGACACTGCCGGCCGTCCGACTGGCCCGACGGTCGGACCGGAACCCCTTTTCGCCCGCCCGCGCTACGCGGAGGTATGGAAGTACGCGACATCGAGGCGCTCGGGCCCGCGGATCGGCGGGCGCTGTTCGAGCGCGACGCGGGCGTCGAGGCGGTTCGCGACGACGTACGCGACATCGTCGACCGCGTCCGCGACGAGGGCGACGTGGCAGTGCGGGACTTTTGCCGCGAGTTCGACGGCGTCGAGGTCGGCAATCTGGACGTGACCGACGCCGCCGAACGCGCACACGAGGAACTCGACGACGACCTGTTAGACGCCATCCGGACCGCCGCCGAGAACGTCCGCGAGTTCCACGAGCGGCAGGTGCCCGAGGACTGGCGCGACGACTTCGACGGCCGCGAGCTCGGACGGCGGTTCCGCCCGCTCTCCCGGGTCGGCGTCTACGTCCCCGGCGGCGCCGCGGCCTACCCGTCGAGCGCACTGATGGGCGTCGTCCCGGCGAAGGTGGCGGGCGTCGAGCACGTCGTCGTGACGACGCCGCCGGCCGAGGAGATGAACCCGGCGACGCTCGCCGCCATCCACGAGGCGGGCGCGGACGCCGTCTACAGCGTCGGCGGGGCACAGGCCGTCGCGGCCATGGCTTACGGGACGGAGACCGTCACTGCGGTGGAGAAAGTGGTCGGACCGGGCAACCGCTGGGTCACGGCCGCCAAGGCCGAGGTGCGCGGCGACGTGGAGATCGACTTCCTCGCCGGCCCGAGCGAGGTGCTCGTCCTCGCGGACGGGGCGGCCGATCCCACCTTCGTCGCCGCCGAACTGCTCGCACAGGCCGAACACGACGACCACGCCTCGGTCGTCGCGGTGACGGCCGACGCCGACCTCGCGGTGGCGGTGGCCGACGAAATCGACGACCGCCTCCCCGAGTGTGACCGTCGAGAGACGGTCGAAGCGGCGCTCGCGAACGACGCGAGCGGCGTCTTCCTCGCCCGGTCGATGTCCGAAGCCGTCCTCTTCGCCGAGGAGTACGCCGCCGAACACCTGTCCATCCAAGCCGCGGACGACGAGGCGTTGCTCGACCGCATCGACAGCGCCGGGAGCGTCTTCCTCGGCCCCTACACGCCCGTCGCTGCCGGCGACTACGCCTCCGGAACGAACCACGTCCTGCCGACCGGCGGCGGCGCCCGGCGCTTCGGCGGCCTCTCCGTCGAGACGTTCCTCCGGTCGACGACCGTCCAGCGACTCGACCGCGACGCCCTCGACGACCTGTCGGAGACGATTACGACGCTCGCGGAGGCGGAGGGGCTGACCGGCCACGCCGAGAGCGTCCGCCGGCGGTTCGAGTAGGTGAGGTCGGGGGGAGCGATTGGAGTGCCGGACGAACCGATGCCAGTATCGTTCGCGTAGACCGCAAACCTGACACTCCGTCGGCACGAACCGCCCGAGCGTCCGCCCATGCGTCCCTCCAGCCCCGTCCCGAACGCGTTGCGTCGCTCGAAATCGTCCCTCCGACGGGTCCTCTCGGTGTTTCGATATTTCCGCCGTTCCCTCACATTCGGCGTCCGGCGAACCCGAACGTGGCTCGCCGCCGCT
>Ga0207757_100252_pt1 | contig 41077 bp, 45 predicted proteins | sample A23P3SouthBayCA_2_FD_187752 | JGI IMG/M metagenome (GOLD analysis project Ga0207757, IMG submission 187752) | Aerobic enrichment media microbial communities from Eden Landing Ponds, California, USA - A23 P3 (2) (SPAdes) | ecosystem: Environmental > Aquatic > Marine > Unclassified | place...
CATCAGCCTGACGATGGTGTTCGGGTACACGGGCTACCTGCTCCCGTGGGACCAGCTCGCCTTCTGGGCCGGACAGATCGGCGTCGAGATGTCGCTGTCGATCCCGCTGGCCGGCGAGTGGGTCGCCCAGCTGCTGTTCGGGGGCTTCACCCTGAGCCAGGCGACGCTCCAGCGGATGTACATCCTGCACGTGTTCCTGCTCCCCTTCGTCGTGACGACGCTGATCGCGATCCACATCGGCATCGTCTGGGTGCAGGGCATCGCGGAACCCCACTAGAACCATGAGCGACAACGACACAGACACGACCACGGACGAACAGACCCGCACCGACGGCGGTAGTCCGGGCATCGTCGCCCCGGACGACGAGACGCCGACGTGGCGCGAGCGCAAGGAACGCACCACGGGGCTCTCGCGGCTCACCTACGAGTACTTCGAGCGGGCGCGCCGGGAGGACCAGGACCTCCGGACGGAGTCGGACTACGTCGAACGGGACGTGCTCGCGTTCCCGACGTGGCCCCACGAGACGGTCCGCAACCTCTCCATCGCCGCCTTCTTCACCGGGATGATCTTCCTGCTGTCGGCGACGATGCCGCCGCACATCGGCAATCCGGCGAACCCGAGTTCGACGCCGGCGATCATCCTGCCGGACTGGTATCTCTACTGGTCGTTCGGCCTGCTGAAGCTCGGCCCGCTGAACCCCGACCTCGCCATCCTCGGCGGCCAGAAACTCACCGCCGACCGCACCTACGGCGTGCTGGCGAACATCGTGGTCGTGGGCTTCATCGCCATCGTCCCCTTCCTGAACAAGGGGTCGGCCCGACGACCGGTCGAACAGCCGTTCTGGTCGGCCGTCGGCGTCGGCGGCGTCGTCTTCGCGTTCACCATCAGCCTGCTCGCGGTCAAGAACCTGATGCCGATGAACATTCACCTGCTGTTCGATCTGACCTTCCTCCTACCCATCGTGGCGACGACGGTCACCTACGCGGTGCTGAAGACGATGCGCGAGGGGTACATGTACGACCTCAACCGGCGATACTACCGGCTCCGTCCGCCGAAGTGACGGCTCGCTAACCGCGATGGTCCCGCCCCCTTCCGACGACGCCGAGTTCGACACGCACGGGAGCGACGGCGGCGCCACGTCGGACACGGACGGCCGGCGCGACGTAGTCGTCCCGATGCGCCTGTACAAGACCGTCACCGTCTTCTCGACGCTCATCGCCATCGTCGGCGTCGTCCTCGGGTTCGCCTTGCTCGACGCCGCGACGATCCGGCTCAGTCTCCTGCGACGCGCCGTGGTCGGCGTCCTGCGTGCAGTCGGCGTCTCGCCCCCGGCGACGCTCCTGAGCGGCGTCCTCGCCGTCTTCGGTCTCGCCGCTATCGGCTTCGGGGCCGGCGTCTACGTCCTCGGGACGCGCTTTCGCGCTCGCGGAATGGGAAACCCTCAAGAGGACGCCGACGAATCCTCGGGTAATGGCTGACGAATTCATCAAAGGGCTAGGCATCTTCACCGGGGCCGGCCTCGGATGGCTCGTGCTCGCGGGCTGGTACCGGACGCCGGGATTCGAGAGTACGCGCCAGCTCGTGAGTCCGGCCTCGCCGAATCCGGCGAGCGCCGACATGTTCAACCTCCTCGGCATCATGCTGATGGACGCGCTCTTCTGGTTCGCCCTCCTCGGCCCGCTGGCGTTCTGGCTGATCCTGCCGGCGGTGCGACAGGCGCGAAAAGCGTGAATCGCCTCGGGGTCGAGTGATCCGATACCCCCTCCGACCGGTGGCCCGATAGCCGCGGGCAGTCGGGTGGTTCTGTAGTTGCGTTTGGAACGGTTCGCACACTAGACCGCCAGACTGCGTGCGATCAGGTGTGCGACGACTCACGACGGCTACGATAGGCGCGGTCGTACGACGCCGAGCCGAGCGTCCGGCGAGGCGATTGAACGGTGTATCGAACGGACTGGACACGTTCGGGTGGCGGCTTCATTCGGGGCGAACCCCGGACACTCGCCTTCTCGACGACCGGAGAAAGGGAGGCTCGGTCGCGAACCCTACACGATGGCGTTCCAGACGGGCTGGATGAAGACGAACAGGCTCTGGTAGCCGGCGTACAGCAGCGCGAGCAGCGACGCCGCGACGGCGCCTTTCGGCCGCTCGAACGTCATGTCGTTACGGGCTTCGACCTGGCGGGATTCGAACTCGAAGAAGTCCGTCAGGAGCAGGCCGACCGCGATCACCGACATCACCATGCCGCCGTGTGGCTCGACGATCAGGAACGCGAACGACACGAGCACCAGCGCGATAGTCGACAGCGAGTGCGGGAGATAGCGGCTCAGCTCCTCGGCACCCTCCTCGACCTGGCTCGCGTGGACGGAGTGTGCGCGAATCCGCGTGAGCATGTTCACCACCACCAGCGCCAGCACCACGTGGGCGATGTACGGTTCGAGCGCGTCGAGGGCGCCGACCGGGGCGACGAACTGTAGCGGTTGCATACCCTGAACTCGACCGCAGACTCATTAGAAGTTTTCCGTTCGGGTCGGCGCCAGCACGTCGAGCGAGCCGACGCGGTGGAGCCGGACGTCCGCTCCGCGGTCCACGGCGCCGTGACGGACGCCGTCGACGACGAGCGCGACGGTCCCCTCGCGCTCGACGGAGAGGTGGACGGGGGTGTCGGGATCGGCCACGCGCGTCGCCGCGGCGGTCGTGAACGGGGCTATCGGGACGACGGCGACGCCCGTCCCGGCTTCGAGGACGGAGCCGCCGGCGGCGGCGGCGTAGCCGTCGCTTCCCAGCGGCGTCGCGACGACGACGCCGTCGGCACGGACCGATCCCACCCGCTCCTCGCCGATAGTGAGGGCGTACTCGGAGATGCTCGCGGGCGCGTCGGTCACGAGTGTCACGTCGCGGAGCGCGCGGGCGACGAGGGTGTCGTCGCGATAGAGACCGACGACGGGGTGGGCGTCGACGCGACGGTCGCCCGCGACGACGGCGGCGACGGCGGCGTCGAGCGAGTCGCGAGCGACGACGTGGCGCCCTCCCTCGGCCGTCACCGGGAGCAGGGGTGCCTCGGGGGCGTCCGTGGCGGCCGTCCGGATCGCGTCGTCACCGACCGCGACGACGGCGTCCGGGCCGTCGCCCTCGGCGACGACCGCCGCGCCGCCGACGCCCACCGCCGCCACGTCGTCCGCATCGCCGCCCCGGACGGCGACGTTCACCGTCGGGACCTCCCGGCGCGCCCGCGGCCCGCGCGCCGAGGACGAAGCCGACCGGTCTCCGTCTCCGCGTCTCGCCGTGTCCGTCTCATGCGCGACATGTCGACGCTCGGCGTTAAAAAGTCCCGTCGGTCGAGAACGGCCAGTCGCCGGTGACGCGCATCCCCTCGTCCAGATCCTGGGCGGCGAGATCGGCGGCGACGTCGGCGGGATCGCGGCGAGGGATGCGGTCGACGCCGGCGAGATCGGCGACGAGCGCTGCCACGATGATGGCGCCTTCACGGAGCGTCCGGCGCTCCAGTTTGTCGAGCGTGTCCGCGCGCGTGTGCCCCCAGCCGCGTCCCCGGTCGCCGTCGTCGCTCGACACCAGGAGTGCGGGGACGCCGCGGGCGACGAACGGCCAGTGGTCGCTGTGGGGGTGTTGCGTCGGGCGGACGGAGACCGGATGGCCGAAGCGGTCGGCAACGCGCCCGATTGCCGCCCCGAGTTCGTCGAAGCCGTGCGTGTAACACTGGAGCGTCCGGCCGCGACAGACGCCGTCGCAGTTGACGACCGCGTGCACCGCGTCGGGGTCGACCAGCTCGGCCTCGCGTTTCGATCCGCGGAGCCCCACCTCTTCGGCGCCGAAACAGACGACGCGGACCCGGCGGTCGAGGTCGGTCTCCCGTTCGAGGAGCGCGCGGACGACCTCCAGGACGGTGGCCGTCCCGGCGGCGTTGTCGACGGCGCCCTCCGCGATGTCGTGGGCGTCGACGTGGCTGGTCAGGTAGACGGCCCGGTCGGTGTCGGGACCGACGTCGGCGCGGACGACGCCGCTCTCGGCGGGCGGGGTCTCGCAGTCGACGGCCACGGTGACGCGCTCGCCCGCGTGGCGACGAGCGAGGCGCAGTCCGACCTCCCGGCTGACGCCGACGGCGGGGATCGGGCCGAGCGGGTCGGCGTCGGCGCCGACGCTCCCGGTCGGTGCGAGACAGCCCGGCGTGTGGTTGCGGAAGACGAACGCGTCGGCGCCGGCCTCGACGGCGCGGTAGTACTTCTCTCGGCGGTGGACGAAGCGGTCGTAGTGGTCGGGGACGGTGGCGGAGACGAGCGCGACCGAGCCGTCGAGGTCGGCGTCCGCGAAGTCGCCGGGGAGACCGTCCCCGCAGTCGATCAGCGGTCCCGTGGTGGTTCCGGCCGGAGTCCGGGGCAGGGCGATGCACTCGGTCTCGCCGGCGGGCGTGTCGATCCGACTCGCGCCGCGAACCCACCCCTGTATCTCGAAGTCGTCGACGCCTGCGTTCCGGGCACCGAGGGCGTCGAGCGCGTCGCGCGTCGCCGCCAGCGCCTCGCGTTCGCCCGGACTCCCGGCCATCCGGTTCCCGACGTCGGCCAGTCGCTCCAGATGGTTCCAGCCGGCGTCGCTCGTGAACGTCTCGCCGATCCAGTTCATAGGAGGTGGTGGGTCCCCTCCGTGACTAACGGTTTCGGTCGGTCGAGGGTAGCGACGGCCGTTCGAACGTCGAACGTCGAACGTCGAGTGAACGCCCAGCAACTGTCGAAACCCCAAACCACCGATTTCTCGACGGAGAGCGCCGAATCCGGCAGGTCTTTATTCGCTCGTCCGCCTATGTGAGGCCATGACAGGCGTTCGCGTCGCTGGCGTCGGGCTGACGCATTTCGGGCGACATCCGGAGCGGACCGGCCGTGATCTGTTCGGGGAAGCCGCCCTGAGCGCCCGCGAGGAGTCGGCCGTCCCGCTGGAGGACATCGAGTCGATCAACTACGGAAACTTCATGGGCGCGCTGGCGGAGCGACAGGGCCACCAGGCGCCGCTCATGGCGGAGATGGCGGGACTACAGTGTCCGGCCACGCGCTACGAAGAGGCGTGTGCGTCCGCGGGCGTCGCCGTCCGGGAGGCGGTCCGGACCGTCCGCTCCGGCGAGGCCGACGTGATGCTCGCCGGCGGCTGTGAACGGATGACTCACCTCTCGACGGCGGACGTGACCGAAGGGCTGGCGACCGCCGCCGACGAACTCTACGAGATTCGGGCGGGGACGACGTTCCCCGGCGCGTACGCCCTGATGGCGCGGGCCTACTTCGAGCAGTTCGGCGGGTCGCGCGAGGACCTCGCCCACGTCGCGGTGAAGAACCACGACAACGCCCTCCCCAACGAGTACGCCCAGTTTCACCGGGCGATCACCGTCGACGAGGTGCTCGAGGCGCCGATGGTGTCGGACCCGGTCGGGCTGCTCGACGCCTGTCCGGTCACGGACGGCGCGAGCGCCCTCGTCCTCGTCAGCGACGAGTACGCCGAGGCGAACGACCTCGACGCGCCGGTGTCGATCACGGGAAGCGGGCAGGGCGGCGACCACCTCGCGCTCCAGGACCGCGAGAACCTCGCGGTCACGCCCGCGACGGAGCGTGCGGCGGCGGAGGCCTACGCCGACGCGGGCTGTTCGGCCGCCGACGTCGACGTCGTCGAAGTCCACGACTGCTTCACCATCGCGGAGGTGATGGCGCTCGAAGGGCTGGGGTTCTACGACCTCGGCGAGGGCATCGGCGCCGCGCGACGCGGCGAGACGACGGCGACGGGCGAGCGTCCCGTGAACCTCTCGGGCGGCCTGAAGGCGAAGGGTCACCCCGTCGGCGCCACGGGCGGGAGTCAGATCGCCGAGATGACCCGGCTCCTCCGGGGCGACCATCCGAACAGCGACCACGTCGAGGACGCGACCCTCGGCGTCACGCACAACGCCGGTGGGACCGTGGCGTCCGCGGTCGTTCACGTACTGGAGGTGGACCGATGACCGACGCCGGCTACGACGACTGGCTGGAAGCGGTCGACGACGGCGAGGGGTACTACCTCGCGTGTCCCGAGGGACACGGCTCGCTCCCGCCGCGGCGGGTGTGTCCCCACTGCGGGTCGACGGAACTCGATCAGGCCGCGCTGCCGGCGGCGGGAACCGTCGAGACGTACACCGTCTGTTACGTCGGCGGTCCCGACTTCGAGGAGGAGGAGCCGTACGCGACGGCCATCGCCGACTTCGGCGACGTGCGACTGACGGGGCTCGTCCGGGGGATGGACCCCGAGGACGTGACGGTCGGGATGTCCGTCGAGGCTCGCGTCGGCACCAACCGGACGACCGGCGACGACGTGCTCGTGTTGCGGACTAGATAGCCTCGCGGGCCGCGTCGACGAAGGCCTCCGGGTGTTCGACGTGCGGCAGGAGTTTGGCGTGATCGAACACGACGAGCCGAGCCTCGGCCTCGTCGGCGAGGTCCCGACCCGTCGAGAGCGGCGGGAGGGTCGCGTCGCGTCCCCAGACGACCGTGACCGGGGCGTCGAGGTCGAGCAAGGCGGGACCGAGGTCGATCCCCGAGTTACAGTGCCCGGCGACGAAGGAGGCGACGGCGAAGCGAGCGTTCGCCTGGTGGGCGGTTCGCCACTGGTAGTCGACCCAGTCCTCGGCGACGGCGCCCGGTTCGGCGTAGGCGTGATCGGCGTTGAAATAGCGGATCGACGGCCGAGAGACGAGGATGTCGAAGAGAGCGGTGCCGACCACGGGGGTCCGGAGGAGTTCGCGGAGCCACGTCTTCGGCGGATCGGGACCGGCCAGGGTCGTCGGACAGACGGTCAGCAGCGAGTCGACCGACACGCGCTCGTCGGCCGCCGCGCGCGCGACGTACGCGCCGGAGAGCGACGAGGCGACGACGGCGGGGTCGTCGTAGTCGGCGAGGAAGTCGGCGACGAAGTCCTCGTAGAGCGCCGCGGAGTAGCGGAGCGGGGGGCGGTCGGAGCGCCCGAACCCCGGCAGGTCCGGGGCGACCACGTGGTGTGTCTCGGCGAGCGCGTCGGCCACCGCTCGGAACTCGCCGCTCGATCCGGCGGCGTTGACGCCGTGGAAGAGCAGGAGGTCGGGATCGGCGGGGTCGCCCAGCTCCGCGTAGGCGACGTCCATCCCGCGCCAGCGATACGTCCGCTCGGCCGCGTCGAGGGCGGGTTCGAGTTCGCCCGCGGCGCCACGGAGGAGGCGGTCGCCGACGACGACGCCGCCAGCGAGTCCCGCGACGGCGGCACCGAGGCGTCTGAGCTTCATGGATGAGGGTTAGTCGCCGGACGTATATACTCAATCCCGTTCGACGCAGTCGGCCAGGGGTTCGACGATCCGGTCGGCGACGGTGTACGGGTCCGTCTCTCGCGCCTGCACCGCGTCGACGAGCGCCGCCATCCCGCCGTGTCGGTCGATCTCGTCCTCCAGGAGCGCCGCGGCGTCCGCCCGGAGCAGCTGGCGGATCTTCTCGGCGTAGCGCGTCCGCTCCCGGCGGTCGAGTTCGCCCGTCTCGCGGAGGTGGGCGTAGTGGTCGTCGAGGACGTCGATCAGGTCGTCGACGCCTCGCCCCTCGGTCGCGACGGTCTCGACGACCTGGGGGTCCCACTCGTCGTCGTCCGCGTCGTCGGTTCCGTCGGCCATCGACCCCAGTCCGTGGTGGCCGGCCGAACCGGCCGTCGACCCGTCGCGCAGGTGGAGCATCTCCCGGAGGTCCGACACGGTGGTCGCGGCGCCGTCCATGTCGGCCTTGTTGACGACGAACACGTCGCCGATCTCGAGGATGCCGGCCTTGAGCATCTGCACGTCGTCGCCGCTACCGGGCTGGACGAGGACGACGACGGTGTCGGCAGTGCGGACCACGTCCACCTCGTTCTGGCCGGCGCCGACCGTCTCGACGACGATACGGTCCTTGCCGAAGGCGTCGAGGGCGGTGATGGCGTCGCCGGTGGCCGTCGACAGGCCGCCCAGTTGCCCGCGGGCGCTCATCGACCGGAAGAAGACGTCCATGTCGCCGACGTTCGAGGCCATGCGGATGCGGTCGCCGAGGACCGCTCCACCGGAGTACGGCGAGGAGGGGTCGACCGCGATGACGCCGACGGAGAGACCGCGGTCGCGGTAGGTCTTCGCGAGCTTGTCGACCAGCGTGGACTTGCCGGCGCCCGGACTCCCGGTGACGCCGATCACTTCGGCGTCGCCGGTGTGGGCGTGGAGCGCCGACACCAGCTCGCGGTAGCCGGGTTCCTGGTTCTCGATGGTCGTGATCGTCCGCGCGAGCGCGCGATGCTCGCCGTCGAGGACGCCCCCGACCAGATCGTCGACGCGCGCCTCGCTCATCGCTGTACGTTCTCGCGAACGAAGTCGATGGTCTCCTGCATCGGCGTCCCGGGACCGAACACCTCGGCCACGCCCGCCTCCTTCAGCGCCGTCCGATCCTCGTCGGGGACGATGCCGCCGACGATGACGAGGGTGTCCTCGAACGCACCGTACCCCTTCAGCCCCTCGATCACCTTCGGGATGAGCGTGTTGTGTGCCCCGGAGAGAATGGAGATCCCGAGAACGTCCACGTCCTCTTGCACCGCGGCCTGGACGATCTCTTCGGGGGCGCGGTGCAGGCCGGAGTAGATCACTTCGAATCCGGCGTCGCGGAAAGCGCGCGCGATGACGTGTGCCCCTCGGTCGTGACCGTCGAGACCGACCTTGGCGACGAGACACCGGATCGTCCGCTGTTCCTGTCCCGTACTCATGCCCGATGGTTCGCAGCGGTCCCGTTTGACTCTAACGGAGGTGTCGTCGGGCGTGCACCGCGAGCGCCGGGCGACGTACGACACCCGGTATCATGACCCACCTTTATAACAGATCGGGATGTTAACGAAAAACATGAACCGATTCAGACCGACAGTCGGCAGAGGGACCACGGTGGTCGCCGCCGCCGTAATGGGCATCGTCCTGACAGTTCTCACACTCGCGCGAACCGTCTTCTCGGTCCACGCCGATCAGACCGAGTGGGCCGCGACGAGGCCCGCACTCGCGCCGAAATCGACCGACGACACCGCCCAGGAGCACGGAGGTGGGTACGCATGGGTCTGATCGGCAAGATCCTCTCGCTGTTCGGTGGCGGTGGCTCGCAAACGGCAGAGCCGGAGCCGGAACCGGAACCGGAACCGGAACCGGAACCGGAGCCCGAACCCGAAGCGGAGACCGAAGAAGAAGCCGAGGAGGAAGAGAGCGAGGGTATGCCGACGAAGGACCTCGCCGCCGCCGCCGATCCGCGCCGGAGCGAGGGCGAGGCGAACACGGTGAGCAACCGTGCCGAGAACCCCGACGACCACGAGGCGGCCGAAGACGACGAAGCCGAGGACGGCGACGTGTCGACGAAAAGCGTCGCTGAGATGGCCGATCCGCGCCGGAGCGAGGACGAGGCGAACACGGTGGGCAACCGCGCCGAGAACCCCGACGACCACGAGGCGGCCGAAGACGACGAAGCCGAGGGCGGCGACGTGTCGACGAAAAGCGTCGCCGAGATGGCCGATCCGCGCCGGAGCGAGGACGAGGCGAACACGGTGGGCAACCGCGCCGAGAACCCCGACGACCAGCGGGCGACGTAGACGGCTGCGTCGCGTCTCACTGCGGCGCGAGGTGCGTGTCGAGGAACTCGACGATGGCGGCGTAGGCCTCGATCCGGTTCTCGAGTTTCGTGAAGCCGTGGCCCTCGTCCTCGAAGATCAGTTCGCGGACGGGGACGCCGGCCTCGCGGGCGCCCTCGACGATGCGGTGGGCCTCGCTCACCGGCACCCGGGGGTCGTTCTCGCCGTGCAGGACGAACAGCGGTGCGGCGACGTCCTCGACGTGGTTGATCGGGCTGATCGACTCCAGTAGCTCGCGGTCCTCGTCCAGCGAGCCGTACTCGGCCTCGCGGAGTTCGCGCCGCCAGTCGCCCGTGTTCTCCAGGAAGGTGACGAAGTTGGCGATGCCGACGACGTCGACGCCGGCCGCCCAGATGTCGGGGTAGGCGGTGAGCGCGGCGAGCGTCATGAATCCGCCGTAGGAGGCACCCATGACGGCGATCCGGTCCGGATCGACGGCGGGATGGTCGTGGAGCCAGTCGACGCCCGCCCGCAGATCCGCGACCGAGTCCATGCGCTTTTCCACGTCGTCGAGGTGGGTGTACGCCTTGCCGTAGCCCGTCGACCCGCGGACGTTTGGTTCGAAGACGGCGTAGCCCCGTGAGAGGAGATACTGTTTCACCCGTCCGAACGAGGGGCGGCGCTGTGATTCGGGACCGCCGTGGACGTCGACGACCACCGGCGTCTCGCCGTGTCCGGTGTCCGTCTCGGGCAGGGAGAAGAAGGCCGGAATCTCCCGACCGTCGAACGAGGGATACCGGACGAGTTCGGGCGCGACGAAGGAGTCGCGGGGGATGCCGGCGGTCGACGCACGGGTCCAGCGTTCGGCGTCGCCGCTCGTCACGTCGACGACGTAGACGTTGGCGGTGTCGTCGCTCCGGGTGACGGTGAGCGCGAATCGGTCGCCGTCGGGATCGAAGCTCACGCCGCCGGCGACACAGGGCGGGAGGTCCGGTGACGGGAAGTGGTCGATCCGGCCGGGGGCGACGAGTTCGGCGGCGGCGAGTTCGGTGTAGCCGTCGACGTTACGGGAGTAGACCAACCGTCTGGAGTCCTGATCGACCGCGACGCCGTCGACGTTCCAGTCGGCGGCGGCGAGGGCCGCGGCGGCGTCACCGTCGTCGTCGGCTTCGACGGACGACAGCTCCCCCGTGTCGAGGTCGATCCACGAGAGCCGGAGCGTGTCGCCCGCGGCGTCGGTGACGAGGTAGACGTGTTCGCCGGCGGGGCCCCAGTTGGGGCTGAGGTGGCGGACGGTCCCCTCGTGGGGCGTGAGGTGGCGGCGACGCCCCGTCTCGACGTCGAGGACGTACACGTCCTGATCGAAACTGGAGTGGGATTCGGTGAGGAGCAGTCGGCCGCCGTCGGGGCTCCACTCGCCGACGGAGAACCAGCCGTCGCCCTCGTGGACGCGGCGGGCGTCGGTCCCCGTCGCGTCGCGGTCCTGTACGTAGACGTCGAAGACGGCGTGATCTCGGCGGTTCGAGGCGAAAGCGAAGCGCTCGCCGTCGGGGCTCCACCCGCCGAACCAGTGTTTCGCGTCGGGGTGTCCGGTCAGGTCGGTGATCGATCCGTCGATGGCGTCCAGCCGGTAGAGCGTCTCGCGTTCGTCGCCGCCGCGGTCACGGCCGACGATCAGTTCGGGGCGTTCGGGCGACCACGAGGCGAAGGTGACGCGGTCGTCGAAGAAGGTCCGCTGCTCGGGCCACTCGCCGGGACCGTCGAGCGTCCACACCTGCGGGACGCCGGTGGTATCCATGAGAAAGGAGAGGCGCTCGCCGTCCGGACCGACCGAGGCGCCGTGTGCGCTCCGTACGTTGAGGTACCGCTCGATGTCGAACATACTCCGTCTTGGTCGGGGGCGACCAAACGTGTTCCCCCGACGGGACGACTGCCTACAGCAGCCCCTCGGCTTCGAGCGCCGACATCACGTCGTCGACGAGTTCGTCGACGGACTCGTAGGGGAACTCCTGGTGGCCGTCGAGGTGCGCGGCGAGCTCCATCGCCGAGAAGGAGACGTCACCGGCCTCGAATCGGGTTCCCGGCCCGTTCGGTAGCGCCGGGACGAGCTCCATCTGGTCGGTCACGGGGAAGTCGGCGCCCTCGAACGCCGTCCTGAACTGCTCGCGGAGTTCGGCCGAAACGTCGTCGCTCATGGGAATTCGTGGACGTATCGCGGGGAAAAGCGTTCCGAAACCGCTAGAAGAGACCGTAGTCGGCGACGGCCGCCTCGTAGCAGTCGACGTACCGGTCGAGAACGGCGTCGTGATCGTACGACGCGTACGCCTCGTTGACGGTCCAGCGTTCCATCTCCGCCGCGTCGACGATCTCGTCCGCGAGTTCCCGGGGGCTGGTCACCAGCGAGCCGCGAGGATCGCCCTCGACGAGTTCGTGTGCGGCCGAGTCGGCCTGATACTCGACGACGCCGACACAGCCACACGCGAGCGCCCGGAGGAGGCACGTCGCGAACGGCGCCCACGTCGCGGTCTGGGCGAAGACGTGCGCCCCCTTGAGGATCGGTACCTGCTCGGCGGGATCGAGGGCGCCGAGGAACTCGACGCGGTCGTCGATGCGGAGGTCGCGGGCGGTCCGTTCGGCGTCGGCGCGGGCGGGACCGTCGCCGATGACCGCGGCGCGCCACTCCAGTCGCCGGAGTTCCGCCAGCGCCAGCAGGAACTCCTCGACGTTGGCGTGTTCGTCGAGCGAGCGGGCGTACACCACGTCCGCCCGCGGATCGACGGAGGCGCTCCGGATGCCCGCCACGTCGACGCTGTCGGGGATGACCTCGACGGCGTCGTCGGCGGTCCCGCACTCGCGGACGGTCGTCGCGACGGTCCGGGAGGGGACGAGCACGCGGTCGGGGGAGCGGGCGGCCCGACGGCGCCGCCACGGCGGCGTCGCGTCGTCGGGGCGGGCCCACCACTCCGCGACGACGGGCGTCCGTCGGAGGCGCCCGGCGGCCTTCGCGGCGGGGACTGCGAGGTGTGGCTGGGTGGCGACGTGGACGATCTCGGGACGGACGCTGTTGAGCACGAACGGGAGTTTGGTGACGAACGCCCGTGGCGCGCGTTCGGTCGTCACTCGACGGTAGGTGACGCCCTCGAAGTCGAAGGTGGGGTGGTCGCCGTCCCACCACTGCGCACAGCAGACGGTCACGTCGTGCCCGCGAGCCACCAATCGTTCGGCGGTCGCCCGCATCCGGCCCGCGTACCAGTCGTCGCCGTGGTGGGCTGTCGTCATCGACACGAGCGCGATGCGCACACGCCCGACCACGTAACGGGGTGACTAAAATCCCAGCGTTGGCGGGCGATGCGCACCGTTCCCGGCCAGCGAGAACGATCACCGGGGCTTGAGTAGGGATCGGCCGAACGACGACCCATGTACGACCGGATTCTGGTGCCGACCGACGGAAGCGGCCCCGCGACGGCAGCGACGGAACACGCCCTGACTCTCGCCGACCGGTTCGACGCGACGGTCCACGCTCTCTACGTCGTCGACACCGGCGGTCTCGCCCACGAGGCGCCGGGAATCGGGCTCGACACGCTCCGCGACGCGCTCCGCGAGGAGGGCGAGGCGGCGACCGGGACGGTCGCGGATCGGGGCGCGGAGCGGAGCGTCGACGTGACGGAGTCGGTCGCCGAAGGGGTCGCCGAGGACACCATCGTCGACTACGCCGACGAGCACGGGATCGACCTGATCGTGATGGGGACCCACGGCCGGAGCGGGCTGGACCGATATCTGGTCGGGAGCGTCACCGAGCGGGTCGTCCGCCGGACCGACGTGCCGACGCTGGTCGTCCGCGGGGACTGGGACTAGAGGGGTACCGCGACGACGGTCGCCTCGACGAACTCCCACGCGTAGACGTGGTTGAGGAGGAGGTAGGTGACGACCCCGAGCGAGAGCGAGAGAATCCACGCGCCGGCGGCGATCCGGCCGACGCGGGCGTGGGCGGTGTCGCGGAGTTCGGCGGGGGTGTGGGTCACGCCGAGGACGAGCGCGTAGAGCACGACGGGGACTGAGACGATAGAGAGGAGGACGTGGATCGCGAGCATCGCGAGGTAGGCGTAGTAGACGAGCGCGGGACCGACGAACTCCTTGGTTCCGCCGCCGCCGATCTTGGTCAGATAGAGGACGAGGAACACGAGGATGAGACCGAACGCGGTAGCCATGGCGGTGGCGTGTTTTTTGACCTCGTCGCGGCGAATCCACCGCCAGCCCGCGAGCAGACACAGCGTCGCGACCGTGTTGACGACCGCGATGGCGTCGGAGAGACGGTTCACCTCGCCGAGCGAGAGATCCGGAAAGATCGAGCCGGGGACGACGCCGAGGAAGGTCCCGACGACGAGGGCGTAGCCGACGACGGAGAGGACGGCGGTGACGGCGGCGGGGTGGTCCTTGACTGGATCGCTGACGCTGGCCGTTGCCATACCGTGCGGTCGAACTGGACCGGCTTGCCTCTTCCGTTATCGGCGCACCGCGACGCGGTATCGAGACGGGAGCACCGCGACGCGGCGCTAGATCACGCCGGTCACCGTGGCGGCCTCGCGGGCGGCCGGCTCGCTGATCCCGTTGCCGAGGATGGTGTAGCGGTCGCGGATGCGGTGGGCGGTCGTCATCGCCTCGATCACCGTCTCGTCGTCGAATCCGAGGTCCGCGGCGGTCGTCGGCGCGCCGATGACCGCCAGCGCGTCGCGGATGTTCCGCCACATCCCCTTCTCGCCCTCGTGGAGGTAGGCGACGAGGATGGACCCGACGCCGACCTGGTGGCCGTGGAGCGCGCGGTCGGGGACCATGCGGTCGAGGCGGTGAGAGAAGAGGTGTTCGGCGCCGCTCGCGGGGCGCGACGACCCGGCGATGGACATGGCGACGCCGGAGGAGACGAGCGCCTTCACGACCACCCACGCCGACTCCTCCAGCCCCTGTTTGATCGACTCGGCGCTCTCGACGAGCATCTCGGCGGTCATCCGGGAGAGGGCGCCCGCGTACTCCGAATATTCGACGTTCTGCAGGCGGTGGGCGAGCTGCCAGTCCTCGACGGCGGTGTAGTTGGAGACGATGTCGGCACACCCGGCGGTGGTCAGCTCCCACGGCGCGGCCGCGATGACCTCGGTGTCGGCGACGACGGCGAGGGGCGGGTCCGCCGCCACGCTGTGTCGGGTGTCCCCCTCGGGGATGGACGACCGGCCGCTGACGATGCCGTCGTGACTCGCCGCGGTGGGGACGGAGACGAAGCCGAAGCCGAGGCGGTCGGCAGCCATCTTCGCCGTGTCGATAGGTTTGCCGCCGCCGAGTCCGACCAGATACGTCGCCTCCTCGGCCGTCGCGGCTTCGACGACGCGCTCGACGGCGTCGAAGCCCGCCGTTTCGACCGTGACCGTCGCGGGATCGTTCCCCAGCCCGTCGCGGACCTGGTCGCCGACGAGCCGATCCGGCGTCGGACTCGTGACCACGAGCGGCCGACCGGCGACCGAGAGACCGTCGATCACGTCGCCGAGGTCCCCGAGCACCCCGTGGCCCACGACCACGTCCCGCGGGAGTTTGATCCACGTCGACTTCTCGAACATAGGCTCCCTACTCGACGTGATCCTTTAGTAACTGAGGGTCACGATCCCGCGACGATCACGCCCCGTCGACCGGGAACGCGAGCGTGACGGTGGTCCCACCGGCGTCGTTCTCGGTGATGGAGACGTCGCCGCCGGAGAGTCGCGTCACCCAGTAGACGAACAGTAGCCCCAGCCCGGAGCCGTGGTGGAGCTGGTCGATCTCCCGGTCGAGACGGAGGGTGTCGCGTTCGATGTCGGGGATGCCCGGACCGTCGTCGGCGATACGCACGACCGCCCGGCCGCCGTCGTCGACGACGGAAATGGTGATCGTCGGCGACGCGCAGTCGGCGTACGAGACCGCGTTCTCGACGAGTTCGTCGACGGCCGCGGTGAGGTCGGGCATCACGCTGACGACGACGGGGTCCGCCCGCACGAGTTCGATCTCGGCGGCCGGATACCGCGTCCGGAGCGAACACACTGCCCGTTCGACGAGATTCGACAGGTCGACCGTGGCGGAATCGGGTGGGGTCGTGAGAATCTCGACGATCCGCCGCTGTCGATCCGCCTGTTCGAGGAGGTGGTCGGCGTAGCGCTCGATCCGACCCGCGCTCTCGGTGACGTCGTCGACCCGACCCCTCCGGATGTCCTTCGCGGTCCCGTGGATGACGTTCACGTCGTTGCGGATGTTGTGACGGAGCCACTGTTCGAGCACCTGCAACTGTCGCTTGCGTTCCTTGCGGTGGGAGATGTCGCGTCCGATGCCGACCACTCTGGCCGCGTCGCCGGCGCCGTTCAGCCGCCGACCGCGAAACTCGTAGGGACAGTTCCGGCCGCGTTTGGAGACGAGCGTCGCCTCGATCGTGTCGCCCCCCTCGTCGAGTGCCGTCTCGACCGACTCCAGAATACGGGGGACGTCCGTCTCGATGCACAGGGCCGCGATGTTCATCGACGCCAGTTCGTCGTCGTCGTAGCCGGTGACCTCGGTCGCCGCCTCGTTCCAGCGCAGGAGGTCACCGTCGGCGTCGACGACGTAGAACACGTCCTGAAGCGTATCGAGTGCCTCCTGAACGAACCGACGTTCCTCCCGAAGCGAGTGCTGCACCTCGCGGAGTGGGGTGACGTCGACGACGACGGCCTGGCCGATGTCCTCGCCCAGGAGTCGGCCGACGGCGGTCGATATCTGGACGTGTCGCACCTCGCCGTCCGGGCGGCGGAGCCGCATGTGGGTGGGACCGACCGACTCTTTGCGTTCGATGACGTCCGCGAGTTCCCGCTGGGCGACGTCGTGGTCGTCGGGATGGATGAACTCGAAGATGGATCGGCCGACGAACTCGTCGCGGCCGTCGAGACCGAGGAGTTCGAGCGTGGCGTCGTTACACCAGATCGACTCGCCGGTATCGTCGAACAGGTTGATCGGGACTGGCGCCATCTCGACGAGGTGGCGGTACCGCCGCTGGTGTTCGTCGGTGAACCACGGCGACTGCCGCTCGACGTCTATGGCGTCCCGCAGCCGCGAGGTGATCGTCAGCGCGTCGGCCGTCGCGGACACGCACTCGCTCACGCCGGCCGCGACCGCCTCGCTCGCGTCGGCGCTCGACGACTCCTCGAACACCAGCACGAACGGGAGGGTCGGCTGGGACATCCGGATCGACCGCAACAGCCGGATGCCGTCCATGTCCGGCGGTTCGTCGCCGCTGACGACGCCGTCGATCCCGTCCCGGGCGACGAGTCGGAGACACGCACGCGCCGAGTCGACGGTCGTGACGTCGAATCCCGCGTCGCGGAGCGCCGCCGCCAACTGCTCGTCGAGTCGCTCGGGGACGGCGACGAGCGCGATCCGAGACCTGTCCTCGGACATTGTCCGATGTCTCGCTAACGTATCCCACACACCTAACAGTTTGCCAGCGGCGGATCGACCCACGACCGTCGGCGCGCGGGTGCCGGGTTCGGTACGCTGATACGGCGGCCGACCGATCAGTCGGTCATGGACGTGGACATTTGCCGATCACGGGTCGGGGGGCGAGCGCGGGCGCCGCCGTCGAAGAGCTACACGCATCGAGCGATCCTCGCCGCCGGGTACAGCGACGAGGCGGTCGTCGCCGACCCGCTCGTGAGCGCGGACACGCGGGCGACGATGCGGGCGGTAGACGCCTTCGGCGGGCGGGTCGAGCGCACCGGCGACGATCTGAACGTGACGGGGTTCGACGGTCGGCCGGCGGTCCCGGACGACGTGATCGACTGCGCGAACAGCGGGACGACGACGCGGATCGTCACGGCGTGTGCGGCGCTCGCGGACGGGCTGACGGTGCTGACGGGCGACGAGTCGCTCCGCTCGCGCCCGCAGGGGCCGCTGCTCGACGCGATAGACCAGCTCGGCGGGCGCGCGGAGAGCACGCGCGGCAACGGACAGGCGCCGCTGGTCGTGGGCGGAAACGTGGGGGGTGGGACGGTCTCGATTCCCGGCGACGTCTCCTCGCAGTACATCACCGCGCTGTTGATGGCGGGGGCGGTGACCGACGAGGGCGTCGTGATCGATCTGGAGACCGAACTGAAGTCGGCGCCGTACGTCGACATCACGCTCGAAGTGCTGGCGGCGTTCGGGGTCGAAGCGGCGGAGACCGCGGCGGGGTATCGGGTCCCGGGCGGGCAGACCTACGGCCGCGCCGATCCCTACCCGGTGCCGGGCGACTTCTCGTCGATGTCGTACCTGCTCGCGGCGGGCGCCGTCGCCGGCGACGACGGGGGCGTCGTCGTCGAGGGCGCCCGCCCCAGCGCGCAGGGTGACAGCGCCATCGTCGACGTGCTGGAGCGGATGGGGGCGGCCGTCTCGTGGGACCGCGAGGCGGGCGAGATAACGGTCCACCGGAGCGACCTGTCGGGCGTCGAGGTGGACGTGGGCGACACGCCGGACCTCCTCCCCACTATCGCGGTGCTCGGCGCCGTCGCGGACGGCGACACCCGCATCGTCAACTGCGAACACGTCCGCTACAAGGAGACGGACCGGGTGCGCGCGATGGCGACGGAGCTGGAGAAACTGGGCGCCGCGGTGACGGAAGAGCGGGACGAACTGACGATCCACGGCGGCGAGAGCGACCTGCGGGGCGCGGCGGTCGCGGGTCACGACGACCACCGGATCGTGATGGCCCTGGCCGTCGCCGGTCTCGTCGCCGAGGGAACGACCACCGTCGAGGGCGCGGATCACGTCGACGTCTCCTTCCCGGGGTTCTTCGACGTACTTTATGACCTCGGGGCCGAACTGGACGAGCATGAACGGTAACCGATTCGGTCGTCTGTTCCAGGTGACGACCTACGGCGAGAGCCACGGCGACGCGATGGGCGTCGTCGTCTCCGGCTGTCCCGCCGGTCTCGAACTCGACGAGGCGGACATCCAGCGCGACCTCGACCGACGCAAACCGGGGCAGTCGATGATCACGACCAGCCGCGGCGAACCCGACGAGGTTCGCATCCACAGCGGCCTGCAGGACGGCTACACGACGGGGACGCCGCTCGGCATGGTCATCCAGAACAAGGACGCCCGCTCGGGCAAGTACGAACCGTTCGTCACCGCGCCCCGACCGTCCCACGGCGATTTCACCTACTCGGCGAAGTTCGGCACGCGCAACTGGGGCGGCGGCGGGCGCTCCTCGGCTCGGGAGACGGTGAACTGGGTCGCGGCGGGCGCGGTGGCGAAGCAGATCCTCGCGGACCACGGGGTCGAACTCAAGGCGCACGTCAACCAGATCGGCGACATCGAGGCGCCGGACGTGAGCTTCGAGGCGATGCTGGAACACAGCGAGGACAACGAGGTGCGGTGTGGTCACCCCGAGACGGCGGCGCGGATGCGCGACCGGATCGACGAGTACCAGGAGGAGGGCGACTCCATCGGCGGCGCCATCGAGTTCGAGGCGCGCGGCGTCCCGCGAGGGCTGGGCGCCCCCCGATTCGACTCGATCTCCGCACGGCTCGGGCAGGCGATGATGTCCGTGCCGGCAGCGACGGCCTTCGAGTTCGGTCTCGGGCGCGAGGCACGCCGGTACACGGGATCGGAGCGCAACGAGGACTGGGCGTTCGACGACGACGGCGACCCCGTCCCGGTCGGCAACGACCACGGCGGAATTCAGGGCGGCATCACGACCGGGCAGCCGATCCGGGGCGAGGTGACGCTCCACGCGCCGACCTCCATCCCCAAGACGCAGACGACGGTCGACTGGGAGACGGGCGAGGAGAAGGAGATTCAGGTCGTCGGGCGCCACGATCCGGTGCTCCCGCCGCGGGGCGTGCCCGTCGTCGAGGCGATGCTGGCGCTGACGCTCGTCGACTTCATGCTGCTGGGGGGGCGGATCAATCCCGACCGGATGGACGGTCGTCCCGGCGAGTACGACACGGACTACCACCCGCGCAGTCCGGAGAACGTCGACTCGTAGACCGATTTCACGGCTGATAACGGAGACCCGACATATATGCCGGCGTGGTTCGGCCGTCGAAACGGATGGCCGCCGACGCTCCACTCTCCAGCATTCGGGAGCTTTTCGACGAGGCGAGCGACGCGGACGTGTCACTCGTCACGATCAACCGGACCCAGCCAGACTCGGTTCGGGCGTTGCTCGCCGACGCGTTCGGCCGGCAGTCGGTCGATCTGATCGAGCGGACGCTCCCGCGGGAGGGCGACGACGTCGTGGCGTTGCGCAAAGACGGGCGGATCTGCGCCGTCTCGTCGCTCGACGAACTGATGCAGTCGTTCCTGCTGGTGAACGCCGACCGATTCAGGACGGGGACCGGGAGCTTCGACGACGACATCCCCGACGTGCTCGAAGGGATGGACGGGACGCTGTTCGACCTGCGGGGGTATCCGGCGTCGAACAAGGAGAAGCTCCTCCTTGTCCTGATCTCGCGGCACGTCGAGCGCCTGGCGTACGAGGCCGACGAGGGACGACTCCGCTCGTCGTTCCAGCGGCTCTCGCGGCTCGAAGACGAACTCGGCACCAGGGAGGTGTACGAACGGCTCGCGGAACGGCCCGTCGACGTCCACGTCTACGGCGTTCCGGACGGGGTGCCGGAGGAAGTCGACGTGACGGTGCACGGAGGCACCAGCGACGAACACCGGAACGCGTGGTGCGTCGTCTTTCGGCCGCCAGACGGCGACGGGGCGGCGCTGATCGCCCACCAGCAGGAGACGAACCGCTGGCAGGGCTTCTGGACGTACGACGGCGACACGGTCGCACGGGCCGACCGCTATCTCGGCCGTTCGTTCTGAGCGCCGCGGGGAGACGTGCCGGCGAGCGACCGCCGTATCGACGCCGGGAACCGGCGGGCTCGCAGGGACCCAAACCCCCGAAATCGGCGGTCTTACATCATTTTTGCTTGGTAACGTATAGCAAAGGCTTTAGTCGAACCGTGGACAACCGTCTCGGTAGTGGCCCCCCGAGGGCCGTGATGTAAATATGACTGACCACGAGCTCATGTGGCGAATTGCTGGTGGCTCCGGCGACGGTATCGCGTCGACCAGCCAGAACTTCGCCAAGGCCCTGATGCGCGCGGGCCTACACGTCTTTACGCATCGACACTATCCGTCGCGGATTCGCGGCGGTCACACCTACACCGAGGTACGCGCCGGGGCAGAGCCCGTCAAGTCCCGCGGCGACGGATTCAACTGTCTGCTCGCGCTCGGCGACTCCTTCGCACGCAACCCGAAGGAAGGCGCCTACTACGGCGACGAGGAGGTGAAACCGCTGTCGGAGAATCTCGACGAACTCAACGAAGGCGGCGTCATCGTCTACGACACCGGTCTGCTGGACGCCGACGACATCCCGGACTTCGAGGAGCGAGTCGAGGAGAACGACTGGCACGTCTACCCCCTCAATCTCCGGGAGATCGCCCGCGATCACGGGCGGGAAGTGATGCGAAACACGGCCGGCGTCGGAGCGACGGCCGCACTCCTCGGTATCGACCTCCAGTACTTCGAGGACCTGATGGCCGAGTCGATGCCGGAGGACATCCTCGAACCCAACAAGGAGATTCTCCACTACACCCACGACATGGTGGTCGAGGAGTTCGAGTTCACCCACGACCTCCGGGTGCCCGAGGGCGACCACGACGAGGAACAGGTGTTGCTGTCGGGGAGCGACACCATCGCCTACGGCGCCATCGACGAGGGCTGTCGGTTCATCGCCGGCTACCCCATGACGCCGTGGACCGAGGTGTTCACCATCATGTCCCAGGCGCTGCCCGAGGTGGGCGGTATCTCCGAACAGGTGGAAGACGAGATCGCGGCCGCGGCGCTCGCACTCGGCGCCTCCCACGCCGGCGTCAAGGCGATGTCCGGCTCCTCGGGCGGCGGCTTCGCGCTGATGTCCGAACCGCTGGGGCTGGCGGAGATGTCCGAGACGCCGGTCGTCCTGGTCGAGGCGATGCGCGCCGGTCCCTCGACGGGGCTGCCGACCAAACCCGAACAGGCCGACCTCGAACACGTCCTCTATACGAGTCAGGGCGACTCCAACCGGGTCGTACTGGCGCCGGGGACGGTCGCCGAGGCGTACGAACAGTCGCGGCTGGCCTTCCAGCTCGCCTACGGCTACAACATCCCGGTAATCCTGCTGTACGACCAGAAGATCGGGGGCGAGCTGATGAACGTGCCCGCGAGCCACTTCGACCGCGAGCCGAACCCCGACCTCGGTGCCGTGACGACCGAAGCGGAACTCGAGGACGCACCCCACGGTCCCGGCGGGAAGTTCTACCGCTACCGCTACGACGCCGAGGACGGTGTCAGCCCGCGGTCGATCCCCGGCCAGAAGGGCGGCCACTTCCTCGTGACCGGCAACGAACACAACCAGGCGGGCCACATCGACGAGGACCCGACCAACCGCGTCACGCAGGTCGAACGTCGGGCGTCGAAGCTCGACGCCATCCGCGAGTTCCTCGACGAGCAGTCCACCCAGACGTACATGGGTCCCGACGAGGCCGAGTACGGCCTGATCACCTTCGGGAGCCAGCAAGGTACGGTCGAAGAGGCGGTCGACCGCCTCAACGACGCCGGCCACTCCGTGAAGGGGATCGGTGTGAGCGACATGATGCCGTACCCCGTCGAGGAGATGACCGCGTTCCTTGAGAGCGTCGACGAGGCGCTGGTGGTCGAGATGAACGCCTCCGGGCAGTTCCGCGGACTCACGCAGAAAGAGCTGGGTCGCTTCGGTGACAAGCTGTCGAGCCTCCTGAAGTACAACGGCGAACCGTTCGAACCCGCGGAGATCGTCGCGGGCTTCGAGGCGAGCATCGAGGGCCAGGACGTCCCCGACCAGCAGACGACGTACGTCCCAGCGGCAGGTGACTAACCAATGAGCGCATTCTCAGCCATCGGCGAAGAGCGAGAGATCGACCGCGAAGAGTTCACGCCCACTCTGGAACCGCAGGCGACGTGGTGTCCGGGCTGTGGCGACTTCGGCGTCCTGAAGGCGTTGAAACAGTCCATGCCGGAGGTCGGCCGCAACCCCGACGAGGTGTTGCTCGTCACCGGCATCGGCTGTTCGGGCAAGCTGAACAGCTACTTCGAGTGTTACGGCTACCACTCGATCCACGGGCGGTCGCTCCCCATCGCTCGGGCGGCCAAACTCGCCAACCCCGAACTCGAAGTGATCGCGGCCGGCGGCGACGGCGACGGCTACGGCATCGGCGGGAACCACTTCATGCACACCGCCCGCGAGAACCACGACATAACCTACATCGTCTTCGACAACGAGATCTTCGGCCTGACGAAGGGGCAGACCTCGCCCACGTCGCCGAAAGGGCACAAGTCGAAGACCCAGCCCCACGGGAGCGCCAAGGACCCCATCCGACCGCTCTCGCTGGCGCTCACCTCCGGCGCGTCCTACGTCGCCCGGACGGCCGCGGTCAACCCCAACCAGGCCAAGAAGATCCTGACCGAGGCGATGCAACACGACGGCTTCGCCCACGTCGACTTCCTCACCCAGTGTCCGACCTGGAACAAGGACGCCCGGCAGTACGTCCCCTACATCGACGTCAACGACTCCGACGACTACGACTTCGATCCGACGAACAAGGAGGAAGCCGCCGCGATGGCAACCGAGGCCGAGCAGTCCCTCTACGAGGGTGAGGTCCTGACCGGCCGGTTCTACGTCGACTCGGACCGTCCCTCGTACCAGGAGGAGAAGCAAGCCATCGGCGAGATGCCCGACGAGCCGCTCGCAGAGCGGTACTTCGACGACGACTACGAGTGGGAGCGGACCCACGACATGCTGCTCGACCGACACAAATAGGCACGGCGAAGCGATTTTCGCCTTCGCAACATATTTTTTCCGTGGACCGAAACGGAACAGTATGGGTACGCTCGATACGGAACGGCGGATTCTCTCTGTCCTCGAGGAGGACGCACAGGCCTCCTACGGGGAGATTGCCGACCGCGCCGGGGTGTCGAAGCCGACGGTTCGAAAGTACATTCAGCAGATGGAAGAGGACGGCGTCATCGTCGGCTACTCCGCGGAGGTCGACCCCAAGAAGCTCTCGGGGCAGTCCATCGCCATCGTCGGCATCGAGGTCGAGAGCGAGCGCTACGTCGGGGTCACGCGCGCGCTCAAGGGGATGGACGCGGTCGAGACGCTGTACACCTCCTCGGGCGACCACATGCTGATGGCGGAGGTACGGGCACCCGACGGCGACGCCCTCGGCGACGTGATCAACGACGACATCCTCGACGTCAAGGGCGTGACCGCCACGCACCCTTCTTTTCTGCAGGAACGACTGAAGTAGTCGGAACGGAATCTTGAGGGTCGTCGGCGCGCAACCGTCCCCATGGCCGGCGAGGGTGGGACGCTCCCCGGAACGGACGAGGCGGACGAGGGCGACCGCATCGTCTGTCACGTGGACATGGACTGTTTCTACGCCTCCTGTGAGCGCCTTCGCGAGCCGGAGCTACGGGGCGAACCGGTCGTAGTCGGCATGGGGTACGAATCCGGCGAGCCACACGGCGCCGTCGCCACCGCGAGCTACGAGGCGCGCGCCTACGGCGTCGAGAGCGCCCAGCCCATCTCGCAGGCGCTCGACGCCCTCCCGCGGACGGCGCGGGCCCGCGAGGACCCCGACCTCGACCCCGCGGAGGCGGGGCACTACCGGCCGGTCGACCTGGAGTACTACCGCGAGGTGGCCGCGGAGATCAAGGCGATCCTCCGGGAGTGTGCGGATCGCGTCCGCGAGGTGAGCGTCGACGAGGCGTATCTGGACGTGACCGACCGGACGTCGTGGACCGTCGTGGACGGTCGACCGCTCGCAGAGGGCTACGCCCGCCACGTCAAGGAGCGCATCGCCCGCGAGGTGGGCGTCCCCGCGAGCGTCGGCGTCGCCCCCACGATGAGCGCCGCGAAGGTGGCGAGTGACCACGACAAACCCGACGGACTGGTCGTCGTCGAACCCGGCGGCGTGCGCGAGTTCCTCGCCCCGCTGCCGGTCGAGGCGGTGCACGGCGTCGGCCCGGTGACCGCACGGGAACTCGGCGAGATGGGCGTCGAGACGGCGGGCGACCTCGCGGCGGCCGATCCCGACGAGATCCGGGAGCGGTTCGGCGAACGGGGACGGACGCTCCACGCCCGGGCGCGCGGCCACGACGACCGCGCGGTGACGCCGAAAGGCCGCCCCAAGAGCCTCTCGCGGGAGTCGGCGTTCACCGAAGCGACGGCCGACGCCGAGCGACAGCGCGAGACGGTCGCGGGACTGGCCGCCGACGTGGCCGATCGAGCCGACGGGAAGGGCGCGCTCTACCGCACCATCGGCATCAAGGCCGTGACGCCGCCGTACGACGTGAACACGCGCGAGCGGTCGCTCCCCGGCCCGGTCGCCGATCCGGACCTGGTCCGGAAGGTGGCGCTCGACCTCCTCGCGGAGTTCGAGGGCGACCCCGTCCGGAAACTCGGCGTCCGAGTGTCGAACCTGCAGTTCGGGGCGGCGCGGCAGGCGCGGCTGGACGGGTGGGACGGCGACGGGGACGCGGGGACGGAACCGACGACGGACGGCGACCGACGGCCGTCGCCGCCGGGCGGCCAGTCGTCGCTGACCGATTTCGATCCGTAGGACGTCCGTCTGACGCGGAACTATGGGGGACGGGACACTCTCACAGGGCGATGACGGAGACGGATACGGAAACCATCACGGTCGCGGACGTGAGCGACGGTCCCGGCGGCGACGCCGACGCCGATCCGGGAACGCCGGTCTCGCTCCCGGTCGTCGAACTGCTCACCGGCCGGGGGTTCGTCACGGGGAAGTCGGGATCGGGCAAGTCGAACACCGCGTCGGTGCTGGTGGAGAATCTGCTTTCGAACAACTTCCCCGTCCTCGTGGTCGACACCGACGGAGAGTATTACGGCCTGAAAGAGGAGTTCGAACTGCTCCACGCGGGCGCGGACGACGAGTGTGACATCCAGGTCAGCCCGGAGCACGCCGAGAAGATAGCCAGCCTCGCGCTGGAGGGGAACGTGCCCATCATCCTCGACGTGTCGGGCTACCTCGACGACGACGAGGCGAAGGAACTCCTGCTGTCGGTCGCCCGCCACCTGTTCGCCAAGGAGAAGAAGCTGAAAAAGCCGTTCCTGATGCTCGTCGAGGAGGTCCACGAGTACATCCCCGAGGGCGGCGGTCTCGACGAGACGGGGAAGATGCTGATCAAGATCGGGAAGCGGGGGCGGAAACACGGTCTCGGCATCGTCGGCATCAGCCAGCGGCCGGCGGACGTAAAGAAGGACTTCATCACGCAGTGCGACTGGCTGGTGTGGCATCGGCTCACGTGGAACAACGACACGAACGTCGTGAGTCGGATCATCGACGCCGAACACGCGAACGCCGTCGAGGACCTCGGCGACGGCGAGGCGTTCCTGATGACGGACTGGAGCGAGTCGGTGCGCCGGGTGCAGTTCCACCGCAAACGCACCTTCGACGCGGGGGCGACGCCCGGACTCGACGACTTCGAGCGCCCGGAACTCAAATCCGTCAGCGACGACCTGGTCTCCGACCTCCGGGAGATCAGCGACGAACAGGAGCGCCGGGAGAGCGAACTCGCGGACCTGCGTCAGGAGCTGGAGAAAAAAGCGGGGCGCATCCGCGAACTCGAAGCGGAGCTAGAGGAGGCCCGGGACCTCTCGCGGATGGCCGACCAGTTCGCGCAGGCGATGCTCCAGAAGGCCGAGGCGCCGTACCGCGGGGGCGGGGGGCGCAACCTCGCCCGCGAGGGAGTGGCGGTGGCCGATCAGGCGGAACTCGACGAGTACGACGCGGAGACCGAGGGGGGCGGCGCGGAGTCGGCCGCCGAAACCGACGACGCACACCCCGAGATCGAACCGAACGACTGGCCGACGCCGGGGACGGTCGACGGGGACGAGACCGACGAGCAGGCCGAGGTGACGTTCGACGACGGCGACGCGACCGCGTCGACGGCGACCGAACGCGAGGCGTCGGGGACCGACGAAGACCCGCCCGCACCCGCCGGCCCCGAACGCGAGGCGTCGGGGACCGACGAAGACCCGCCCGCACCCGCCGGCCCCGAACCCGGCACGCGTGAGGCAGTCGTCGCGGCCCTGCGGGCGGAGATCGAAGCCCTGCCCGGTCTTTCGCGTCGGATGCTCGGCCACTACCGGACCGAGGGACCGTCGGACCCGGTCGACGCCCACGTCGCCGCGGGCGGGACGCCGGAGCAGCCGATGGCGTACGGCCGGAACCGTCCGCTCCGGACCGCCGGCTTCGTCGAGCACGTCGCGGAGGACCGGTACCGCTACGCCCTCCCCGACCGGGTGGCTGAGGCGTTCGACGGCCACCTCGACGGCGAGGCGCTGGCGGAGGCGGTCCGCGACGTGGAACGCGCGTTCGTCGACGAGGCGACGCTCGCGGCCGAAGCGGCGGACGTGCGCGTCGCCGACGAACGCGACGAGGTGGAGGTCGTCGACGACGACGTGGTCGGCGACGACGGATTCGTCGACGAGGACGCCGTCCTCGTCGAGGGGGGCGGCGACACGCCGGCCGCGGCCGACGACGCGACGCGACGGCAGATGGCGTCGGGGAGCGGGAACGAGGACGGCGATTCGACCGGCCGTACCGACGCCGAGATCCTCTAGACGCCCGAGACCAGATTTTCGAGGGCCGCACGCGGGTCGTCGGCCTTGGCGACGCCGCTGGCGAGCAGGACGCCCTCGGCGCCGAGGTCGGCGGCCGCGGCCAGGTCGTCGCCGGTCGAGACGCCGGCACCGCAGTAGACGTCCACGTCCGAATCGACGGCGTTCGCGGCGGCGACGGCGCCCTCGACGATACCGGGGTCGGCGGTGCTGACGGAGACGTCGCCGCCGATGAGTTCGGGGGGTTCGACCGCGACGGCGTCGGGACCGAGCGCGGCCGCCGCCGCGACCTGGTCCGGATCGTTGGCACAGACGACCGTGTCCAGCCCGGCGCGGTCGGCGGCGTCGAGGGAACCGTCGATGTCGGCGAGTGTCAGGCGACGCTCGGAGTGGTTGAGCAGGGTGCCCGTCGCCCCGGCGTCGGCGACCGCCTCGGCGAGCACGTGGCCGGTGTGGCTGCCGTGGTCGACCGGCGCGACGTGCTGGGCCCACGTCTCGACGCCGGTGGCGGCGACGCGCTCTACGTGGGCTGCCTGCGGGGCGACGCCGATGCGGACGCCGCTCGCGTCCGACACGTCGCGGGCCGCCTCGGCGACGGCGACCGGCTCACAGGGATACGCCTTCAGGTTGACGAGAACGAACATGCCCTGGCAAGGGTCGGGTGAGGTGAAAAAACGTGGTTATTCGCTATCTGCGATGGCGTCCGCGACGGCCTCGACGGTCTCCACGTCCACGTCGTACTCCTCGGCGAGCGACTGGGCGGCCGCGGGAGAGAGGGCGGGGGTGCGATCCGCGTCGGCGTGGTGGCGGTGAATCGGATCGAGGCGCGCCCCGCTCACCTCCAGGTTCACCGCGTCCCAGCGGGCGTAGTGGCCCATCGCGTCGAAGTAGGCCTTGGTGGCGCGGCGCTCGGAGCGGTCGAACTCGGCGGTCAACAGGGTCTCCTCGCCGAGGACGGGACCGGCCTTCACGATCCCCGCGGGGTTGACGAGCATGCTCCCGCCGTTCCCGACCCCGAAGCCGATTTCGCCCTCCTCGAACCCCTCGGGGACGCCCTCGCTCATGTAGGCGGAACAGGAGACGACGAACGACTGGGTCTCGAAGGCGTACTCGCGGACGGCGGGGTAGATGTCGCAGGTGTCCCTGGCGTCGACCGACTCCGCCCGGGTCTTGTCGCCGGGGTGCCCGTGCTGTTCCCAGAACCCGGGCCAGACCGCGGCGTGGATCTCCTCGCCCTGCGCACACAGCGCCGCCTTCGAGAGGGTCATGTGGTTTTCGTAACAGATCAGGCCCCCCAGTCGACCCACGTCGGTGTCGTGGACGGCGAGGCTCTCGGGGTCGCCCCGGCCCCAGATGGCGCGCTCGTCGTGGGTGGGCATGAGTTTCCGGTGCCGGCGCACGAGCGACCCCGAGCGGTCGAAGAAAAACATCGAGTTGTAGAGCGTCTCGCTCCCCGGCCGGTCGTCGACCTCGTTGGTGCCGAGGACGAGGTGGAGGTCGGCGTCGGCGACGGCCTCGCCGATGGTCGCCACGGCGTCGTCGTCGACGTGGAGGCTGTTGGCGCCGAGGTCGACCATCAGGTCGGTCCACCGGGAGATGGAGGTGCTCCGTCGCCAGTAGGGGTAGCCGGGGAAGTACGTCTCGGGGAAAACGAGCACGTCGACGCCGCGGTCGCCGGCGCGTTCGATCCACCGGCAGGTCTTGTCGAGGGTCGCCTCGGCGTCGTGGTAGACCGGTTCGATCTGGGCGGCACCGAGCGTGAACGACTCGGGGTCGCGATCACGGGACATGTGCGCCCGGTTCGCGGGCGGGCCTATCAGTCCTTGCGCTTGACCACGTCGCCGAGCGTGGTGGTCGTCGAGGAGCCACCGGACCACTCGGCGTCCTCGTCGCTCGCGCCCTCGGACAGCGAGATGTCGAGTTCGCGTTCGAGTTTGCGCTGGACCTCGTCGCTCGGGAGCATGTCGCCACGTTCGAGTTTGCGGATGAGGCTCGCCTTCTCGTTGAGTTCCTGCGCCAGTTCCTCCTGACTCAGCCCGCGCTCCTCGCGGGCCGTGCGGATGCGGTCGTCGTAGTCGGCCGCGAGTTCGTCCATGTCGTCGAACATGTCGTTCCGTCGGCGGGAGCCACCCGAGGTCGATCCCGTGCCACCCGAGGCGGACGACGAAGACGACGAGGACGAAGACGACGAGGAGGTGGAGTACTTCGTCGAGGCCGAACTGCTCGACTCGGTCCGCACCTCGGTGCCGAAGTCCGAACACTCGTCACAGAGTTCCAATTCGGCCCCTTCGACTTTCGTCGTCGTGAGCGACGAACTCTCCGCACCACACATTTCACACTGGGGCATACTCCCTCGTAGCAGACGACCGGGGATAAAAGGTGCGCCCCTCGGAGGCAGCAGCCCGGCTCAGTCCAGGTCGTGCCACGCGCCCCAGAATCGCTGGAGTGCGGTGAGGTGGCCGACGACGGCGAAGAAGACGAGCAGGTAGCCGACGACCGAGAGCGAGAGCGGACCGATCTGCCCTCCCACGACGGCGGCGACGACGCCCGTGACGCCGACGAGCGCGAGACGGTCCGCACGGCCGACGAGACCACCGTACTCCCGACCGAGACCGACGGCCTGAATCTGCGTGCCGAGGTAGGAGGTCATCAGGACGCCGGTGACGGCGAGGAGACCGAGGTCGTACCGGGAGACGCCGGCCGCCAGTCCGACCACGAGCACGATGTCGGCGTAGCGATCCAGCACGTGATCCAGCAGGTCGCCGCCGCGGGAGTCGACGTTCTGCGTGCGCGCGAGGGCTCCGTCGAGCAGGTCCAGCCAGCCGTTGGCGAGGACACAGCCGGCGCCGAGGAGATAGCCCAGCGGGGTGGCGAGGTAGAATCCCGCCGCGGCGGCGACGGCGAACGCGAAGGCGACGACGCTGACGCCGTCGGGCGTGAGGCCGATCCGGTCGGCGGCCGCGACCATCGGATCGAGCAGGAGGTCGGCCAGGGGGCGGAGGCGATCCAGCGTCATACTGGTAGCCGTCCCCGTTTACCGGCGGGTCGCCAGCACGGTACGGCGACCCCCCGATGACGATTTCCGACGAACATTGTCACAGGTAATCCGTGAAGTCCACGTCGCCGGCGCTCGGGTCGCGGTCGCCGGCGATCACGGTCTCGATGTCGGCGGCCACGGCGGCCGGGGTGCGGTCCGTGGTGTCGATTTCGTAGACGTGGTCGACGCCGTGGCGCTCCACCGCCTCGGAGAGGATGACGTCGAGCGCCTCGCTCTCGGCGTTCTCGGTCGCCTTCGCCTCGTCGGCGCCGCGTTCCCGCAGACGGTCGGCGAGGGCGTCGGGGTGACACCGGAGGACGACCACCCGGTCGGCGTCGAGGTGGTGAGCGAGGTGGGACTCGACGACGCCGGACCACGCCCCGAGCGCCTCGCGGACGGCGTCGAGGTCGGCGACGAGGGAGTCGCGGTCGTCGTCGCGCTCGGTCCACAGCCCCGCCTCCCGGATCAGTTCGTTGAGGTGGATCACCGGCGCGTCGAGCAGGGTCGTGGCGGTCGTCTTGCCGGTGCCCGGGGTACCGGTGACGGCGACGCGGTAGTCGACGTCGTCGCTCATACCCGCACCTCCGCGAGGACGTCGTTGACCGTCTCGACGGCGCGAGGCGTGCTCTCGCGGGTGCCACAGGAGACGCGGATGCAACCGGGAAGACCGAAACTGGAGCAGTCACGAACGATGACGCCCCGGCGCTGGGTGGCGTCGGCGACGGCCGCGGCGTCGCCGACCTCCGCGAGGACGAAGTTGCCGCCGCTCTCCCAGGTGGGCGCGTCGAGGCGTTCGCGGAGGTAAGACCGGGCCCAGCGCGCGGTCTCGACGGTCCGTTCGAGGTGGTCGTCGTCGTCGAGGGCGGCGAGGGCGGCCCGGCAGCCAACCTCGCTGGCGGCGAAGGGGGTGTTGACGCGGGCGTAGGCGTCCGCCCACGAGGCGGGGACGACGCCGTAGCCGACGCGGAGGCCCGCGAGACCGTACGCCTTCGAGAACGTCCGCAGGACGGCGAGGTTGTCGTACGTGTCGAGCAGGCCGACGGTCGACGGCGCGTCGGAGTACTCGGCGTACGCCTCGTCGACGACGAGGAGCGTGTGCTCGTCGACCGATTCGGCCAACTCGACGATGGCCTCGCGGGAGAACTCGGCGCCGGTCGGGTTGTGCGGCGTCGTGAGGTAGACCATCCGCTCGCCGTCGTAGGCGTCGAGGACGGTGTCGGGCGTCTGGGCGAAGTCGTCGGCCTTCCGGAGCGGGTAGGTTCGCACCTCGCCGTGGTGGTACCGCGCGCTCATCCGGTAGTACGAGAAGCCGGGGTCGGGCGCGAGGATCGGGTCCCCGGGGTCGAGGACGGCCCGCGAGAGGTAGTCGATGGCGCCGTCGGCGCCGGGCGTCACCCACACCTGTTCGGGCGCACAGTCCCAGCGGTCGGCGAGTTTCTCGCCGAGGTCGGTGTGGGAAGCCTTCGGGTAGACGCCGACCCGCGGGGCAGCCTCGCGGATCGCCTCGACGGCCGCCGGACTCGGGCCGTGCGGGTTCTCGTTCGAGGAGAGTTTCGTGAGGTCGTCCGGGTCCATCCCCAGCTCGCGGGCGACCTCCTCGGCGCCGCGACCGGGGACGTACGGCGAGAGGTCGGAAAGATCCCGTGGATGCATGGCCGAAAGATGCGGACGCCGACGCTTAAGCGTGATTGATACGGCTCACCCGTCGTCGCCGGTGATCGCCTCGATGCCCTCGTGGGCCAGTTCCAGCGCCTCGGTGGCGGCGGCCGAGCGGTCGGCCGCCAGTCGGGGTCCCTCCCACCGCACTGGCTCGGCGTCGAGACAGCGCCACCCGCGCGCTCGCTCGCCCGTGGCGTCGAGCAGGAACACCCGGACGTCCCGTCGGTCGACGGTGCCGTCCACCCAGTCGCGGAGCCAGTCCCAGAGCCGCCGGTCGTCGGTGATCCCCCGGCGGAGCGTGAGCGTCGGCGAGGCGGTGCGGCGGCGGGGCGCGGGCGACACGCCGGGGCGGCCGATGGCTCGCCCGCGACGGTCGCGCTCGTCGGGCGGCCGCGTCTGTACCCGAACCGACAGTCCGTCGACCTCGGTGAAGCCGAGGGGTGGACGGCCGTCCCCGACGTCGACGTCGAACCGGTGACGGAGGTACGGATCGGCGGGTCGGTCGGTCATCCCGTCCGGGAGCGCGGCTTCTCGTGGATCGTCCGGCGCGTCTCGACGGGTGGGTCGCGCTCGGAAACCTCGGGGCGTTTCCCGCCGTCCGTCTCGCCACCTCCGTCGGCGCGTTCGAAGCCCTCGGAGACGATCTCCAGCGTCTCGATGGCGACGGCGGACCGGTCGGCGTCGAGGGTCGGTCCCTCGTACCGGGCGGGCCAGGCGTTCCGGAACTCCCACCGCGCTCCCACCGACCCCTCCGCGTCGAGGAGGACGACGGCGATGGACCGGCGTGCGTCGTCGACCTTGCCCTGCTGGACGAGGCGCCGCCACTCCGCGAGTTCGACGGAGTCGGTCGTGACGCCGCTTCGCAACACGAGCGGCCCGGCGTCGGTCAGCCCCGCGAGCTTCCGGGGTCTCGGCGGATCGTTCCCCTCGCGGTACTCGACGACGGTCGTCGACGACGTGGGGAGCCGACAGCGGCTGAAGCCGGCCTTCGCGACGCCGTCGATTTCGAGGAGGAACCGGGCCACGCGGAACGGCCCGTGTCGGTCAGGCATCGCTCCGCTCCGGTCGGTGGGTGGTCGTGGTCGAACTACGGTGTGGGCTACCGAGTACCATTTCGGGTGACGCGACACCTCCAACTCTATTGAAACTTTGCGTGGCTCAGAGCCAGCCGTCGAGTCGGTCGGCCAGCCGGCAGGAGAGCGCCGCGATGGTGAGGGTGGGGTTCATCGCGCCGCCGGTGGGGAAGACGCTGCTGCCCGCGATCCAGAGGTTGTCGCAGTCGTGGGCGCGGCAGTCGGGACCGACGACACTCTCCGTGGGGTCGGCGCCCATCCGGGTCGTCCCCATGTGGTGGAAGGCGGGACCGGTCTCGTCGGGACCGACGACCCAGTCGACCTCCGCGCCGAGTTCGTCGAGGATCGCCCGCTGGACCTCGTTGGCGCGCTCGATGGCCGCACGCGTCTCCGAGCCGACCGACCAGTGGACGTCGGGGACCGGGTTGCCGTGGTCGTCCGTGGCGGAGTGATCGAGCGTGATGCGGTTCTCGGCGTCGGGGAACTGCTCGACGAGACCGCCGACGGCGAGGTGGGTGCCGTAGGACGCCCGGAGGTCTTCGAGCAGGGAGTCGCCCCAGTCGTCGGCGTGGAGCGCCTCGATCACGGGGGCGGGACCGGCGTAGTTGAGAAACTCCAGTTTGACCCCGGGGAGGGGGTCCGTCGCGTCGTAGAGGGCGTGACACTCCGAGGTGTTGAAGCCGACGTGGTTCTGTCGGGTCGGGCGGTCGATCCGGCCGCCGACACCGGCGAAGCAGTGATCCATGAAGTAACGACCGACGAGACCGGAGGAGTTGGCGAGACCGTCGGGGTGAGCGTCGGAAGCGGAGAGCAGGAGGAGGCGGACGTTCTCGACGCCACCGCAGGCGAGGACGACGGCGCGGGCCTCCTGTCGGTGTTCGGTTCCCTCGGGCGTCGCGTAGACGGCGGCCTCGATGCGCTCGTCCGAGTGTTCGAGTCGCTGGACGGGCGCGCGGTCGACGACGCGCGCGCCCGCGGCCTCCGCGCGGGCGACGTGGCGCTCGGCGGTGTACTTCGCCCCGGACGGACAGACGGGCTTGCAGGTGCCGTAGCCGACGCAGGCCGACGCGCCGCCGTGGGGTTCGGAGTTGCGGGCGTTGGGGACGGAGTGGATCGGGAGACCGAGCGACTCGCAGGCCTCGGCGAAGATGGCGTCGCTGTGGGAGGGCGGAAACGCGGGGAGCGGGAACGGCTCCTCCCGCGGCGGGGCGAAGGGGTTGTCGTCGGCGCCGGCGACGCCCAACTCCCGCTCCGCCTCGGCGTAGTGGGGACGGAGGTCGGCGTAGTCGATGGGCCAGTCGGTCCCGACGCCGTGACGGGAGTGAAGTTCGAAGTCGCGTTCGTGGAGGCGCATCACCATACCCTGCCAGTGGAGCGTCGATCCGCCGACGCCTTTGACGCGCGCGGCGTTGAGGGGGTAGTCCCTCGACCCGCTGGAGGCGTAGGCGTCGCGTTCCCCGCCCATCCCCCAGCGGCCGTCGACGCCGGGGCGGAGGTGGGCGTCGAGCCGGTCGGTCCGGTCGTCGAGGTCGAACCGCGGCCCGGCGTCGAGGACGACGACGTCGTGCCCGATCTCGGCGAGGCGGGCGGCGACGATGGCGCCCGCGGGACCGGCGCCGACGACACAGACGTCCGCACGGGCCGACGGCGAGCGGTCAGCCATCGTCCTCCATCCGGGCGCGCCGGTAGCTCTCGGTGCCGCCGGGGTAGCCCGTGGGGTTCTCGATACCGACCAGTCGCCCGCCGGTCGGCGACGCGTAGAAAGCATAGAGGAGTTCGTTCACGAGGAAAAAGCGCACCCGGTCGGAGAGGTTGCCGTCGGGGTCGGGGTCGGCGGCGTCGACGCCGAGTTCGCGGAGGAGGCGGTCGCGGGTCGCCCGGTCGAGGTCGGCGAGGGGTGCGTCGAACCAGTCGCGGGCGGTCGCGTCGAGTTCGGTCGCCACGTCGAGGACGTCGTCGCGGCGGTCGTCCGGCAGGCCGGCCGCGTACGTCTCGACGAAGGGTTCGACGCCGTCGGCGGCGGAGGGATAGACGGTCTCCGCGACGGCGACGAGGGTCGTGAGGTCGGGGTCGGGGTCGGCGTCGTCGAGGAGCGTCGCGCCGGCGGCGCCGGCGATTCCGGCCGCCGCCAGCGCCGCCAGCGCGTCCCGTCGACTCAGGTCCATCGGATGGGGATTAGGCCCACCTAAATTTATGGCTTGTCCTCTGGAGCGGCGGCTCGAAAATCGAATCGCGGCCGTCTCAGTCGCGTCGCGCCGTGAACGCGAGCGTCTCGACGCCCTCGACGTCCACCTCGACCTCGTCGCCGTCTTCGAGGCCGCCGACGCCCGAGGGGGTACCCGTGGAGATGACGTCGCCGGGTTCGAGGGTCATGTAGGTCGAAATCTCCTCGATCAGTTCCGGCACGGAGAAGATGAGCTGCGTGATGTCCGAGGACTGCTTCGTCTCGCCGTTGACGCGCAGGGTGATCTCGGCGTCGTCGGGGAGGTGCTCGGGATCGGCGACGACGGGACCCATGGGCGCGCCGCCGTCGAAGGCCTTGCCGCGGACCCAGTTTTGCTCCTCGCGCTGGTCGTCGCGGTTCGAGAGGTCACAGACGACGGTGTAGCCGTCGATCACGGCGTCGGCGTCGGCGGCGTCGACGTTGCGACACTGCTCGCCGATGACGACGCCGAGTTCGGCCTCCCAGTCGACCTGCTCTTTGCCCTCGGGGAGGGTGACGGTGTCGCCGTGGGCGGCCACGGTGTTCGGCGTCTTCAGGAAGAGCATGGGTCGCTCGGGGATGTCCATCCCGGTCTCCTCGGCGTGGTCGGCGTAGTTGAGACCGATACAGACGATCTTCGACGGCTCACACGGCGCGAGGACGTCCACCTCGTCGAGATCGTACGTGGAGTCGGCGAAGCTCACGCCGTCGCCGTGCCACTTGCCCGTCCGGACCATCCCTGCGGGATCGCGAAATCTGACGCGTCGCATGGACGGGGAATCACCCGCGGGCGGAATAAGCCTTCCTCGTTCGAGCGGTGAACGAGCGGATTCGTCGAATGTCACCGTTCCGACGAACCCTAAAGATTGATACGTTCATCCGGACAACTCACTGACGAACTATGGAGCTCACCTGGCACGGCCACTCGACGTGGCACGTCTCCGTCGACGACACGTCCCTGTTGATCGACCCCTTCTTCGGCAACCCGTTCACGTCCGTCGATCCAGCCGACCTGTCGCCGGACTACGTCCTCCTGACCCACGGGCACGCCGACCACGTGGGCGACGTCGGCGCGTTCACCGACGCGACGGTCGTCGGCACCCCCGAACTGACGGCGTGGGTCGCCGACGAGTACGGTGCCGACGATACTATCGGCATGAACATCGGCGGCACCGTCGAGTGCGGCTCGGCGTACGTGACGATGCACCGCGCGGACCACACGAACGGCATCAACACCGACTACGAGTACAGCGGGGGTCCGCCAGCCGGCTACGTCATCGGCGACACGGTGCCGACGCAGGAGGCGGACGCGGACGCCTTCGCGTTCTACCACGCCGGGGACACGGGGCTGATGAGCGAGATGCGGGACGTGATCGGCACGTTCCTCGAACCGGACGCGGCGGCGCTCCCCGTGGGCGATCACTTCACCATGGGACCGGCTCAGGCCGCCATCGCGGCCGACTGGCTCGACGTGGACCACGTCTTCCCGATGCACTACGACACGTTCCCCCCGATCGAAATTGACGTCGGAGACGTCGAACGCGAGGTGGCGGCGACCGGTTCGGACGCCGAGGTGCACGTCCTCGACGGCGACGAGAGCTTCGCGTTCGAGCGGCCCTACGCCGACGGATAGGATTCTCGGTGCGAACGCCTCACGCCGGTGACGGTACCCCACCGATGGACAGGGTTTAGACGCCGCGGCTCGATTTGGCGGGTGGAATGAGTGATATCGAGACCATCACCGTCAGCGACGAAGGGTTCGCGTGTGTCAACCAGGTCGGCGACTTCGAGTTCACGGTCGACGCCACCGACGAGGACGGGCCGAACCCGAACGCGGCGCTCGTAGCGACGTACGCCTCCTGTTTCCTGCCCGCGTTCCGCGTCGGCGGCCAGCAGCGCGGCCACGACGACCTCGGCAAGGTACAGATCGACGCGAGCGCCGACCTCGACGACGACGACGACCTCGCGGCGATCCACTTCTCGATCCACGTCGCCGCGGACCTCGACGACGAGACGTTCGACGAACTCGTCGAGCGCGCCGAGGGCATCTGTCACGTCCACACCGCGCTCCGCGAGGGCCTGCACGCCGACGTCGACGTCTACGGCGACGCCTTCTGAACGGCCGTACCGAGCGGCTCGCCCTCGACCGCGTGACCGCCGACCCGAAGCGAAGCCGTCGCTCCCCGGTAGATCGCACGGCCGGCCACGAAAAGCCTCAGCGACGGTACCAGCGGTAGCTCATCGCCCGGCCGTCGACGATGACGACCTCCTGTCCCTCGGTCGGCGGCCGGTCGTCGGCCGCGTCGTCTTCGGCCTCCTCTCGGAAGACGTACGGGCTGTGACTCGGTGTCATACACCGTGGTAGGGACCCACACGTAAATAAAGTTGCGTCAGACGCGCCAGCGCGGCGAAATCCGTCGGTGGCGGTCGCGTGGCTTCGTCCGGACGGTTATCCGTCGCTGGGAGATGCACCGTACTTTCTTGTGTGCCGTTTCCGATCTATTCGATACTTCGGGATGGATCGCAGAGAGACAGCCGACGACGGCGCTGGACGGATCGACACCGGGGGGCGGTGGGGCGCGTGAGCGGCCACGGCGAGCGCGCGCCCGAGGCGAACCTCGGACTGCTCGACGCGACGATGATCGGGATGGGGGCGATGATCGGCGCGGGTATCTTCGTTTTGACGGGGTTGGCGGCCGAAATCGCGGGCCCCGCGGCCATCCTCGTCTTCCTGCTCAACGGCGTGGTGACGGCCTTCACCGGTCTCTCGTACGCGGAACTCGCCGCGTCGATACCGAAAAGCGGCGGCGGGTACGCCTTCGTCCGCGAGGTGTTCGACGACCTCTCCTCGTTCGTGATGGGGTGGATGCTGTGGTTCGCCTACATGATCGCGGGCGGCCTGTACGCACTCGGGTTCGCGCCGAACTTCCTCGAACTCCTGCACGTGTACGACCTGACGCCGGCACCGAATCAGGTGGGTGCGGTCGCGCTCCCGGTCGTGGACGCCGCCGTCCCGGCGGCGGTCGGACTGGCGTTCGTGGCCGTCCTCTCCCTGGTGACGCTGAACGCCATCTCGACGGCGGCCAGCGGGAGCGTCGAGACGATATTCACGCTCGTCAAGGTGGGTATCCTCGTGGTCTTCGTCGCCTTCGGGGCGACCTCGCCCATGTTCTCCGAGGCCGAGTTCCAGCCGCTCTTCACCGGCGACGCCACGGCGTTCAGCCTCCTCCCCGCGATGGGGCTGACGTTCATCGCCTTCGAGGGGTACGACCTCATCACGACGGTGACGGAGGAGGTGAAAAATCCTCGGGAGAACATCCCGAAGGCCATATTCGTGAGCCTCGCCGTGACGGTGCTGGTCTACCTCGCGGTCGTGGGCGTCGCCGTGGGGACGCTCGGCGCCGACGGCCTGGCGGCGGCCGGCGAGGCGGGTATCGCACAGGCCGCGACGGAGTTCATGCCGACCGGTCTCCCGGTGATCCGGAACGGCGGGGCGATCATCGTCTTCGGCGCCGTCTTCTCGACGCTGACGGCGCTGAACGCGGTCGTCATCGCCTCCTCGCGGGTGGCGTTCTCGATGGGACGGGAGGACCAGCTCCTCCCCTCCTTCGGCCAGCTGCACCACCGCTACGGGACGCCCTTCGTCGCCATCCTCGCGAGCGGGGTGGTGATGCTCGGCTCCGTCGCCCTCCCGACCCAGAGCGCCGGCAACATGTCCAGTCTCTTCTTCCTGCTCTCCTTTATCGTCGTCAACGGCTCGGTGATCAAACTTCGCCGGGAGCGTCCGGACATGAACCGGCCGTACGAGATGCCGTACTATCCGATTCCGCCGATCCTCGGGATCGGTCTCAACTTACTCCTGACGGTCGTACTGGTGCAGTATCTGCTCCGAACGGACGTGCTGGCGCTCGTACTCAGCGTCGGCTGGATCCTGCTCGGGGTGGCGGCGTACGTCGTCTACACGCGACTGGAGTCGAGCGGCGAGACCGGCGAGTCGGCCGACACCGACGACGAAACGACACCACAACTGAACGACTAACAGCCATGACCCTCGACATCATCATCGCAGGCGGTGGACGCGTCGGCTTCGAGACAGCAACGCTCCTCGGCGACCGGGACCACAACGTGACGGTCGTCGAACCGGACGGCGACCGTTGTGACGCCCTCGCCGACGAGTACGTGGCGACGATCATCCGCGGCGACGCCTCCAACCCGGACATCCTCCGGCAGGCGGACGTGGACGGGAGCGACGTGATCGCTGGGTTGACGGGCGAACCGGGGTTGAACCTCGCGATCTGTATGGAGGCCCGAGAGATGCACCCGGGGATTCGGACGGTCGCCCGCATCGACGACCGCGATCAGGAGGGGTACGGGCAGTTCGTCGACGAGACGGTGTTTCCCGAGGGCGCCGGAGCGCGCACGGCCGCCAACGAGATCGAGGGGAGCGACGTGCGCACGCTCGCGGACGTGACCGGGACGCTGGACATCATGGAGATCCGGGTCGAGGAGGGCGCCCCCGCCGCGGGCAAGGCACTGCGCTCCGTTCGCTTCCCCGCCGGGACGCTCGTCATCTCGGACGACGACGGTGAACGGGTCGCCCGCCCGGAGACGACGCTGGCACCCGGGAAACGCTACATCGTCGCGGTCGAACCCGACGTGGTCGACGAAGTGTTGAACCTACTGCGAGGTTAGAGGATCGCGCCCACGTCGGCCAACGAGTCGAGCACGTGGTCGGGCGTCACGTCGCTCCGCGCCAGATCCCGGTCGTCGGTGACGCCGGTACGGACGAGCGCGGTCGTCATGCCCGCTCGCTCGCCGAGGGCGACGTCGGTGTCGAGGCGGTCGCCCACGACCAGACAGTCGCCGGGCGGGAGACCGAGGCGGTCGCGGACGATCCGCCGGGCGGGCGCCGAGGGCTTGCCGAGGACGACGTCCGGATCGCGGCCGACGACGCCCGCGACGGCGTTGATGATCGCGCCCGATCCGGGGACGTCGCCCTCGGCGGCGGGGATCACCATGTCGGGATCGGTGCCGACGAGGGTGACGTCCTCGTCCGAACAGGCGCGAAGCACGGCACAGAGCCGGTCGTAGTCGAACGAGCGGTCGATGGAGATGACGACGGCGTCCGCGCGCGTCTCGTTGGCCACGACGGTCAGGCCGGCGTCCGCCAGTTGCTCGACGAGCGCCGCCTCGCCGACGACGAACAGCGCGTCGTCGGCGTGGCGGTCGGCGAGGTAGTCGGTGGTGATCGTCCCGGCGGTGACGATCTCGTCGGGGGAGGCGTCGAAGCCGGCCCGCCGGAGGCGGTCGGCGTACGCCGGCGGGCGTTTGGTCGGGTTGTTCGAGACGAACAGCCGCCGGAGGCCCGCGTCCGCCAGTCGGTCGAGACCCTCGGCCGCGCCGGGGATCGGTTCGTCGCCACGAACGACCGTTCCGTCCACGTCGAGGACGACGCCACGATAGGTCATTGGACGGGGTAGGGAAGGCAGGCAGTTGAACCCCGCGCTCGCCCTGATCGAGCTTAACGACCCGTTAGAGAGAGCAAGACCTCATTAGCTAACCGGGGAGAGTGACAGCGATGCAGTAACCCAGTGGGAGGCCATCACCGGCCGACCCGGACCGGGAGAGAATCATGGACGACAGCTTCGACCTCACGAGACGGAAGGCACTCGCCGCGCTCGGAACCATCGGCGTGGCGTCGGCGGGCGCCGGCCTCGGGACGAGCGCGTACTTCAGCGATCAGGAGACGTTCGAGAACAACCAGCTCACGGCGGGGACGCTGGACATGAAGGTGGCGGCCACGGAGTATTACTCCGACTGGTCG
>Ga0207757_100253_pt1 | contig 41077 bp, 49 predicted proteins | sample A23P3SouthBayCA_2_FD_187752 | JGI IMG/M metagenome (GOLD analysis project Ga0207757, IMG submission 187752) | Aerobic enrichment media microbial communities from Eden Landing Ponds, California, USA - A23 P3 (2) (SPAdes) | ecosystem: Environmental > Aquatic > Marine > Unclassified | place...
CCACGGTCCCAGTCCCACCTTTTACTCGGGTTCGCTGACGCTCACCTCTCGCAAAAGCTGGACCAAAACCTACGCCAGCGGCGTGCGCTCCACCACGGTGCCGTCGACGGTCGGATACTGCTCCACGATCTCGCCCTCGCCCACGTCACCATCGTCGACCATCTCCTCGAGCAGCCACCACGCGAGTTCGACGTGGTCGGATTTGACCGTGTAGAACTCCTCGGGCACGCCGAGTTCGCCCAGACGCTCCTCGGTCACCCACGTCTTACCGTAGACGAGGGTGCCGTCGTCGGTCACCTCGTCGAACTCCCGACGAATCTTTCGGGCCATCCGCTTCAGGCGACGGCGGTGTTGCGCGGCGTCCTTGAACACCGAGGTACAGAAGTACACCTGGTCGTGGTCGCCCATCACGGACAGAATCTCCTCTTTGGGCGACTCGACCGCACTCATGTGCCCCTCGCGGAGGTCGTAGCCTTCCTCCTGCATCCGTCGGTAGTTGCCGTCGGACATCTCGAACTCGTTGATGTTACAGAAGTCGGCGGCGCCCTCGTCCAGAAACTCCAGAAATTCGGGTTCGGCGCGGATCCCGGGAATCTCGAACGCCGGGGTTAGTCCCTCCTCGCGGGCGATGTACAGGATCTCCTCCCACTCGGTGCCGTGGAGGTCGCCCCACTGCTCCAGGGGCGGGTGGAAGCGAATCTCGTCGAGCCCCGCCTCCGACAGGCGACGCATGTTCTCGCGCCCGCCCGTGATCCCGGTGTAGAGGTGGGTGTGGTGGTCCTCGCCGAACTCGTCTTTCAGGAGGGAGAGGTAGTGACAGGTTCGGTCGAGGGACTCCTGTGGTTCGCCGCCGGTGATGGACGTGCCCAGGGCGTCCATCCGGTGGGCTTCCGTCAACACGTCCTCGTCGCTCTCGACCTGCCGCTCGTTGGCGTAGACGGTGTCGACGTTCTTGCGGTTCTCCCCGAGCGGACAGTAGAAACAGTCGCGCTGGTCGCAGTAGCCGTAGACGAACAGCACCATCTTCCCGCCCTTGGCGCACTGTTCACAGCCCTTCGAGATCATTTGTTGCCGGTACGACGGCGCCGAGGTGGGAAAAGCCGTCGGTACGGATCGAACCGACCGTTTAGGTTCGTCGCCCGCATACCGGGGGGTATGCCGTACGATCCCGACACCACGGCGCTCGTCGTCGTCGACATGCAGAACGGCTTCTGCCATCCCGACGGGAGCCTCTATGCGCCCCCCAGCGAGGCGGCCGTCGACGACGTCGCGGCGCTGGTCGACCGGGCCCACGACGCGGGTGCCCGCGTCGTCTACACCCGCGACGTCCACCCGCCCGAACAGTTCGACGACACCCACTACTACGACGAGTTCGAGCGCTGGGGTAAACACGTCCTCGAAGGGTCGTGGGAAGCGGAGATCGTCCGCGAACTCGACGTGCGCCCCGGCGACCACGTGGTCGAGAAACACACGTACGACGCCTTCTACGAGACGGAACTCGACGGCTGGCTGTCAGCCCGGGAGATCGACGACCTGCTCATCTGTGGCACGCTCGCGAACGTCTGTGTCCTCCACACCGCGGGAAGCGCCGGCCTGCGGGACTACCGCCCCGTCCTCGTCACCGACGCCCTCGGCTACCTCGATGCGGCCGACCACGAGTACGCCGTTGACCACGCCGACTGGCTGTTCGGCGAGACGACGACCCGCGACGCCGTCGATTTCCTCCCGACCTGTTGAGAACCCCTGTCGTAACTGTTCGCCACTGGCCCGCCGGAACGGGGCGGCGAACCGACGAAACTGACTGCCAAGGGGCCGGACGATCGGTTTAGTTAGTAATATTTATTATTAAAACGATGCTAATTTAATACATGACGGTCGTCAGCGTTTCGATGCCCGAGGAGTTAGTCGAACGGATCGACGCATTCGCCGAGGAACACGGCTACACCGGCCGGAGCGAAGTCGTCCGCGAGGGCTCCCGGAATCTGCTCGGCGAGTTCGAGGACAAGCGACTGGAGGACCGCGAGTTGATGGCCGTCGTCACCGTCATCTTCGACTACGAGACGACGAGCGTCGAAGAACGGATGATGGGCCTCCGTCACGACTACGAGGGGCTGGTCGTCGCCAACTTCCACAGCCACGTCGGCTCACACTACTGCATGGAACTGTTCGTCCTCGAAGGCCAACTGGAGACGATCTCGACGTTCGTGGGAAAGATTCGGGCGACGAAGGACACCCTGAGCGTCGACTACTCCGTGATGCCCGTCGACGAGTTCGGGCCCTTCGCGTCGCCGGAGTAGGCCGCCCTACTCCACCACGATGGCTCCCTTCGCGCCGATCGAGCGGTGGGGCGCACAGGCATACCGGTAGACCCCCGGCTCCTCGAACGTGTGCTCGAACTGGACGCCGGGTTCCGTCTCCACCGCGCTTCCGGCGTCGAGTTCCTCGAACGAAATCTGGTGGGGGCCGCCCGTCCACACCCAGCGGACGGTCGCCCCCGTCGACACCTTCGCCGCTGGCGGCGAGAACGTGAAGTCGCTCTCGCCCTCGGCGGAGCCGACGGTGACGATTGGCGAGGGGTAATCCAGCCAGTCGACGACCGTCCCGTCGTAGATGTTCACGTCCGCCAGCCACTCGTCGACGGCCGGATAGTCACTCGACGGCGGGTCCGCGACGACGACGGCGCCGTACATGCCATCGTCCCGCGACGGCTCCGAGACGTACCGGTACGTCCCGCGTTCCGCGAACGTGTGCGTGAACGTCGTTCCGTGGGCGGACGTGGGACCGCCGCTGTCGAACGCGTCGTCGACGGCGACGACGTTCGCCGGGTCGTCGTGGTCGCTCCACTCCCACCGGACGGTCGTTCCCGGTGGGACGCGAATCCCCGCCGGATCGAACGCCGCCCCCTCGTGGTGGGTGCCGCGATACTCGCCGACCGTCACCGTGGGCGTGTCGTCGGGACCGTAGCGCTCGATCACCCCCTCGTAGCCGTTCGCGTCCGCCAGCCAGTCGTCGAGACAGGCGGCGTTCGCGTGCTCGGACGGTTCGGGGGGTTCCTCGCCTCGTGCCAGACAGCCGGCCAGGGCGCCGGAGCCCACGAGGGTCGTTGCGACGAACTCGCGCCGGGACCAATCGGACGGGTTGCGCATAGCTTTCACACCTCCTCTCGAACTGGACGGGCGACGGTGATGCATCCCGTCCCGCGTTCTCGATGACTGGGAATCGTCGAAATATCTCTCCGACGGTTTTTGTGCCTCGGCCGCTATCCTCCCTCCGTGACCGACCTCCGCTATCTCCCCGCCGACGACGACGTGACCGCGTTCGAGGCGACGGTTACCGGGACGGCCGACGACTACCTGATCCTCGACGGGACCTACTTCTACCCCGGCGGCGGTGGGCAACCGGCCGACCGCGGCACGCTCTCTTGGCCGAGCGGCGAGGCGGCCGTCGTCGACGTTCGGAAGAACCACGGCGACGTGCGCCACTACGTCGCCGACGCGACGGCTACCCTCCCCGAAGCCGGCACGACCGTCACCGGGCGGATCGACGCCGAGCGACGCGACCGGCTCACCCGCCTCCACACCGCCCAGCACGTCCTCTCGCGGGTCGTCCTCGACGAGTACGGGGCGGCGACGGTCGGCAACGGCCTGACCGTCGACGGCGGCTGGGTCGAGTTCGAGGGCGTCGCTCTCGACGACGAAGACGTGGCGACGGTCGAACGCCTGACCAACGCCGCCATCGAGCGCGACCCCGAGGTCCACAAGGCCGAACGCCCCCGCTCGGCCGTCGAGGACGCGGTGCCCGACGGACGGGCACAGCTCGACGCGATTCCCGACCACGTCGACCCGATGCGCGTCGTCGAGATCGGCGACTTCGACGTCTGTCCCTGCGGCGGCACGCACGTCGACCGCCTCGGCGAGGTGGGGCGCGTCCGAGTCACCGGCCGGTCGCGCGAGGACGGCGTCACGCGGGTCGCGTTCGACGCTGAACCGCTCGGCGAGTGATCGACGGGCGTCGGCGCGACGAAAGCGACGAACCCAAATCCGACGGCGAACTACCGGTCTTCACATGGACATTCGGTTTCTCGGCGGGGTCCGCGAGGTGGGCCGGAGCGCTATCCTCGTGAACGACCGTCTCCTCCTCGATTACGGGATGCTGACCGGCAACCCACCCCAGTTCCCGGTCACGACACCCGATGCGGAGGCGGTCGTCGTCAGCCACGGCCACCTCGATCACGTCGGTGCCATCCCTTCCCTGCTCTCGGGTGACCGACGGCCGCCGATCCACTGGACGCCACCCACGCGAGAACTCGCGCTCACGCTCGCCCGCGACACGCTCAAACTCCACGGTGGTTCGTACGACTGCCCGTTCACGGAGAACGACGTCAAGCGTGTCACGGAGGTCTCGCGAACGCACGGCTACCGGGAGACGTTCGAGGCGGCGGGCCACGAGGTGACGTTCTACAACGCCGGCCACATTCCCGGGAGTGCGCACGTCCTCGTCGACGACGGCGACACGCGCCTGCTCTACACCGGCGACTTCCACACGGATGACCAACGCCTCGTCGCGGGGACGACGGCCCGGCCCGACGCCGACGTGGTCGTCTGCGAGAGCACGTACAGCGACGTGGAACACGAGGATCGGAGCGACGTGGAAGAGCGGTTCGCACGGAGCGTCGAGACGACCCTCTGGGAGGGAGGGACAGTCGTCGTCCCGGCGTTCGCTATCGGGCGCACCCAGGAACTGCTGCTCATCTGTGACGCACACGACATCCCCTGTTACGTCGACGGGATGGGAAAACGCGTCACCGAGATGCTACGGCAGTACCCCGACTTCGTCCGCGACGCGGACGCGCTTCGGCGCGCGAAGTCTCATGCACGCTTCGTCACCGGCCGCGACGGACAGCGCAAGCGCATCACCGACCAGAAGGCGGCGATCGTCACCACCAGCGGGATGCTGTCCGGTGGCCCCGCGATGACGTACATCCCCGAGATCCGGGCCAACCCGATGAACAAGATCACGATGACCGGTTATCAGGTCGAGGGGACGCCGGGACGCGAACTCGTCGAAACCGGCAGCGCCGAGATCGACGGCCGGGTGATGCCCGTCAGCGCGCAGGTCGAACAGTACGATTTCTCCGCCCACGCCGACCGCGATGGACTGCTCGATTTCCTCGATTCCTATCGGGACACGCCCGTTCTGGTGAACCACGGCGACCGATGCGAGCAGTTCGCGGCCACGCTCCGGGGCGCCGGGTTCGCGGCCGCCGCCCCCGATATCGACGCCGTACACACCGCCTGAGCGCCGAGGTGTGTGTGTCTCCGGCGTCGTCCGCGTCGTCGACGGCACCGAGCGGTTCGTCAGGCGATCCTGCGGCTGGACGCCGAGCGCGCTCCCCCGTGGCCGACGACGACGACGGGATCGCCTTATGCTGGCGGTCGGTCCGGAACAGGACGCGACCGTCGCGCTCGCCGAGGCTGACCGCGTCGTCCTGTCTCCGCATCTCGGCGACGTAACCGGCGCCGTCGATTCGCCGGCCGACGCCGCCGTGGCCAGGCGCCAGGCGGCGAGCGACGGCACCGCCCGCGAACGCACTCTCCCGTTCGCCACCTGTGACGGGCGCCGCGTGCTCGACACCCCACCTCCTCGGCACGCTCGTCGGCTGACGGCGGAGCGGCCGGGGCCCGATATCGCCGCGACGGCACAGGCGGCGCTCGCCCGCGGCCGCGCCGACTGGTGACGACGCGGCCGAGCGCCCGGCCGGTCACTCCGCCGTGTCCACGACTTCGTAGTTGACGCTGCTCTCGCGGAGGCGGTCGAGATGCGTCGACAGTTCGTCCGCGACGGCGAGCAGGAGCACGTCCTGGCCGCGCACTGCGGCCTCGCTCACGGCCTGTGGCGTCCCGAAGCGCACGTCGGGCGTCAGACTCGCGGCCCGCGAGGCCACCAGCGCCTCCGTCCCTGCGGTGGCCACTAGGTCGACGTCGTCCGCGTGATCGCGGAGCGTCTCACTCGCCACCGCCCCACTTCCCCCGTCCTGCACCCGCGGGATCGAGACGGCGGTTACCCGGCCGAGGTCGTAGTCGAGGACGCCCTCGAAGTCCGTGACGCCCACGTCTCCCCCGGCCGATGCCGCCGTGACCGCAACCGCAGTTGTACTGCCGGCGGTGCCCGGGGTCGCCCGGAGGATGGCGTCGTTCATCGATAGCGAGACGGCGTCGCCCTCGTCGATATCCGCGGTGGCGATGGCGGTCTCGATCTCTACCTGTCCGATCACGTCCTCGGAGACGTGGCTGACGTACTCCCGGAGTTCGTCGGTCCGGCCGATGAGCCAGTCGACGCCCTCCTTGGTCACCTCGTATCGCCCGCGCCCGGGGCTCCGAACGTATCCCTCCTCGATGAGCCCCTGTAGGTAGTCGCTCACCGCCTGCGCCGTGATGCCGATGTCGTCGGCGATTTCCCGCTGACTGACCGCCGGCTGACGTTCCGCGATTCCCACCAGGATCTGATACCGGGTCGCCGAGCGTTTGCTCCGGAGGACGCCCGACTCCTCGTCGGCGTGTTCTGCCATTGTTCACGCTCGGACTGCGTTACTCAAGTATTTTTGCGCTAGTCCGGGCGCAGTTTCGATTTTCTCACCAGAAAATCACTTTTTATTTAGTGAGTACAATCTGGGTTGTTCTACGCGTAGGCACCGTTGCCGGCGTTCGCCCGTGTCACAACCCCTAACTGCGCCACAGCCCTCTCCTGGTCCATGTCACTCGTCGACACGACCCTTCGGGACCGTCTGCACCGCCGCATCGAGGGCCTCCGAGACGCCCGCGAGATCAAACCCGGACACCCCGGGGTCGGCGTCGAGACGGTCCGCAACTACCACGCCCGGGCGCACGCCGACGGCTTCGTCTTCGACGCCGACGAACCCGTCTCGAAAGTCGGCGGCACCGGGACGGCGCCCCGGCCCCTGCGGTACTTTCTCGCCGGCTTCGCCTTCTGTCTCCAGGCGCAGTACGTTCGCAACGCCATCCGGATGGGGATCGAACTCGACGAACTCTCGGTCGAGGTAGACAGCGAAATCGACCGCCGAGGCGGCCTCGGCCTCCGGGACGACCCCGCGGATTTCGAGTCCATCGCGTACACGACGACGCTCCGTACCGACGCCCCCGAATCCGAGGTACGAGACCTGGTCGACACCGCCGAATCCTGCTGTTACGTCCACGGCACGCTCTCGAAGGCGGTGGCTCTGGCGGGGACGACGGTGGTCAACGGATCGCCGCTCGACTGATACGTAGCGAGCGGAAGCCCACCGCTTAAGGGGTGGGTCTGAGCGACACCACAGTCCGGCAATCCACGCGCTACGACTCGTCTGGATGTCCCACCGCGTCAAGTCCCGCCTCGATCACCTCTCGATAGGCTTCTTCGAGACTCACGTCTCTCTGTTCGGCATAATCCTTCACGCGCCCGTTCAGCGTGTGCGAAATATCGATGTTCGGCCGCATCGATTGTGTCCAAAAGACATTTAGACATAAATTATGAATGTCTATCGTCGTGAGGCGAACCAACACGTTCGCGGTGCGCCCGCTCTCCTCCAAGGACGAGCAACTGCTCCAGGATCTGTTGGACGCCTCCGCCAGCCTGTGGAACGAGCTCAACTACGAGCGCCGCCAACAGTTCTTCGACGGCGAGAGCATGTGGATACCGCCGACTATCGGAAGCAGTACGCCGATGTTCTCGGCTCTGCTACCGCACAGCAGGTCATTCGGAAAAACAAGTCGGCGTGGCAGTCCTTTTTGGCCGCTCGAGAGGACAGCGAGGACACTGCTCCACCGGGCTACTGGGGTAATGAGGACGATGGCCGCGATCTCCGCACGTACATCCGAAACGACCAGTACACGCTGGAAACCGGCGAGCGGTCACGGTTCGAGATCCCAGTTGGTCACGTTCTAAAAGATGAGTACGGGCTTGGCTATCACGGCCGACTCCGCCTCGAAGTGCGTGGCGCTCCGAAGTGGGACGGCGAACAGGGGCGGTTAGAGATACAGTACGACGAGGTGGACGACACGTTCAGAGCCTTTCAGCCTGTCACCGTGCCTAATTCTCGACAGGATTCACCACTGGCTTCGGAAGAAGCCGCGCTGGACGTGGGCGCGAACAATCTCGTCGCCTGTACGACCACGACCGGCCAGCAGTATCTCTACGAAGGCCCGGGACCTGTTCGACCGCTTCCGCGAGACGACGCAAGAAATAGCCCGCCTACAGTCCAAACGCCGGGAGGGAAGATATAGCAGCCAGCGGATTCGACGGCTGTATCGCAAACGGACACGGCGGCGCGACCACGCGCGAGATGCACTGGTACGGGACTTGATGGAACGCCTCTACGCCGACGGTGTCGCCACGGTGTATGTGGGCAACCTTACAGACGTTCTCTCGGCGCACTGGTGCGCCGAGGTGAACGAGAAGACTCACCAGTTCTGGGCGTATCGCTCGTTCGTCGAGCGTCTCTCTCATATCGCCGAAGAATACGGCATCACTGTCGAGGTACGTTCAGAAGCCGACACAACCCGGACCTGCCCAGTGTGTGGCGAACAGGACGATACCGACCGGGACGGCGACGTGTTTCGGTGTCCGTGCGGTCACGAAGCCCACGCCGACTTATGCGCGTCTCGTACCTTCCTCGAACAGCAGGTTGGCACGAATCTAGAAGTGGGGTCGATGGCACGGCCCGTGCGCCTCAAGTGGGACGACCACACTTGGTCGGAGTTATCACACTCTCCCGAGAGGGCCAGTCCCAACGAGGAGCGCACAAGCCGGAGTACCAACGACGGGAAATTTGCCTCCGTGGGTGCGGCATAGCCAACATCCCCACCAGAGGAATCCCACGGCTTCAGCCGTGGGAGGATGTCAAGGACTCGAAGTAGTCGTCGAGTACCGCCCGCTCCATCGCCAGCGGGGGCGTGCAGTAGTCCTCCTCGACCCACACTGCGTCGCCGGTGTCGGGGTCGAATCGCGCCTGCTCCAGCGCCCGCGTCATCGCCCGCCCGAACGGCTCCATCTCTCCGATGTCACCGCTGTCGAGTCGGTCCCGCAGGTCGGTGAGTTGGTCCACGTCCGGCGTGGCGCGAACGAATCGGTACGCCATACCTCCGCTACGCGCCGCAGACGTAAGCGACTACTCCTCGCGATACTGCCGCACGCCGAACTGGGCGTACTCGTCGCCGTACGCGACGGCGAGCGCGCCGATCCACCAGTTCCAGCGTTCGGAGACCGAGTCGTGGTCGGGCGCGTCGGCCAGCTCCGCCACGACCGCCTCGACGGTGAGATCGGTTCCACGGTCGGCGACGAGGCGGCCACTGTCGGCCAGGTCGCCCGCCGCACGCACGACTGCGCGACGCTCACCCTCGCCGCCGTCGAACGCGCGTTCGAGCGCGTGATCGAGGCGTTCTCGGTCCATCTTCCTTACTCCCACCACGCGCTCCGCCGTTCGCTCCCGCTCGCGTCGCGGAACGGCGGCGGCTTCTCGCCGTCCGCTTCCGCCCCGAACGCGTGGGCCAGCCAGTAACCGACGTGCCACCCCACGGCCCCGGTGTCGAGGCCGACGAGCCTGATCTCGATTCGTGTGTACGTCTCGATGGCGCCGTCGCCATCCGGGTCGGTGCCGTAGGTACTGATACAGGAGCCACTCGCCGCCCCGCAGTCCGGAGCGGGACCGAAGCGGATGTCGATCTCCGGATCGTCGTCGGTGCGGGTGAACGTCAGGTTGGTCGGCATCCCCGGCGGGTCCTCCTCGTAGTACGTCAGCGCGTGGTCGACCTGTGATCGCGCGCCGGCGGGATCCGAGGCGTTCGCGGCGTCGATCCGGACGGTGAAGTCGCCGTCCGCCCACGGGAACGCTCGGTCGGTCGCGTTCGGCTGCGGTTCGGTGTACAGCACCGACCGCGCCTGCATCACCTCGTGGGGAGGGTCGGTGTGCGCCAGGCCGAGCGTGTGGCCGAGTTCGTGTTCGGCCACGAGGACCGTCGACTCGTCCGAGAGGCCAGTCTTCACCCACGCCGTCGCCGGGCGATCGATCTGTCGAGGATCGGTGAACAGCGGCGCACACCCCACCGCGTCGCTCACGTTGCCACAGTTCGGTATCCCGTCGGTGAACGCGACGACGAGGTCGGGGTTCTCGGCGTCGGGGTGCACTTCGTACTGAACCTGGAAGCCCAGATATCGCTCGTCGTGCTCCTCCCAGAACGTCGCCGCCTCGCGGACGAACCTTGCGAAGTCGCGGTCGCGACTCCCCTCGTTGCGGACCGCGACGACCACCGGCTCCGGTCCCCACGGGTTCGACCCTGCTGTTGTGGTAGCCGGCGTCGCGGTAGCCGTCGGCGGACGGGTCGTCGAGTCGGCCGACTGCGTCGCCGGCGTTGTCCCCGTCCCGTCGGCCGGTACGGGCGTCGACGTGGCTGCCGTCGGATCGAGCGGCGTCGTACAGCCCGCGAGAACCAGCAGGAGGGTGAGTACGAGCGTTCGGGTCGCCATACGCCTTTTCCGGGGCCGGCGCTGAAAAACCGTTTCCCCTACTCGTCGGGATCGACGTTCGCCAGCCGCATCGCGTTGCCCGTCACCGCGAGGCTCATGCCCATGTCGCCGATGACGACGGCGTGGACGACGCTCACGAGGCCGAGTGGCGCGCCCGCCGCGAGGATCATCTTCACGCCAAGCGACGACCACACGTTCGTTTCGATGACGCGGTTGGCCCGGCGGGCGAGCGCCACGAGGTAAGGGAGGCGGGTGAGGTCGTCGCCCATCAGCGCCACATCCGCCGTCTCGATGGCCGTGTCCGTCCCCGCGGCCCCCATGGCGACGCCGACCGTCGCGGCCGCCAACGCCGGCGCGTCGTTGACGCCGTCGCCGACCATTGCCACGCCGCCCGCCGTCCGGTTCCACGGCAGGCGGGCGTCGGCCCGCGTCTCGGACGCATCGGTCATCCCCCGTACCACCTCGACTTTCCCTTCCGGCAGGAGGTCGGCGTGGATCTCGTCGATCCCCACCTGCGCCGCGATGGCGCGAGCGGTCCGCTCGTTGTCGCCGGTCAGCATGGCGATCCGGTCGATGCCGAGGTCGCGCAAGCGGGCGATCGACCGCTCGGCCTCGGGGCGCACGGTGTCCGCGACGGCGACGACGCCCTCCAGTTCGTCCTCGGTTCCGACGAGGACGGCCGTCTTCCCCTCGGCCTGTAGCCGCGGCACGATGTCGTTCACGAGGTCTACGTACGTCCCGTGATCGCAGGCCGTCGGCTCGATGTCGTTGCCGACGGTCACGCCCCCGTCCGTCTCGACGTGCGTGTGTTCGAGGTCGAAGCCGAGACCCTCGAACAGCGCCAGTTTGCCCGCGTAGTGGGTGACGCCGTCGAGGTCGGCGCGAACACCACGACCGGTGATCGACTCGAAGGCCGTCACCTCGCGGTCGCGCACGCCCCCGTCGTCGGCTTCCGGCCGGCGCTCCGGGGCGCGTCGTGCCTCGCTGTCGGCGTGGTCACAGATCGCGGTCGCGATGGGATGTTCGCTCCGGCGCTCCAGCGACGCCGCACACCGGAGCACCTCGTCCTCGTTCGTCCCGTTCAGCGCCACCACGTCCGTCACTCCGAGTTCGCCGGTGGTGATCGTCCCCGTCTTGTCGAGGGCGATCGAGTCGACGTCGCCCATCGCTTCCAGCCGATCGCCTCCCTTGATGAGGACGCCGTTGCGCGCCGCACTCGTGATCCCCGAGACGACGCTGACGGGCGTGCTGATGACGAACGCGCAGGGACACGCGACGACCAGCAGGGTCAGCCCGCGCGTGAACCAGGTTTCGAAGGGAGCGCCGAACAGCGGCGGGCCGACGGCCGTCACGACGGCCAGTCCCACCACTGCCGGCGTGTAGTAGTTCGCGAACCGGTCGATGAACCGCTCCCGATCCGATTTGTCGCGCTCCGCGTCCTCGACGAGGTCGATCACCGTCGACAGCGTCGACTCCCCCGCCGGCGCCGTCGTCTCCACCTCCAGATACCCCTCCTCGACGATACTCCCGGCGTACACCTCGTCGCCCGCCGCCGCGTCGACGGGGACGCTCTCGCCCGTGATGGGTGACTCGTCCACCGCGCTCGTTCCTTCCACGACCACGCCGTCGACAGGGATGCGCTCGCCCGGGCGGACGATCACCCGATCGCCGACCGCCACGTCCTCGACGGCGACGATCTCCTCCCCTCCGTCACGCCGGACGGTGGCGGTGTCGGGTGAGAGATCCATCAGTTCGGACATCGACGTGCGGGCGCGGTCCATCGAGTACCGCTCCAGCAACTCGGAGATCGAAAACAGCACGGCGAGCGTCGCCGCCTCGAACGGCAGGTCGACCGCAATAGCGCCAACCACGCCGGCGCTCATCAGGAAGTCGATGTCCAGGCTCCGTGCCTTCGCGGAGTACCACCCGTTGCGCAGGATGGCCTGCCCTGCGACCACCGCGGCGAGGACGTACAGCGTCCAGTCGAGCGTGAGCGTCCGCCCCAGCGCCTCCGCGAGCGTGGGGTTCGGGGCCCCGAAGTACTCGACGACGATACCGGCCAGCAGCAGTACGGCACCGAACCCTGTCTTCAGCGCCCGGCGACTCCGCCAGACCGACGCCGTCTCCTGTTCGCTCTCGACCACCTCGTATCCGCCGTTCTCGATGCCCGCCACCACGTCACCGCGGGTTGCCCGTCCGGGGTCGTAGGTCACGACGACCTGGCCGGAGGTCGGGCGGGCGTCGACGTCGAGGACGCCCTCCACCCGGTCCAGCGCCGACTCGACGGTCCCCGCACACGACGCACAGTCCATCGACGGCACCGCGAACGTCTCGGTTTCGGTGTCGGCCACGTCGTAGCCCGCGCCCTCGACCTGTGCCCTGATCGCCTCGACCGTCGTCGTGTCGGGGTCGTAGCCGACGACGAGCGTCCCCGTCGCGGGCCGCGGATCGACCGCCTCGACGCCCGAGAGCGTCCGGACGCTCCGCTCGACCTTGCTCGCACACGATGCACAGTCCATCGCGGGCACCGACGCCCGGTACGTCGTGCCGTCGACCACCGCACCGTCGGCGTCGCTCGTCGTAGATGGGTGGTCGTGACTGTGACCACCTCCAACGTCCCCGTCGTGACCGCTCCCGCCGTTCATTGACCGTTCGTAATGGCTCCTCCGATATTAACTCTCCTGCCATAGAATCGGTCTTCCTTACCCTCTTATTAGTAAGATATTTGGTCTAAGTTAATAATATGGCGTGCGACAACGGGTCGGTGTCGGTGACGCTCGGTTTCGACGTGCTTTTTATCGGCGACCGTCTGAATCCGGGCATGGCAGACTTCAAGGTCGTCGTTTCGGACCCCGAGACGGGCCGGACCGTGCAGGTCGAGGTCGACGGACAGGACGCGAACCGATTTCTCGGACGCGAACTCGGCGACGAGGTCGACGGCGGCGCCGTCGGCCTCGACGGCGCGACGCTCGAACTGACGGGTGGGTCGGACAACGCCGGGCGCCCGCTGCGCTCGGACGTGGCCGGCCCCGCGCTGAAGGAACTCCTGCTGGAGGGTGGCGTCGGCTTCGACCCCTCGCGTGACGGCGAGCGCAAGCGCGTGACCGTCCGTGGTCGCGAGATCAGCGACGAAGTCGCCCAGATCAACGCGACGGTCGTGGACGGTAGTGCCGACTTCGACGCCCTGATCGACGACGAGTAACCGTGTCCGACCGCGTCGCCAGCGACGGTGAGGCGGTGACCACGTACCGCGCTCGACTCGCCCGGAGCGGCGGCACTCGGCGGCCCTGCCTCCGCTTCCCCGACGAGGCCGCCGTCGACGCTGGCGACGTGATCCGTCTCGCTCTCGACGGCGACGAGTATCACGCTCGCGTAGAGAGTGATGCCGAGGGCCACCTGCTCCGTGGTGCCTTCGACAACCGCCGCCTCGCGCGGACCGACAGCGAGGGGGAGAACCGCCTCGTCGAGTGGGTCCGCGCCGTCGACCGCGAGACGGGCCAGAGCGTCGACCTCGACGAGGTGACGCCCGGCTATCTCTACGGCCTTCGCGTCCCCGGCCAGCGAACGGTGTACTCGGTCACCCGTCAGCCCGACTCGTCGCTCTCCTCCATCGCCGAGGGGCTGGACGAGCGTTAGAGCTGTAGGGCCGTCCCGGCGAGCAACAGCGCGCTCCCGAGCCACAGCAGCGCCAGCACCCACGTCGGCTGGGCCCCGATGTCAACGCGCACGCCGAACGGGGCCGCGTCCGGCCACAGGAGCCCGCCGACCGCCGCGACGACGACGAAGAGACTCATGACGACCGCCACGAGTGGGAGAATATCGATCGACGACCGCAGGGTGAGAGCGTTGCTCGCGAGCAACGCGAGGCCGAACAGGGCGTATGTCACCCGGGTGAAACGGGTTCGATCCACGGCCGTAAGACGTGGACCGAGGAGAAAAATCCCGTTGCTTCCGCGCCCGAAACGACGCGCCCGAAACGACCGTTCTTTACCGCTCGACCGCCTGCGACCGGTATGAACGACTCCGACCTCGACGCCTTCCTCGCGGGCGATCGCCTCGATCACGTCGTCCTCTTTCTCACCGACGACTACCTCGACGACGAGGGCACCATCGCCGACTACGGCCGCGTCGTCGACGGTGGCGTCGTCCTCGTCGTCCCCGGCGAGAAGGGGCGGCGGCTCTTTTCGGCCGGAACCGGCATGGACGCGATGGAGTTCGCCAAGCAGGCGATGGGGACCGACGGCGACATCAACCGCGACCTGCAGGGCGGCACCTGTCCCGACTGCGGCGACGGCGCGGCGTTCGTGCTCGCGTTCGCGGAGGCCCAGAACGAGGAGGTGGGCGGTATCTACGCCGAGGGCGACGTGATCCACGCCTACGCCGCCTGTCCCGACGGCACCGCCTTCTCCGATCGGTGGATCGTCGGCGAGGCGTAGCTACTCGTCGCCGTCGTCGTCGAGGCCTCGCTTCACTCGGCCTCGCTCGCGATTCGCTCGAACGCCGCCAGAATCACCTGTTTCGTCGCGTATCCCCCCGTCGTCCAGTGGTGGGCGTAGTCCAGCATGTCGTCGTAGATGTCGGGCTTACAGCCCGCGGCGCGGGGGTGGCCGCCGCCGTTCACCAGCGCCGCTACCTCGTGTGCGCGTTCGAACCCTTCGCTCCCGCGGATGCTGGCGCTCCCGGCCGGCTTGACGATCACCGCGGCGTCGGCGCCCCGCTCTCGGAGCGCCTCCGCCACCTCGTTCTGGGAACACCGGCCGTAGGTGACGCCGACGGTCCACGGCCCTACGGATTTCAGGTCGGCGCGGTCCACGGCCGCCTCGATCAACTGCTCTTTCTCGACGCGCCGGTGATCGAGGTAGTCACGGACTGGGTCAGGGAGCGCGGGCCCGTACCGTCCCACGACGGTCACGTACTCCTCGGCGCTCACCCAGTGGCTGTAGTCGGCCAGGTCGTCGCTTCGGGGGTCCTCTTTGATCCAGAGGTCGTGATCCCGAGTGACCGCCGCGAGATCGGCGAGGTGATCCGGGAAGTCGTAGTCGAGCGAGCGAAGCGCCACGTCGGCGGTACACTCCGCCTCGCTCTCGCCAACCTCCAGGTCGACGCCCGCCTCGCGGACGGCCGCGGCCACGTCGGCGTCCCACTGGTGGTGGTCGAACCAGCGCACGGTCCCGGCGTGGTCGATCACGTCGTCGACCACCTCGATCACGTTCGCGTCGTCCGGACAGAGGTCACAGACGTACACGTCGACGCCAGGATCGGCGTACGCCGCGACCCGTTCCAGCGCGGCGTCGAGCGAGTGAGGACTCGCGGTGACGAGGCCGACGGGAGAGTTCTCGCGCTCCTCGTCGGCTTCGTTTTCGTCTTCGTCTACGGCCAGTCCGGGATCGGTCCGCGCCGCCAGCGACGCCTCGAACGGCGCCACGTCGAGGGCGGCGTCGTACATCTCGCGGAGGAGGGCAACACAGCCGAGGCCGTCGGCGTCACCGTCGGCCACGACGATCGCCTCCGCGCCCTCGATTGCCTCGCGGGCGCGGCGGTCGGCGTACTCCTCGTCGAGCGAGTCGGGGTAGAAAAAGCCCGCTCCCGGAAGGCGGGATTTCCGCGAGAGCGAAAGGTCGTCGTCGTCGATCAGCGAATCGTCCATACCGCCACGATGCGGGCCGGCCCGAAGTATCCCGCGATTCGCCCGATTACGGCGCCTCACGCTCGCCGGACTGCTTCTCCGCTGGACGTAGCCGCGTCGCGCGTTGGCGTCTCAGGCGCTCGCGGCGGCGTCACCGACGCCGTCGGCGTCGTCGCGCTCCGCCTCGTCAAGTTGGCGCACCGTCAACACGGGCACCGGACAGGTGCGGACGACACGTTCCGCGACGCTTCCGATGAGAAAGCGGTTCTCGCCGTGGCGGCCGCGGGTTCCCATCGCCACCATGTCGGCGCCGTGTTCGACCGCGTACTCCCGGATCTCCGTCGCCGGCCGCCCCTCGCGGACCGCGGTCGTGACGGGGCGATCGGTGGTCGCGGCGACGTCGTCGAGTGCGTCCTGCCCGGAGTCGTCGAGGGCGGTACGCATCTCCTCGCGCACCTGTTCGGGCGAGGCCGCCACTTCCCCCTCGTCGACGATGTAGAGCGCGTGTACGTTGGCGTCGAACCGGTCGGCGATGTCGAGGGCGACGCTGACGGCGCGGCGGACGCTCTCGGAGCCGTCGGTGGCGATGACGATAGTATCGAACTCCAACATACTTCGGCTTTCGTCCGGTCGAGGGATAAGCGCATGGGGAGCGTTTTTGGCCGTGGCCCGCGCACGCCTCGGCATGACCGATCCGCTCTCGCCCTCGCTCGTCCTCGTCCCGGTCGACGGGAGCGAGGAGTCGCTCACGGCCGTCGAGTACGCTCTTACCATTGCCGACGAGTACGACGCGGCGGTGCACGCGCTCTACGTCGTCGACGAGAGCCTCGCCCGCGCGATGAACTCCGGCGCCGTCGACGACGCGTCGGTCGCCGCCGACAGCGAGGCGTTCATGCAGGCCGTCACGAACCTCGTCGGCGACGCGGGCGTCCCGCTCTCGACGTCGATGGTTCACGGCTTCTCGACGCGACAACTGTCGCGCCATCCGGGGAGCGTCGTCCTCGACACCGCGGAGGAACTCGGCGCCGACTTCATCGTCGTCCCGCGCGAACCCATCTCCGGCGACCCCGACGAAGTGCTCGCCAAAGCCGCCGAGTACGTCCTCCTCTACGCCAGCCAGCCCGTCCTCTCGGTCTGATCGTTCGCAGCGTTCGCCCCGTTTCAACCGCGACTCTTACTTCGCTAGCCTGATCGCCATCTCGTGTTCGAAGCTCTCGGTGTTGCTTGGGACGAACCCCACCTTCTCGTAGAGGGCGATGGCCGGTTCGTTCCAGCGCTCGACCGTGAGCCACACCCGTTCGAATCCCGCGGCCTGCCCCGCGCCGAGCAGCGTTTCGAGGAGGTGCGTGCCGATGCCCGCGCCCTGGTACTCCTGCAGGACGAAGATGGCGAGTTCGGCCGTCGCCTCTCCGTCGGGAACGAGCGTGGCGTGGCCGACGACGCCGTCGTCGTGGGTCGCGACGACGTTCTCCGTCTCGGGGCCGGTGATGGTGTCCAGCCAGTCGGCGATGCGCTCGTCGCCCGTCGGTGGGATGCCCTGTGCCCGGTCGGCGGGATCGAACGCCGCGTACATGGCTTCGAGGGCGTCACGATCACGCGCTCCGTCGTACCGTCGCACCGTGATCGGACGATCGTTTCGGTCCTCGACCGTCGTCGGTGGCTCCGGGAATGGCCCCGCAGGGTCGTCGGGGTAGGCTCCGTCGTCAGTCATCGGACGAGCGTCACCGAGGCGTGGGAGTTCAACAGGACGAACTCCGCGATACTGCCGAGTTTGATCTTGCCCATCGGACTCGTCTCGCCGCCGCCGAGGACGATCCGGTCGTACCCCTCGCGTTCGGCCAATTCGACCAGCTGACTCCCGGGATCACCGTCCAGATGCTCGACCGCCGCCTCGACGCCCACCTCGTCGAGGACCGCCCGCACCCGGGTTTCGATCTCCGCCGGATCCACCTCGGTCGCCGGATTTCGGAGAATCGCGACCGTCAGGTCGTCGTCCGTCTCGGCGGCGCGCTCGACCGAACGCTCCAGTGCACGTATCGAGTCGTCGCTCCCGCCGATGCCCAGCAGCAGTTTCATGCTCGGTGCGTCGGCGGCGTGAGTAAAAAAGGTACACCCGTTCGTCGGATACGGACAGTCGTACGTCAGTTCCGGTCGTCGCCGCCCGCGCGGTTGGTGACGACCGGGGCACAGTTCCAACAGTCCGTACGACGCCCGGCGGACACCGACGGAACCCTTTTGAACTCCCGCGCGGAATCCCGGCGCATGAGCGACGACTCGCCGGTGGACGGTACCGCGGACGACGCCGGTGCGGCCGCCCCGTCCGCCACGTCGTCGGCGCGCGACTCCGACTCCGAGTCCGACTCCGAATCGTCGACGGCGACCGCCACGGCCGACGACGTCCCACCGGACGTGCGCAAGTACGAACGGTTCAAGAAGATGGACGGCGCCCAGTACGACCGCGTCAACGACTTCCTCCGCGACCGGACGTACATCACCGCCCGCGAGTGGGCCATCGCCCGTCTCTGTGTCGACTTCCGCACCGAGACCGGCGTCGAGATGACCAAAATCGGCGAGAACTTGCCCGAACTCGTCCCCTTCATGACCGACACCTACTCGCCACAGGCGGTCAATCAGGCGCGCTCGGCGTTCGAGGACAAGGTACGGAAAGCCGGTGCGACCTTCCTCTACGGCGCTATGTCCGGCTTCTTCACCGCCGAAGAGCTAGACGAAATGATGTACGAGGTGACCGAAATCGCGAAGTTCCTGCTGGAGGTGGAGGGTGTCGACCTCTCGGTCGCCGAGGAACTCGACGCCGAGGACCGCATCTCGGAGGTTATGCGCGAGGTCCGCGAGTCGAGCGAGTCGCTCCGGGACGACCTGGATTAACGCACGTTCTCGCCGTCCGCCGATCCGAAGGTGTCCATCGCCCCGTCGTAGACGCGTTCGCCCCGAACGATCGTCCATTCCGGAAAGACACCGGACCGCCCCTCGAACGGCGTCCATCCGCACTTCGAGTGGAGTCGCCCGTCGTCGATCTTCCGGGGGCGATCGAGGTCGTACAGCGCCAGATCGGCGTCCATCCCCGCCTCGATCCGGCCCTTTCGCTGCAGGTCGAACGTCGCCGCCGGAGTCGCCGCCGTCAGGTCGCGCACGCGCTCGACGGTAAGCGGCCCGTCGAGCGTCTCGGCCAGGAGGAGTGGCACCATCGTCTCGACGCCGGGGACGCCGCTTGGCGCCGCTAGCAGCGGCGCCTCCTTCTCCGCGCGGGTGTGGGGGGCGTGGTCGGTGGCAATCATATCCACCCGGCCACCGACGACGCGGTCGTAGAGTGCCTCCCGACGCGCCTCGCTCCGGAGCGGCGGGTTCATCCGGCCGAACGTGCCCAGGTCACCGAGGTCGTCCCGCGAGAGCAGGCAGTGGTGTGGCGTCACCTCGCAGGTCACCGATTCGGGCGCATCGGCGACGACGTCGACCGCCTCGGGCGTGCTGGTGTGGGCGACGTGGAGGTGTGCGCCCGCGTCGGCACCGATCTCGACGGCGCGTTCGACGGCCGCGATTTCGGCCTCGGCGGTGCGGTAGGCGCTCCAGGCGTCGGCGTTCGCGTCTCGGCCCACCCCGTCACCCGCGGCGTCGCGGGCGTCCGCGTCGAACAGGGTGGCGTCCTCGGCGTGGACCGTGACGGGGACGCCGGCCTCGGCGGCGCGGTGGACCGCGTCTTCGAACAGGTCGCCGTCGATCCCCATCTCCCCCGTGGAGTCGGCGAGAAACACCTCGCCGAGCGCGAAGATGGGGCGGTCGAACAGCGTCTCCGGGTCCCAGTCGGCCGTGACGCCGCCGTTGATGCCGTAGTCGACCAGCGACTGTCGGGCACAGAGTTCCTTCTGGTCGTAGGCCGCGTCGGTCGTCGTCGGCGGATCGGTGTTGGGCTGATCCACGACCGTCGTGACGCCGCCCGCGGCGGCGCTCCGCGATCCGGTCCGCCACGTCTCCTTGTGCGTGTCGCCGGGCTCCCGGAAGTGGACGTGGGCGTCGATGGCCCCGGGCAACAGCAGTCGTTCACGAGCGTCGACCACCGTCCCCGTCGCGTCGAGGTCGGTCCCGACGGCGCCGATGCGCTCCCCGTCGATGCGAACGTCGCGCACGCGACCGTCGGCGAGCATCGCGTTCCTGACGAGCATACTGCCGAGATTCGCCCGTACCGTGGTAAGTGTGGTCGTTCGCGTCGGGGCCGACGGTCAGCCCTCCACGACCGTCGTCGTCGTCGCCGTCCCGACCAGCGCGCGCTCCACCGCCTCGACGACGCGGTCCGGATCACTCGGCCCGCCCGCCGCCGCGACGCTGCCGACGCTCGCAGGGTCGAACGGCTGGTCGAGGGCGTCGTACACCGCGTCGAGGACCGACGCGATGACGTCACGGTCCGCGACGACGACACAGCCGGCGACGAGGGCGGCGTCGGTCCGGACCCGCTGGGCGATACCGACCAGTTTCCCCCCTCGCTGGAGCGAGTGGCTCCCCGGACAGAACGCGTCGGCGGGTTCGCCGGGGACGGCGTCGACACCGAGGGTCGCGAGAGCTCGTTGGAGGCGCTCGCTCGCCGTCGCGTAGCGGGTGTCGATCCCCGTCCGCGGCCGGTCGATCGGGACGGCGTGGGCGAACGCGACCGTCGACCCCGTGTAGGCGACCGCCCGGCCACCCACCCGGCGCTCGACCGGTTCGAAGCCATGGTCTCGGGCGGCGGCGACGGCGCGGTCGTAGCCGGACGCTACCGTGTCGCGCCGCCCGAAGGCCACCTGGCGGTGTGGCGTCCACACCCGAACCGCGGGCTCGCCCGCCTCGCCGACCCGGTTGAGCATCGCGCCGGTCCGCTCCCGGTCAGCCGCGGCCGTCGCCGCTCGGCCCCTGAGAACGCGCATACCCGACGGAGGTGCTCGATTCACCTATACCCACGGCTCGCAGGCCGCATCCCCGTTTCGTATTTAAGCTCCGGTGGTTCTTCCCATCAGGGGGTAACTTAACTCATAAGCCGCTCGGCCGTCGGCGTCGAACGGATGACAGCCACCGAACTGAGCCGCAACGAGATCGACGAGATCCTCCGCAACGCGGGTGCGGGCGTCCTCTCGCTGGCCGACGATCGGGACACCTACGCTGTTCCGGAGTCGTTCGGCTACGACGGCGAGCATCTCTACTTTCAACCCGTCTACGACGACGACAGCGACAAGATGGCGTTCATCGAGGCGACCGATCTCGCGACGTTTACCGTCTTCACCGAGCGCCCCGCCGAGAGCGTGATCGCCCGCGGTCGTCTCGCTCCCATCCCCGACGACGGGTCGATCCTCGCCCAGCGAGCCATCGCCGCCAACGCGACGATCCCGGCGCTCAACGTCAGCCCCGACACGTCGATCGAGGCACTCGACTGTACGCTCTACCGACTGACACCCGCGGAGCTGTCGGGGCGGCGGTTCGGTCCCCCGGACGGTCTGCGCGGTCGATCCTGACCGTCGAACGGCGTGTCTACTCCCGCTGGCTGAGCCGACAGTATAAGCCGCTGCCCGCCAACTCCCGGTATGGTTACGGTTCCGGCGTCGGCGCTCGCGCACTTCCGACGGTTCTCGCTCTACAACTCTCCATACGCCGCCCACGACCACGGCTGCGCGATCGACTGCTACCCCGAGGGCGACCACGCTCCGTCGCCGGTCGCGGGCGAAGTGCTCGATACGCGGACCGTCGGCGCTCCCTCCCGGTCCTACGCGGTCGACGAGGACCACCTTATCCTGATCGACACCGGCGAGCACGTCGCCCGGATCCTCCACGTCGACCCCGCCGTCGGCCCCGATGATCAGATCGCCGTCGGCGACTCGCTCGGCGAGTTGGTTCGCTCGGGGTTTTTCGCCCCGTGGGTCGACAACCACGTCCACCTCGGCTTCCGCAACCCGGACGCCGACCCGTATCGGGCCGCGGGATCGCTCCCCATCGAGGTTGGCGTCGACGTTCGTCCCCTCGACTGGGACGGCACCGGTCGCGTCCGGACGGCCGGCGAGACGTACGTCGGCCTCGACGAACCACGCCACCCGAACCCGGGGACGTGGGCGGGGCTGGCTGGCCGTCCCGGCGTCGTCCTCGACGGCGGCTGTCCCCACTACGACGGTGGGGGTGCCCTACCGCGTGCCGACGGCCCCGTCTCGGTCGCGGGCGCACGCGTCGGCGTCGCGACGGGGCGGGACGTGACGTGGAACGGCGTCTCGTTGCGTGCGAACGGCCGCCCCATCGACGGGCTGTCCCTGTTCGTCGCCCGCGACGCCCCGTTCGGGGTAAAACTCGTCCGTCCCGGTCACGATTTCGCCGTCGGCGACCGGATCGCGATCACCGTCGAGCGGGCGTGATAGTGGTGGTCGTGCACGCCGACGGGAGACTTTTGACGCCCCTGTTCCAACGGACCGTACGATGAGCGACGACCCCGACGTGTCCGACCGCCCCGCCGACCGGGAATCGCCGGTCGGCGAACCCGTCGTCCGCGCCGACCCCACGGTGACGGGTGAGCGGGCGACCGACGCCGTCGGGTTCGACCCGGACGACCCGGAGAGCGTCCAACGCGCCGCCGACACCGTGCGCTCCTTCGCGGAGAACACCGTCGGCTCCGAGGACCACGTCTACATGCTCCGTGGGGCGGCGGCGTGTGCCGCGCTGGTTCGGGGTGTCGGCTCCTACAAGGCGGCCGCCGAGCGCGCCGGCGGCGACGTGTCCGTCGCCTTCATCCGGAAATGGGCGCGGGTCCACGACCTCCCGCAGGCCATCCGCCGGCACGTCGCCCGCGGGACCATCGCCCCCACCGCCGCGAAACACATCGCCCGCGTGGCCGGCGACGACCGCTACGCGCTGGCGTGGGCGACGCTGGAACACGACCTCACCGTCCGCGAGATTCGCCGCCTCGCCAGCGAGGTCGGCGACGGCTCGTCAGTCGAGGGCGCTCTGGCCGACCGCGACCTCACGCTCGGCCGCATGGACGTGACCTTGCCTCTCGACCAGTACATTGAACTCCGGCGCCGGGCGTCGGTCGAGAACCGCGATCCGGACAGGCTGGTGGCGGACGCGCTGGACGACTTTCTGGAGCTGTAAGCGCCCTGCAGCGTCGGTCGCCGCCGTCGCTGAAAACGTTTATACCGTAGCACCGGATACGACAGTCCGAGGGCCGGTAGCTCAGTCAGGCAGAGCGTCTGGCTTTTAACGTGGCCGCCCGGTCGAACGGGAGGTTGCGGAAGTGACCAGACGGTCGGGGGTTCAACTCCCTCCCGGCCCGTTTTCCTGCGAACGTCAGTGGGCAGTGGAAACACCAGAGGAAGTTGAACCACGCGAGACGAGCGGTGCGAGACGCGAATGGAGTGAGCGTCTCGGTATGGCGAACGGCGGAGCCGTGAGTCTCGCAATCGGGGTCAGCTCCCTCCCCGCCCGTGTACTGAACCGCCGAGCGACAGCGCGGCCCCCGACTCACGCCGTCGTGTAGTTCCCGCTCGACGTTCGCTCGATCGGGACCGACCGGAGGTACGTCTCCACCATCGACTCGCTTTCCATACACCCAGCGTCGGACGCCCCGTAACTCTCGCCGGCGACGGACTGACACACGCGGTCACGCTCCGGGACGACGACGATTCCGAGTACGTCGGACGGCGTCTCGCCGACCGCTTCCGGCGGGATACTGATCGTGTGCAGTTCGTCGCCGGACTCCGTCCGGTGTTCGTATATCTCGACTCCGCTCGGCGTCGCGCCCGACTCCGCCGCCGCAGTCGATCGGTTCTCGGTCAGTACTGCGCCCGACACCCCAGCCGTCACGGCCAGCGAGCCTACGACGACGGTGACGAGCACCAATCTCTTCATCAAATTTATTCCCATATCTGGTTCAAATATCTCCATAAGTAAAGAAGCTAACGTAAATATGCGTAGTAGTACTGCTATGTGTGTATAAGTCCTAGTATTAGTAAACAAATAAAAGATAATTGTATTCGAGGGTCGGACAACGAGTGCGGTGTCGTGGCTCCACTGCGGATCGGGCGGCGGGAGCCGTCGACTCACAGCGGCCCTCTCGATGCGCGCGTGACTACCCGCGAAGGAGCCGAAGCCGCACGCTGTTTCCACCGAGGTCGCTCGTCGCGAACGACACCTCGCCGCCGTACCGTTCGACCGTCCACTTGACGAGCCAGAGACCGAGTCCGCTCCCGTGCCGGGTCGGCTCGATTTCGGCGTCGCCGCGGATCACGTTCCGCTCGTCGGCCGGGATCCTGGGTCCGTCGTCGTCGATGTGGATGTCGACCCAGCGGTTCGCGTTCGTGGTCGTCACGCGCAGGTGAACCCGCGGCGTCTCGGCCGGGTTGTGTTCGACGGCGTTCGTGACGAGGCTCTCGATGGCGGCAGCGAGGCGACTACCGGCGCTCACGTCCATCGACTCGGGAAGCGTCGTTCGAATCGTGGCCGCCGGATACCGCTGGCGACACTCGGCGACGACGCCCTGAATCAGCGAGACGCAGTCGACGACCGTATCGGCCGTCTCCGACGTTATGACCGACTCGATGTCGATCGCCTCCTGTGTCAACGTCTCCAAGTCGCGGGCCGCCTTCTCGATTCGCGCTGCCGTCTCGATTCGTTCGTCGGTCTGTTCGTCGACCGCGGCGAGCAGACGAGCCGTGTTGCCCGAGATGACGTTGGCGGCGTTCCGGAGGTTGTGCCGGAGAACCCGGTTTATCACCCGCAACTGGCGCTTCTGCCGGGTGATGTCCGTCAAATCGGTGTAGATGGCCACGCCGTCGACCGCTATCCCGTCGTCGTACGGGACGCCACGGTACAGAAACGTCCGGAGTCCGTCGGCGGTTTCGCGTTTCACCTGTCGGTAGTTGACCGTCCCCGACCTCGTCTGTTCGTCGAGTTCTCGGGCCTCCTCGACGTTCCAGTCGGGGACGATCCGCTCGTTGAGCGACTCGCCGCGGAGGTCCTCGGCCGCGTACCCGAACGCGTCCACGAACGCGTCGTTGACGCTCCGGACGATCGGTTCGCCGTCGGCGAACGTGAACTCGACGATGGCGTCTTGGACGTGCGTTACGAGTCGGTGATAGCGTTTCTCGGCTGCACGGCCGGCGTCGAACGTACTATCGCTCATTGGTGATCACGTCGTCCGTGGCGAGGGCCGCGGGATCGAGACGCGTCGACGGGGATCCGGACACTCCGGGGGATTTGACGACGGTCAGACGCCGATCACGCTGGTCGGCGTCGACGCGGATCACCTGATCCGCGGCCCCGGCGTAGAACGCGCTGAACGAGTCCCCGACCGTCCCGTCGTCGACGACGTTCAACACCGTGTCCATCTCGGTGAAGACGCTCTCGTCGTTCTCGTAGCGGGCCGCACGCGCTTGCTCCTCGCCGAGGACGGCGATTTCGCCGGCGACGTTGCCGACGACGAGCAGCGGGGCGTCGCGCCGGCGGTCGGTCACCTCGTTGATCTCCCCGAGCGACCGCTCCGCCAGGTCGAAGACGTTCGCCCCGTCCTCCCACTCGTCGAAGGCGTCGAGAACGAACAGGCGGTCGTCGCGCACCGCGCTCGCGAACGACTCGTCGGTGTCGTCGAACGCCGCTTCGAGCGTCGCCCGGGTGAGCCCCCGCGTCGGCGTGAGCGAGACCGCCCGTCCGTCCGCCAGCGCCGCAGCGACCGTCCGCGCGACGAGGTCGTCGACGGTGACGCCGTCGAACTGGATCACGGACTGGCCCCCTTCGATCAGGCCACCGCATCGGCCGTCGATGGCGGCGATTCCCGTCGGTAGCGTCGGCGCGTCGGCGTGGGTCGTCTGCACCGTCGAGAGCGCGTCCTCGACCTCCCGGAGCATCGCCGTCTGCTCCGCGCGGGCGTCCCTGATCTCGACGATACTGTCCTCGATTTCGTTCGCACGCTCGCTGACGTGTTCTGATCTGGCGGCGATCGCTTCGCTCGATTCGGCGAGGTCGTCCGTCGCCGTCGACACCTGCTGGACGTCCCCGGTGGTCCGCTCGACCGCCTCGGCGACGGCGTCGAACTCGTCCATCGCGTCGGCGATGTTGTTGGCGCCGACGTCGATCTGTTCGGTCGTCGTCTCGAGTTGGTCGACCGTCCGGTCGGCTGCCGCTTGCACCTGTTCGAGCGCCGCTTCGATCGTGTCGGCCTGCTCCTGTGACTCGGACGCCAGCGTCTTGATCTCGTCGGCGACGACGGCGAACCCGTCGGTGTCGCCGTCGCTCGCGTGTGCGGCTTCGATCGAGGCGTTCAGTGCGAGCAGGTTCGTTTGTCGCGCGATGTCGTCGATGCCGGCCAGCGCCGTTTCGATCGTCTCGATCCGGTCGTTGAGTCGGCCGACTTCGGCCGCCAGCTCTTCGCTCGTCTCCCGAACCGTCTCGATGACGTCCATCGCCTCGACGGCCGCCGCTCGGCCGTCCTCGCTCCGATCGGCCGCCGCCTCGCTTTGCTCGGCCACCTGCTCGGCGCTGGCGGCGACTTCCTCGATGGTTGCGCTCAGGTCCGACACCTCCGTGACGACCCGTTCCATCTCGCCGACCTGCTCGCCGGCACGTTCGTCGATGACGGCCAGTTGGTCGTCGACCGTTTCGGACGCCGTTCGGACGCTCTTGACCGCGCCCGTCGCGTTCGCCACCGCCCGGCCGTCGACGGACGGGTCGGTCTCGTCCGGGGGACTGTCAGCCATCTCGCCCCGCCCTCTCCGAGACGACTACGCCGAGCAATACATTATTTCTGACGAACTCGCTGATCATGTGTCTACTGCTCAGTAGAAAAAGACCGTGTATATCACTTTTCGGCCCAGCAAGTATTGCAGTGCTCTACCATCCTCCGCGCCGCCGGTGTTGTGCCCCTCACCCGATCACGACCAGTCGCGCCTCGGTGTGTCGCTCGCCGTCGACCACCACGCTCACCGCGTGGCGGCCGCCGTCGGGATTCCTCGTCACGCTGTACTCCAGAAACAGTGCGCCGTCGGCCGGTCGATCGACAAACGTCACGGCGAAGGTGCCGTCGTCAGCGACGCGCGCGTCGTCGACTGCGATCGGTTGGTCGTCGTCGGTGCGCACGCGGATCCCGCGGTCGGGTACGACGGTCGCATCCAGCGATTGGTAGTCGATCTCGACGGATGCCATCGGTCCGTCGACTTCGAGGACGAGGGTGTGTACGACGCCGTCCACCGCTCCCGGCGTCGCCGGTGCGGCGAGGAGCGTCGCTCGCAGTTCGGACCGCGGGGTGTCCGGTACCGATCCGACCGGCGTCCAGCACGCCACGTCGACGGTGTCCGGCCGCGCGAGTAGGTCACTCGGTGCTGCGTCGCCACCGCCCGTTGGCGACGGCTGCGACGCCTCGCCCTCGTCGACCGCGCGGTCCCGAAGCCGTGGCGGTGGTGGGTTCACCAAACGTTCGAGCGCCGTCCGGGGGGATCGCCGCCGTCGGTTTCGAGGTGACACGATCGACATCTAGTGGTCATTCCCCGTCAGTAACCACACCGTGTGACGCGCTAATCGGCGATTAATCCAGCCGCTCTCCCTGATAACTCCCATCGTACGTGTCGTCGTGATTCGCCTCCGCAAACACCAGTTGCGCGATACGAGCACCGGGCTCGATTTCCACGTCTCGGTGGACGACCAGCAGTCCCTCGCCCCGGCCCTCGTAGCCGGCGTCCCAGACGGCGGTGTGGAGCATACAGCCGTTGCGCATGAGCGACGAACGTGGGTAGACGAAGCCGACGTGACCGTCGGGAATCCGGACCGTTTCGCCGTAGCGGGCGATGTAGCCGCCGGCGGGGAGCACGTACGCGTCGCCGTCGGGATCGATCGATTCGCGGTCGGCGACGTGCTTTCCATCGCGGCCGATCCGGCCGCGTTCGCTCGGTTCGAGGATGGCGTCGACGGTCAGATCGACGCCGTTGGGCTGGACCTGTTCGGGCGTGACGGGATCGAGATGGTCGGCGACGAAGGACCCGGCGCGGAACATACCCGGGCGTCGCCGAGGGCGGACAAAACCGTGGCGGTCGTTCGGCGCGTGTCGAAGCCGGATACGTTCGTAGTAAAAACCGCTTCGGGAGGAGTTAACGACCCTCAACGCGGGATTTATATCCGTCGGCGAGCGATGGCCGGACGTTATGGGACAGACGCTCACGGAGAAGATCCTTGACGACCACCTCGTCGAGGGTGACCTCGAACCCGGCGAGGAGATTGGGATCGAAATCGATCAGGTGCTCACACAGGACACGACCGGCACGATGGTCTGGCTCCAGTTCGAGGCGCTCGAACTCGACGAGGTCCAGACGGAACTCGCCGCGCAGTACTGTGACCACCAGACGTATCAGTTCGACTTTAAAAACACCGACGACCACCGGTTCCTGCGCTCGGCCGCCGGGACGTACGGCGCGTACTTCTCCCGCCCGGGCAACGGCATCTGCCACAACGTCCACAAGGAGAACTTCGCGGCGCCCGGGAAGACGATGCTCGGGTCGGACTCCCACACGCCGACGCCCGGCGGCCTCGGCGAACTCGCCATCGGTGCCGGCGGCCTCGACGTGGCCGTCGCCATGGGTGGCGGGCCGTACTTCGTCGAGATGCCCGAAGTCGTGAACGTCCGCCTCGAGGGCGAACTTCCCGACTGGGCCTCCGCGAAGGACCTCATCCTCGAGATGCTCCGTCGGCTGTCGGTCAAGGGTGGCGTCGGCAAGGTGTTCGAGTACACCGGTCCCGGCGTCGAGAGCCTCTCGGTGCCCGAGCGGACCACGGTCACGAACATGGGGACGGAACTCGGTGCGACCACCTCCATCTTCCCGACCGACGACCGGACGCATGAGTACCTCGATCGGCAGGGGCGCGGCGAGGAGTACGTCGAACTCTCGCCAGACGAGGACGCGGAGTACGCCGACGAAATCGTCGTCGACCTCTCCGAGCTGGAGCCGCTCATCTCCTGCCCCTCGATGCCGGACAACGTCGTGCCGGTCCGCGAAGTCGCCGGCACTGACGTGGAACAGGTCATCGTCGGCTCCTGTACCAACGGCGGCTACGAGGACATCCTCCCCGCCGCGAAGATGGTCGAGGGCCGCGAGATCCAGAAGGATCTCGAGATGATCGTCGCACCCGGATCGAAGCAGGCCGGCGAACTCCTCGCTCGCGAGGGGTGGACCGCGGAGATGATGGCCGCCGGCGTCAACGTCTCCGAGGCGACGTGTGGCCCGTGTATCGGTATCGGTCACGTCCCCGCCAGCGACTCCGTCTCCCTGCGGACGTTCAACCGTAACTTCGAGGGTCGCTCGGGCATCGAGAACGACTCGGTCTACCTCTGTTCGCCGCAAGTGGCCGCCGCCGCCGCACTCAAAGGCGAAATCGTCGACCCGCGCGACCTCGCCGAGGAACTCGGCGACCTGGAGTCGCCGGGCGTCGAACTTCCCGACCAGTACGACGGGTCGAAAGCCGACATCATCGAGCCGAACGAGGCCGTCGACGACGAACTCATCAAGGGCCCGAACATCGGCGACGTGCCGCTGAAGGACCCCCTCGGTGCCGACATCCACGGCGAGACCCTCCTGAAGATGGAGGACAACATCACGACCGACCACATCATCCCCGCCACGTCGGACATCCTCAAATTCCGGTCGAACATCGACAAGCTCTCCGAGTTCACGCTCTCCCGCGTCGACGAGTCGTTCGCGGAGCGTGCCAGAGCGAGCGACCACGGCATCCTCGTCGCGGGCGAGAACTACGGTCAGGGCTCCTCTCGGGAACACGCCGCGATGTGCCCGATGTATCTCGGCGTCGAGGCCGTCCTCGCGCAGTCGTTCGCCCGCATCCACAAGGCGAACCTCTACAACTTCGGTCTCCTGCCGCTGACCATCGACGAGGAGACCTACGACCGCATCGAACAGGGTGACGACATCGAAGTCGTCGACGATGTGGCCGCCGCGGTGGAGTCGGGTGCCGAGGAGTTCACCATCCGCGTCAACGACGACTGGGAGGCGACTGCCCAGTTCGACGCCTCCGAGCGCGAACGCGAAATCCTCGCGGCCGGCGGCAAACTCACCCTCACGAAACAGCAGTACGAAGAGGGCGGTAGCGGCGCGACGCCCGCGGACGACTAACGTTCCGCCCGAGCCCTTTTCCTCCCGCCGCGCGTAGCCGACCCGTGGCCGTTCCCCCGACCGCTACCGACGTGACCATCCGCGGCGCCGAGGAGTCGGATCTGGGGTCCGTGGTGCGAATCGAGCGCGACACGTTCGACCAGCCGTGGCCCTACACCGCATTCGAGCGGTTCGTCGGCGAACCCGGATTTCTGGTCGCGACCCGCGACGGCGCGGTGATCGGCTACGTCGTCGGTGACGTGACCCCCAACTTCGGGAACGACATCGGTCACGTGAAGGACCTCGCAGTCGCCGAGTCGGCCCGGAGGCGCGGCATCGGCCGCTCGCTCCTCCACCAGTCGCTCGTCACCCTCACCGTCGGCGGCGCGGACGTGGTGAAATTGGAGGTTCGCGAGGGCAACACCGCCGCCCGAACGCTGTACCGCGACACTGGCTTCGACGTCGCCCGACGCGTTCCCCGCTACTACCGTGACGGCGAGGACGCTCTCGTGATGGTGTTGGACGTGGCGGCGTGGCAGGACGAACGCGAACCCCGATACTGATACCGCTCACGCCCCACACGCCACCCATGGGATACGCCTGTCCGGTGTGCGAGACGCCCCAGCGCGACGGCGAACACCTCGCCAACCACCTCGCCTTCACCGCCATGCTCCACGGCGACGCCCACGAGACGTGGTTGGACGAGTACGCGCCCGACTGGAGTGCGGCCGGCGCCGCGGAACTGGCGCCCGTCGTCGTCGAGTATGCCGACGAGGTGGCGTACGAAGAGGTGTTCGAGGATACGGTCCCCGAGGAGCAGGCTCACGACCACGGCCACGACCACTCGCCGACCACGTCGGCGTTCGACGCGGGCGAACTCGACGGCGACGCCCAACGCGTCCTCGACGAGGCCCGCGAGATGACGCGCGCGATGCTGGATGCGGACGCGGACGGCGACGCGGACGGCGACGATAACAAGTCGTAAACCGTCGCCGCCGGGAGAACCCGTATGGACGGGGACGTAGCGACCGAGGGCGTGTTCGAACCGGAGACGCTCGCGGACGCCCGCGATGCCTACGAGTCGGTCGGGCCGGCGGCCCAAACCGTCGTCCGCGAGACGGCGTCGGCCATGGCGTTCGACCGCGAGGAGTACCGCGACCGTGTGACGAGCGAGGTGGTGGAGACGGCACGCGACGCGCTCTTTGCCTCCCTGCTCGTCGTCCACGTCGGCGACCGGACGGCGTTCGAGTCGTGGCGCGCCGACGCCGACGCCGACGTGACGACGTTCGGGAGCGAGGACGTGGACAACGTCGTCTGGCACGTCGCCCCTGGCGACGAGGCGGTCGCCGCCACGTTTCAGGACGAGCGCGATGCGGCGGTCGCCACCCTCCGCAGGCAGGCGTTCGGACGGCTGTATCGGGACCGACTGTAGGGGCGAAAGGCGTTTCCCCCCACCGCACCAACCGCCGCCGTGCGTCCGATCACTCGCCGTGCGCTCATCGGGTTCGCCCTCGTCTGTCTCGCCCTCCTCGCTCTCGGCGCCCTGCCCTCCTATCTGGGGGCCGGCGAGCCGTACTACCTGACGGCGACGCCGACCGACGCCGACGGCCCGGCCGTGAACGTCACCGGCCTCTCGGAGCGTCGCTACCCGTATCTCACCGGCGCGATCGACTCGGGGCGTTCCGATCCGTACCGACGGGGACCGCTCGGCCTGAAGGAGTCGTTCACCCACTCGCCGTTCGACGAGCGGGAGGGATTGGTCGCCCGGAACCCCGACGCCCGGCGCGACGGGGGCGTCCTCGTGGCTGACGGCAGTGAGCGGTATCTGGTGGCGGTGACGCGGGGATGAGTGAGCACGATTGGCCCGTCCTCGAGTCGGTCACGGAGTACGAAACCGGCTGGTACACCGGGGGGTACGACCTGGTCGAACAGCCCGACGGCTCGACCAAGCGCTACTACTGGGCGGCGCTCCCATCCGCAGTGGTGGTGGTGGCCGTCACCGACGGACAACTGCTCCTCGTCGAGCAGTTCCGGCCGGTCATCCGCGAGGCACAACTCGAACTCCCGGCGGGCATCGTCGAGGACGGCGAATCGTTCACGACGGCGGCGGCGCGAGAACTCCGCGAGGAGACGGGCTTTACCCCCGGCTCGACCGCGCTGCTGGACGAGTTCTGGGCCTGTACCGGTGTCCTGCGCCACCGCCGCGGTATCGTTTACGCGGAGGGGCTGACGCCCGACGAACGCGACCTCGACGCGAACGAGTTCCTCACGCTACGAACCGTCCCCGTCGAGGACGCCCTCGACGTGGCCCGCCGCCAGCCGACCAACGACGCGACCATCGAGGGCGTCCTGCTCGCGCGCGAGGAGGGCCTGCTGTGACCGATCGGTTGCACTACTGACAACTTTTGTACTCGCGGGTCCCATCGTGTGTCATGTCTTCTGACTCGGACCCTCGTGACCGCTCTCGACGGCTGGCATCGACTGCCCGTGAGACCGGTGGATCGCTCTACGATCACACCCAGCAGACCCTCCTGACGGGCATCGCGATCACCATCCCGCTGATCGTGACGCTGTACGTCCTCACCGTCGCCCTCGATTTCATCTCCGGCGCGCTCGATCCCTTCATCGCCCTCCTTCGGTGGTTCGGGATCATCGAGGAGTTCGAACGCGTCCGGTTCATCAGCCTCCTGATCGACATCGGGATCTACTCTTACGTCGTCGACTTCTTCACCGAACTTGTCGCGCTGATCGTCTTCTTCATAATCGTCGCGGCGGCCGGAACGCTCGGCCGTAACCGCTACGGCGAGCGGATCATCGACTACGTCGACCTCGCGATCACGTCGATTCCGGGCGTCGGCACGGTGTACAAGAGCTTTCGCCGGATGGGTGACGTGATGCTCGACGAGGGCGGCGAGAACTTCCAGGAGATCAAACTCGTCCAGTGTTTCGAGGAGGATATGTACGTCCTGGGGTTCGTGACCAGCGACTCGCCGGCGACGATCGAGGAGTCGACGGGTCACGATGACATGGTGTCGATGTTCCTTCCCCTCGCGCCGAATCCCGTCACTGGGGGTCTCCTCACGTACGTTCCGGAGAGCCAGGTCTACGACATCGACATGACCGTCGAGGAAGGGGTGCGGAGCATCCTCACCAGTGGCGTCGCCACCGGCGAGGACGCCGCAGGGCAGGCACAACTCACGATGGACGACATCAAGCGCGTCACCGACCTCGAGTGGCGGGACCGATCGGACGACGAGTAACCGGCAATCGGAAACGCAGGCCGACAGTATAAGTTCGCCCGGAACACACGGGGTGGTAGATGGTCCCCGATTCCACGCTTCTCTCACGAGATCGACCAGCCCTCTCCAGTGACCCCGTCGATCGGTGGTGTCATGCCTGACCGAACTCGCCTCGTCGTCCTCCTGGTGATCGCGCTGACCGTCGGCACGGTCGCCGTCGGCGGAAGCGGCGTGACGACCGCCCAGAAAAGTCAGGTCGTCGTTCAGTCGGTTACGGTCTCCCCGGAGACGCCCCGTACCGGCGAGGACATGACGGTCAGGGCGACGATCCAGAACTTCGAGAGCAGCACCGCGGCCGCGGAGATCAACGCGGTCACGCTCCGCTCGAAAAGCGGCATCATCACGTCGGCCGACGACCCCGGCACGCTCGGCCCGGGGGGGACGATCGAACTGCCGCTGACGACGTCGTTCCAGACGCCCGGCCAGAAACGACTCACCGTCTGGGTGTACGGGCAGAGCAGCAATGGCGGCGTGTTCAACGTCAAATACCCCGTCACAGTGACCGTCGAGGATCGCGGTCCCGACGTGCAACTGTCGCTCTCCTCGCCGAACGAGCGATCGACGGAGACACAGGTGAACGTCACGATGGCCAACGGCGCCGACACCAACATCTCCAACCTGGAACTGTCGCTCTCGGGGCCGAACGCCACCGTCGAGGACGCCCGGCGCGTGAACGCGTCCCTCGGACGCGGAAGCGAACGCGTCATCCCGTACGACGTGACGTTCGCGTCGGCCGGCACGCAGCCGCTCACGGCGACGCTCGACTACCGCGACGGCGACGGCGACGCGCAGTCCGTCTCCACGTCGCGGACGTTCGAAGTGGAACCGACCGACGTCGACGCCGACCTCGACGCGGAGGTGGTCCGTGAGAACGACACGGCGCGCATCGACGCGTCGGTGACGAACTTCGGCAACGTTCCGCTCGAACGTGTCCGTATCCGCGCCGAGGCCGACGGGGAGACGGTTGCCCGGAAACTCGTCTCCGACGTGCCGACCGAGACGACGCGGACGGTGTCGATCAGCGAGTCGAGCCTCCCGGCCGGATCGGTGCGCCTCTACGCCACCTACGAGGCGGTCGGGGAACGCTACGAGTCGACGACGACTGTCGACTTTGCGCCGACGACCGACGGCAACATCACGCTGACCGGGATCGAGGTGATCCCGACCGGCGGTTCGGTCAGACTCGCCGGTAGCGCGTCGAACACGGGTGAGACGGACGTGACCGGCGCCGTGGTGTCCGTCGTCGAGACGGAGCGCGTGACACCGGTCGCACCGACGAAGGACTACTTCGTCGGCAACGTCCCCGCCGGCGAGTTCACCTCGTTCGAGCTAACGGCGAGGCTGGCGGGCAACCGGACCGACACGGTGCCGATCCGGATCAGCTACATCGCCAATGGCGAACAGCACCGGCGCGTGGTCGAGGTGTCACTCACCGACGGGTCGACGGCCCCCGCCGGGCCGTCCAGCGGCGGTGGATCGGACGGCTCGCCCGGCGGCGGCGGGTTCCTCGGCCTCGGGCAGATAAACGTAGTCGGCATCCTGCTCCGATTGGCCCTCGTCGTCGGCGTCGGCGTCGGCGTGATCTACTGGTGGCAGCGGCGCAGCGGTTCCGAGTGATGACTGGGCGTGACAGCGTCGATCCGGCCGCCGCCCACTCCCATCCCGTCGCCCAACTCGACGGCGTCACCAAGCAGTACCGGAGCGGCGACGAGGTCATCGACGCACTCGCGACTGTCGATTTCGCGGTCGAACCGGGTGAGATGGTGGCCGTCATCGGCCCCAGTGGCTCGGGGAAGAGCACGCTCCTCAACGTCCTCGGCCTCCTCGACGTACCGACGTCCGGCACGGTCCGTCTCGACGGTGACGACGTGACCGACTACGACGACGAAAAACGGACGATGGCGCGGCGTCGGACCATCGGCTTCGTCTTTCAGTCCTTCCACCTCGTCCCGATGCTGACCGCGACGGAGAACGTGCTCGTGCCGACGATGTTCGTCCGCGGGAATCAGCGCGACCGGGCGAAGGACCTCCTCCGCCGCATGGGTCTCGGTGACCGGCTGGAGCACCGCCCTAATCAGCTCTCGGGGGGGCAGCGCCAGCGGGTCGCCATCGCCCGGGCGCTGGTCAACGAACCGCGCCTCGTCCTCGCGGACGAACCGACCGGCAATCTGGATCAGGACACCGGCCGCCAGATCTTAGAGGAGTTCGAGCGCATCAGCACCGAGCGGGAAGTGGGCGTCGTCGCGGTGACCCACGACGACCTCGTGACGGAGTTCACCGACCGCACGGTCGAACTGATCGACGGGGTGGTGCAGTGATCCCGATCGATCCCTTGGACGTCCCCGCACTCCGGATGGCGTGGCTCAACCTCTGGCGCAACCGCCTCCGGACCGGATTGGCCACCCTCGGTGTCGTCATCGGCGTGGTGGCCATCGCCGCCATCGGGATCACGGGGACGGCGATTCAGACGGGCGCCACCCAGCAGCTCGGGGACCTCTCGAACACGGTGACGGTGTTCCCGGGCGAGGACAACGCCGATGGCCGCATCACTGAATCGACCGTGAACGCTATCGAGCGGGCGGCGACGGGCGCGACGGTCGTTCCCCAGCGCTCGGAGGCGTTAACCATCTCCTCGCGCTCCGAGTCACGACGTGTGACCGTCGAGGCCACCGCGCGGCCGGTGGCGCTCTACTCCGCGTCTGAGGGGACGATCCCCTCGCCCATGCGGAGCGGCGTCCTGCTCAGCGAGCAGATGGCGATGGAGCTCGGCGTTTCCCTCGGTCAGACCGTCTCGGTCGACGGCCGGTCGTACCGCGTGGTCGCCATCCTCGAACCGTCGGGCGGGTTCGGCCCAGGCGGCGTCTCGGTCGTCCTCCCGCTGGACGCGATCGACCGCGACGGCTACGATCAGGTGACCGTCGTCGCGACTGACGGCGAGGACGCCCAGCGGCTGGCCGACGTGATCCCTGCCGAGGTGAACCAGCGCGAGGAGGTGGTCGACACGTTCACCCCCGCGGACATCCAGCAGAGCATCAGTGGCTTCTTCGCCACACTCAACGCCGCGCTCCTCGGCGTTGGCTCCATCTCGCTGGTCGTTGCCGGGGTCAGCATCCTGAACGTCATGCTGATGAGCGTCGTCGAGCGCCGGGCCGAAATCGGCGTCTTTCGCGCCGTGGGCATCCGCCGGCGCGAGGTAATGCGGATGATCATCGCCGAAGCCGCGCTGCTCGGCGTCGTGGGTGGCCTCATCGGCGTCGCGCTCTCGATCGTCATCGGCTACATGGTCAACGCTCAACTGCTCGGTGACCCCATGCTGGTGTTTGCCACCCGTAACCTCCAGTTTCTCGGGCTTGGCTTTGGCTTCGCCGTCCTCGCGAGCACCCTCAGCGGCATCTATCCGGCGTGGAAGGCGTCGACCGCGAACCCAGTCGAAGTCCTGCGGGGCTGAGGCGACATTCGCGGTGGAAACGGTTATATAATCGAGTCCGCAAGGCCGAGTAGATCAACGTATGGGACGCACACTCACGGAGAAGATTCTGGCGGACCACCTCGTGGACGGCGAGATCGAGACGGGCGAGGAGGTCGGCATCGAGGTAGACCAGACCATCGCCCACGACCTGACGGGGACGATGGCGTGGCTCCAGTTCGAGGCGCTCGGCCTCGACGAGGTACAGGTCGAGGTAGCCGGCCAGCACTGCGACCACCAGACGTACCAACCGGACTACAAGGTGTCCGACGACCACCGGTTCCTGCGCTCGGCCGCCGGGACCTACGGCGCCTACTTCGCGCGCCCGGGAACCGGTATCCTCCACCAGGTCCACAAGGAGAACTTCACCGCGCCGGGCAAGACGCTCATCGGCGCGGACTCACACACCCCGACCGCGGGCGGTCTCGGCTGCCTCGGCATCGGCACCGGCGGCCTCGACGTGGCGACGGCGATGGGCGGCGCGCCCTACTACCTCGACGTGCCCGAGGTCGTGAACGTCCGCCTCGAAGGTGAACTTCCCGAATGGTCGACCGCGAAGGACGTCATCCTCGAACTTCTCCGGCGGTTCTCGGTCAAGTACGGCGTCGGCAAGGTGTTCGAGTACACCGGCCCGGGCGTCGAGGCGCTTTCGGCCCACGAGCGCACCGTCATCACCAACATGGGGACGGAACTCGGCGCGACCACCTCCCTGTTTCCCTCGGACGAGCGCACGAGAGAGTTCTTCGAGCGGCTCGGCCGCCCGGCGGACTACGTCGAACTCGCGCCCGACGAGGACGCCGAGTACGACGAGGAGATCGTCGTCGACCTCTCGGTGATCGAACCGCTCATCTCCTGTCCGTCGATGCCGGACAAGGTCGTCCCCGTCCGCGAAGTCGCGGGCACCGAGACGGATCAGGTGCTCGTTGGCTCCTGCACCAACGGCGCCTACGAGGACATCCTTCCGGTAGCAAAGATGCTCCGCGACCGCGAGGTGGCCAAACGCACCGAGATGATCGTCGCGCCGGGGTCGAAACAGGCCTCGGAGATGCTCGCGCGCAACGGGCTGACGGCGGAACTGATGGCCGCCGGCGTCAACGTCTCCGAGGCGACGTGTGGCGCCTGCATCGGCGCGGGGCACGTCCCCGCCAGCGACTCGGTGAGCGTCCGCACGTTCAACCGCAACTTCGAGGGGCGGTCCGGGATGGAGGACGACGCGGTGTATCTCTGCTCGCCCGAGGTCGCCGCGGCGACGGCGCTCACCGGTGAGATCACCGATCCGCGGGATCTGGCGGCCGACCTCGACGGCCTGGCGGCGCCCGGCTTCGAGTACCCCGAGCGCTACATCGGCGCCAGCGACTCGGACATCATCACGCCCGACGAGGCCGTGGACGACGGCCTCGTCAAGGGGCCGAACATCGACGAAGTGCCGCTGAAAGAGCCGCTCGGAAGCGATCTAGGCGGCCCGGCCCTGCTGAAGATGCCGGACAATATCACGACCGACCACGTCATCCCGGCGACTCAGGAGGTGTCGGTCTACCGCTCGAACGTGCCCAAACTCTCCGAGTTCACGCTCAAACGGGTCGACGAGACGTTCGCCCAGCGAGCCATGGACGCCGACGGCGGCTTCCTCGTTGCGGGCGAGAACTACGGCCAGGGCTCCTCGCGCGAACACGCGGCGCTCTGTCCCATGTATCTCGGCATCCACGCCGTCCTCGCGCAGTCCTTCGCCCGCATCCACAAGTCCAATCTGATCAACTTCGGCCTCCTGCCGCTGACCATCGACGAGGAGACGTACGAGCGGATCGACCAGGGTGACGACATCGAACTCGTCGACGACGCGGTCGACGCCGTCGAGAGCGGGCAGGAGGCGCTCACGATCCGTGTCGACGACGAGTGGGAGGCGACGGTGCATCTCGACGCCAACGAGCGCGAACGCGACCTGCTCACCGCAGGCGGAAAACTCCCGTACACTCGCCAGCAGTTCGGCGACGGTGTCGCGGACGAGGCCTGATCGCCCCACGACACGCTCACACGGAACGACGGGGCCCCTCGACGCCGTCGAACACGGCACACACGTTACGTGAGTAGGTCCTCGTCGCACTCGGCACAGACGGTGAGTTCGTTGACGGTTTTGGTGGCGGGGTTCTCGCCACAGAGTTCGCACAGCTCTACCCGCGTGTCGGCCGCTTGGGGCGACTCGGCGCGCGGGGTGACGCGCCCCTCCCCGTCACTCTCGGCCGCCTCTCCCCCGGCCTCCGCCATCGCCTCGTGGGGAAGCGACGGCCCGCGGACCCGCGTGAAGTAGAGGACGATGCCGAGCAGTGCGAGAGACCCGACGAGGAAGCCCAGTTCGAAGGCCATCGGTGTGGCCCTACGTGCTCGACGTTCGTTAGCGTTTCCCACTGTACCTTTATCGATGCGTGCTGAGGGACCGGTATGGTCGACCCGGCACTCATCCTCCCGCCACATCCGGACGGACGCTGGCAACTCGCCAAACAACTGGGCGTCACGAGCGCCGTCGTCCACCCGCTCGAAATCGGCGACGGGCGCACGTCGTGGACGTACGACGACCTCCTGCGACTCACGAACTGGTTCGACGACGCCGGCCTCGACGTGCGCGTCCTCGAGGGGAGCGTCCCCATCACCGAGCGTATCCGCCTCGGGCGCGAAGGCCGCGACGAAGACATCGCCGAATTCCAGCGGTTCCTCCGGGACTGCGGCCGGGTCGGCATCCCGGTCGTCTGCTACGACTGGATGGCCGGCATCCGGTGGGCGCGCACGGAAGCCCACGTCGAGTCGCGGGGCGGGTCGTTCGTGACCGGCTACACGCACGACCGAATGCAGGGGCCGTCGCCGTCGATCGACGCCACCCACGAAGATCTCTGGGCGGCGCTGGAGTACTTCCTTCGCGAGGTGACGCCCGTCGCGGCGGAGGCCGGGGTAAAACTCGCCCTCCACCCGGACGACCCGCCCCGCGACTCCCTCCGGGGAATCCCGCGCATCGTCACCAGTCCCGAGGCCTACGAGCGCGTCCTCGACTGCTACGACAGCCCGCACAACGGCATCACGTTCTGTCAGGGGAACTTCGCAGCGATGGGCGTCGACGTTCCGAGAACGATCCGCCGCTTCGGCGACCGGATCAACTTCGTTCACTTCCGGGACGTGGAGGGCGACGCCGACGACTTCGTGGAGACGTGGCACGACGACGGGCCGACCGACATGTACGCCGCGATGCGAGCGTATCGGGAGGCCGTCGACGACGACGTACCGATGCGCCCCGATCACGTGCCCACGATGGCCGGCGAGGACAACTCGAACCCGGGGTATCACACGAAGGGACGCCTGTTCGCGGTCGGCTACATGCGTGGGCTACTGGAGGCCGCGGGAGCCGACGGATAGCCGGACTCAGACGGATTATTGTAACTGTATATCGGTGGCCTGTCGGACTGTCTCGGCAGACCACTGGTACTGACTTACAATAAATCGTATCAACCCTCCATCCCCCACGTCACCCGATCCCAGAACCGTTCGTAGGCGTAGTACGCCCCCGTCTTCACGAGGTTGGCGACGAGGCCGATGCTCGCTGCCTCTCCGAGGTCACCGACGACGACCCACGCCACGGAGACGGTGACGACCACCATCAGTAGGCGGTAGCCGAGCGTCTTGACCAGGGCTCGCGACCGCGGTTGGCGAGGGCGAGCCGAGACGCTCGGCACCATATCACACACTACGAGCGCCGCACACCTAAATGTAATCACTAATAGTAACTTCTACGAGAAATTGTAATTGGAAACGGTTATTCCGCGGTCGAAACAGCGGAGATACGTCGGCCTATTCGAGATCGGGCCGTGAGAGTTCCGTGTACTTGGCGGTCAGGAACTCGAGCAGGACCGGCGTGCCCTCCTCGTTTTTCTGGACGGCGCGCTCGATGGCGTCGGAGATGTTCTCGGGATCCTCGACACGTTCGCCGTAGCCGCCCATCGACTCGGCGAAGTCGGCGTAGTGGCCCGAGAACGGCGTGTCGTAGCTCGCCATCTCGAAGTTGTTGAGCACGATGGCGATG
>Ga0207757_100254_pt1 | contig 41029 bp, 35 predicted proteins | sample A23P3SouthBayCA_2_FD_187752 | JGI IMG/M metagenome (GOLD analysis project Ga0207757, IMG submission 187752) | Aerobic enrichment media microbial communities from Eden Landing Ponds, California, USA - A23 P3 (2) (SPAdes) | ecosystem: Environmental > Aquatic > Marine > Unclassified | place...
CGCTGCGGTGCTTACGTCGCCGGGGGACCGCTGAGCGCGCTCGCCCTTCGATTCCGCCAGGAGTCGGTTGTTCCACGGGCGCGACGCCCCTGCCCTTCCCCAGGTCGCGCGGGCTCCACTTCGTTCCGCCACGCGGCTCGCGGCTTCGCCGCTCGCTCGGGGCGCCTGCGGCGCCCCGCTCTCCCGGCCCGTGGATTGCTGAGCCTCGTGCACCTCCGTCAGTCGAACCGGCGCGCAGCGAGGCCCGGAGTGGTCGAGAGCGCGAGGGCTTCGTAGGTGGTTCTAGTGTCGTTTTCGTTGGTTCCGAGAGAGAGAGCACGAACCCACCAAATCCCACCCCCTGAACCGCCCGGAGTTAAGCCACCGACGGCCGAACGCCGGCCCATGACGGTCTACGAGACCGACGTGCCGGGCGTCGGCAAGAAGTTCGAGGTCGATGTCGGCGGCGGGGCCCGCGCGGTCGTTCTGCTCCACCACGACGGCCGGGTCGAACTCTTCCGCCGGCCCGACCCGGACGCCGACTCCGAGAAGGTGTTCGAGCTGACGAGCCAGCAGGCCAACTACCTCGGCTCCATCCTCGAGGGCGCCTACTTCGAGACCGTCGACATGGACCAGCTGGAGGTGCCGCTGGGCGACGCCATCATCGAATGGGTCGACATCACCGGCGCCTCACCCGTCGCCGGGAAGACGCTCGCGGAGGCCGACCTCCGGGCCGTCTCGGGCGTCTCCGTCATCGCCGTCCAGCGCGGGCCCGACACCGTCCCGAACCCGGAGCCCGACTTCCAGGTCGAGGCCGACGACATCCTCGTCACGCTCGGGACCCGCGAACAGCAGGCCGTCTTCGCCGACCGCTGTCAGGGCGGAGAGGGAACCAGCGACGACCCAGATGCCGCCGGCGAGGGCGGGACGTAGCGTGGCCGCGACGGAGTCGCTCCTGCTGGCCGCGGGCGTCGTGTTCGCGACGCTGGCCATCGGCGGCGCGCTCGCGACCCGGCTCGACCAGTCGGTCATCCCGGCGTACATCGTCGCGGGCGTCCTCGTGGGCCCGAACGCACCCGAAATCGCCGGGCAGTCGCTCACGCTCGTCCAGCAACAGGAGTTCATCACGCTGTTGCAGGAACTCGGTATCGTCCTCCTGCTGTTCTTCATCGGGCTTGAGTTCGACCTCGGAAGCCTCATGCGCCGACGCGAGGCCGTCACGCGAGCCGCGGGTGTGGACCTCCTGCTGAACGCCGGCGCGGGGTTCGCACTGGGCTACGCCTTCGGCTTCGGCCTCGTCGAGAGCGTCCTGCTCGCCGGCGCGACCTACATCTCGTCCTCGGCCATCATCACGAAGTCGCTCATCGAACTCGGCTGGATCGCCGACCCCGAGGCCGAGGCCATCCTCGGGGTACTCATCGCCGAGGACCTCGTCATCGCGGTCTATCTGGCGCTGCTGACCGCCGTCGCGCTCTCGGGTGGCACCCTCGCGAGCGCGCTCGTCCCCCTCGGCATCAGCGTCGCGGTCATCGCGGCGCTCGTCGCGCTCGCCACCGTCGGCACGCCGCTGGTCGCGCGGGCGCTCGACACCGACGCCGACGAGCTGTTCCTCCTGCGCATCGTCGCGGCCGTCACCGTCGTCGCGGGCGTCGCGCTCGCGCTGGGCGTGAGCGAGGCCGTCGCCGCGTTCTTCCTCGGCGCGGCCGTCGGCGGCACCGAACACGCCCACCGCGTCGAGCGCGTCATCACCTCCGAGCGCGACCTCTACGCCGCCGTCTTCTTCTTCGCCATCGGGCTCGGCACGGACCCCAGGACGCTGGGCGCAGTCGCGGTGCCGCTCGCGGCGCTCGTGGCCGTGACCGCGGTCACCAAACTCGTCTCCGGGTACGCGGGCGCGGCCGCCTACGGCCTCACCGAGCGCCGCCGCGTGCGGATGGCGCTGGCGATGGTCGCGCGCGGCGAGTTCTCGCTCGTCCTCGCGGCACTCGCCGTGACCGCGGGGCTGGACCCGCAACTGACGGCGCTCATCGTCGGCTACGTCCTCGCGATGAGCATCCTCGGGACGGTGCTGATGCGGTCCTCCGGGCACGTGGAGGCGCTGGTCGCGCGATTGCGCGGCGGAGCGGGCGCCGCCCCGACCTGAAGGCACTTGTCGGCCGCCGGGGGCGGAGTGCGATACGGGACCGTTCTGACTCAGACCAGCGCCGGCAGTCGGCCGACGAGTTCCAGCCCGAGGGTCATCGCGACCGCGGCCGCGGGCGGGATGGTGAGGTTGTCGTCGAGGACGTAGCCGCGGACGGTGGGCTTGACACCGTCGGCGAGTGCAGTCGCCAAGCCGCCCAGCACCGCCGCCAGCGCCGGGACGAAGAAGCTCGCGATGCCGGTCGCGATGCCGAACGTCGCCAGCAGGACGTACCCCTGCTTCACGTCGCGCAGCTCACCCGAACCCAGCAGCCCGGAGACGGGGTCGGCGATGGCGAGTGCCAGCACGGCCGGGATGGCCACGCGGGGCTGGAAGAGGAGAACGACGACGGTGAAGCTCACCACGTACAGCGCGTACGCTGCGACGTTGTCCTGCTCGTACTCGCGGGTGAGTCGGTCGTAGATGGCGAGGTCGAGGCGGCCCGAGAGCCGCCCGACCTCCAGCAGCGCCGCCAGCATCGACCCACCCAGCAGGACGAGCCCGAGCTGGCGCCAGGTGAACACCCCGAGCAGGTAGCTCGCGGGGGCGAGCGCACCCGTGACGTGGACCAGCCGGCGCTCGACCTCGGGGTGGCGGAGCCGCGAGAAGCGGCCGCCGTCCGCGTCGGCACCGGCATCGGCGTCGGCCGATGCTCTCCCGTCCGCACCGCCCCCGCCTCCGTCGGCGCCGGCGGTGTCGGGCATCGTCCTACAGGTCCGCGATGTCGGTGCTCCCGGTCCGGAGCGCGGTCAGCGTGACGGGCAACTCCTCGATGTCGACGCGGGCCTGCTCGGTGGAGTCGCGCTCCCGGACGGTGACGGTGTCGTCCTCCAGCGATTCGTAATCGACCGTGACGCAGTACGGCGTGCCGACCTCGTCCTGGCGGCGGTAGCGCCGGCCGATGTTGCCCGAGTCGTCGTACGCGACGGCGAAGCCCGCCTGCCGGAGGTCAGCCTCCACCTCGCGGGCGCGCTCCCCGAGGCCGTCCTTGTCCATCAGCGGGAAGACGCCGACGGTCGTCGGCGCCACCTCGGGCGGCAGGTCGAGGAACGCGCGCTCCTCGCCGTCCACCAGGTCGCGGTCGTAGGCGTGGGTCAGGACCGTGTAGACGATGCGGCCGATACCGAACGACGGCTCGACGACGTGGGGCGTGATGTGCTCGCCCGACTCGGTCACCTCCTCGCGAGTGAAGTTCGTGTGCTCGACATCGACCTCGTAGGACTCGCCGTCGGCCTCCACCTCGACGACCTCGCCGTCGAAGGCGTCGGGGTCGCGCTCGACGAGGTCGTTGAGCGCCTCCTGCACGGCGCCGGCGTCGCCGCCGAACTCCGGACCCAGCACGGACATGTCGGGGTCGACGGTGGCGCGCTCGACCGTCTTCGGCTCGTCGTACTGCTTGAACAGCGTGAAGTCCTCGTCCGAGTGGGCGCCGTGCTTCGAGAGGTCGTAGTCCGAGCGGTAGGCGAAGCCGGTAATCTCGACCCAGTCGCCACCGAGTTCGGCCTCGGCGTCCCAGCAGTCCGCGGCGTAGTGGGCGAGTTCGCCCGAGAGGTGCTGGCGGTAGCGGAACCGGTCCATGTCGACACCGACCCGCTCGTACCAGTCACGGGCGAGGCCGAGGTAGTAGGCGACCCAGTCGGAGGCGACGATGTTCTCGTCGACGGCCTCCCGCACGGTACAGGTCACGTACTTTCCGTCGGACGAGTCCGACGACGTTCGGCTCGCTTCGCTCGCCTCACCGCCGTCGTCGGCCTCCTGCTCGTCGGCCGGGTAGAGCGTGAGTTCGACGTCCGCGACCCGGTGGAGGGGCGGTTCGTCCTCGTCGGGGTCGACGAAGTGCTCCAGCTCGGCCTGTGTGAACTCCCGCACGCGGACGAGCGCGCGGCGCGGCGAGATCTCGTTGCGCCACGCGGTGCCGACCTGCGCCACGCCGAAGGGGAGCTGGTTCCGGGCGTACTGCTTGAGCTGCGGGAACTCCACGAAGATGCCCTGGGCCGTCTCCGGGCGGAGGTAGCCCGGCTGGGAGCTGCCGGGGCCGATGTTCGTCTCGAACATCAGGTTGAACTCCTCGACGGGCACGTCGGTCAGCGACGCACCACAGGTCGTGCAGTCGAGGTCGTACTCCGCGATGAGCGCCTCGACCTCGGGGATGGGGAGGGACTCGGCCTCCTCGATACGGGTGGCGTCCTCGACGAGGTGGTCGGCCCGGTGGTTGGTGCCACACTCCGGGCACTCGATTATCATGTCGTCGAAGCCGTCGAGGTGGCCCGACGCCTCGAAGACGGGCTCGGGCATCACGTCGGGCGCGGATATCTCCATGTGGCCCTCCTGGGTCACGAACAGGTCGCGCCAGGCGTCCTCGACGTTGCGCTTCAGCGCGGCGCCCTCCGGGCCGTAGGTGTAGAAGCCGGCGACACCGCCGTAGGCCCGCGATGCCGGGAAGAAGAACCCCCGGCGCTTCGCGAGCTCGGCGACGGTCTCCAGCTCCTCGTCGGCCGGAATCGGCTCGAGCGCCTCCGCGTCCGCATCCGCATCCATGTCCTCACTCATCCTCGATCACCGCGGCGAGCAGGTCGATGTCGCGGAGGATGCCGACCATGTCGTCGGCCGTCATCAGCGGGAGCTGTTCGATATCGTTGGATATCATGAGCTGGGCGGCATCCTGTGCGGTCCGCTTGCGCGTGACCGTCACGAGGTCCCCGCTCATGAACCGGTGGGCCGGCTCGGCCGGAATCTCGACGTTCCGGGTCGGCAGGTAGCGGTTGCCGGTCGCCTTGATGCCCTCCCACTTCCAGTCGTCGTCCTCGTCGGCCAGGGATTCGCCGGTCTCGGCCTCGCCCTCCTCGACGCGGGCCACCTCGATGATGTCGACCTCCGTCAGCATCCCCTCGGGTTCGCCCTCGTCGTCGAGCACGACCGCGTAGGGCACGTCGGCGTAGTCGAGTTCGGCCTGCACGACCGGGAGCGGCGTCTCGCGGTAGACCGTGTTGACGGCGTGGGTCGACAGCGGGCCGACCTCGACGTCCGTACCGGCGATCTCACCGTTGGCCAGCGCCCGGATGACGTCGGTCACGGTGACGATACCGGCGAGATGGTCGTTATCGACCACGGGGACGCGGTTGTGGCCGCTCTCGCGGACGAGCCGCGCCACGTCGGCCAGCGAGGCGTCGCTCGTCACGGTCGGGACCTCCTCGGCGAGCAGCGCGAGCTGGTCCTCGTCGGGCCGTTCGATGAGCGCCTCGCGGGTGACGAGGCCGCGGAACTCCTCGCCGTCGTCGGTCTCCTTCACGACGGGAATCGAGGAGAAGGCGCCGCCCTGCAGGTATTCGAGGGCGTCCTCACGGGTACCGGGGATGGACACCGTCACCACCTCCTCGCGGGGCGTCATGGCGTCTGCGACGTTCATACGGGCCGCACACGGGCCGCGTACTAAGGCCTTGCAGTATCCCGACAGCGGTCCACACGACCGGCGCGTGACCCCAGGCAGCGCGGTCCCCGAGGGTGGAGGCCCCTCGTTTCGAGTCCAGATGCCGACCTGTCCGGTCGCGTATGATGCACACAGCGACAGGTAGCTCCCCGGTAGCCGCGAATCGACGGCTACCGTGTCATAATTTCACGACCCCAATCCGCATCTCCACCGGAAGCGGAGGGGTTCGCGGGCGCGGGCGGAACGGTGATGTGCCCGACCGCCCCAGCCCCGCTATGCGCATCGCACCCGGCGCCGGTCGCTACGCCGTCGCCGCCGCGCTCGCGGGCCTCACGACCGCCCGACGGCTGGGACGCCGCGCGGCCGTCGCGCTCGGCCTCCTGCTGGCGGGAGCCGTCCTCGCATTCCACCGCGACCCCGAACGCACACCGCCCAGTAGCGGGGCTGTCGCGCCCGCCGACGGGGTGGTGTCGGTCGTCCGAACGGAGGAACACGACGGCGACGCCCGTGTCCGCGTGGGCATCTACATGAACGCCGCGAACGTCCACGTCAACCGCGCGCCGCTCGCGGGGCGTGTCGAGGCGGTCGAGCATATCGACGGCGGCCACCGGCTCGCGTTCTCGAAGGAGTCCGAACACAACGAGCGCGTCCACGTCGACATGGCGCGCGAGACGGGTGACTACCGCGTCACGCTCATCGCGGGCGCGTTCGCCCGGCGCATCCACCCGTACGTCGAGGCCGGGCAGGAACTGGAGCGCGGCGAGCGCATCGGGCACATCTCCTTCGGGTCGCGGGCCGACGTGCTGTTGCCCGCGGGCGTGACCGAGGCGGACGTGCTGGTCGAAACTGGGGAGGAAACGCGAGCGGGCGAGACACAGCTGGTGGACCTGTAGCGAGGCGATGCCCCGATACCGGCAGGATATATCAGGAGTTCCAGAGTTTCTCGGATAATTTCGGACTTTCCGAACCAATCAGTCGCTCTGGATACGGGGTGCTAACATGTACGTTATTTTACCTTTCCCTTCCGCGATATCGAAGTGCATCTTGACGGGGAACTCCTCGCCCAGCTCCATCCGGACCTCCGCGTCCTTCGGGATGGCCTTGTTCATGTCCTTCAGATAATCGAGCGAGAACAGCGAGCGGGCCTCGCCGGCCTCCAGCGAGATGAGGTCGTCGCGGGTAAGCGTGAGGTGGACGTCGTCGGTGTCGCCCTCGGCCTCGACGTAGAAGGTGTCCTCGTCGACATCGACGCCGAGCGCGATGTGGTCGGAGACCATGTCGGCGGCCTTGACCGCGCGGTCGATATCCTTGCCCTCGACGACGATCTCGGCCGGGAGGTCCAGGTCCGGGAGGTCGGGCTCCTGGCGGATGGAGTCGGGGTCGATGAGCGCGAGCGTGCCCTCCAGGCCCTCGATCTGGATATGGAGCTTGCGGGTCTCCTCGTCGAGTTCGAGCTGGACGAGCTGGCCCGAGTCCGCCATGCCGACGAACTCCTCCAGCCGCGCGAGGTTGACACCGATGATGCCGCCGTCGGTCTCGTAGGACTCGAAGGCGTCCGCGTCGAGCGAGAGGTCCACCATGCCGACGTTCGCCGGGTCCACCGCGCGGATGGCCAGCCCGTCCTCGTTGAGGTTGATCTTGCACTCGTCGACGAGCACGCTGACGGAGTCGAGCGCGGACTCCAGCGTGTCCGCGCTCACGATGGCCTTGAACATGCGGCGGGATTCGGCGTCCCCCGATAAAAAGTCACCCCTACGCGTGCGCGGGCGCGAGTTCGGGAAAACGGGCGCTCACCCGCCGCCGTGACCACCGGCGTTCCGCCGGAGTTCCGTCAACGTGTTCGAGAGCCCGGCGACCTCGAAGCGGGCGCCACCCGAGTCGCTCTCAACGGCACGGACCTCCCAGCCGTGGTCCTCTGCGACGTTGCGGACGATGGTGAGTCCGAAGCGGGGGTCGGCGCCACCGGTCGAGCCGTGTTCGAACAGGTCGCCGCGCTCCTCGGGCGGGATGCCGGAGCCGTCGTCGGCCACGTAGAAGCCGTCCTCGTCGGGCAGCGGCCCGACCTCGACGGTGATGTCCTCGCCGCCGTGTTCGATGGCGTTGCGGAACAGCTGATCGAACAGCGACCGGATGCGGTCCGGGTTCGCCGCGATGGTCGGCAGTCCGTCGGCCGTCTCCAGCGTCGCCCCGGGCGTCGCGGCCGCCGCCCAGCGCTCGGCGGCCGTCGTCTCGAAGTCGACGGGAGCGACGCCGTCCGCGGTGCTCAGCGAGGTGAGCCGGTGGAGCTTGTCGACGAGCGTCCCGATGCGGTCGACGGCGTCGTCGATCTCGGCCAGCGCGTCCGCCGGGTCGGCATCGCCGTCGCGGGCGAGCTGGACGTACCCCGAGGCGATGCTCAACGGGTTCCGCAGTTCGTGGGAGATGAGCTCGGCGAACTCGCCCAGACGCTCGGTGCGCAGCTCCAGTTGCTTCTCGCGGGCCTTCCGCTCGACGGCGTACCGGACCGCCCGCGCCAGCATCGGCCCCTCGATATGCTCGTTCTTGTTGAGGTAGTCCTGGGCACCGGCACGGATGGCCTCGACGGCGACCTCCTCGTTCTGGAGCCCCGTCAGGACGACGACCGGGACGGTGGGGTACGCGTCGAGCACCCGTTCGGCCGTCTCGAGGCCGGTACTCTCCGGGAGTCCCAGGTCCAGCAGGACGACGTCGAACCGGTCGGTCGAGAGGCGGTCCAGTGCCGCCGTGAGGGTCTCGACGTGCGTGAGCGAGAGCTCCGTCCCGAGTTCGTCGCCGGAGACGCGGTCGAGATGTGTCTCGATGAGCGCCGCGTCTCCGGGGTTGTCCTCGACCAGCAGTACCTGCAGCGACCGCCCGCCGAACGCGACCGGGGCGACCGCCTCCTCGGTGGACGCGTCGGCGTCGGTCGCGGCCGGGCCCGTCATCTCGGGGTCGGGGTGTCCACTCATGGTCAGTCGGGTGGGAACTCCACGACGGATATCCAGAACCCCTCGACCCGGCTCACGACATCCAGGAACCCCTGGAAGTCGACCGGCTTCGTGAGGTAGGCGTTCGCGTGCTCGTTGTACGTCTTTATCATGTCCTCCTCGGCGTCCGAGCTGGTGAGGATGACGACCGGGATGCGCTTGAGGTCGTCGTCGTGCTTGATCTCGGTCAGCACCTCCTCGCCGCTCTTGCGCGGCAGGTTCAGGTCGAGCAACACCATATCCGGGCGGTCGGCGTCCGCGTACTCACCCTCCTGGCGGAGGTACTCCATCGCCGACACCCCGTCGTTGACGACGTGGAGGTTGTTGACGAGGCCGGCGTCCTCGAACGCCTTCCGGGTGAGCTGGACGTCGCCGGGGTTGTCCTCGACCAGCAGGATCTCGATGGGGTTCCCCTCCTCGCCGGGCGTCATCGCGGGACCCCTCCGTTCCCACCGGGCTGTTTCGCGAGCGTGAACCGGACCGTCGTCCCCGCCCCGGCTTCGGACTCGACCCAGATGCGGCCGCCGTGGTTCTCGACGATGCGCTTGCAGATGGCCAGCCCGATGCCGCTGCCACCCTCATCGGTGCCGGCGCCGCGCATGAAGATGTCGAAGATACGGTCCTGCTCCGCCTCGGGGATGCCGACGCCCTCGTCCTCGACGGCGAACTCCCAGCGGTCGTCGTGCTCTGTCGCGGCGACGTGGACCCGCGGGGGCTCGTCGCCGGCGTAGCTGATGGCGTTGTCCAGCAGGTTCTGGAACAGCTGGCGGAGCTGGTGGTCGTCCACCGCGAGCGTCGGGAGGTCGTCGTGGGTGATGGTGGCGTCGGACTCGTCGATAGCGACGGTGAGGTTGTCCCGGGCCTCCTGAAGGACGGCTTCGACCGACTGGGGCTCGAACTCCTCCTCGCGCGTCTGGACCCGCGAGAACGCCAGCAGGTCGTCGATCATCTCGCGCATCCGGTCGGCCCCGTCGACAGCGTACTCGATGTACTCGTGGGCGTCCTCGTCCAGCGCGTCCTCGTACTCCAGTTCCAGCAGGTCGAGATAGCTCGATATCATCCGCAGTGGCTCCTGCAGGTCGTGCGAGGCCACGTAGGCGAACTGCTCCAGCTCCGCGTTGGTTCGCTCCAGTCGGTCGACGGTCCGTTCGAGCTCCTCGGTCTTCTCGGCCAGCTCCCGCTCGCGCTGTTTCAGCTCTCTGATATCCCGCCCCTCGGGGATGAGCAGGACGACCTCGCCGGACTCGTCCGTGACGGGTTTGAGCGAGAAATCGATGGGGACGGTGTCCACGTCGCCGGCCGCGTTGATCTCCATCTCGAAACGGACGAACTCGCCCTCGCGGGCACGCTCGGCCGCGTCGTAGATGCGCTCGCGGTTCGCCTCGGTGATCCAGGCTGCCTCGGCGAGGTGCTTGCCGACCACATCCTCGCGCTCGACGCCCACGAACTCCAGCGCCGTATCGTTCGCCTCGATGAGGGTGCCGTCCGGCTCCATCAGCCCCGTGAACTGGTAGGTCTGGTTGAAGATGGCCTCGAACCGGCGCTCTCGCTCGCGGCGCTCGGTCACGTCGCGGCCGATACCGACGACGCCCAGCACCTCGCCGTCCGGCCCACGCCACTGCCCGGCCTTGAACTCGTACGGGATCTGCTCGCCGTCCTTGGTCCGGAGGTAGCTCTCGATGACGATGGGTTCACCGTCGGCCAGGATGGTGCCGATGGCCTCGCCGACGGGTTCCCGCTCGTCCTCCGGGACGAATTCCAGCGGGCCCATCTCCTCGATCTCCGCGTCGTCGTAGCCGGTCACCTCCGAGAAGTGGTCGTTCCAGCGGACGAAGTTCCCGTCGGCGTCGTAGGCATAGAAGATGTCCGGGACGGCGCCGAGCATGCTCTCGACGAAGGACCGCTCCTCGCGAAGTTCGCGCTCGCGTTGCTTCAGGTCCGTGATGTCCCGGCCCTCGGGCACGATGAGCGCGACCTCGCCCTGCTCGTCGGTGATGGGCTTCAGCGAGAAGTCGATAACCGCGGTGTCCTCGGCGCCCTGAACCTCGAGTTCGTACCGGACGAACTCCCCCTCGCGGGCACGCTCGACATCCTGCCGGACCTGCTCGGGCGTCTCCTCGTCGACCTGGAACCAGTAGGTGTTCCACACCTTCTTGCCGATGACGTCGTCGGGCTCGATGCCGCCGAACGCCAGTGCCGTGTCGTTGGCCTCGATGAGGGTGCCGTCCGGCTCCATCAGCCCAGTGAACTGGAAGGTGTTGTTGAAGACGGCGTCGAACCGGCGCTCGCGCTCCTTGCGCTCCGTGATGTTCTCGAAGGCCAGCACGATATGTTCGACCTCGCCCTCCTCGTCCAGCATCGGAGTCCCGCTGATGGAGAGCCAGGTGGCGTCGCCGGTCGGCATGTCGATACGGTAGACGCGGTTCCGGACCGGCTCGCCGGTCTCCAGGATGTCGGCGGTGATGCCCTCGTCCTCACCGACGGGCTCGCCGTCCTCGCCGACGGCCGAGAGCGCCGAATCCGTCGTACTCAGGCCGAGGAGTTCGTCCTCCCGGAGCCCCAGCTCCTGCTTCGCTCGGTCGTTGGCGAGGACGACCTTCCGGTCGGCATCCAGGATGGCGATGGGGACGGGGCTGATATCGAGAATCCCCTCCCTGAGCTCCCCCTCCGAGGGGAGCAGCTCGGCCGTCGATTCCCCACCCCCTGTGCGTGTGTCGTTCCCCACAGTACCGGGAGATATGTGTACATCCACCTAAGTGTTCGGCGTGCGGGCGGGTTCACACCGGATGAAGGTCCGGGTGAGAGACCGGAGCGGGCCGTCCCGCCCACAACCGTCCTGTCCACAACCGTCCTGTCCACAGCCGTCACGCCCACGGTCGGCTCCGGAACGTCGAGGACGGCGCGGTCAGCTGGTCTCGTCCCTGATGCCACCTTCGGCGTTGTTCTCGTAGACGTTGTTGCTCCCGTCGAAGGTCGCGCCCCCCTCGACGACGATGCCCCAGGTGGCACTCTCCGCGAGCCTGGAGTTGGTCAGCGAGAGGCGGGCGCCGTTCTGTACCCAGACGTTCGCCCAGTCGCCACCGCCGCCGTAGGCCACCTCGACGTTGTCGAGGACGTTGTCGGGGTTGTTGGACTCGAACTCGATGGTCTGCCAGTAGCCCGGCGACTGCTCGGCGCCCTCGAAGACGATGGACTCCCCGTCCCCGGCGTCCGCCGAGAGCGCCCCCTCCTGTTTGACGGTGAGCTTCGCGCCCTCGGCGAAGGTGAACCGTGCGCCGGGAGCGACCGAGACGGTCGCGAAGAGCTTGCTGTTGCCCTCGAGGAAGAACGGTGCGTCGGTGGCGGGCCACGTGGCCTCGCTCTCGAGGTCGACGCCGCTGACCTCGATGCGGTCGGTCCCGTTGTCGCCGGCGTAGGTCGACCCGGCATCGAGCGCGCCGACGAGCGTCGTGGCGATGGACAGCGGCGCCGTCTCGTTCCCGGTGAACGTGTTCGTGGCGAACTCCGGGAACGTGGCACCGTCCTCGGCCACCAGCCCCCACGTGGCGCTGTTGGCGAACGTGCTGTTCGACACGGAGAGCCGCGCGCCGTTCTGTACCCAGACGTTCGCCCAGTCGCCAGCACCCGCGTCACGCACGACCACGTTGTCGAGGACGTTGTCGGGGTTGTTGGACTCGAACTCGATGGTCTGCCAGTAGCCGGGGACCGCCTCGTCGCCCTCGAAGACGACCGGGCGCTCGCTCGTCCCGCTGGCGGCGAGCGCCCCCTCCGATTTGACGGTCAGTTTCCCGCCTTCGGCGAACCGGAACCGTGCACCGGGGTCGACCGAGACGGTCGCGAAGAGCTTGCTGTTGTCCTCGAGGAAGAACGGTGCGTCGGTGGCGGGCCAGGTGGCCTCGCTCTCGAGGTCGACGCCGCTGACCTCGATGTGGTCGGTCCCGTTGCCGCCGGCGTACAGCGAGACGCTGTCCAGGGCCCCCATGAGCGTCGTGGCGATGGACAGCGGCGCCGTCTCGTTCCCGGTGAACGCGTTCCGCGCGAAATCGAGCGTGGCGCCGTCCTCGGCCACCAGCCCCCACGTGGCGCTGTTAGCGAACCAGGAGTCGGTCACCGAGAGGCGCGCGCCGTTCTGCACCCAGACGTTCGCCCAGTCGCCATCGCCCGCATCATGCACGACCACGTTCGACAGCTCGTTGGGATTGTCGGACTCGAACTCGATGACCTGCCAGTGGCCCGGCACCCGCGAATCACCGTAGAACCAGATGGGGTCGCTGGCACTGCCGCTGGCCACGAGCGTCCCGTCGCCCTTCACGGTCAGCTTCGACCCGGGCTTGCCGACGACCTCGACACCCGGTTCGATGGTCAGCGTCGCCCCGCTGGTGACCTTGATGTTGCTCTCGAGGGCGACCCGCGGACAGTCGCTGGCGTCCCAGGTCGTGTCCGACGTGATGTCCGACTCGATCGGCTCCGGGTCACAGTCCGACGGAGTGAGCGGGGACTTCGTGGCCACGCTGGTAGGGGTCGCGTCGCCGCCGCCGTCGCCCCCACCGTCCCCGCCATCGCCGCCGTCGCCGAGATCCCCGACATCCGTACTACACCCGGCGAGGGCGAGTCCGGCACCGACCGTCGTGGCACCCCTGAGGAACCGGCGTCGGTCGACCGGCGTTCGACTCCCCTCCGCTCCCCCCTCTGCATTGTCATGCAGTCCCATATCACTGCCCAGTGACGGAGGGGTATTCAAACTCTAGGTCGCTGTCTACGGAGGTAACACGGGCGGAAACGGTCGTCCGTGGGCTCGGCTATCACCGGATGGCCCGACAGCGAGGGGGGCGACCCGCATCGACGCGGGGCGGTACCGAGCCCACGTGTTATGCCCTGCGACCGCCTACACATGGCTATGCGTGAACTCGTCTTCGCCCTCGAGTACGAGCCGGGATGCAACAGGGTGGCGGACGCCCTCGCCGACCACCCCGACGCCCGCGTCCGCTCGCTCTCGCTGCACGCCACCGCCGAGCGGCTCTGGCGGGTCGACCACGCCACCGGGACCCCGGACGCGCTCGACGCCATCGAGGACGCCTTCCGCAACAGCGACTACTACGCCGACTGCCTGGCGACCGAGGACTGCGGTGCCACGCAGACCACCCGCGTCCTCGACCGCACGGACGGCGCGCTCGTCCTCTACTCCGACTGGGAGCGCACGCCCACCTGTGCCTCGGTTCCCCACATCGCCCGCGACCACCTCGGCGACGGCGTGCTGTTCGAGACGCGCCACGAGGGGCGCCACTACACGTGGCGGCTCATCCACTCCGGGGAGGGGGACCTGACGGCCTTCTTCGACGATCTGGAGGCGGCCGTCGGGGAGTGCGCCCGGATGGAGATGCTCCGAACCGCGGATACCACGGCATCGGCCGGGGGCAGCGACGGGGCGTCGAGCGGGCTGTCCCCGGAGCAGGAGGCCGCACTCCGGGCGGCCGTCGAACACGGCTACTACGAGTCGCCCCGGGCGGTCGATGTCGGGGAGCTGGCCGAGCATCTCGACGTGCCGCGGTCGACGCTCACCTACCGCCTCCGGCGAGCGGAGGAACACCTGGCGAAACAGCACGTCGCAGGCGAGCGGGGAGCGAGCGAACGGCTGGCATCGCGCTGACGCCCAGAAGCCAGCATCACGCTGCGCCGGGAGTTGGAATATTCCAATAAAGGCCTATCGAACTCCCGCCCCTACCGTGAGGTATGACAGAGACCTCGGATGCAGCGGGGCTGACACCCGACGGCGGACAGCGGCGCGAGCTGACCGCCCGCCTCGCCGTCCCCGAGATGGACTGCCCCTCCTGTGCGGGGAAGGTCGACAAGAGCCTCGGGCGCGTCGACGGCGTGGTCGAGGCCGCGCTCCAGCCGACTACCGGAACGGCCAGGGTCACCTACGACCCCGACCGCACCACCGAGGCCGACATCGTTCGAGCCATCGAGAACGCCGGCTACGAGGTCGTCGGCCGTGGTGATGAGAGCGAAGACACCGACAGCGGTGGGATGGAGATCGCCCCCCCGTCCGAGATCTGGACGAGTTCCCGGGCGGTCAAGACGTGGGTCGGTGCGGTGTTCGTGACGCTCGGCCTCCTCTTCGAGTTCGTCCTCGCCGGGGGGAACGTCGCCGTCGCGAGCGTCCTCGAGTACCCACTGCACGTCGCGGACGTGCTCTTCCTCGTCGCGGTCGTCACCAGCGGTATCCCGGTCGTCCGCAGCGGCTACTACTCCGCGAAGAACCTGAGCCTCGACATCGACCTGCTGATGGGGACGGCCATCATCGCCGCGACCGGCATCGGCTACTTCGTCGAGGCCGCGACGCTGGCGGTGCTGTTCAGCATCGCCGAACTGCTGGAGGAGTACGCGATGGACCGGGCGCGTGACTCACTGCGGGAGCTGATGGAGCTGTCGCCCGACGAGGCGACCGTCCGCCGCGACACCGGGTCGTCGGAGACACCCGGAGCCGACGGCGAGGAGGTGACCGTCCCCGCCGACGAGGTGGAGGTCGGCGAGACGGTCATCGTCCGCCCCGGCGACAAGATCCCGCTCGACGGCACCGTCGTCGAGGGCGGCAGTGCGGTCGACGAGTCCCCCATCACCGGCGAGAGCGTCCCCGTCGACAAGGGCGTCGGCGACGAGGTGTACGCCGGCAGCATCAACGAGGACGGATATCTCGAGTTCGAGACGACCGCGCCCGCCTCGGAATCGACGCTCTCGCAGATCATCGAGATGGTGCAGGGCGCACAGGCGAACAAGACCGAGAAGGAGCAGTTCGTCGACCGGTTCGCGGGCTACTACACGCCGACGGTCGTCGTCCTGGCGATCCTGACCGCCGCCCTCCCGCCGCTGTTCATCAGCGGGGGCGCCACCGTCGGGCTCGCCGGCTTCTCGCACACCTTCAGCGGGAGCTGGCAGACGTGGTTCATCCGTGGGCTCACCCTGCTGGTCATCGCGTGTCCGTGCGCGTTCGTCATCTCCACGCCCGTCTCCGTCGTCTCCGGGATCACCAGCGCCGCGAAGAACGGCGTCCTCATCAAGGGCGGCAACCACCTCGAGGCGATGGGTGATGTCGACGCCATCGCCGTGGACAAGACGGGGACCCTCACCAAGGGTGAACTCGCGGTCACGGACGTGGTGGCGCTCGGTGGTGCGAGCGAGGAGACGGTACTCCGGCACGCGGCCGCGCTCGAACAGCGCAGCGAACACCCCATCGCCGAGGCGATTCTCGCGCGTGCCGACGCGGCGGCGGTCGGCGACCTGCCGGCCATCGAGGCGTTCGAGAGCATCACGGGGAAGGGAATCCGTGCGGCTGTCGGCGACGAGACGTACTACGCGGGCAAGCCGTCCCTGTTCGAGGAGCTGGGCTTCGACCTGTCGCACGCGCACCTCCGTACCGACGGCGGGGCGGTCGCCGAGGTGGCAGACGAGCAATGCGAGCGCGAGGACTGTGCCGACATCGAGAACGGCGCTGTCGCCCGGTTCGAGGACGAAGGGAAGACGGTCATCCTCGTCGGCACCGAGGACGAACTGGTCGGTGTCATCGCCATCGCCGACGAGGTACGGCCGGGCGCCGAGCGAGCGGTCGCACGGCTGCACGACCTCGGCGTCGCACACGTGGTGATGCTGACCGGCGACAACGAGGGGACGGCCCGCGCCATCGCCGAGCAGGTCGGCGTGGACGAGTACCGGGCCGAGCTGTTGCCGGACGAGAAGGTCGACGCCGTGGCGGAACTGCAGGCCGAGTACGGCGACGTGGCGATGGTCGGCGACGGCATCAACGACGCGCCCGCGCTGGCGACCGCCGATGTCGGCATCGCGATGGGCGCGGCCGGCACGGACACGGCCATCGAGACCGCCGACATCGCGCTGATGGGCGACGACATCGGCAAGCTCCCCTACCTCTACGCGCTCTCGAACAAGGCCAACGGCGTCATCCGGCAGAACATCTGGTCGAGTCTCGGCGTGAAGGCGCTGCTCGCACTCGGCGTGCCGCTGGGCCTGGTGAGCGTCGCGCTGGCGGTCGTGGTCGGGGACATGGGGATGAGCCTCGGCGTGACGGGCAACTCGATGCGGCTCTCGCGGATGGAACCCGACCGGTTCTTCGACGGCTGAAGCCCGGTCCGGCGAACTCGAGGTCGAGACGGTCGTCGTGGCCGCGTGCGGACGCAGCCACAGCCACAGCCACAAGGGCGCATCCGATGTCCATTTCCGCATCCGCGGCGTCACGACGTGTATGACCGTGGATTCGACGGAACCGAGGAGCCGACTATCACGCTCGGAGGACGGAGAGCGACCAGGGCGATGCACCCGGTATTCCCCCTCCGAGACCGTATCGACGAACACGGAGAGACGTACATGACGGGTCGTGACGAGTACTACAACCGCGCCAAGCAGGAGGGCTACCGCTCGCGGGCGGCCTACAAGCTCCAGCAGCTCGACGAGGAGGCCGACCTCCTCTCGCAGGGCGACATCGTCGTCGACCTGGGCGCGGCGCCGGGTGGCTGGCTGCAGGTCGCGGCCCAGCGCGTCGGCGCGAGCGGCAAGGTCGTCGGCGTCGACCTCCAGAACGTCCGGAACCTCTCCGAGGACGAGGCCGGCAGCGGCGACGGCGCCGCCCACATCGAGACCGTCCGCGGGGACATGACCGAGGCCGACACCCGCGAGCGGGTCCAGGAGATGGTCGACGAGGGCGGCGCCGACACCGTCCTCTCGGACATGGCGCCGAACATGAGCGGGGAGTACGACCTCGACCACGCGCGCTCGGTCCATCTCGCGCGGCAGGCGTTCGAGACCGCGCTCACGGTCCTCCCGGCGGGTGGCGACCTCGCCGTGAAGGTGTTCGACGGGCGCGACCTCGACGACCTGAAGCAGGACATCGACGCGGAGTTCGAGTACGTCCGGGAGGTCCGCCCGCCCGCCTCGCGGGACTCGTCCTCGGAGCTCTATCTCGTCGCGAAGAACCGCCTCACAGCGCCCGTCCGGGCCGGCGACGAGGTCGTCGTCGAGGTGACCGACGAGGGCAACGAGGGCGACGGCATCGCCCGCGTCGAGGGGTACACGCTGTTCGTCCCGGGGACCAGCGTGGGCGACCGAGTGCGGGTGCGGGTCGACGAGGTGAAGCCCCGCTTTGGCTTCGCCGAGGTGGTCGACCGTGACCCGGACGAGGCGGCCGAACCCGCCGCCGAGGACGCGAACTGACTACGCTTCCTCTTCCTCGTCGGCCTCCAGCCGCCCGTGTCGGGCGTCGATCTCGTCCAGCACGTCCAGCGTCTTCCGCACCGAGGCGCGGATGGCGTCGCTCCGATTGACGAACTTGCCATCGTCGCCGACGTGCTCGTCGAGGTCGTCGAGGAGCTCCTGGGGCATCTCGACGGATATCTTGGGCATGGGACCGATTGCAGCCGCTGGCTCTTGACCCTCCCGACCGCTCCAGTGGAAATGTTTACCAGGTTTCGGATGAAACTCACAGGTATGGCGACGGCCGTCAAGGTGGACGAGGAGGCCAAAGAGCGCCTCGAGGAACTCCAGGCGGAGATTCGACTCCGGACCGGGCAGTCGGTGACCCAGCAGGCACTCCTGACGAGACTCATCGACGACGCGTACGCGTCACGCGCCGAGGTCATCGACTCGTTCCGCGAGTCCACGGTGCCCCTCTCCGAGTCGGAGAAACGGGCGATGCAGGAGGGCCGGTTCGCCTCCGGGGTCGAGACGGATGAGGACGACATCGACGACATTCTCTACGGATGACGGTCATCGTCGACACGGGGGTTCTCTACGCGGACCACGACGAGGACGCCACTCGACACGAGAGCGCCAGCGAGGCCCTCGAAGCCGTCTACGACGGGGAACTCGGCCAGCCCTACGTGAGCGACTACATCTACGACGAGGCCGTCACGCTGACGCTTGCGCGTAGTGGGTCGTTCCCGCCGGCACGGCGACTCGGGGAGCGCCTTCGAGGCGTCGACCCGTACCCACGGGCGTACGAGTTGCTCCAGGTGTCGACCGCGGTCTTCACGGATGCGGTGACGGTGTTCGAGCGGTACGACGACCAGCACCTGAGTTTCACCGACGCGACGACGGTCGCACTCTGTGAGCGCCACGACATCGACGCCGTGCTCAGTTTCGACGACGACTTCGACGGTATCGTCGACCGACTGGACCCGGAAGCGGTCTGACCCATCATCGGCAAACAATCCAGATAGTTGTGCGATAATACACCAAACAAGGATACAATCGCAGAGCGGAGTGGTTTGATATCCTGTCGGTGTCAGTCCGCCGCCTCGGGCTCCGGCGGCGTCGGCTTCGGCCCGCCCCGGCGCCCACCCAGCGTGACCGCGTACAGCAGCGCCAGCCCCGCGAAGTACGCCAGCAGGACCGGGATGCCGACGATGAACATCGAGAAGACGCTCTTGGGCGTGAACAGCGCGGCGCCGCCGAGGATGAGCACGGTCACCTCGCGCCAGCGCCCCAGCTGCGTCCGGTAGGGGACCAGCCCGCCCCGGTGGAACAGGTACATCGTGACGGGGATGTCGAACAGCAGGCCGACGCCGACGGTGGTGAAGAAGACGAGCCAGCCGAAGGAGTTGATCTGGTAGGCGATGACCATGTTCGCGCCGAGCGCGTCCGCGACGAGCCAGGAGATGATGTTGGGGGCGACGTAGAGGAAGCCGACCGCACTGCCGGCGACGAGGCCGAGTGTCGTGAGCCCGCCCCACAGGAGCAGGACGTTGCGGTCGCCGGCGGCGAAGCCGCGCTCCTTCAGGGCGGGCCACGCGAAGTACAGCAGTACGGGCAGCGTGGCGACGGCAGCGAAGATGACCGAGACCTTGATCTCGAAGATGAGCACCTCGACCGGGTGGAGCGCGACGATATCGATGGCACTGGGGTCGACCACCTGCGACGGGACGCGGCTGATGAACTGCTCTTTCAGGTAACCGATACCGCCCAGATAGAGCGCGCTGAACGAGGCCGCCAGCACGACCATGAACAGCCCGACGATGAGGAACGCCTTCGAGGTGAGCGACTCGACGATGAACTGGATGTCGTAGAGGTAGCCGCCGATGTCGTCCTCGTCGGTCTCCTCGGCGGTGAAGGCGTTGGCGACGCCCGCGGCGGTCCTGGTGCCGACGCCAGCCTCCTCCGTGTCGGCGCTGACGCCGGCCTCGTTCGGGCCCGGCTCCGCCGCGCCCGCCGGACGGCCCACGTCGTTGGCCGCGGCCGCGGTCGCCCCCTTCTCGACGGGGTCGGCCTCGACCAGCTCCTGGGCCTCGTCGAAGCGGTCGAGGATGGCCTCGGCCGTGTCGGGGTCGTTCTCGTCCATGGCGTCGCCGGCGAGCGAAAGCGCCTCGTCCTCCTCCATATCGGCGAACGCCTCGATGGGTGCTGCACGGATGCCGCCCGCATCGAGTTCGGAGAGGTCGATATCCCCGGGCGCGCCGGTCGAGGCGGGGGCGGGGCCGCCCTCGCCGGCCGTCGCCGAACGGTTGAGCCCACGCTCGACCGCTTTCAGCCCGCCCTCCGCCTCGATGATGTCGTCGACGGCGGCCACCAGGAGGTACGCCAGCGTCACCAGCACCGCGCCGAGCCCGACGACGACGGCGCCGATACCGAGCGCCACCTCGGGTGAGAGCCCGAGGATGGGGTCGGGCGTCCACTGCGAGGGCGGGCGGAGCCGCCCCGTCGCGGTGTACCGGTCGAGAACGGTCAGGGCGGCGTTGACACGCGGGACCAGCGAGTCGGCCGCGCCGGCCAGCAGCGCCCGATAGCCGAAGTAGGTCGCGGCGAAGGCGACGGCGCCCGCGCCGGCGAGCACGTTCCAGCGGTCGCGGGCGACGTTCTTCACGCCGAGACGCTCGCTGGACACCTTCGCGGTGACGACGAACTTCGATATCTGGAGGCTGATGGCGTAGAGGACGACCAGCGGTGTCGCCCACATCAGCTGCGTGAGCGGGTCCGGCGGCGTGAAGAGGGCGCCGATGGCGTACAGCCCGACGATGGCGTGGCGCCAGTAGTCACGGAACGTCGTGTACGGGACGACGCCCGAATACGAGAGCGCGCTCATCACGAGCGGGAGCTGGGCCGCGAGCCCGAACGAGGCCGAGAGCAGCATGATGAACTGTGCCCACTTGACGATGGAGTAGGTCGGCGCGAAGCCGGACTGGACGGCGTTCTCGGCGAGGAACTGGAAGGCAGTGGGGAAGAAGACGGCGTACCCGTACGCGACGCCGCCGCAGAACAGCAGGAAGCTGAAGAACGAGACGGTGGCGATCTTCCAGCGGGGGATGCCGGTCGGCCAGATGCCACGCGCTTTCAGCGCATCCCGGGAGTAGTAGAGCAACAGGGGGAGCGCGACGAGTATCCCGACGACGAGGCCGATCTTCACCTGCAGGAGGATGACGTCGAACGGCGTGACCGCGACGATGACGATGTCCTCCTGGACGTTGAGGTCGGCCTTCAACTGGGCCCAGACGAAGTTGCGGAGGACGTAGATGGTCCCCATGAGCCCGATGACGAACAGGATGAACACCTTCTGCAGGTGCTTCTGGACCTGCCGGAGCATCGCGCCCGCCGTCTCACGGCCGCTGTCCAGCGCCCGGGCCGTGTCCTCGTCCAGGTATGATGACACTGCCAGTCAGTTACGTGGACGCACCTATCAATCTTTCAGATATCGGGACAGGACCGTCGTCTGCTGAGACTCTCGCACGCTCTCAGAACGAAGGCGACGACCACGACAACGGAGACACCTACGAAGCCCTCGGCTCTCGGCTCACCTTCGAGTCCACCAGGGGATAGAACCAGGGGATAGAACGTGTCACGGGCCCTGTGGCCCTGCCCTTCCCCAGGTCGCGCGGGTTCGCAGGCAAGCCGCTCACCACGCGCTCCCGGCCAGGTGGCGGTTACTCGGCGAGCCGGTTCCGAGGACAGGAAGCGCGCCAGCGGCCCTGCTGTGGAGGCCGCTCGCAGGGCGGGACTCCGTCCCGCTTGCAGTCGGCGCGAAGCGCCGACGACGCCAGCGAGCGTGCCGGAACACGTCCGGCGCTGGCGCGGGGAGGTGTGGGGACACTAGCACTTCGCCGGAACCACCACGCGCGGACGCTCTGTGCAACCAGCAACAGGGTGGGACTGAAAGAGGCCGTCATCGGCGGCGGAGCCGCCGATTGCTCGGGAGAACGAAGCTCTCCCGGCGCCCGGCTGGCGGCGTAGCCGCCAGCTATTAGATTGTCGGCTCCGCCGACAATCCGCCTCGACCCGCCCCGGACGACGCAAGGACCGCAGAGTGAGCGCAGCGAACCCGAGGACCGCAGCGAGACCCGGCCGTTCTGGCGAGCGTAGTGAGCCAGAAGTCGTCAGAGCTTGCTCTGACGGAAGTCGAGCGGGCGAGGGCTTTCAACAGGATTCCGTCGTGGTTGTCGCCGTGAGGAAGCAAGATTTTCGAAGTATTTAGAGCGAAGCAGAGACAGCGCACACTAAACACACAGATAAGTGAGAAATTTGCGGAACAGATCTATAACACTCTAGCACTCCCGCTCCCACAACACTCAAGTCCCGTTCCCACACATCCGGTCCCATGCCAGTCGGACGCACCGGACGGCGCGCCGCCCCGCAACCGCCAGCCGCGTCCGACCCGTTCTTCTTCGCCTGACGCGGCGGCGGACCCGGCAACCCCTCACTAACTGGAGACGAAACGGAGGGGTCGGCGGGGAAACCGTCGCACAGGTCGGAACCGTTAGTTGACCGGCCGCCGCAGGCATCGACGACGACCGCGCGGGCGTCGGCGGGACGCCCGCACTCACGCACACCCATCACCACAACATGCGACTCCCGGCAACACAGGTCGCGCTGCTCGAGGCCGCCAGCGCGACCGAGACGAAGACGGTCGAATCGCTCGCCGAACAGGTAGACGCCGACACGACCGCGGTCACGAACGCCGCGCTCGAACTCGAGGCCGAGGGGCTCCTCACCGTCGAGGAGTACACCGCCGAAGAGGTCGAACTCACGGCAGAGGGCGAGCGCTACCGCGAGAACGGCCTGCCCGAACTCCGCCTCTACGACGCGGCCGTCGAGGCCGGGGGCGAGGACGAGCCCGTCGGCATCGGCCAGCTGGTCGGCGCCGCCGGGCTGGAGGGCCCGGAGGTCGATATCGCGCTGTCGAACTTCGCGCGGAAGGGCTTCGGCGACATCGAGGAGGGCGCCGTGTCGGTCGACCTGGAGGGTGGCCCGGACGTGGACCCCGATGACGACCCCGAAGCGGGTGCGCTCGACGCCATCGCCGGCGGGAACGCCGGCTACCTCGACGAGAACGTCCTCGACCGTCTCGTCGACCGCGGCCTGGCGACACGCCACGAGACCACCGTGCGCTCGGTCACGCTCACCGATGACGGCGTGACCGCGCTGATGGAGGGCGTCGAGACCGCCGAGACGGTCGGCGCGCTCACGCCCGAGATGCTGACCTCGGGCGAGTGGGAGGACGTGGAGTTCGCCGAGTACAACGTCGCGGCGGACGCCGAGGCCGAGTACGGCGGTCGCAAGCACGTCCTCCGGCAGACCGCCGACCGCGTGAAGGACGTGCTCGTCGGGATGGGGTTCCAGGAGATGGAGGGCCCCCACGCCGACGCGGAGTTCTGGATCAACGACTGCCTGTTCATGCCACAGGACCACCCCGCCCGGACCCACTGGGACCAGTTCGCGCTGGACGTGCCGCCGATGCGTGACCTGCCCGACGACCTCGTGGACCGGGTCGAGTCCGCCCACCGCGAGGGCGTCGGCGACGACGGCGACGGCTACCACTCCCCCTGGACCGAGGACGTGGCGAAGGGCGTCGATTTGCGTGGTCACACCACGTCGCTCTCGATGCGCTATCTCTCCGGCGAGCAGGTTGGCGAACTGGAGCCGCCCCAGCGGTGGTTCTCCGTCGAGAAGGTGTACCGGAACGACACGCTGGACCCGACGCACCTGCTGGAGTTCTTCCAGATCGAGGGCTGGGTGATGGCCGAGGACCTCTCCGTGCGTGACCTGATGGGGACGTTCACGGAGTTCTACGAGCGGTTCGGCATCACGGACATCGAGTTCAAGCCCCACTACAACCCGTACACCGAGCCCTCGTTCGAGCTGTTCGGCACACATCCGAAGACGGGCGAGATCGTCGAGATCGGGAACTCCGGCATCTTCCGCGAGGAGGTGCTCAGCCCGCTCGGCGTGGAGTGTGACGTGATGGCGTGGGGACTGGCGCTGGAGCGACTGCTCATGCTCATGTACGGCTTCGAGGACATCCGCGACGTGCACGGGACGCTGTGTGACCTGGACCTCCTGCGGACCGCGGAGGTGGTGAACTGATGCCCGTCGTCGACGTGGACCCCGACGAGCTGCGCCACCTGACCGGACACGACGAGAAGTCCGACGAGGACCTCAAGGACGACCTGTTCGCGCTCGGTCTGGAGTACGAGGGCGAGACCGAGGACGGCCTGATGCAGCTGGAGTTCGCACCCGACCGCCTCGACCGCCTCTCCGTCGAGGGCGTCGCGCGCTCGCTGCGCTACCAGTACGGCGACGACCGCGGCGTCTACCTCCCGAACACCAACGACGCCGACTGGACCATCGAGGTCGAGGAGTCGGTGCCCGACGAGCGCCCGTACGTCACCGGCGCCATCGTCCGCGGCCTGGACATGGACGAGGCGGGCCTGGACTCGCTCATCCAGTTGCAGGAGAAACTGCACGCCACGATGGGTCGCAAACGCGCGAAGGGCGCCATCGGCGTCCACGACCTGACGATGCTGAAGGGAGCGTCCGCCGCGGACGGCACCGGCGAGAAGTCCATCCGCTACGTCGGTGTCGAACCCGACGGCGACACGTTCGTCCCGCTGGACTCGAACCGGGAGCTGACGCCCGGAGAGGTCCTCACAGAGCACGACACCGGCGAGAAGTTCGCCGACCTCGTGGCCGACTACGAGCGCTACCCGGCCATCTACGACGACGTGGGGCTGTTCTCGTTCCCGCCCGTCATCAACGGGAAGCGCACGGAGGTCGAGACCGACTCCCGGGACCTGTTCATCGAGATGACGGGGACCGACCAGTGGACCATCGACAAGATACTGAACATCGTCTGCTACGCGCTCGATGCGCGTGGTGGACGGGTCGAGCGCGTCGACGTCGAGTACCCCGACCGAACCCTCGACCGGCCGGACCTCTCGGTCTCGGAGAAGTCGGTCAGCCACCAGCGCATCGAGTCGCTGCTCGGCATCTCGCTGGAGGCCCGCGAGGTCGTCGACCTGATGGAGCGCGCGGGGCTGGACGCGACGGCCGAGGGGGTCGACGACCCCGACGACATCGACACCGACGAGGTCGTCTACGAGGCCGACGTGCCGCCCTACCGCGTCGACGTGCTCCACCCGCTCGACCTCGTGGACGACGTGGGCCGCGCGTACGGCTTCAACGACCTCGAACCGCGCTACCCCGAGATCGGCACCATCGGTGGCCGCCACGAGCGCTCGCGCGTCGAGGACGCCGCCCGCGACGCCCTGGTGGGACTGGGCTTCGAGGACATGCTCGACTTCCACATGATAAGCGAGGGCGAGAACTACGAGCGGATGGGGCTCTCGGTCCCCGGAACAGCCGGCGGCGACGTGACGCCCGACCCGGACGCCCCGGTCGGCGCCCAGCCGCCGGTGACCATCACCGAGCCGTACAGCGAGGACTACACGATGGTCCGGACGTGGGCGCTCCCGTCGCTGGTGATGGTGCTGGAGCGCAACACCCACCGGGCGTACCCGCAGGACCTCGCGGAGATCGGCCTCGCTGCGCACCGCGACGACGACGAGAACACGCGCGTCAGCGAACACCGGACCGTCGCCGGCGTGCTGGCCCGGACGGACGCCACCTACGAGGACGCGAAGGGCAAACTGCAGGCGCTCTGTCGAGCGTTCGACGTGGACCTGGAGACGCCACCCACCTCACATCCCTCGTTCATCGACGGGCGCACCGCGAGCGTCGTCATCGACGGTGACGCGGTGGGCGTCATCGGCGAACTCCACCCCCGCGTGCTGGTCGAGCACGACCTCGAACTGCCGGTCGCGGGGTTCGAGTTCCGGCTGGACGCGCTGCGATAGGTCGGTTGAATTTCCAGTTTCGATATTATATCCGAAAGTGGCAATATATTCGGATAGTAATTCACTTGTCGGGGGTCCCGGGAGAGGTTCATCGAGGGAGTCACAGCACGCCGAACACGTTCGCCAGCGCGACGCCCAGCACGGCGGCGAACCCGAAGTGCAGCGCCACGAGCGGTGCGGTCGACCGGGCGCGGAGCCGGTAGACCGTACTGATGGCGATGCCATCCGCGAGGAGGGTGGCGACGATGGTGACCCCCGCCAGCAGCGAGGGGCCGACGCCGAACGCGCCGCCCGCGACGCCGTACTGCTGGAGGAGGATAGAGACGACAGCGGGGAGAGCCGCGGCGGTAGCGGCCTTCTGGGAGGGCACGTCCCCGATGAAGAACGTGGCCGCGAGATGGAGCGTGAACGCGTAGAACAGCCACGTCAGCAGGAAGGTGACGATGACAGCGAGTGGGCCGCCGCCGGTGACCGACTGGAGCGGCACGGGCGCGATGGGACCGGCCATACGACTGCTCGGTACTCGTGGCGCATGTAGCCTCCGGACTCGGATGTACGTGGGGACGGGAGATGCGCGGGCCGAAGACGCGAGCTGTGGCGACGGCGGCGGCTACACGGCTCGGGAGACGGAAAGAGAGCAGGAGAGAGAACCGTCGGTTCGTCCGGCGTCTTACCCGTCCAGCAGGCCGAGCTTGTCGAGTTCGGAGACGATCTTGTCGACGGCGTGCTCGGCGTCCTCGGGCTGCTTGCCGCCCGTGATGACGAGCTTGCCGGAGCCGAACAGGAGCGCCACGACATCGGGCTCGTCGAGTCGGTAGACGAGGCCGGGGAACTGCTCGGGCTCGTATTCGATGTTCTCCAGGCCCAGGCCGATGGCGATGGCGTTCAGGTTGAGGTTGCGCCCGAGGTCCGCGCTCGTGACGATGTTCTGGACGACGATCTCGGGGTCCTCGTCGACCTCGATGTTCAGGTCGCGGAGCTTGTCGAAGACGATGCGCAGGGACTCGTGGACATCGTCCGTGCTCTTGGCACCCGTACAGACGATCTTCCCGGAACGGAAGATGAGAGCGGCGCTCTTCGGTTCCTGGGTCCGGTAGACCAGCCCGGGGAACTGCTCGGGGTCGTAGTCGGCGCCCTCGAGGTCCATGGCCACGCTCTGCAGGTCGAGCTCCTGGCCGATACCCGTCGAGGCCACCACGTTCTCGATGTTGATGGTTTCCTTGGGGTCGCTCATCGTATGCCTTAAGCCACGTATTTAACCTTTATAAATATGGGTGGTGGTGGCTGACAGGTCGAGAACCGGAGATATCACGCGCCTCGCGCCGATTCAGCTTATAAAGCGGCATCGATTGCCGCTTGAAGTGGGGGCGTGTGTCGCTCCTGAAACGGAGTGGTCGTCGGGTCGGCCGGACCGGCACCCTCATGCCCGACGCGGCCCCGACCCCGGCCGTGTACGTCCTCGAACTGGGCGGCCAGGACGACCGGTTCGCGCGCCGCGAGGCCGAGAGCGCCTGCTCCGCCGTCGAGCCGCTGGGAACGGGCCTCGCGACCGCGCGCGGCGTCACCGACCGCGTCCGTGGACTGGCGTTCACCCAGCGCGCCGCCGAACTCGTCGGGCGGACGGCCCCCCGCATCGAGGACGCCGTGACCCTGCTCGACGCCGCCGCACTCGCTCGCGAGGGCTCCGTTCGCGTCCGTGCCCGCGACGTGCGGGGCCTGACCGACGTGGACACGAAGCAGGCCGAGCGCGACCTCGGACAGGTGCTCGTCGACCGCGGCTTCACGGTCGACCTGGAGGACCCGGACCACGAACTCCGGGCACTGTTCGCCGCCCCGCCCGGGCACGACGACGCGGACGACGGCACCGTCACCATCGGCATCGACGACGCGCGCGACGTGGAGGTCGTCGAACACGAGGGCGTAGCCGACACGAGCGACCTCGGTGGCCTCGACGGGCCCGGCGGCGAGGAGCCGGGCGTCTGTGCACTGGGCTGGCTGACCGCCGAGAGCCGACGGGATTTCGGCGACCGCCAGCCGACGGACAAGCCATTCTTCCAGCCCGGGAGCATGGACCCGCTACTGGCCCGGGCGCTGGCGAACATCGCCGGGGCACGGCCCGACCGGACCCTGCTGGACCCGATGTGCGGGACGGGCGGCCTGCTCGCCGAGGGCGCGCTCGTCGGCGCCGACGTGGTCGGTATCGACGCCCAGTACAAGATGGTCCGGGGCGCGACCGAGAACCTCGCGCACTACCTCGGCGAGTCGACGGCCGCCGACGAGAGCGAGACTGGAGACAGGGACGGGGAGGAGTCGCCCGAAGGCGTCACGGGTGCCGCCGATGCCCCCGGCAACGCGGCCGTCTGCCGAGGGGACGCCCGTCGACTCCCCATCGCGGGGGCGGACGGCGAGGGACCCATCGACGCCGTCGTCTTCGACGCGCCGTACGGCCGGCAGTCGTGGGCCAGCGACGAACTCTCGGCCGTGGTCGGCGACGCGCTCGCGGAGGCCCGCCGGGTCGCCCGCCGCGCCGTCGTCGTCGGCGACCGGCCGTGGACCGACGCCGCCGAGGCCGCGGGCTGGACCGTCACCGACCGCTTCGACCGGCGCGTCCACGGCTCGCTGGTCCGGCACGTCCTCGTGCTGACGGCCGCCGACGAGGCCGGCGATGAGGCCAGCGGCGAGGCCGGAGAGTAGCCCACTCTGCCCGCACACCGCCACCGATCCCGGACGAACCGGTACCTTTTCTCTCGCGACCGGCCACCGCTCCCCCGTGCGCGAACGGTACGTCTGCCTCACCTTCGATACACTCGCGGCCCGTGCGGGGAGCACGCCCGCGGGTGCGTACGGGCCGCCCGACGGCGACTGGGGCGGAGCACTCCGTGACGCTCTCGCCGCGAGCAGCGTCGGTCGCACCACGACCCCCGACGCGGTCCGCCCCCACCTCGACCTCCCGTGGCACCACCCCGACCGGATGCACGCCGACCGGCGCGGCGAGGACTGGTGGCGTCACTACGAGTCAGCGTTCGCGGACGCGCTCGCGGCCGTCGATGTCCCCCGCCGACAGGCCGATGCGGTCGCGCGGGGCGTCCGCGAGACGTACCTCGACGCGGCGGCGTGGGCGGCCGTCGAGGGCGCGAACGCGGCGCTGGACCGCCTCTCGGACGCCGGCTGGGAGCCCGTCGTCTACCTGAACGGTCCACCGGAGGTCGAGGCGTTGCTGGCGGCCGTCGGCCTCGACGAGCGGGTACAGGAGGCGTTCACCTCGGCGCTCACGGGCTACGAACTGCCCCACGCCCGCGCCTTCGAGACCGTCGAGGACGCGCTCGGCGACTGCCGGCTCTGGTTCGCCGGCCGCGACCCGGCAGGGGCCGCGGGGGCGCTGGACCTCGGGATTCCGGGTATCGTGGTGGCGCCCGACGACGACGCGGACCTGCCGCCCGGCGCACGGTCGGCCGCGACGCTCGATGGGGTAGCCGACCTGCTCGACGGGAACTGACGCCGAGAACCGCACCGCTCGGCCGGTTCCGAGCACAGGAAGCGCGCGGGCGCGCCCCGGGTGAGCCGCCGAGCCACCGGCGAGGGGGCGAACCCTCCTGCCGCGCCCGTGCGGGGAGGGGTGGGGACGCTAGCACTCGGCTGGAACCCCCACGCACGCCGCTCGACCCGAAACGCAACCCACCGGGGACCCGAATCCTCAGGGGGCGTTGGCACTTGAGGATAGATCAGCCCCACTCTCTGTTTATACAACAAATACAGCTATTATATCCACCATTACGCCATTACTCACGCACTACCTCTCGAACGACCGAGTTCCGCGAGCAGATGCGAGAGATGGACCCGGTCGGAGGTGCCCTCCACGAGGTCCATATCCACCTCGCCGGCGAGCTGGTGGAGCCGCGCCAGGTCCCAGTTGCGGTTGCTCTCGCGGGCCACACGCAGCAGTTCGGCCAGGAGCTCGTCGCCCGACAGGCCCTCGTCCTCCAGCAGGTCGTCGAGCGTCGACCGGGCGGCGTCGAAGTCACCGGATGCGGCGGCCGCGAGCATCTCCTCGACGCGGGCGTCGACGCCGACCTCGCCGAGGGCCTCGTAGGCCGTGTCCATCGTGACGGCCGCCCCGTCGCCGTCGTCGGCCTTCGCCGCGACGAGCTGCGCGCCGAGGATGGCCCGACGGAGGTCGCCGTCGCCGTAGCTGGCGACGAAGTCGATACCCTGGTCGTCGTAGCCCACGTCCTCGGCGTCCAGAATCGACCGGAGGACCGTCGCCGTCTCCTCGTGGGTCGGCGCACGCATCGGCACCGGGAAACACCGCGACTCGATGGGCGGGATCAGCTTCGAGGGCTGGCGCGTCGCGATGACGAACTGCGTGGTCCGGGCGTACTGCTCCATCACCCGACGCAGCGCCTGCTGGAAGTCCTCGCGGATGGCCTCCGCGTTATCGAGGAGAACCGTCTTGTACGTCCCGGAGACGGGCTGGTGGGCCGCGGACTCCTTGAGGACGTGGTTGATCATGTCGCGCTTGCTCATCCGGGACCGGCCCTCCAGGAAGTGCGCGAACCGCGGGTCGTTCTTGATCTCCGTCTTCGTCCGGCCGAAGAAGTCCGCGACGTTGATCTCCACGAGGTCGTTGTCCGGGTCCTCGTGGGCCGCACGGGCGAGCGCGCGGGCGGCGGCCGTCTTGCCGACCCCCTCCGGGCCGTGGAGGATGAGGTTGATCGGCTCGGCCACCGCCTCGGTCAGGTAGTCGCGCACGTCCGGCTGGGGGAGGTCCGCGAGGTCGGGCGCGTGCGTCTCCGTCCACAGCGGGGCGTCCATCGGGCACGGGTAGGCGAGTCGGGCGTATCAATCCACCCGTTCGAGTACCCGCGGCCCGCCAAGTCTCCATGGCCCCCCGAGTACCCGCGGCCGGTTCCGGAGCCCACAACGACCCGGAGTTTTTATTCCGGAACCGCGAACACCCGCCATCCGATGAGTGGGACCGTTCTGTGTGTCGACCCGGACGAGAAGGCGCGGGCGGCCACCGCGTCGGCACTCGAAGACGCCGGGCTGACGGTGACCGCGTGTCCCGACCTCGCCGCCGCCGTCGATGCGCTCACCGACGGCGTCGACTGCGTGGTGAGCGAGTTCGAACTCCCCGATGGAAGCGGCCTCGACCTCCTGGCTACGGTCCGCGAACGGGTCCCCGACGCGAGCTTCGTCCTCTTCACCGACGCCGAACCCGACGATATCGACAGCTCACCGCTCGGAGGAGCGGTCGGCGAGTACGTCCCGAAGGGTGGACCGAGGGCCCGAGCGCAGCTGGCCGACCTCGTCCAGCACAGCGTGACGTTCCGGACCCAGACCGCCTACCCACTTCCCGACGACGAACACGACCGGCTCGCCGTGCTCGAGGCCTACCGGCCGGTTCTCGCCGAGGCCGAGGCCTCGTTCGACCGCCTCACGACCCTCGTGAGCGACCTGCTGGACGTGCCGATGGCCGCCATCGGGATCATCGACGAACACGAACAGGAGTTCGTCGCCTGCTACGGCGTCGATTTCGACGTCTTCCCCCGCGAGGACACCGTCTGCACGTACGCGCTGCTGGAGCCGGGCGTGACGACCATCACCGACCTCTCCGAGGACCCGCGGTTCGCGAGCAACGAGGGGCTCGCTGTCCACGACCTCCGGGCGTACGCCAGCGCCGATCTCCTCACCCCCGAGGGCTGCGTCCTCGGGACCATCTGTGCCTACGACAGCGTCCCCCGGGAGTGGACGGACGAGGACCGCGAGCATCTCCGGCAGTTCGCGGCGGAAGCGATGGAGGTGCTGGAGCTCCGGCGACAGCTGTACGACTGCCGCGGCGACGATGCCGACACCGACCGACTCGACGCGGTGCCAGCCGGCGGTACCTCAGATCGTGACCGCGATACGAGCCGGTCCGACGCCAGCGACGAGGGACCGAACGGAGGGGCAGGATGAGCAGCCAGCAACCGGTCGGTCGCCCGGACGGCGCGGACGCCGAGGACGACGGCGGGATGGACCCCTACCGCTTCGACGGACTGCCACTGGACCCGATTCCAGCCGGTCGGAACGTCCTCGTGGCCGGACCACCCCACGTGGGCGCCCGAGGACTCGTCCTCCGGATGGTCGCCGGCTCGCTCGCGGACGACGAGGGCGGCGTCCTCATCACGACCGACGCGGACGGCACGAGCATCCTCGAGGACTGCCGGCGATGGGGCGCCAGCCCCCGGACAGACGGTCTCGGGGTGGTTGACTGCGTCGGGGCGACGACCGACGGGGCCAGGGACATCCGGACGACGACGGTGTCGGGCCCGGACGACCTCACCGGTATGGGGATGCGCTACTCGAAGCTCTGTGCCGACTTCGACGCGGAGGGCGTCACCCGCATCCGGATGGGCGTCGCCTCCGTGTCGACGCTCCTCTCGTTCGGTGATGTCCAGCGGACCTCCCGTTTCATCCACACGCTCGCCGGGCGGAACGCCTCCATCGGCGGCCTGGGCGTCTTCCTCCTCGACCCAGATACCCAGGACGAACGGACCGTCCGGACCATCGCGCACTTCTGCGACGGCCGCATCCAGATCCGCGAGGCCGAGGACGGTAGCGGCGACAGCGAACTCCGGGTCCGTGGGGTCCCCGGTCCCCGCGAGTGGACCACGTTCGATGTGGGCTCGACCTGAACCACCTCGCTGACGGCGGCGTGGGCTTCCATCGGAAACGAAGGGGTTGAAGCCGAGCGCCGCCGGAGCACGCCGTATGACCGACGACGAGACCGAAGCGGATGGCGAGGTGCGCACGTGGCTGGTCGAGCGCTCCTACAACAGCCGGAACCTCATCACGCTGGTCTACGCCACCCCCGACGGGGAACGGGCGCTGACCCGCGAACTCTCCTCCTCGATGCTCGACCGGACGGCCATCACCGCCGCACGCGACGTGGACCCGGACGACCTCGCACCCGTCGAGGAGTCCGAACAGGAACGCTACCGGACGGAGGCCGAACGCGTCCGGGAGAACAACGACCCCGACGACGAGATCTGAGTCCGGCGAAGGGCGTCAGTCGTCTCGGGCATCCACGAACCGGTCACTCCCCGGTCGCTAGCGCGTCGAACGTCTTCTCCGCCCATCGGACAGCGAACGCGGCCCCGTTGCGCTCGTACGCGGCGGTATCGAGCGCGGCGAACGGGTCCGGCAGGCTCTGCCCGTGTTTGACGGCGGCGCATGAGAGTTCCGCGGCGGCCGCGAAGTCCGTCTCGCCGCGCGCCACCTCGCCCGGGAGGCCGTCGAGGCGGGGCTGGAGGCGCTCGCCCGCGTCGACCCACGCGTCGTGGAGTGCAGGGAGGTGTGGGTCGTGCTCGGGGTCACCCCAGGCCCGGAAGACGGGCCGGGTCAGCCGCCCGACGTAGGCGTCGTACAGCGCCGCACCGAGCTGGAACGTTCCGGCGGGGGCGAGCGGCGTCGCCGCCGCCAGCTCCGGGTAGCGCTCGCCGAAGTACGCGAAGAACGACTCCGCCGGCGCCACGTCGGCCTCGACGAGCGCCTCGGCAACGAGGAACTCGACGAACGATTCGGGCGAACCCTCGAGTCGCGGCTTGACGAACACCGTCGGCGGCTCCGTCTGCCGGGTCCAGGCCACGCCACCGTCGCCGGGGAGCCCGACGGTGAACTCGTCGCTCGCGTAGCGCGTCAGGAGGTCGGGCGCGTCCGTCGGGAGCCACGTGTCGGGCGCGGAGAAGGGGTCGAACCGGTCGACGAGGAGGCCCAGCTGCTCGGCGACGGCCGGCTCGATGGTCTCGAAGTCACGCGCGCAGTCCAGCACGACGGCTCCCGGGGCGTGCGCTCCGCGGACCACTTCGAGGTCGTCGGAGAGGGTGCGTGGCTCGAACACGTCAGGCCATGTACAGGCTCACGTAGACGACCGCCACCACCGCGAGGAACGCCGAGGCGCCGATGGTGCCCATGACGATCTTCGTCGCGTCGCTCATTGTCGGTGTTCCGACCGGCCACCATTTAAAAACTTCAGTTCGCGTCCGTCAGCGTGTCCCCGCGACCTGATTTATAAATCGCCCGTTCTCCACGGGAAACGGAGGGGTTGTATGAGTGTTACACACCGGCACGGCTCCCCTCGCAAGGTCGACCGTCCAGGCGACCACGAGATATCCGGCCACCGCGAGCTTCCCGACAGTCATGGCGCACCCAGCGACCGCGACACACCCTGTACCGCGACACGACCAGCACCGCGACGCACCCCGTACCGCGACACGACCAGCACCGCGATGCCCGTGTTGCGAGAGGCCGTGTGAGCATTGACGGTGGGCGGCCGCGACGGTGACGCCGTGACCCGAGAACGTGTCTCGTCGGGAACGGAGTGGGAGGCGACCGTCGGCTACTCGCGGGCCATCCGGGCGGATGGACGGGTCTCGGTGGCCGGAACGACCGCCACCGACGAGGATGGTGACCCCGTCGCGCCGGGGGACGCGTACGCCCAGACGGCCCACGCGCTGGGCCTCGTGGCCGATGCGCTCGACGAGGCTGGCGCCGGCGTCGAGGACGTGGTCCGAACGCGCCTGTTCGTGACCGACATCGACGACTGGGAGGCCGTCGGCCGCGCGCACGGGGAGATGTTCGGGGAGGTCCGACCGGCGACGACGATGGTCGAGGTCTCACGGCTGATTCACCCGGACCTCGTGGTGGAGGTCGAGGCCGAGGCCGTCGTGACGGAGGAATGAGCCGTCGAAACAGCGCGGATTTTCCAGCTACCGGGTCGTTCGTGGCGTCTCAATCACCACCGGCGCCGACACTCGCGGTCCGGGCGATGGCCTTCCAGCGCCCGGTCGCGAAGCGGACGGCGTTGACCCCGGCTCTGGCGTAGAGGTCGAGCAGGATGGCAGCGTAGATGGCGACAACGCCGAGTCCCTGGCCCGGCGCGAACGACAGCGGCCCGAGCGTGACCGCGTACCCGACCGGGAGCGCGAGGAACGCGACAGGGAGCCGGAGCCCGTATGTCCCGAACAGCGTGCCGTAGAACGGCCAGCGCGTGTCACCGGCCCCACGGAGCGCGCCGCGAGTGGTGCGGGAGACGGCGAATCCCGCGACGCCGAGGGCGAACACCCGGACGAACTCGGCGGTGAGCGCGACATCCTCGGTCCCGAACAGGGTCGCGATGGGGACGGCCAGCACCGCGAGGACGACGGCGGCGAGGAGCTGTGTGGCGAGCGCGACCCGGACGGTCGCCCAGCCGTCCCGGGTAGCGGTGTCCTCGTCACCCCCGCCGACGGCCTGCCCGACCAGCGTACTCGCGGCGGTGGCGTACCCCCACGCTGGCATCATCGCGAACAGCACGACCCGCCGCCCGACGGCGTACGCGGCGACGTACGGGGTCCCGAGGACCCCGAGAACGAAGAGGAAGGGGAACCGCCCGAAGGTGCGAGCGAGCCGGGTACCCGTGAGAGGGGTGGCGACGCGGACGATCTCTGCGACGAGGTCGCGGTCGAACTGCGGCCCGCCGAGGCGGACGCGAATCGGCCAGCGCCCGGAGAGGAAGATGGCCGCGAAGACGGCTGCTCCGGCGGTGTTAGCCACGGCCGTCGCGATGGCAGCACCCACCACGCCCAGGCGTGGCGCGGGACCGAGCCCGAACACGAGCACCGCGTTGAGGACGATGTTGGTCGGGAGGGTGATGAGCCGCACGTACATCGGCGTGCGCGTGTCCCCGACGCCGGCGAGCGCACGCGCGGCGATCATCGACCAGAAACGAGGGGCCATCGACAGCATCACGATTCTGAGATACGACGCCCCGATCCGGGCCGTCTCCGCGTCGGGCGCGAGCAGGTCGAGGAGCGGCCGTGCGTAGAACCAGGCGACCGCGGTGAGCGGCAGGGCGATGGCGAGCGCCAACCAGACCGACTGCTTCACCGCGAGGTCGGCCCTGGCGGGTTCGTCCGCGCCCGTGAGCCTGGAGACGACGCTGATGGTGCCCGACGTGAGCGCCAGCGAGATGCCGAACGCGACGAAGTAGTACTGGAACCCCAGTTCGAGCGCGGCGATACCGACAGCACCGGTCGCGAGTCCGACGAAGACGAAGTCCGAGACCCGAAGTGCGACGCGAAGCCCGCCCGTCACCATCACGGGCAACGCGAGGTCGAATGCGCGGTCGGCCCGGTCACGCTCGACGAGCCCGAACCGTGCGAGGAGGGCCGGGAACCGCATCGCCACCGCCCGGAGTCGTGCCCCGAGGGCCCCGAGGAGTTCCGCCAGCCGGGAGAGCACACTCGTGAGCATCGACGCCAGCACGAGCGAGAACGTGAGCACGAGGACGACCGGCGGCGAGTCCCGGGGCGACACGGGCTATTTCAGGGGCCGCTTCCCCCTCGTTCTTCGGGTTCCGGTCCGCTGCGTGGACGAGTTCCACCGGAAATCGAGGGGTCGCGGGCGGCGGGGCGGTATCCGGGTGCTGGCAGCTGCCGCTCGGTGTGGACGCGGTGCTGGTTGTGGACGCGGTGCTGGTTGTGGACGCGGTGCTGGTTGTGGACGCGGTGCTGGTTGTGGACGCGGTGCTGGTCGTGGACGTGGTGCTGGTCGTGGATGATGACGAGGTGGAGAAGACGAACGGTCAACGAACGGTCAGGCGTCGCCGGGCTGCTCGCCGAGCCACTGCTCGGGGACCTGGATGACGTAGCGACCGTTCTCCTGCAGGGCGATGATGTACTCCTCGCGGTCGTACAGCTCCATCAGATTGAGCTCGTACTGACCCGGCTCGAGGATCTTGATGGACTCGAACTGGTCGTTGAGCTGTTCACGGAGCTCGGAGATGTCGGGCTGGTCGCCGTCCGGTTCGCTGACGACGCGGCCCTCATCCGGCCCGTCGCCCGACGGACCGTCCGAGAGCCCTCCTGCGTCGCGGGCACCGCTCACTGGCCCCTCGGCCGCGTCGGCGGCTCCCATCCCGGGCTCGGTAGAAGCGGCATCCGGTTCTGTCGAGGCGCCGCCCTCGTCGGCTTCCCCGACTGCGCGAGCGGCCTCGCGGGCGTCCGCGTCGATGATGCCGTCGTCGTCGGGTTCGAGGTCGGACTGCTGGGCCTGGCCCTCCTCGCTCGGCCAGGTGGCGTTCGGGTCGGGAGCGGATCCGGCGGCCGTTCCGGCGGCCGTATCGCTGGTCGTTCGGGTTTCGCTACTGGGCTTGCTTCGGGCTTCGCTACCGCGCCTGTTTCGGGTTTCATCACCGGCCGTTCCCGGGGTCGTACCCGACGACCCGGTGGCTCGACCCGGGTCCGTCGGTGGGGTTTCCGGGGGCCCCGCCGCCGAGTCCGGCTCGGAGTCATCGTCACTCGAGACGAGATCACGGACCTTCGTGGCGGCCCGGCCGACCGTGTTCGCGGCGGTCGACCCCTCCGGTTCGGGTGGGTCGGCATCCGGCGGGGTCTCGGGGATATCCGAACCCTTCGGATGGAACTGGAAGGTGTTGCCGCCACAGTCCGGGCAGCCGCTCAACATCTCCTTGGAGCCGTCATCGAAGACGTGCCCGCACGTGGTACACTGGTGTGGCATCGGTCGTGGCGTGGTGGTCCGTGTGTTGGTGACGTCGCGTTCCGTGGTCCGTGGCTCCGTTCCGCTTGGGTGACTCCGGACCGTCTCGCCGGTCGCCTCAGCGGCGCCGGATGAGCGTCCGGATGAAGTTCTCGTCCTTGTGGAGCGTCTCGATGCGGTTCGCCGGGCCGATGACCGTCAGCTTCGACTCCTCGTTCTTGCCGAGAACACGGCCCAGGATTCCGGACGTGTCCCGCCTGCCGCCGGGGTAGGTCTCGATCTCGATACCGGTGAACCCGTTCCCCTCACTGCCGTCCGGCTGGATCTCGCCCATCGTCACCTCGATGAGCTTCGACTCCTCGTCGGGGTCGAGTCCGCGCTCGAGGATGACGATGTTGCCGTCCCTGACCCCATCCAGGATGAGCCGGATCTTCTCCATCGTCCGGAGCCCCTCCATCCGCTCGGCGCTGATCAGGTCGATCTGGACGCCGTCCATGGGGCTGTTGCCGTCGTCACCGGTGGTTAGCTCTGCCATACTATCACCTGAAGTACTCCGCGATCTTGTCGTAGACCTCGTCCATGTTGTCGCCCTCGAGGGCCGACAGCGGGACGGTCTCGTGCTGGGGGAACGCGTTCCGGATACGCTGGACGGAGGCGTCCTCCAGGTCGATCTTGTTGGCGAAAATCAGGACCGGGAGGTCCTGACTCTCGATGATACCGATCAGCATCGTGTTCACCTGCGTGAACGGGTCGGTCGTGGCGTCCAGCACGTAGATGACGCCGTCGACGTCCTCCCGGAGCCAGTGCATCGCCTCGGCGACGCCCTCGGTCGCCTCCCGCGACCGCCTGATGGCGTCGTCCTCCTCGATGTCGTGCTCGAGGAACTCGGTGTAGTCGACCTTGGTGGTCACACCTGGCGTGTCCACGATGTCGATGTTCACCGAGCTCCCGTTCCGTTTGATCTCGACGTTCTCTTTCCGACGCGCCCGGCGCGTCTCGTGCGGTACATGGCTCTCCGGGCCCACCGCGTCGCCCGTCCAATCACGGGCGATGCGGTTCGCCAGGGTGGTCTTCCCCGCGTTGGGGGGACCGTAGATGCCGATTCGCTTCGGCTCGTCGGCCGCGAAGAGCTCTGAAATGCTCGATCTGATGCTTGTGAGCAGACCCATCCTATCCTCCCGCACCCAGGCCCGATGGACCGGGGCGCTCTGCCGATACTGCCGAACCCGAACCACTTAAGTCTGCGTCAGACATATATAAATAACCAGATAGGATACTGGCGAAGACGGTCGATTTGAAGCCCAAGGCGGCCGTCTGACGCGCGTCATCCGATACTCTGTCAGATTGCATATAGTTCGGCGTCCGGGAGGATTCGGCGGCTGGGAAAGGCTCGGTGGTTGGCAGTAACTAGACGGGACGGACTCGCCCGGTCGCCCGATGCAGGTCGGCCCGCAAGCTGGCCTGGCGCAGACTGGTCAAGACTGAGCCCGTCCTGCATGGGACCCGTACACTCACGGTGACTCGTGTCGTGGGAGCCCGTCACGGGCAACCCCCCCACCCCTTCGTTTCGGGTGGAACGGGAATCGGGTGGGGGACGGGAGACTGCGGTAGCACGTTGTGTCCGGCCTCACAGCTGTCGAGAAAGCTCTAGAAGTGATATAGCTAGTCTAGAACGGTTTGGAGTGGATCTCATCCATCCAAACCGCTTTCTGCTAGTTCTACGGGTATCGTTGCACAATATTTGATATAAAGGTTTCTAGTTCTAATAACCCTCCCCGGGACCCCACCCCACCGTCCTTCTCCGCTCCACCCGAAACGAAGGGGTGGGGGGGTTACCCCCACTCCTTGCCCCTTCCCGCCACCCACCGTTCCGTCACCCACCGTTCCGCCACCCACCGCTCCGCCACCCACCGTTCCCCGACACTCCCAGTCGCGGCGCTGGTCGCCACGACAGCCACTGTCAGGGAATCCGGAGATCCGGAGACGCTATCCTCAGCTCACGTCCCGAAGCTGCCACGCTATCCGGAGCTTATCCGATAGCTATGAGTTACTCCATCCGATTCCGCTCGCCTCCACTCCACACTCACCACAACGTTTAAGATACTCACAACCACCCGTTCTCCTGCATCAACTGGAACCCCGATACGTTCCATCTGGGGTTATTCGGGCCGCTGACCGCGTCCAACGGCCCGAACGTGATGCCGCGCAGCGAATTTCCACCTGAAACTGGGGGCATCACGACACGCCGACGCGGGACAGAGAGACAGCATGACCGATACAGACGGACACGACGACCCGAAGGACCGGACATCGGAGCGGACCGAAGCGCGGGAGACGGAGGATGGGCAGCCCGGCTCGACCGAGGGGGAGGGGAAGGGGGAGGAGAAGGAGGAGGCGGTCGAGGAGGGAAGCGCCGTCGTGACGGACCGGCCGGATTCGGAGCCGTCGGCAGCCTCCGCGGCGTCGTCGGCAGCCTCCGAATCATCCTCGCAGTCGACCACTGCCGAGGCGTCCTCCAGCGACGGCGCGCCGGACTCCCTCGATGGCTCCGTCGGTGCGCCCGACGACCTCTCTGCACCAGACGGCGCCTCCGTCCGCGGGGGCACCGGTTCCAGTGCGGGCGCGAGCCACGACGGCGCCGCAACCGACGCGAGCACCGAGGGTAGTGACGACACGCTCGGCGATGTGGACCTCGACCTCGACGAGATCGTCCTCGATGACGAGGGCGAGGACCCGGACGAGGCCTCGCGCGGCCTGTTCGACGACCTCCTCTCGGGCGAGCCCATCTTCGAGAACAAGGAGGTCCTCCGGCCCTCCTACACGCCCCACCGACTCCCCCACCGCGAGGAGCAGATCAACAACATGGCGACCATCCTCGTCACCGCGCTCCGCGGGGACACGCCCTCGAATATCCTTATCTACGGGAAGACGGGCACCGGCAAGACCGCGAGCGCGAAGTTCGTCAGTGAGGAACTCGAATCCACGAGTCAGAAGTACGAGGTCCCCTGTGAGGTCGAGTACATCAACTGCGAGGTGACCGACACGCAGTACCGCGTCCTCGCCCAGCTCGCCAACAAGTTCATCGAGAAGAACGAGCAGGTCGTCGAGGAGAAGCTGGCGGACCTCCGCGAGCTGGCCGATCGGACCGCCGACGAACCCACCTCGGAGGTCCTCGCGGAGACGGAGTTCGCGACCCAGGAGGCGCTCGAGAGTCGTATCGAGGAGCTCGAAGCCGACCTCGACGGGCTCGAACCGGTCCCGATGACGGGGTGGCCGACCGACCGCGTCTACAGCGCCTTCTTCGACGCCGTCGACTACCACGAGCGCGTGGTCGTCATCATGCTGGACGAGATCGACAAGCTCGTCGAGAAGTCCGGCGACGACACGCTCTACAACCTCTCCCGGATGAACTCCGAACTGGAGAACTCCCGCATCTCCATCATGGGCATCTCGAACGACCTGAAGTTCACCGACTTCCTCGACCCCCGCGTCAAGTCGAGCCTCGGCGAGGAGGAGATCGTCTTCCCGCCGTACGACGCGACCCAGCTCCGGGACATCCTCCAGCAGCGCGCGGACGTCGCGTTCAAGCCCGAATCCCTCACCGAGGACGTCATCCCGCTCTGTGCCGCCTTCGCGGCACAGGAACACGGGGACGCCCGACGCGCACTCGACCTCCTCCGCACGGCAGGCGAGCTCGCCGAGCGCGACCGCACGGAGATGGTCAACGAGGAGCACGTCCGGCAGGCCCAGGAGAAGATTGAACTCGACCGCGTGGTCGAGGTCGTGCGCACGCTCCCCACCCAGTCGAAGCTCGTCC
>Ga0207757_100255_pt1 | contig 40928 bp, 41 predicted proteins | sample A23P3SouthBayCA_2_FD_187752 | JGI IMG/M metagenome (GOLD analysis project Ga0207757, IMG submission 187752) | Aerobic enrichment media microbial communities from Eden Landing Ponds, California, USA - A23 P3 (2) (SPAdes) | ecosystem: Environmental > Aquatic > Marine > Unclassified | place...
GCCCGCCTCGTCGGCGCGGTCGACGATGGTGTCGAGCGTGCCCGTGACGGTCCGCTCGTCGGGCAGGGTCGCGCGCTCGACCATGGCGACGGGCGTGTCGGCGGCGAGACCCTCGGCCCGGAGCGCGGCGGCGTTGTCCGGGAGGCGCCCGACGCCCATCAGGATCACGAGCGTCCCGCCCGCGGCGACGAGACTGGAGAGCGCCCCCCAGTCGAGGGCGCTGTCGGCCTTGGTCGGGTCCTCGTGACCGGTGACGACCGCGAGCGTCGAGGCGTGGTCGCGGTGGGTTGGCGGGATGCCGGCGACGCCCGGGGCGGCGACGGCGCTCGTGACCCCCGGCACCACCTCGAAGGGGACGTCGTGGCGCGCGAGGTGTTCGGCCTCCTCGCCGCCGCGGGCGAAGATGGTGGGGTCACCGCCCTTCAGGCGGACTACGTCGCGGCCGGCCTTCGCCTCCAGGACCAGGCGGTCGTTGATCTCCGCCTGCGGCGTGCGCTCGCCGTGGGCGCGCTTGCCGACGTTCTCGACGCGCACGCCGTCGGGGATCGAGTCGACGACGGCGTCGCCCACGAGCGAGTCGTGAAAGACGACGTCGGCCCCGTCGAGCAGGCGCCGGGCCTTGACCGTCATCAGGTCGGGATCGCCCGGTCCGGCGCCGACGAGAGACACCGTTCCGGTGGGTCTCGTGCTCATGTCAGTCCCCGTCCGCGCGATCCGCGGCGTTCTGGAGTTCGGTCGCGAGCGTCCGTGCCTCGGCGGCCGAGAGCGTCACCCGGTCGGCGTGGGGCGGGACGTGCTCCAGCGCCGTGTTGTCGAGTTCGAGTTCGAGCGTGACCGCTTCCCGGGCGGTCCGCACGTTGAACGTCGCGAGCGCCTCCTCCTCGAAACCGTGGCCCTCGACGCTCGCGTCGAGCAGGTCGAACGTCGTGAAGGCGTTGACCTTCATCACGCGATCTGCCATGCTAGTCGTCCGAGGGGAGCGGTTCGCCGTGGCCGTCCGTCGGCGCGGGCGAGGCGTTCATGTCGTCGTCCTCGGCGTAGGGATACCACGTCATCTTCGTGTTGCCGAGGTACGGGTCCTCGTAGCTCGTCTCCTCGCCCTCGGCGAGGTCGGCGAGGTCGTCCTCGTCGCGGTCGGCGACGAAGTCGCGGAAGGACTCCTCGGGACCGGCGCGCTCCCGTTCGTACGTCTCCAGCAGGTTCGCGATGTACCCCGGTACCTCGTCGGCGGGGACGCGCATCTTCACCCAGTCGGCGAACTGCGGATTCTCGCCGAGACCGCCGCCGAGACCGACGTCGAACGCCTCGACGGCGTCGCCGTCCTTGCGCGTCTTCATGCCGCGCAGGCTGATGTCAGCGATCTGTGGCTGGGCACACGAGGCGGTACAGCCCGAGAGGTGGATGTGGAAGTCCTCGACGCCCTCGGGGACGGGGACGTTGTCCCGGAGCCAGCGCCCGTACCGGACCATCCGGTTCTTGGTCTCCACGATGGAGAGCGAGCAGTACTCGGTGCCCGTGCAGGCGATGGAGCCGCGCATGAACGGGTGCGGATCGGGCGAGTGCTCGGAAAGCAGCGGTTCCGCGAGGAAGGAATCGAGGTCCTCGTCGGCGATGTCGCCGACGATGACGTTCTGTCGCTGGGTCAGGCCGATCATCTCCGAGCCGTACGCCTCGGCGAGGTCGGCGAGGTCGATCACGTCTTCCGCGGCCATGCGGCCGACGAGCACGGAGAGACCGACGAAGTTCCGGCCGTCGGACTGGTCGTGAACGCCGATGTAGTCGCCGGCGGCGTCCGCCCGGCCGGCGTTGTAGTCGTACTCGTCGCGGAGGTCCTCGCCCGCGGTCGGGAGTTCGTAGTCGACGTACTCCTCCTGCAGGACGGAACGGACTTTCTCGGGTCCCCACTCGTCGACGAGGAACTTGATGCGGGCGTTGAAGCGGTCCTCGCGGTCGCCGTAGTCGCGGAAGAGCGCGGAGAGACCGGCCGCCACGTCCGTGGCGTTCTCCGGCCGGCAGAAGACGTCGATATCGCGGGCGAAGCGGGGTTCCTTGCGGGCGAGTCCGCCGCCGACGTTGACGTTGAAGCCCTCGACTTCCTCGCCGTCGAGCTCCTTGATCGCGGGTTCGAAGGCGAGGTCGTTGATGTCGCCCTGCCCGGAGCCGCGACGGTCGCCGGTCATCGCCACCTTCCACTTCCGGGGCAGGTTGGTGTAGAGGTCGTTCCCCTTGAACGTCTCGTGGAGTTCCTGGACGATGGGCCAGACGTCGATGAGTTCGTCGGCGTCGCGGCCGGCGACGGGCGAGCCGACGATGTTGCGCCAGGAGTCGCCACACGCCTGGATCGTCGACAACCCCGCCGATTCGAGTTCGTCCCAGATGTCGGGGATGTCCTCGACTTTGATCCAGTGGAGTTGGATCGACTGGCGCGTGGTGAAGTCGGCGTAGGCCTCGCCGAACTCGGGGTTCTCGACGGGACCGGTGGCGTACTCCCGGGCCACCTCGCCGACGGTTCGGAGCTGTTCGGGCGTCATCCGGCCCATCGGCGTCCCGATGCGCATCATGAAGTAGCTCTCCTGACCCTTCCGCTGGTGGTACAGACCCCACCATTTGAACCGCTCGAACCAGGCGTCGTGTTCGTCCTCGGGGATGGCGTCCCACCCGTCCTCCGCGAATCGGAGGAGGTGGTCACGTACCTCCATTCCGTAGGTTTCGTCTTTCCAGCGCTCGACCTTGGACGGCATGGAGCGCTAGAATAGACGCGAACATATACGGTGCGGCACGCCGTCAACCTTCCCCGGCTCTCCGGGGAGGTGACAAATATCGCCTGTTTTCGCGAGCCGTCAGGGCGGCGCGGCCAGTCGAGAGCGTCGTCCCGGGACGTGGGTGCTCTCGGGGACGACGGGGCGGAACGCGCCGGTCTCGGGGTCGACACGACCGAGCGTCAGCCAGTCGGTGACGCCGCTCGCGCCACACTGGATACACTGGCCGGCGACGCGCGCGTCCACGTCCGCCCCGTCGGGAGCGACTTCGACGAACCCCTCGGCGAGGAAGTCGGCGAGCCGACACGGACAGAAATCGTGGCGAGCGAGCCGCCAGAGGTCGCTGACGTTCACCTCGCGGGAGTCGTTGACGCTGACCCAGGCCCCGTCGTCGAGCTGGTGAACCGCGGTCGTCATGCCCGCCCTTTGACGCCCGTCGGCGGTAAGCCCGTCGGCGGCTGCGACGCTTGCCGGTCCTCGGACGGACGTTTCGGGGCGAGACCGCGGGAAACCGGAAGACGGGAGCGACCTCCCCCGCAGACGACGGCGTCACTGATACCGGAAAGGAACGCCTCCATACCGGAGAACGGGAAGCGATTACGGCCGAAAACGGCCTTATACGGCCGTACTCTGTACGAGTAGTCGATGACCGAGAACAGCGAGGTCCTGACGGACCCGTCGGACGCAGAGACGAAGACCGAAGCCGAGCGAGACGAGGATGCCGACGCGCGAACGCATCTCTCCGACGTCGAGACCGGCGCGGGCTGCACGGAGATCTGGGAACATCTGAGCGAGACCCGCGACGGTGCGGCGGGGGACTGATACGGATTATTGTAACTGTGTGCCGGTGGTTCGCCAAGACGGTCCGGCGAACCACCGGTAATGACTTACAATAAACCGTATGAGGCTCTTTCTCGACGGCTCACAGCAGTTCCGCGACGCCCTCGCGAATCGCCGCGTGGAACCGGTCGCTCGCGTAGCGATCCCGGGGGAGCGTCGGGCGGGCGTCCCCCTCGACCGCGGCGTCGATCGTCGCCACGGCGTCGGACGTGGAGGTGAACAGCCGGTCCGCGCGGCCCTCCAGCACCGCCCGTTGCCCGCCCGCGTCGGGGGCGAACGCGACCATCCCCGCGGCGACGTACTCGGCGACCGCCATCCCGAAGTGTTCCGCCGGCTTGCAGTTCAGGCCGTAGCGGTGGGTGCCGAGCAGTTCCTCGACGCGCTCGCGGGGGGCGTCGCGGTCGAGGTGGACGTACGACCGGTCGGCCGCGGCGGCGGCCACCCGCCGGGCGTAGTCGGCGTAGATGGACGACGACGAGCCGACGAGGTGGAGGTGGAGGTCGTGTCCCCGGGCACGGACGCCGTCCACGATGTCGACCGCTCGAAGCGGCCGCTTGTCCGGGGCGAGTCGGCCGAGGACGACGATCCCGGTCTCGCGCTCCGCCCACGGGCGAGGATCGGCCGGGGGATCGACCGGCGGGAACAGGACCCCCGGTCGCCGGCCGTAGATGGATTCGACGGCGTCGGCCGTCCACGCGGAGTTGGCGAGCAGGCGGGCGTCGGCGGGGAGCGTCCGGTCGCCGACGCCGGCCAGCCGGCTCCACAGCGAGTCGAGACGGGGCGTCTCCCCGACCGCCGTGTGCCGACGATTGAACTGCGGGAAGTGGACGTACTGCAGGGAGGGGAGCGGGAGGGCGAACTCGTTGGCGGTGCTGACGGCGGCGTCGAAGCCGGGGGCGAGCGGGGCGAACAGCCGCCGGAGGAGGACGCTCCGCGCCGCCAACTGCGGTCCGAACCGATCCGGGAGGGCGTCGAACGCCCGGCAGGCGAGGTCGGTCCCCCGCGGTCGGTGGACACGAACGTCCGCCTCGGTGTCGAACAGCGCGTTGAGGTCGGCGAGCGACGACCGCGAGAGGGTGACGAGGGTCACGTCGTGGCGCGATTGGAGCGCCTCGCAGACGTGGAGGCAGACGGCGTCGGCGCCGCCCCGGCCGTCGAGCGTGTTGTGGAGGACCGCGACCCGCGCCATGTGGGTGCCTCGGCGGCGACGCACCTTATAGGCTGAGCAGGCGCAATACCACGCCGTTCACGGCGTGGATACGCGCCGTCACTTGGGGGAGAATCCACGTTCGGCAACCCCTTTGAGTTTCAGAATACCGTCGTTTAAGTGACAGGCGAGCTTATTAGCGGATAGGAATCGGTCGGAACGGAGCGGATTCCGAACCGTCCTTCGGGGGCGGCCTGTCCGCCCACGTAACGAGGCAATACCCGAAAGAACAGGCGGTGAACGCCACATCCTTGAAGGGTGTGCCGACGTGCCGGCTGCTCAAAGCTCGCAACACGATACCCCCGACTCTACTGACGCCTGCTGGCATCCCCGCGGCCAAAACAACACCGGGATGCCAAACACGGTCGAGGAGAGGGGTACCGGCGGCTTGGCACCGCCAGCAGTCCACCAGTCCGAGACCGTGGGACTACCCGTGCCCGAAAGGGCTGGTAGTCCGGTGACTGGACTGCCCACCTGAAACTCCCACCGCTCGGGATTCCCCTGCGTTCACGCGGAGGAGGATGTCAAACCACCGTCCCCGGCGCGGGACTTTTTACGACTGCACCCCGCCGAGGGGTATGGAGTGTGCGTTCGTGGGGTGTGGGACCGTCGCCCGGAAGTACGCCGCCACCCTCGACGCCTCGCCGCTCACGGTGACGGCCGTCTGCGACCTCGACGCCGACCGCGCCACGTCGCTCGCGGCCGATCTCGACGCGGCGGCGTATACGGCGCTCGACGACCTCCTCGGCGCCGAGGACGCACCCCTGCTTCTGAACCTCACGAGCCACGGTGCCCACGCGGGGGTGACCGAGCGCGCCCTGCGGGCGGACCGGCACGTCTGGAGCGAGAAGCCGCTCGCGCTCGACGCCGGCACGGCGCGGGAGCTGGTCGCACTCGCCGACCGCCGGAACCGCGCGCTGGGGTGTGCGCCGATCAACCACCGATGCGAGGCCCAGCGACACGCGCGGGCGGCGCTCGACGACGGCCGCCTCGGGACCGTCGGGCTGGCCTACGCCCACGCTCACGTCGGCCGCGTGACTGAGTGGCACGACGATCCCGACTCCTTCCTCCGGGTCGGCCCGCTGTACGACGGGGCGGTCTACCCGCTCTCCCTCCTCGTCGCGTGGTTCGGTCCCGTCGACCGGGTGCGGACGGCCGACGCCGCCGACCCGTGGCCCGAGCGCGAGAGCCAGCGACCCGAGCGCCCGAGCCACGTCGAGGCGACGCTCGACTTCGAGACGGGACCGCTCGTCCGGCTGACGGCGAGTCTCTACGCCCCCCACCGGAGCCGGGAGTTCACGAGCCTCGAACTGCACGGCGACGACGGCTCGCTCTACCTCGACGACGCCGGCGACCTCGGGGGCGAGGAGGGCCACCGCGTCGCCTTCGGACGAGCGGGACGGGGCTACACGCCGATGCCTCTCCAGCAGCCGTCGGCGCGGACGCCCTACCTCGCCGGCCCGGCGCGGCTGGCCGCGAGCGTCCGTCGGGGGCGACCCGAGCGGGAGAGCGTCCGGCGCGCCGCACACGTCGTCGCGGTCTGTAACGCCGTCGAGCGGGCGGCCGAGGGAGGATCGACCGTCGCCGTCGGCGGGGCGGGCGTCGACCGGCCCGAACGACGGCGGGTGGTGTGGGGCGGGCGAGCCGGCGACGAGGCGGTCTCCCCCCCGAACGCCGCCCGCCGTCTCCCACCGGTCGGCTTCGGCTGTGCTCGCTACCGCGACGGGAGCTACGTCGACCGCAGCGACTCCATCGCGACGGCGCTCGACGCCGGCTACCGCTTTCTCGACTCCGCGGAACTCTACGGCAACGAGGCGCGGATCGGCGAACTGCTCGCGGCGCCGGGGAGCCCGGACCGCGACGCGCTCTTTCTCGCGAGCAAGGTGTGGAACACGAATCACGGCCACGTCGCGGAGGCCTGCGAGACGACGCTCGCGGACCTCGGGGTGGAACGGCTGGACTGCTACCTGCTCCACTGGCCGGACGCGTGGGCGTACACCGGGCCGCTGCGGCGGCTCGCCGAGTTGCCGGTCGAGAGACAGGAGGCGCTGACGTTCCCGACGAACGGCGACGGCGAGCGGATGCGCGCGGACGTGTGCCTCGAATCCGCGTGGCGCCAGCTGGAGGCGCTCTACGACCGCGGTCTCGTGGCGTCGCTCGGCCTCTGCAACGTCGACCGGGCGACCCTGTCGAGCGTCGTCGAGTTCGCGCGAGTTCCGCCGGCCGTCGTACAGGTGGAGCGTCACCCGTACCAGCCGCGAGACGACCTCGTGTCGTGGTGTCACGAGCGGGGGATACGGGTGGTCGCACACTCGCCGCTGTCGGCGCCGGGACTCCTCGACGAACCGGCGGTTCGCGAAACCGCGGCGGAGATGGGCGTCTCGCCCGCGGCGGCCGTCATCGCGTGGAACGTCGGGCGCGGGGTCGTTCCCATCCCGTCGAGCGTCGATCCGGACCACGTCGTCGAGAACCTCGCCGCCGCGGGGCACCGACTCACGGCCGAGGCGCGCGAACGGATCGCCGCGCTCGAAGATCCGGAGTTCGAGCGATGAGCGGAGCGGAGCGAGTCTACCGGCGACTCGACGCGGCGGCGGTGACCGCGGCGGCACTCGCCGCGGCCGGGGCCGCGGTGGCTGGCTGGACGCTCGTCGCGACGATGGTCTCGCACGACGCCGCGAACCGCTGGCTCCTCGTCGCGGGGGCGGTCCTCGGCTACGAGGTCGGCTTCCTCGCGTACCATCTCGACGCCGAGCGACCGAGGGCGGCGTTCGCGCCGCCGAACCTCGTCACGCTGTTCCGTGGCGGGCTGTACGCCGCGACCGCGGGCTTCCTCCTCGTTCCCCCCACACGGGCGGTGCAGTGGATACCCGCCGCGTGTTACGGGACGGGCGTCGCCCTCGATTTCGTCGACGGCCGTCTCGCACGGCTGACGGGAGGGACCACGGAACTGGGGGCGAAACTCGACCTCGCCTTCGACACGCTCGGATTTCTCGTCGCGCCCCTCGTCGGCGTCGCGTGGGGGCGGCTCCCGGTCGCGTACCTCTCCCTGTCGGCCGCACGGTACGTCTACCGCGCCGGGATCGGCTGGCGGAAGCGGCGGGGGCGACCGATCGGTGATCTCCCCGAGAGCCGGGTTCGCCGGCCGCTCGCGGCGCTCCAGATGACGTTCATCACCGCCGCGTTAGCGCCCGTCGGTCCCGCGGCGGTCGTCCACCCGCTCGCCGTCGTCGTCGCCGCGCCGTCGCTCGCGGTCTTCGCGCGGGACTACCTGGCCGTTACCGGGCGGCTGAATCGGGCGTGAGCGGCCGGCCGACGGCGGCAGTATGAAGTGACGTGCGCCGCTAGAGAGGGCGTGACAGGGAGCGTCGAGGACGGACGATCCGGGATCGAGCGTGTGGCGAGGGGGCGGTCGCTCTACTTTTCCGGTCCCCGGTCGGTCAGGGTCGAACCGGAGTCGGTGCCCGAACCCGATCCGGGTGAGGTGCTCGTCGAAGCACTCGTCTCGGCGGTGAGTTCGGGGACCGAACTCCTGATCTACCGCGGGGAGATGCCCCGGGGACTCGCCGCCGACGAGACCATCGACGCCCTCGACGGCGACCTCAGCTACCCGCTCAAATACGGCTACGCGACGGTTGGCGAGGTAGTGGCGGCGGGACCGGGCGTCGACGACGGCTGGCGCGGGCGGACGGTCTTCGCGTTCAACCCCCACGAGAGTCACTTCACCGCCGACCCGGACGCGCTCGTGCCCGTCCCCGACGACGTGTCGCCGGCGACCGCCGCGCTCCTGCCGACGGCGGAGACGGCGACGACGCTCGTCATGGACGGCCAGCCGCGAGTGGGTGAACGCGTCGTCGTCTTCGGTGCGGGGATGGTCGGTCTCGTCACGACGAGCGTCCTCTCGGCGTTCCCGCTGGAGCGGCTCACGGTGGTCGAACCCGTCGCACACCGGCGGGAGATGGCCGCCACCCTCGGCGCCGACGAGACGCTCACGCCCGAGGCGGCGTCCCGGATCGGGACGCGGGGGGACCCGCCGGGAGCCGACCTCGCGTACGAACTCTCGGGGCGACCGACGACGCTCGACGACGCCGTCGAGGCCGTGGGCTACGACGGGCGGATCGTCGTCGGATCGTGGTACGGGCGCAAGCGCGCCGAAACCGACCTCGGGGGCTTTTTCCACCGCAACCGGATCGACATCTCGTCGAGTCAGGTGAGCACGCTCGCCCCCGCGCTCCGGGGACGGTGGACGAAGGCGCGTCGACTGGAGACCGCGTGGGAGCGCCTCCGCAGCGTGTCGACGGAGCGACTCGTGACCCACCGGATCGACTTCGAGGACGCACCGGAGGCCTACCGCCTCCTCGACGACGGCCCGGAGAACGCGTTGCAGGTGTTGCTGACCTACGAGTAGCCGGGCGGCCGCGAGCGGCCGACAGTATAAGTCAATCGGCCGCCACGAACGAGTATGTACCGGCTCTCGGTCTCGCGGGACTTCGTCGCCCAGCACTTCCTCACCGTCCCGAACCCCGGCCCGGAAGGCGAGGTCCACAGCCACCACTTCGAGGTGGACGTCCGCCTCGCGGGTCCCGAACTGAACGAGTACGGCTACCTCGTCGACATCGACGCCGTCGACGCCGCACTTGACGCTCTCGAAGCCCGGTATCGCGATGCACTCCTGAACGACCTGCCGGAGTTCGAGGGGACGAACCCGAGCGTCGAGCGGTTCGCGCGGCTGTTCGGCGACCGGTTCGAAACGCGGGTGCCCACGGCGGTTCCGACGGAACTGACCGTCCGGATGTGGGAAGACGAGGACGCGTGGGCGAGCCACGAGCGAGCGCTGTGATGAACCACGCCGACGGACGGTATCTCGAAGCGAAACGGACGGTGGACGACCGCGCCATCGACCGCCGGGTCCGGGACCGCCTGCTCGACGAACTCCCCGACGCGCCACAGATACTGGAGGCGGGCGCGGGCACCGGCGCCACGGTGTCGCGGCTACGCGACTGGGGGATCACCGCCGGGGAGTATCTGGGCGTCGACCGCGACCCCGACGTACTCGAACTCGCGCGCGACCGCCGCGCGGCCGAGTGTGACGGCGAGCGGATCGACGGCGGGTTTCGGGTGGACGACCTGACCGTCCGCTTCGAACGGGGGGACGCGCTCGACGTCGACGCCGAGAGAGGGGCGGACCTCGTCGTCGCGCAGGCGTTTCTCGACCTCGTGCCGATCACGGACGCGCTGGACGCCTTCGCCGCGGCGCTGAAGCCCGGCGGCCTGCTCTACGCGCCGATCACCTTCGACGGGGAGACGGTCTTCCAGCCCGATCACCCGGCCGACGAGGCCGTCGTCGAAGCGTACCACGACCACGTCGACGGGCTGCCGGGGCGCGACGCCCGCGCCGGCCGGCACCTGCTCGACCGCTGTCGCGAGCGCGACGGCGACCTGCTCGCGGTCGGGGCGTCGGACTGGGTGGTCTACCCTCCCTACCCCGCCGACGAGCGCGCCTTCCTCGCGACGATTCTGGAGTTCGTCGACGACGCGGTGGCGGGAACGGACGTCGAGGCAGACGAGTGGCTCCGGACCCGTCGCCGCCAACTCGACGCCGGGCGACTGAGCTACGTCGCCCACGGGTACGACGTGCTCTATCGGGTGCCGGACGGGTGACCCATGTCCGACCGTCGACGGCGGCACCGGCGCACGGTGGGGTGGACGGTCGCCGCGCTCGTCGCGCTGTGGCTCTATCTGCGTGCGGTGGGCATCGACGCCGTCGCGACGGTGCTCGTCGGTGTCGACGCCGCCGGCGCCGCCGTCCTCGTGGGTCTCGGCTGGGTCCCGATCCTGCTGTGGGGACTCTCGCTTCACCTCGTTCTCCGCCGCCTCGACGTCACGACGACCCTGCCGGAATCGGTGGGACTGTTCGCGGCGGCCGGCTTCCTGAACAACGTCACGCCGTTCGGTCAGGTCGGGGGCGATCCGGTGAGCGGCGCGCTGGTGGCGCGCGTCGAGAACGTGGCGTTCGAGCGGGGATTCGCCGCGGTGGTGAGCGTGGGGGCAGCCAACGCCGTCGCGGTCGTCGGCCTGGGCACCGTCGGTGGGGGCGTCCTCCTCGGGAGGGCGGCGCTCGACTCGACGCTGACCGTCGCCGTCGGGAGTGGGCTGGCGGTGGCGACGGCGGTCGGCGCAGTCGCGGTCGGCGCCTGGCGCCGACGCGAGCGGATCGCCGTCCGCGTCGGTAGCGTGCTGGAACCCCCACTGTGCCGGATCGGACGGGCGGTGCCGGGAATCGATCCACCGGATCGAGGTGAGGTCGTCGGACGCGGACGGGGGTTCGTCGCGGCGCTCGAACGCGTCGGCGACTCGCGTCGACGACTCGTCGCCGTCCTCGTGCTCGGCGTCGTCGGCCACGTGGCGGTCGCAGCGACGCTGTGGGCGTCGCTGTCGGCGCTCGACGCCGCCGTCTCCCCCGCCCGGGTGCTCGTGGTAGTCCCCGTCGCCAGACTGGCCGGCGCGTCGCCGACGCCGGGCGGGACGGCGAGTGCGGAGGCCCTGTTGACCGGCCTGCTCGTCGCGGTCGGGGGCGTCGCGGCGCCCGTCGCCGCCGCCGCGGCACTGGTCTACCGCGCCGCGGCGTTCTGGATACCGACGCTCGGCGGCGGGATCGTCACGGTGGTCCTGCTCGCGATGGACGCCCGGTCGGCGGCCTGACCCTCTACGACTCCCGCCGGTAGAGCACGACGAGAATCGCGATCAGCGTGACTTGAACGATCTTGTCGCCGATGCCGCCCGGACTGAGCACGTTCGGCCAGTTCAGATAGAAGTAGAGCACGACCTGCACGGCGACGAAGGGAATCCCGACGAGATAGAGAAGTCGCCGGCGAACGTCGAGGAGGAGGAAGAGCACGGCGACGAAGAAGGCGATGCCCGCGAGGACGAAACTGGCGCCCTGCAGAGTATCGAGGGCGGTGACGCCGAAGTAGAGGTGGACGACTCCCGTGACGAGTGCCAGGACGATGCCGATCCAGTGGAGTCGTGTGAGAGACGACGTTTCGAACGTGGACGCTGTCATGGGTCGTGGTACCACGTGTGAGGATAAAGTCGGTTGGGTCGGGACGCACACTTATCGGCCGCGAGTCCCAGAGGGCGTCTATGGGCACCGAGTACGTGCGACGAGCGGCGTCACCAGCGGTGTCGGTCGTCGTCCCGTCGGTGCCGGCGTACGACCACGGACCGACGATAGCCTGTCTGGAGGCACAGCGCCTCGACGCACCCTACGAGATCATCCTGGTGGACGACGGAGAGATCGACCGCTCGGAGGCGCGGAACCGGGGACTGGAGGCGGCCTCGGCCGAGGTGGTGGCGCTGACGGACGACGACACCAGACCGCCGGCGGACTGGCTGGCGACGGCGCTGGCGGCGTTCGAGGCGAATCCCGGGCTGGTCTGTCTCGAAGGCCCGGTGTACGGCGGCTGTCGGAGCTTCGGGCCGCGCCACTACGTCGGCTGTAACCTCGCGGTGCGCCGCGAGGCCGCGCTCGACGTCGGCGGGTTCCGGTCGACCTTCTCCGAGTGGCGCGAAGACGTGGAGTTCGGGTGGCGAATGGAGACCGAGGCCGACGGTGACTGTCGGTTCGAGCCGTCCTTCCGGATGTGTCACCCGCGCGTCCCCCGGACCGCGTTCGACGCCGAACTGGAGGCGACGCTCCGACGCGAATATCCCGACCGATACGACGAGGTGATGAACGCGACGCTGACTCGACGGCTCTACCGACGGGCACGGGCGGCGGGGATCACGCAGCCGCTCCAGCGGATTCGTAACGCGCTCCGGCGTCGGCTCCGCGGGGAGTGTCGGGCGGCCACGCGGATCGACTGATCCGACCGCGACTACCGTCGGTAGCCCACCGACTCGAAGACGGTGTACGAGGTGATCGACGTCCGGAAGACGGCGATCAGCAACAGCGGAATCATCGCGGTCAGGAGCTTGCCGGCGGTCTCCGGGCCGAAATACTGGACCGAGACCACGGGGATCAACGCCGTCGCGAGCATGACGACACCGAGGGTGACGCGCGGCTCCGGCGGTACGTTGTCGGACGTCGATCTGCCGGGACCGTCACGGGGACCGAACGTAGTGGACATTTGTGGTTGCCGCATATTCTGCTTCGAGCGGTTTATGTTTATCGAGCTACTCGTTCCCGAATTAAAATGAACGATTGGAGCGTGGGACCGGCGACCGACGGTTAGCCGAGATTGGACATGTAGGCGTTGTGAAGCCGATAAAACAGCAACATGCCGACGACCCAGCTGAGGAGTCCGTAGCCGGCGTACGCGAGGGTCGGGAGATCCATGTAGAAGTACATGTACGACCCGATCAGGAGATACACGACGACGAACAGCCCCAGGATGCGGATACCGCGGCCGGAGACCTGTTGTTTCGGATTGACCATGGGAGAGAGCGAGGGGTCTTCGATGGTACTCCGTTCGCCTACTCTTTAAATACGAAAAATCATGCAAAATCTGCGAAAGGCGTCGGCGTTATGTGAGGGAGAAGCCAACGGTCGGTATGATCCGCGTAGGCGTTAATGGGTACGGTACTATCGGCAAGCGGGTTGCCGATGCAGTGAATTCGATGCCGGACATGGAGCTGGTCGGCATCGGGAAGGCGAGTCCGAACCACACGGCGGACGCGGCTGCCGAACGAGGGTACGATATCTACGTTCCGGAGGGGCGACACGACCGCTTCGACGACGTGGGGATGGCCGTCGCGGGCGACATCCACGACCTGATCGACGCGAGCGACATCGTCGCCGACGCGACGCCGGCCGGGATGGGCGCGGAGTATCGCCCCATCTACGAGGAGCGCGACACGCCGGCCCTGTTCCAGGGCGGCGAGGGTGCCGACGTGGCCGAGGCGAGCTTCACCGCCCGCGCCAACTACTCCGAGGCGACCGACAAGGACTACGTCCGGATCGTCTCCTGTAACACGACGGGGCTGAACCGGATGTTCGCGCCGCTCCACGAGGAGTACGGCGTCGAGCGCGCGAGCATCACGCTCGTCCGCTGTCGCGGCGAGCACGCGGTCATCTCCGCGGACCCGGTCACGCTCCCCTCCCACCACGGCCCGGACGCCCTCGAAGTGATCCCGGACATGGGACCGATCACGACGATGGGGATGAAGGTGCCGACGGTGCGACACCACTTCCACGGCATCAACGTGGAACTCGGCGCGGAGCCGAGCGCCGAGGAGGTCCGCGACCTGCTCGCCTCGCAGTCCCGCATCCACGTCATCGACGGCGACCTCGGCATCGACTCGGGGTGGGAACTGCAGGAGTTCGCCCTCGACCGCGGCCGCGACCGGATGAACCTCTACGAGAACCAGATCTTCGAGGACTCCATCAGCGTCGAGGGCAACCAGCTCCACCTCTTCCAATCCATCCATCGCGAGAGCGACGTGGTGCCGGAGAACGTGGACGCCATCCGCGCGATGATGAGCGAGACCGACGCGGCGGAGAGCATCGAACTGACGAACGAAGTCATGGGCATCGGCGACATTTAAATGACGAACCAGAACGCGGCAGTCGACAGCGAAGCAGCGTTGGACCCGGGAACGGAGCTCACGACCGGCTACGGATCGAGTCCGGGTGTCGCGACGGGACCGGTCAAGATCATCGAAGACATCGAGGAGGCCGACCGGATCGAGGAGGGCGACGTGATCGTCACCGAGATGACGGCGCCGGACATGGTGCCGGCGATGAAGCGGTCGGCGGGCATCCTCACCGACGAGGGCGGGATGACCTCCCACGCGGCTATCGTCTCGCGCGAACTCGGCGTCCCGGCCATCGTCGGCTGCGGCGACGCGACCGAGGTGCTCGAAGACGGTCAGCGGATCACGCTCGACGGCCAGAAGGGGACGGTCGTCGTCGCGGAGGCCGAGACCGACGACGGAGAGGGCGACGACGCGGAGCCGGAGGGGAGCCGCGACGTGGAGGGCGGGAGCGGCGGGCCGCCAACCACGGCGACGGAAGTGAAGGTGAACGTCTCCATCCCGGACGCGGCCGAGCGCGCCGCCGACACCGGCGCCGACGGCGTCGGTCTGCTCCGACTCGAACACATCCTGCTCTCGACGAGCAAGACGCCCGAGAAGTACGTCGCCGACCACGGCGAGGAGGCGTTCGTCGAGGAGATCTCCGAGGAGATCCGGAAGGTGGCGGACGCGTTCTATCCGCGCCCGGTGCGCGCCCGGACCCTCGACGCGCCGACGGACGAACTCGCGGAGCTGGAAGGTGGGGAGAACGAACCCCACGAGCACAACCCGATGCTCGGCTACCGCGGCATCCGCCGGAGCCTCGAAGAGCCCGAGATGTGCAAGCTCGAACTGCGGGCGTTCAAGCGCCTCCACGACATGGGCTACGACAACGTCGAGGTCATGTTCCCGCTCCCCAACGACGCGTCGGACGTGCGCCGGGCACGGGAACTGATGGAGGAGGTCGGCATCGACCCCGAGAAGCGCCGCTGGGGTGCGATGATCGAGACGCCGGCCAGCATCCGATCCATCGACGAGATCATCGACGAGGGCATCGACTTCGTCGCGCTCGGTACCAACGACATCGTCCAGTTCATGCTGGCGGTCGACCGCAACAACGCGAACGTCGCCGACCGCTTCGACGACTTCCACCCCACGATCCTGAAGGCGATGGCGGACGTCATCGAGACGTGTAACGAACACGACGTGGACACCACCATCACCGGTCAGTCCGGCTCCCACCCCGATATGGCGAAGTTCCTCGTCGAGAAGGGAATCACCTCGCTCTCGTCGAACATCGACGCCGTCGACGAGGTGCGTCGCGTCGTCGCTCGCGCCGAGCGGAAACTCCTGCTCGACGCCGCGCGCGAGACCCTCGACGACGACGTGCAGCCGAACTGAAAGACCCAGCGCTTTTTTGCAGTTCGAGGCGCCAGCCGCGTCGCCTACTGTGAGTCCGTGATCGGAGATCACCAACAGTCGTCGCCCCGGCTCCCGGTCGGAAAACGTCGCGTGTGCACCCGACCCGGTGATCGGGACACCATGAGCCGGCGTGGGTGCGCGGGAGCGAGGCTGTGGCGCCGCCGGCGGCGAGAACGGCGTCGACGTTCGGACGCCGCCACACGGACGGTCGTCCGACGACGGGTCACGGACGGCGAGTAACTCGGAACCCAAAAAAAGAGCGAACCGGGGTTAGAACGCGATGTCGTAGACGGCGGTGGCGATCAGCGCGACGGCGGCGAACAGCGCGAGGGCGACGGCCCACTTCCGTTCGGGCGCCAGACCGGGCTGATCGATGTCCGTGTAGGACATGTAGAGCGCGGCGAGGTACATCAGACCGACGGCCGGTGCGAAGAGGATGCCGGAGAGGGCGAACAGGAACAGCGGTGCCTCGAACACGAGGTTGAGGCCCAGCGGAATCACCGCGAAGAGAACGACGGTGAGTCGGAACACCGTGTCGCGGGTGATGTCGACCTTATCGAACAGGCCGTGGATGGCGAAGGCGTCCTCCCAGAGCCGGGACATGCCGTACAGCGGCCCGATGAGCGTCGAGAAGAGCGCAGCCATCACGGACAGCAGGAAGACGCCGGCCGACCACTCACCGTAGACGCTGGTGAAGATGGTCGCCATCTGGGGGATGACCTCGAAGCCGCCGAGTTCGCCCGACTCGACGATTTCGGTCCCGTGCAGGGTCGCGGCCGCGGCCGTCCACATGAAAAAGGAGAAGACGGCGAGGATGACCGACGAGATCATGTTCTGCCAGAGCACCATGTCGCCCCAGCCTTTCAGCCGCTTGATCTCCTCGTCGGTGAGGTCCTCTTTCGAGATGTCGGTGCCGTTGGCCTTGGGCTCGAACATGCCCATGACCTTGTCCTTGGCGAACCAGACGTAGGAGACGGTGGGACCGAACCCGGCACCGATCCAGCCGAACATCGTCGCCACGAAGGCCATCCCGCCGACGCCGAGGCCGTCGACGTAGCCGGGGACCGAGGGGACGAGGCCGGTCGCGAGGCCACCGACCCACTGGTCGGCAGTGAGAAGCGAGACGGCCGCGATGAGCGCGAGAAACACCCACAGCAGCGTCGTCGACAGCTTCTCGATGAGCTCGTACGAGCGCATGAGGACGACGGCCAGACCGGCGAGCACCGTCACGATCATCCAGAACCCCGTCCCGTTGAGGGCGCCGATGGAGCCGATCGGAACGAGGGTCTGTGCCGCGCCGGCCGTCTCACCGAGGTGACCGGAGAGACCGATGGCGTACACGAGACCGCCGAGGAACACGTAGTAGAAGATCCACTTCAGCCACTTGGGCTGTCTGTACAGCGCGTCGAGGAACGTATCCCCACTCATCACACCGTACCGGACGAGGAAGTACTGACCGAAGATCTTCGTGAAGGTGATCAATGGGATGAGCCAGATCGCACGCATTCCGAGGTAGGCGCCCCCGACGGGGACGCTCAGGGCCTCACCGCCGCCGATCTGCGAGGCGGTGAACACCCACGCCGGGCCCATGTAACTGAAGAACTCCTTCAGCGTCTGGGGCGGCTGGGAGATCCGATGCTCGCCCGCCTCGGCCGTACCGGTACTCATGTCGGATCACCGCCCGTACGGTCCCCGTACGATCCTGGCTGGAACTGCGCAATACGCCCCGAAGCGCCGACGAACGTCGACGCGGAAGTAAATCGTGATGGTCTCTGCCGCATATCCAACCCGATGAAAGATAGTGGACACGGTATAAATGGGGAAAGGCGCACTTTTTGCATGATTTATCATGAAGACCATATTCCTTAAGGACATTTAATACGGACTCGGAGTGGTTGATCGACGGACCGAGCGGTGGCGCCGGGAGTCGGTGGTGGCGCGAGTCGGGATCCGAGTAGTAACGAATGACGCGGTCGAAAGCGCTTTAATTATTGTTAGGGATTACTGATAGCATGGTGATACTGACAGCCATTGACAGAGATCCCGGATGCAAAGGGGTCGTCGAGACTGCGTACGACCTCGCGACGAGCATGGACATGGAGCTCGTGATTCTCCACGTCGTTCCCGAAGACGAAGGCGAGGAAGCCGCCCGAAGTGAAGTGGAGGACATCGTCACGTCGGTCATCGGTGACCTCGAGGGCGTGGATCTCCGGATCATGCCGGAGCAGACCCGGCGTGACCTGCCCACGGGACGGACGGCCAACCACATCCTGCAGGTGGCCGAGGAGATCGATCCGGACTACATCGTCATCGGGTCGCGCAAGCGGACGGGGCTGGGGAAGATCCTGCTCGGGAGCGTCTCGAAACTCATACTGGCTAACGCGGACGTGCCCGTGGTGACGGTCGAACAGAAGCGGAGAGCGGAAGCGGAGTAGGGAGCGTGCCCGACTCCCCACGTCGGCACGACGCGGCACTATTCTAACGGTCGTCGGGCGCCGCGAGCGGCGAGGAGGAGATAGCCGCCACCGGCGAGAGTGGCGGCAACACCGGCGACGACGAGCAAGGCGCGGTAGCCGGCGACGGTACTCGCGAACCCGAGGTCGGCGGTGACGGTGAAGCCGACCGGGCCGAGCGTCTGTCCGAGGCGGAGCACACTGGTCCGCATCCCCATCACGCCGGCGCGGAGGTCGTCGTCGACGAGCGTGACGACGGCCGTGTCGATAGACGGCATCACGACGCCGAAGCCGACGCCGAAGACGAGGAGAGCGGCGGCGACGGCGAGCGGTGACGGGGCGAGTCGGACGCCGAACAGGCCGAGACCGTAGGCGACGAAGCCGACCGCGACGAGTCGCGACGCCGACAGCCGCTCGGAGAGGCGGCCGTACTGCGAGGAGACGAGGGCGCTCGCGAAGGCGACGGCCGAAAGCGTCGCGCCGATCCGGCCGGAGCCGAGCGCGTAGGCGTCACGCAAGAGCAGCGGGAGCGCGGTGAGGACGGCGCCGTAGAAGATGAAGAAGGCGGCGAAGAGCGCGAGAAAGATCGCCAACGCCTTCGGAAGGACGGCCACCGCCCGGAGGCGTCCGAGGTACGTCCGCACGTCGGTCGAGCGCTCGGCGTCGGGTTCGACCAGCGCCACGGCGGCGAACAGGCCGACGACGGCGCCGACGCCGAAAAAGAGGAAGGGCGCCGACCAGCGGATGCCGGCGAGCGCGCCACCCAGAAGCGGGTAGAACGCCGCCCCCGTGCCGATGGTGCTCCCGTTTACCCCCATCACCGCGTCGCGACGCGACCCGTCGTAGACGTCGCCGATGAGCGTCACCGCGAGCGTGATGAGCGCGCTCGCGCCGACGCCCTGGAGGAACCGGAGGACGATCACCTCGGCGAAGGTACGGGCGAAGGCGACGCCGGCGCCCGCGACGGCGAACAGAAAGAGGAGCGGGACGATGACCCGTCGGCGGCCGAAACGGTCGGCGACGAGTCCGACGAACGGCGTGACGACGATCCCGGGGAGGGTGTAGGCCGTGATCACCAGGCCCACCTGCGCGTCGGTCACGCCGAAGACGGGGCGGAGGTCGGGGAGGACGGGGCTGACCAGCGAGACGCCCATCACGCCCATCAGCGAACACGCGAGGATAACGTAGAGCGTGTGTGAACGCCACGGGACGGCTGCCAGCCCGCGATCCCCGTCGAGATCCAACACGGCGTTGGTGTTGTCCCGCTGGCTTGTTAGCGTAGCGTTTCGGCCGTCGGGACGCGTCGGCGGCGCCGACCCCGACGTCGCCCGCCCCGTTCGGTCGGTCCGGGGCGAACGTTCATGCGCCGGGGTGTGTTAGACGGGATACGGGCGCGAATCGACCGAACGCCCGGAGATCCATGACGCATCTTCGCGCCGAGGAACTGAGTTACGAGGTCGGGGACGAACGCATCCTCGACGGGGTGTCGCTCGACGTCGCGAGTGGGGAGACGGTCGCCATCGTCGGTCCCTCCGGCGCCGGCAAGTCGTCGCTACTCCGCCTACTCAACCGACTCGACGAGCCGACGGGCGGGACGGTCTACCTCGACGGGACCGACTACCGGACGATCCCCCCCGAACGGCTCCGCAAGCGGGTGGGGCTAGTTCCCCAGAACCCGGCGCTCCGGGAGGGGACCGTCCGCGAGAACGTCACCATCGGGCCGCGCCTCCGCGGGGAGACGGTGAGCGAGGTACGCCTCACCGAACTCCTGACTGCCGTCGACCTCGCGGGCTACGCCGACCGGGAGGCGAGCGACCTCTCGGGCGGTGAAGCCCAGCGGGTAGCCATCGCCCGGACGGTCGTCAACGATCCCGAGGTGATACTGCTGGACGAACCGACCGCGAGCCTCGACAGCGCGGCCGAGGCGGAGATCGAGCGCCTGCTGTCCGACCTCCTGGCGTCGGGCGACCGCACGGCCATCCTCGTCACGCACGACGACCGGCAGGCAGAACGGCTGGCGGATCGCGTGGCACGGATGCGCGACGGGCGGATCGTCGAGGTCGGAACGCCGCGGGAGGTGATCACGTGATAGCGCTTCCGGATCGGTTGGCCGACCCGGTCGTGATCGAAGGGCTGTTCCAGGTGGCCGCCGCGACGGCGATTGCGGCGCTCGTCATCGTCGTCTCGGCGATCCGCGATCTGGGGCTGGAGCGGGAACTCGGCGGCTCGTTCGTCCGCGGGTTCGTGCAGGTGATCGCGATGGGCGCGCTCATCGGCGTCCTCTTTACCATCCCGCTGGCCTACTCCGGGGTGTTGCTCGCGGCCATGGTCTGTTACGCCGCGTGGGAGTCCCGAAAGCGCGGCGGCGGGGTGCCGAACGCCTTCCGCATCTCCGTCGTCTCGCTCGCCCTCGGGTCCGCCGTCGTCATCGTGACCATGGTCGCGGCGGGCGCCATCGAGCGAACCGTCCGGAACCTCGTCCCGGTCGGCGGCATGATCATCGCGAACGCGATGAAGACGAACTCGCTCATGCTCGACCGATTCCAGGGCGAGGTCGAGTCGAATCGGGACGAGATCGAAGCCGTCCTCGCCCTCGGCGTCCCACCCGAACGCGCCATCTCCGAGTTCGTCACCGAGTCCGTGCGCGCGTCGCTCATCCCCGTCGTCGACGCCATGCGGACGCTCGGGCTAGTGTACATCCCCGGGATGATGGCGGGGATGATCCTCGGCGGCGCCAACCCCATCTACGCCGCCGAGTACCAGTTCGTCATCATGGGGATGATCTTCGCGGCGGGGGGGTTGACCAGCATGACCGCCAGCCACCTGCTCGGCCGGGCGGCCTTCACCGACGCGGCCCAGCTCCGCCGATTCGACGCCACCGAACCGACGCTCCTCGCGGCGCTCCGTGCCACCCTGAATCGGTGACGGTCGGAAACGACTCGCCTAGGCCGCCGCGACGGCGTCGAGGATCGCGTCGTAGTCGGGTTCGTTCGTCGGGTCGTCGGCCACCCAGCTGTACGTGACGACGCCGTCCGAATCGAGGACGAACACGGCGCGGTTCGCGATGCCGTAGAGACCGAGATCGGGGATGTCCATCGTCAGTCCGTACGCCTCGATGGCGTCGCCGGCCATGTCGCTCACGAGGTCGAACGCCAGACCGTGCTCCTCGCGGAACGCCCCCTGCGAGAACGGCGAGTCGGCGCTGATGCCGAAGACGGTCGCGTCGGCGTCGTGGAAGTCGCCGAGGCGCTCCTGCAGGCCGAGCATCTCGTTCCGGCAGGGGGGCGTGAACGCGCCGGGAAAGAAGGCGAGGACGACGGGTCCGTCGCCGAGGTGGTCGTCGAGGTCGAACGATTCGTGGTCGGCCGTGCCGACCGTCGCGGTGAACGTGGGAGCAGTGTCGCCGGTCGAAACCATACTCGAAGAAGGTGTTCTGACGGCATAAAACCAGCCACGAACGGCCGTCGCGAGCTGTTCCTCTCGGCGGCGGCGATCACCGAGGCGCGTCGAGACGCTCGCCGAGGCGGGTCAGCGCGTCGTCGAGGGTGATCCCCCGTTCGACCCGTCGGAGTGCCGCGAGGAGTCGGGGATCGACCGGCGGCGAGCGGACGAACAGCGCGCCGCCGGTGGCGGTCGCTCGCAGGACCCAGCGGGCGTACCGCCGGGCCGGTGCCCAGCCCACGTCGGTCAGGACGGTTGCCATCCGCCACGCCCACGCCCGACCCCCGGTCATCGAGAACAGGGAGAGCGCCTCGTCGAACCGGCCGAACGTGGCGTCCACGTCGGCGAGTCCCGGCGCGTAGAGATCGGCGAGCGCGACCTGCTGGGCGTCGATCAGGGCGGCGAGGACCGCGTCGATCTCCCGGTGGTCGGCGCGCTTGCGGCGGCGGTCGGGGTCGATCCCCACCTCGTGGAGCGTCAGCGCGAGGTCGTAGTTGATGTGGGCGTTGATGCCGAGGAAGGCGTCCTGCGCCACGAGCGCCGACCCCTCGACGGCGGTCGAGAAGGCGACGATCCACGGGTCGGGGACGGCATCGAGGTCGCCACGCTCGAACGCGAGGAAGGCCCGACGGTAGTAGTCCGCGAAGGCGACGGTGTAGCGGCGCATCCAGTCCGCGTCGGTGAAGCGACCATCCGCTATCGCGTCGCGGACGGCGGCGGTCATGCGGGTGTAGATCGTCAGGAAGACGGCGCGGCGGTCGCCGGTCTCGCGGAGCCGGCGTTCGAGGTCGCGCAGGCGGTGAAAGGCGTCCTCGACCGAGTCGAAGGGTGTCTCGGCGGCTGCGACGAGGGCCGGATCGGGATCGCGGGGGCGGACGGTCGCCGCCGGATCGGCCCGGAGCGCGAGACCGGCGGCCCGGAGGCGACGCGCGTCGAGCAGTCGGAGGAGCGTGGCGTAGCCGGCCATGACGTCGGGGAGGCGGAGCGCGACGAAATAGCTGGCGACGGACGTGCCTGGTTCGGCCGGTCGGGAGCCACAGGATCGAAGGGGGAGGGCGAACGATGGGCGTTCGACCGACACGAGCCATGACCGAGGGAGAAGACACGGCGGCCGAGTTCCGGATCGGGGCGACCGGCCGCTCGGCCCGGATCGTCGAGGGGGCGTTGCTCGGGGCGGTCGACGCGACGTATCCCCCGGACCGGTATCTCGACGGCTACGGCGGCGTGACGTTCACCCGACTGCTGATCGCCGCGGTGGTCGTGGTCGCGGGGATCGACTACCTCCGTGTCGACATGGCGGCGACGCCGATCCCGCTCAACTACCCCTTCTACGTCACGCTGGTGCATCTGCCGGTCGCGTTCCTGCTGCTCGAACGCTACTACGACATCCTTGCCGAGGTGGAGGGGGAACTGGTGCACCTCGCGGACACCCCGTCGATGGAGCGGCTGTACGAGTTGGGTATCGATCCCCCCGATCCCGAGCGAATCGCGGCCGCGTACGACGCCGTGTTGGATCGGGCCTTCCACCCCCTCGCGCTGGGGATCGGTGCCGTCGTCGGGAGCGCGGTGATGATCGTCATCGCCCGGGCGTTCGGCCTGTTCGCCGTCTACCCCCACACGCTGACGCTCGTCGCACTCGGCGCGGCTCACGGACTGTTCCTGTTCCCGTTCGTCGGGACGCTGGTGCTGGCGTACCGAATGACCGACAGCTTCATCCAGAACGTCGACAGCCTCGATCCGGACGGGGTCGGGGGGTACCGACGGATCGGCGACGCGTCGGTCACGCTCGTCGTCTACGGAATCGTGCTCATGACCTTCGATTTCGTGACCGCGTCGAGCGCGACGTTCGTCCCGGGGCTCGACGCCCGACTCGCCGTGTTCGGCGCGTACGGCTTCGTGCTGTGCGTGATGATCGGCATGACCGTCGTGACGACGTACCTCATCCGGGAGCGGTTGCTGACGATCAGGGATCGAAAACTCGCCGTCATCCGCTGGCAGTTCCGCGACGCCGAACAGGAGTTCTGGCGCCGGCACGCCGACGACGAGACGACCGACGACGCCGCGATGGACGTGCTCGCGATGGCGACGATGTACGAACAGCTCGCGTCGATGAACATGTGGCCGATCAACATCGCCTCGGCGGTGAAGCTCGCGGTCAGCGTCACGACCTCGCTGACGATCGTGGCGCTCGACCTCGGGTGGCTCACGATCCCGATCTGAGAACCGATGAGACGAACACCACGGTCGACGGCGAGCGGACGCCTCCGAGGGTGGATTCGCGGGGCGCTGGAAGCGCGGCTCGAACCGCCTGCGGACACGTCACCGGCCACCTACGCGCTCGTGGTGGCGCTCCGGCGGCTCGGCCGGGCGACGAACGCCGACCGACCGCCGCTCCCGCCAACCGTCACCGTTCGGACCCGCAGCGTCGGTCCCGACGACGGCCGTGTCACCGTCCGTTGTTATCGTCCCAGGGCCGGCGACGGGACGCTGCCGGTGACGGTCTTCCTCCACGGCGGCGGCTGGATCAGCGGCGACCTCGACACGAACCACCGCCTCTGTGGCTCCCTCGCCGCGGAGACGGGGCGTGCCGTCGTCGCCGTCGACTATCGACTCGCCCCCGAACACCGGTATCCGGCACAGCTCGACGACTGCGAGCGCGTCCTCGCCTGGCTCGCGACTCGCGGCCCCGCCCACGGACTCGACCCCGACGACGTGGCGCTCTTCGGGGCGAGCGCCGGCGGCACCCTCGCGGCGGCGCTGTGTGCCGACCGGGAGGCGGGCGCCAGCCCGACGATCCGACACCAGACGCTCGCCTATCCACTCGTCGATCCGGCTTTCGACGAGCGCCTCGCGAACCCGGGGCTCCTCCGACGGGCCGCCCGACCGCTGCTGGCCGGCCTCTGGAACCTCTACCTCCCGCCGGACGCCGACCGGTCCGATCCCCGCGTCGCGCCGCTCCGGACGGCGCGACTCGACACGCTCCCGGCGACGACGGTCGTCACGTGCGGACTCGACCCGCTACGAGCGGAGGGACGGGCCTACGTGCGGCGCCTCGCCGAGACCGAAGGGGAGACGGGACCGCCGGTCGCCCACGTCGCGTTTCCGTCCTACCCGCACGGCTTCCTGACGCTCCTGCCCACGGTGAGTCGGAGACGGACCGTAGCCGCGCTCCGGCGCATCCACGACGCGCGACCGGCACCGCGGGAGCGGTAGCCAGCGAGCGCCCCCTCGCGGGGCGTGTCACCGCCGCTAGATCGTCTCCAGCAGCCGGTCGATCCGCCGGATCGCCGTCTCGATGGCCTCGACGTCGGTCGCGTAGGAGAACCGGAGGTAGTCGGCCGCCTCGTCGCCGAAGTCGACGCCGGGCGTGACCGCGACGCCCGCCTCTAGCATGAGGTCGGCCACGTCGAGGGCGTCGCCGGGCAGGCCGCTCACGTCCGCCAGCAGGTAGTAGGCGCCCTGGGGGGTGTAGCCGAGGTCGAGTCCCCACTCCGTCACCGCGTCGACCAGCAGGTCGCGGCGCTCGCGGTACGTCTCGCGGATCTCGGCCAGACGGTCGGGTGGCGTCTCCAGTGCAGCGACGCCCGCGTCCTGCACGAAGTTCGGGGCACAGATGAGCACGTTCTGGGCGAGGCGGTTCACCGCGTCGACGTAGTCCGGCGGGACGATCACCCACCCCAACCGCCAGCCGGTCATCGCGAACCGCTTCGAGAAGCCGTCGAGGACGAACGCCTCGTCGGTGTACTCCAGCACGGAGTGTTCCTCGACGTCGTACGAGAGCCCGTGATACACCTCGTCGACGACGGGCGTCGCGCCGGCGTCGGCCGCCACGTCGACGAGTCCCGCGAGCGTCGCGCCGTCCATCACCGCGCCGGTCGGGTTGGCGGGCGAGTTGCACAGGAGGGCACGCGTCGACTCGTCGACAGCGGCGTCGAAGTCGGCGACGCGGGGCTGGAACCCCTCGCTCGCGCGCAACGGGACGGTTCGGATCGTCCCGCCGACCGTCCGCACGAAGTTGGGGTAGCAGGCGTAGTGGGGATCGGTGAGCACCACCTCGTCGCCGGGGTCGACGAGCGCGGCCATCGCGAGGAAGAGTCCGGGCGAGGTGCCGGGCGTGACGACGATCCGGTCGGGATCGACGTCCACGCCGTACTCGCGGTCGTACCGGGCGGCGATTGCACGGCGGAGAGCCGGCTTCCCTCGCGCGGCGGTGTAGTTCGTGTTGCCGGCCCGGAGCGAATCGACCGCCGTCTCGATCACGCGGTCGGGCGGCGAGAAGTCCGGTTCGCCCACTTCGAGGTGGACCACGTCGTCGACGTCGTTCGCCCGTTCGAGCACGTCCATCGCCATGAACGGGGTCACGTCGGCGCCACGTTTGGAGACCATCGGTGCCGCGGTAGGACGGGCGGACAGGAATACGCTCCGGTCGTTGCCGACGGCCCGAAGGCCGGCGACACGGGCCGGACTCGCGGCGCAGATTAGTCGAGGTCGAACCGGTCGTTGGTCATCACTTTGTGCCACGCGTCCACGAAGTCGTTCACGAACTTCTCTTCCCCGTCGTCGGCCCCGTAGACTTCCGCGACGGCGCGGAGCCGGGAGTTCGACCCGAAGACGAGGTCGAATCGCGTGGTCTCCCACTCGGTCTCACCCGTCTCGCGGTCACGGATCTCGAAGAGCAGGTCGTCGTCGTCGACGGACACCCACTCGTCGTCCATGCCGAGCAGGTTCGCGAAGAAGTCGTTGGTCAGCGTGCCCGGCTCGTCGGTGAGGACGCCGCGCTCGGAGTTCCCGTAGGTCGCACCGAGCGTACGCATCCCGCCGATCAGCGCCGTCATCTCCGACGCCGTCAGGCGGAGCAGTTCCGCCTTGTCGACCAGCAGCTCCTCCGGCCGCGGTTCGTAGTCGTCCGCATCGCCGAGGTAGTTGCGGAATCCGTCGGCCTCCGGCTCGAGCACCTCGAAGGACTCCACGTCGGTCTGTGCCTGCGTGGCGTCCGTCCTCCCGGGCTCGAACGGGATGTCGACGTCGTAGCCGGCGGCGGCCGCCGCCTGCTCGACGGCCACGTTGCCGCCGAGGACGATCAGGTCCGCGAGCGAGACCCGGACGTCGTCGTCGCGGGAGTCGTTGAACTCCGCCTGAATCTCCTCGTAGGTCTCCAGCACGGCGTCGAGCCGTTCGGGCTCGTTGACCTCCCAGCTCTTCTGGGGTTCGAGGCGGATGCGGGCGCCGTTCGCACCCCCGCGCTTGTCGCTGTGGCGGAACGTCGACGCCGCTGCCCACGCGGTCTTGACGCACTCGACGACGGAGAGATCGGAGTCGACGATCAGTTCTTCGAGCCGGGCGATCTCTTCCTCGCCGACGACCTCGTAGTCGGCGTCGGGGAGGGGGTCCTGCCACAGCATCGTCTCGTCGGGGACCTCGGGACCGAGGAACCGCTCGGGCGGGCCCATGTCGCGGTGGATGAGCTTGTACCACGCCTTCGCGAAGGACTCCTGGAACTCACGCGGGTCGTCCCGGAACTCCTCGAGGACCGCCCGGAAGTCGGGATCGTGCTTCAGGGCGACGTCCGTCGTCAGCATCATCACGTCCTCTTTGTCCGAGGGATCCTGAACGCCCGGCGCGGCGTCGTTGAGTTCGCCGTCCTTCGTGGTCCACTGCCACGCGCCGCCGGGGCCCTTCTCCGGCTCCCACTCGTAGGTGAGGAGGTTGTTGACGTAGCTCATGTCCCACTGGGTCGGCGTGGTGTTCCACGGGCCCTCGATGCCGCTGGTGATGGTGTCGGGACCGTTCCCCTCGCCGAAGTCGCTGTCCCAGCCGAGGCCCTGCTCCTCGATGGGCGCGGCCTCGGGTTCGGGACCGACGTGTTCGTCCGGATCGGCGGCGCCGTGGACCTTCCCGAAGGTGTGGCCGCCGGCGATGAGTGCGACCGTCTCTTTGTCGTTCATCGCCATGTGGCTGAACGTATCGCGGATGTTCGTCGCGGACCCGTCGAGGTCCGGCTCGCCGTTCGGGCCCTCCGGGTTCACGTAGATGAGACCCATCACGGTGTTGCCGAGCGGATGCTTGAGGCGACCGTCCTCGTCGAAGCGCTCGGTGGAGGTCATCTCCCAGTCCTGTTCGGGGCCCCAGTCGACGGCGTCGTCGCCCTTGAAGTCGTCCTCGCGGCCGCCGGCGAAGCCGAACGTCTCGAAGCCCATCGACTCCAGCGCGACGTTCCCGGCCAGGACGATCAGATCGGCCCAGGAAAGCTTCGTGCCGTACTTTCGCTTGACCGGCCAGAGCAGGCGGCGTGCCTTGTCGAGGTTGACGTTGTCGGGCCAGCTGTTGACCGGCGGGAGGCGCTGGTGCCCGCCGGCCGCGCCGCCGCGGCCGTCCTTGGTGCGGTACGTGCCGGCGCTGTGCCACGCCATCCGGATGAACAGCGGGCCGTAGTTGCCGTAGTCGGCCGGCCACCAGTCCTGCGACGTCGTCATCACCTCTTCGATGTCCGCCTTCACCGCCTCGAAGTCGAGTTCCTCGAACGCCTCGGCGTAGTCGAAGTCCTCGTCCATCGGGCCGACGTCGCCGGCGTGGTCGTCGAGTATCGACAGGTCCAGCTGGTTCGGCCACCAGTCCTGGTTCGACTGATGCGTGTGCCGGATCGCCTCGCCGCCGTCGGTCGCCAGGTGATCGGTTCCCTCGTCGGCGTCTCCAGTCTCGGAGGGGAGTGAGTCGTCCGTCATTAGCCAGTCGAGTGTTGGACATCCCGATATAAATCGTTGCGGGTATCGCAATTTCGATTCGCCATATGCTAACCGAATCTCGATGGGGAGGTGCGTCGACGGTCCGCGAACGGCGACGGACTACGGGCCGTCCGCGTTCGCGTCGTCCGCGTCCGTCGGCACCCCACACAGATTCCCCACCTCGTCGAACAGTTTGGCGCGGAGGTAGCGCGCCCGATAGCGGTTGGCGCCGTCGCCCGTGTCGCCCTCGCGAATCTCGTCCACGCGCCCGTCGGCGACGGCGTCGATGATCGTCTCGATCTGTTCTTTCTCGCTCGGCGTGAGATCGAACGCGTACGTTCGGGACTGCTCGGCCTCCAGCCGCGTCCACTCCCGCGCCGCGGCGATCACCATCGAACACGGCTCCCGACAGGGGAAGACGCCCGATCCCCCATCGACGGAGAGCGGCGTCTCGGCGTCGTACTCCCACTCGCGGCGTTTGAGACACTGCGAGTCGTCACAGCAGGCCTCCGCGACCCGGTCGACGTGTGCGTGCCCCTCGCCCCGGTCCCACGTCTGCACGACGCCGTAGATACCCGTCTGGCGCGACACCGTCTCGTGCCAGTGGGTCACGTCGAGGACTCCCTCGCGCTCGCGGTGCCAGTTGGCTATCGTCGCCGGGTAGAATCCGTCGACGGCCCGGACGGCGGCCGCGGGACCGAGGTCGACGAACGCCCAACCGTGCGGGAGCGTGGGCGCCGTCGACAGCGGCCGGTAGTCGCCGTCGTCGTCGGTCTTCCGCAGGCGCCGGGCCTCGCAGGGATCGGCGTACGTCGACAGCGCGTCGCGGGCGACGTCGACCTCGTCGGCGTGCCGGAGGTCGTAGCGGCGTCGGCCGTTCCCGGTCAGCCGGACGGTGACGGCGACCTGCCCCCACTCGCGGGTGACGCCGTCCCCGTCGTCGCGGAGTCGTTCGTCGCGCTCGGGTACCGACAGGTCGTCGGCCCGTTCGATCCAGCGGAGGAACGCCCAGTCGGCCGGGGTCTGGGGCGCGTGTTGGTGCCAGAACAGCCAGTTCTCGACGTACGCGCCGTGGCGGCGCGCGGCGTCGGCGAACGCGACCGCCGAGAGTCCCTCGTAGCTCGCCCCGGGGACGGCGAGGTGGAAGCCGTCGCCGTCGCGCGTCACGACGAGACCGTCGAAGTCGACGCCGTCGGTTGCGGCCTCGCGCAGGGCCTCGACCGGCCACGGATCGGCACGCTCGGACATCTCAATCACCGCCCGCCCGGTCGGCGGTGGGTCGATCACCGTCGTCTCCCGGCCAGGCGTCGACGCTCGCCCCCGCGTCGGCCGCCCGTTCGAGGATCACGTCGGCCATGAGCGGCTCCGTCCCGATGGCGCCGGCGTACCAGATGTCGTGGCCGTCGAGTCGGGTCGGAACCGCGTAGTCGCCGTCGCCGTCGGCGATGCCCAGGTCCGCCGGGATGTCCTCCTGCGTGTGGTAGCCGTCGGCGACGAACAGCGGGACGACGACGATAGCCTCGCTCTCGAAGTGGTCGGTCACGTCGTCGATCTCCGGGGGCTCGTCCATGAACAGCGCCCGGACCTCCGCGAACCGGTCCCGCTCACGCACCCGGTCGGCGTGGTACCGGATCGCCTTCGCGGAGTTCTCGTTGCGTTTGGTGCCGTGGCCGACGACCGCCAGCCCCACGCCCTCGCCCACGTCGGGGGTCCCCGTCACCGTCTCGGCCCGGCGGACGATCACGTCGGTCATCGCGCGATGGGTGCCGACCGGTCCGCAGTAGTGGACGGTCCCGTCCACGTCGCTCGGTTCGAGCGTCACGGAGTCGGCGCTCGTGCCGTCGGAGTCCCAGTCCGCGGCCTCGAAGTCCAGACGCAGTTCCCGCGGGATCACCTCCTCGGTGAAGTAGCCCTCGCTGACGAACAGCGGGACGACGTACACCTCGTCGGCGGCCACCGTCCGGAGGGCGTTGCGGAGCGACGGCTCCTCCTTCCAGTAGGCCTCCCGAACCTCGTCGAACGCGCCGGCGGCCCGAACGGCGTCGGCGTGGTCCTGTGCCGGCGCGCTCGACTTCGGGTTCAGATGTGACCCGTGGGCGACGATCAAGAGTGCCTCACTCATTGCGGCGCCGTAGGCTCGTGAGACTCTTAGGCCCTCCGTCCCGGCACGGCTCGGCGGCGCGCCCGCGGCGGGTGGGGTTTAGGTGCGCCTAAAGTTCGGAAGCGTTTTATCCTTTTAGGGGTGCCTAAATCGCATGTCGAGAGCGACGAACGGCGACGGACATCGGACGCTAGGGACGGGCAGGGTCGTCCGCGTCGGTGGCGGCCCGATCACGGGCCGTTCGGGCGACGGTGGGACCCCGTCCGGCAGAGTGATCGGTACCGAGCCTGCGACGGCGGGGGTCGCGCGTGAGCGGCACCGGGAGGCCGGGGAGGAAGCCGCCGACCACACCGACGCGACCGTCCGAGCGGTCGGCGGCCGGAATCGTCTTGTGGTGCGTCACTGTAGGTCCGTACGTGTCCGACCGGAGTATCGTCGACCTGATCGAGGACTGGCAGACGGGCTTTTTCGTGGTGGTCGGGAGCGCCGTCGTCGGGGTGCTCGTCGGCCTGGCTCTCCGGACGGTCGCGGGACCGCCCGGATTCGTGCTCGGCATCCTCGTCGGGGCGATTCTCGGATTCCTCGCGTACTCGTACCTCCGCTACGGGCGGTGATGCGGCGAACAGCGCGGAGGGCGCTCACGCCGACGCCGAGCCTGTCGGGACTTCGTCGTCGTTCGGGTCCTCGCGGTTGCGGACGGCGTCGAACCCTCACCCGTCGGCAGCCCGAACCTTGTACAGCCCGCCCGTCAGCCCGTCGCCGTCGTCGAGATACCCCTCGGACGCCCGGTCGGTGAAGTAGACGGCACCGTCGACGACCGTCGGCGCGCTCGTCACGTAGCCGACGCCGTCGACCGCCCAGCGTTCCTCGCCGGTCAGTTTCTCCAGCGCGTAGCAGGATCGGTCGTAGGAGCCGACGAGGACGTGATCGCCGGCGACCGTCGGACAACCGACGATCCGGCCCCCGGTGTCGAACGTCCACCGGACGTCGCCGGTCGCGGCGTCGAGCGCGTAGAGCCGCGAATCGTGGCTCCCGATGTAGACGGTGTCGGTGGCCGCCTCGACCGCCGGGCCGGACATCACCATCCCCCCGGTCTCGGTGGCCCACTCTTCGGTCCCGTCGTCGAGGGCGACCCGGTAGACGTGCTCGTCCCACGAGCCGAAGAAGGCGCTCCCGTCGTAGGTCGCGATTGGGCCCTTGATCGCGTCGCCGGTCGCGAACGACCACGCGAACGTCAGCTCCGGATACGTCCACGCGTACAGCCGGCCGTCGTTCGAGCCGACGACGAGCCGTTCGGCGTCGCGGTCGAGCGCGCACGTCGAGTGAGGGTGGTCCGTCGGCCGGCCGTCGTCCCAGACCACCTCGCCGGTGACGGCGTCGACGCCGAACATCGCGCCGCTCGGGTCGTCGTACTCGACGGCGATGTAGACGGTGCCGTCGTGATAGCCCGGACTCGACCCGATGGCGTCGCCGAGTGTCCGCCGCCAGAACCGCTCGCCCGTCCCGAGGTCGAACGCGTAGAGCGCGCCGTCGTAGGCGCCGACGTAAACCGTCCCGTTCGCGACGACTGGCGTGCCGTGGATGCCCCGCGCCGTCTCCTCGACGGCGGCCGTCCAGACGACGTCGCCGGCCGGCGTCACCCGCCGCACGTCGCCGGCGTCGCCTGGGACGACGAGATCGCCCGCCGGCGTCGCGACTGGACTCGCCTTCGCCGCCGTGTGGTCGCCCGTGTTCACGTTGCGCAACGTCCACTCGACGCTCGGCTCCGCGGGGACCGTCGCGTCGGGGTAGACGCCACGACGGTGGAGACCGCCGCGGAACGCCGTCGTGGCGGCCGCGGACGCCGGGAGACCGGCGTCGTCGATACGGCCGGGGACGGCCGAGGGGGCGTCGAGACAGCCGGCGACGCCGCCGGTCGCGGCGAGACCGATGGCACCGAGGACGGCGCGTCGGGAGGGACTGGTCATCGTGTGAGGCGTCCACGCCGGAGGAACATATGTGGTGGGGACGAACTCGTGGTGGCCGGGACCGACGAGAGCAGTAGTCGATTCCAGGCGGCGTTCGTCCGATCCGAACTCTCCGTCGAATTTATCCGGCTGTTGAAACAAGCGCCCATATGGCCGAACAGCCTGTCGACGTCGAGCCAGCGGGCGAGAACGTCGCCGGTGAGACGCCCGCCGCGGAGCCGGAAGCCGTCACCGACGACACGACGATCCACGACGACGACGTCGAACTCGAACGGACCATCGGGCTGGTCGGCGGGCTGGCTATCGGGATCGGGACCATGATCGGGGCGGGGATCTTCGTGTTCCCGGGATTGGCGGCCGAAAACGCCGGTCTCGCGGCCACGCTCTCGTTCGCAATCGGCGGGCTGGTCGCCTTGCTCGTGGCGTTACCGACCTCCGAACTCGCCACGGCGATGCCCCGGAGCGGTGGCGGCTACTACTTCATCTCGCGGGGGATGGGGACGGCCTACGGTGCAATCGTCGGACTGGGCCTGTGGTTGGGCCTGATGTTCGCCTCCGCGTTCTATCTCGTCGGTCTCGGCCACTACGCGAGCGCCGTGTTCGCCGAACTCGGCGTCGGACTCCCGTTCAGTCCCGTCGTCGGGATCGGACTGCTGTTCGGCGTCGCGCTGACGGCGTTGAGCATCGGCGGAACGGAGAACACGGCCAAGATCCAGAACGTAGTGGTGGGGGTCCTCCTCCTGGTGCTCACGGTCTTTCTCTCGTACGGCGTGCTCGACGCGGTCGGCGTCTTCGGTCGTGGAAGCGTCCCGGAGGCGTTCTTCTCCAGGGGGCACTTTCCGGTGTTGACGACCGCGGCGCTCGTGTTCACGTCGTATCTGGGGTTCGCCCAGGTCGCGACGGTCGCGGGCGAGATCAAGCAGCCGGGACGGAACCTCCCGCTGGCGATGGTCGGGTCGGTCCTGGTCGTCACCGTCTTCTACGTCGTAACCATTTTCGTCGCGACCAGCGCGTTCGGTGCGGACCGGCTGGGCCAGTTCGGCGAGACGGCGATGGTCGAAGTCGCCCGCGACTTCCTCGGGTTGCCCGGCGCGGTCGCGATCCTGGGTGCCGGGCTGTTGGCGACGTTCTCCAGCGCGAACGCGTCGATCCTCAGCGCCTCGCGGGCGGTGTACGCACTGAGCCGTGACGCCCTGCTTCCCCGCAGAGCGAGCGAGGTCAACCTCCGGTACGGCACGCCACACGTCGCGTTGCTCACTGCCGGTGGGCCGATCCTCGTCCTCGTCGCGACCGGCCAGGTCGAACTGCTCGCGGAGGTCGCCTCGTTCCTCCATCTCATCATGTACGGGCTGATGTGCGTCGCCCTGATCGTGTTACGGCGGCGAAGTCCCGAGTGGTACTCCCCCAGTTACCGTGTGCCGGGCTATCCAGTGGTCCCGGCCGTGGGGGCACTCGCGAGCTTCGGGCTGATCGCCTTCATGCAACCCGCGTCCATCGGCGTCGGCATCGTGGTCATGCTCGTCTCGTACCTCTGGTACCGTTATTACGCTCGAGACGTCACACTCAAAGGGGATATCTGAACATGACGGACCGCCCATCGATACTCGTCCCGATTCGCGTGCTCGAAGGGGAGTCGGTCCCGGAGGGTGTGTCCGACCTCCTCGCGAACACCCACGTCGTCCTCCTGGGATACCACGTGATTCCGGAACAGACTGCACCGGGACAGGCACAGATGCAGTTCGAGGAGCGAGCCACCAACCGTCTCGACGAGTACGAGGCGATATTCGAGGAGGCGGGGGCGACCGTCGAACGGCGTCTCGTATTCACGCACGACGGGCAGAAGACTATCGACCGAACGATATCCGAGCACGACTGCATGGCGGTACTCGTCCCGAACGCGACGGGACCGGTCGAAGACGTGCTCGTCGCCGTCCGTGGGACCGTGGGGGTCGACCGCCTCTCCCGCGTCGTCGCCGGCGTGTTCGGTGAGATGGACGCCTCGGTAACGCTGTATCACGTCGCCGAGACCGACGAAACGGACGAGGACGTCAGGACGCTGCTCGATGGGATGGTAGACCGACTGGGGGATCTCGGCATGGACGCGACGATGATCGAGACGCGCGTCGACCGGGATCGGGGGCCCCTCGATGCGATCGTCGAGACGGCGGAGTCGTTCGACGCCGTCGTCATGGGCGAAACCGATCCCTCGCTATCGACGTTCGTGTTCGGCATGCCCGCCGACCAGGTCGCCGACCGCTTTCTCGGTCCCGTGCTCGTCGTGCAGCGCGAACCAGCTTCGGACGACTCGGCGGAGTAGGGCCGGCTCCCTCGCGAACAGCGGCGTCGACGAACGACTCTCCGTCGCCGCCGCCGAGTTCGCCAGCGACGTGAATCCGCCCGGTCCCGAGCTAGGTGCCGTCGACGCGACCGTCGGCGCCCTCGCTCGTCGAGAGGGCGGGACAGCCGTCACCGACGACTCCGACCTCACCCACGAGGAAACGAAGGCCGTTATCGACATCGACGAGTATCGAAACGGATACCGCTGGTTCGGCTGGTCGATCCGGGATGCTGTCACAGGACGAAGCAATTCGAAAGCGGAGACGACTCAGGAACGAGGCCCGGGACCACTAATTATTCTGATATCTAATGAGGTGAGATCGCGATGATACTCCTGTGCGAGTGCGAATCCTCGAACGGCAGTAAACAGGCCTCTAGCGGCGACTGAAGTGAATGTAGAATAGTCCCACCAGGATTCGAACCTGGGTCGAAGCCCCCAGAAGGCTTCAGGATTGGCCGCTACCCCATGGGACTGACGCGACTCCGGCGCGCGTCCGGAAGTCATCACACCATACCCGCGAGTCGCATATGAGTGTTGCGAAGTCGCGGCACCCCGGAGACCCGGTCGAAACGGGGCGTCACCCCGTCTCGATCCCCAGCAGCCGGATCACGTGCGCGAAGCTCAGCAGGTGGTCGGCGCGGTCGAGCGAGCCGTCGCCCGGATCGAGTACGGCCACCGCGTCGCCGACTCTGGCGTCGAGCGTCGACGCGGCGTCCTCGCCCAGCCAGCCGAGCGCACGGTAGCGGGCGATGGCGTCCCGCGTCTCCCGCTCGCCGGCCGTCCGCACGAGGTAAGCGATCCAGTCCCGACCGACGCGTCGCCCAGCGGGCACGTCCGGAAAGGCGGGGAGGTACGGTCGCTCGCCCAGCGCCGCGGGGTCGACGCCGCCGACGGCGACCAGCAGCTCACACTGTTCGTGGGAGGGCTCGTCCGGCGCCGCCGGTCGGTACGCCGACTCCTCCACCGGCGGGAGGCTGACGCCCGCCTCGGCGTCGGCGTCCGCCGGGTCGGCGAGCGACCGGAGTTCCTGCGCGTCGTAGTCGGACGGGTCGAACACGGGGGACACATCATGGGCCGTGCTCAAGGCTCTTTGGACGGCGTTACAGTGTAACGAGGCGAACCCCACGGCTTCGGCCACGAGGAGGAGTCGAGTGCCGCGACGACGCGGACGCCAGCCGGTCGAGTGGAAACCGGGTCAACTAGGGGTCGTTCTTGCCACTATCTCGGAGACGGGGCGCTTCGTAGAACGGCTAATCAGCCGCTATATGCCCCAAATCGCCGTATTTCGGGCGTTCGTACCGATCCGGGGTACGGAACAGTGTTGCCAGTTCCTCGGGGGTTATATCCGTCACTCGATTAACGCTCACATGACGCGGATTTCACGCCGAACCTATCTCTCGGGCGTCGGCACCGCCGCGACGGTCGGTCTCGCCGGCTGTGCGGGCGGTGGCGGCACCGACTCGCTCGCGGTGGCGTACATGCCGATCTTCCCCGACCTCCAGTACTTCGTAATGGAGTCGGAGGGGTACTTCGAGAACGTCGACGCGACGGTCGAGGGGAACGAGTTCACCGACGGTCCCGCAATCGTGCAGGCGTACGGCGGCGGCGAACTCGACGTGGCGATGTTCGGCATCGTCCCGTCGATGATCGTCATCGACAGGGGGATTCCGGCGAAGGTGACCGCCGCGAACATCAAAGAGCCGATGGCGATCATGGCGCACGAGGACCTGCAAGCGCTGTGGGCGGAGCACGGCGCCGACGCGTTCTCGGTCTGGCAGGAAGAGACGGGTCGAACCTTCCGGTTCGGGACCTTCCCGCAGGGGTCGGTTCCCGACGTGCTCCTTCGGTACTGGCTCGAATCCGAGGACGTCGACACGTCGGCGGTCGACATCGTCGAGATCAACGGCGCGAACGCGGTCTGGCAGGCCATCGCCAACGGGGAGATCGACGGCTCGTCGATCATGGAACCGGTGCCGACGCGGGCGGCCCAGGAGCGCGTGCCGGTGCAGACGTTCCGCACCGCGGACGAGATCATGCCCGGCCAGCCCGCGGCCGTGACGTTGATGAGCGACGACGTGCGCGGGACGCCCGTCGCCGAGCAGTTCCTCGAACAGCACGTCCGGGCGACGGAGTTCATCCGGAACGAGCCGGAGGCGACGGCCGACATCGTCGAGTCCGGCATCGGCATGGACGCCGATCAGGCGCTGTCGGCGCTCCGGGGACCACTCTCCAACTTCGTGACGGACCCCCGCGAGATCGAGAACGGGACGGAGATCTTCTCCCGGTTCGCCAACGAGAACGGACAGATCGAGGAACAGCTGTCGCTCGAACAGATCTTCGACTACAGCGTCTACGAGACCCTGTAACATGGCAATCGACGTAACCGAGGACGTAGACCACACCACCGGGACGCCGGGCGACGTCCTCGCCGATATCGACGGCCGTCGCGCACTCCGTGGCCTGGGTGGCGTCCTCGTCTTCCTCCTCGTCTGGACCGGGGCTTCGCTCACCCAGCCGTCGTACGTCCTCCCGACCCCGTTCGCCGTCGCGGAGACGTCCTACGCGCAGGCGGCGAGCGGCGAACTGTTCGTCGCCCTCGGCAACAGCGTCCTCCACTGGGTCCCCGGCGCCGTCTTCGGGACCGGTCTGGGAATCGCCGCGGGCATCGCCCTGGCGTGGAGTCCGTACCTCGACGACGTCTCCTCGCCCGTCGTCCGCGTGCTCCGGCCGGTCCCTCCGCTCGCGCTCGTCGGGTTCGCCATCGCGTGGTTCGGCATCAACCACGCCGGGGCGGCGTTCATCATCGCCGTCGGAGCGTTCTGGATCAACTTCTACGCGACCTACGGCGGCGTCGAGGGCGTCTCCGAGGACCTGCTGGACGTGGCCCGGAGCCTCGGCGTCCAGGGCGACCTCGACCTCATCCGGACGGTCGTCGTCCCGGCGTCGCTCCCGGAGATCACGACGGGAATCCGAACCGGGATCGGTCGGTGCTGGATGCTGGTCGTCGCCTCGGAGATCTTCGGCGTGCCGGGGATCGGCCGACGCATCCTTCGAGCCTCGAACAACCTCCAAGTCGACGTCGTCATCACCTACATCCTCGTGTTGAGCCTGATGTTCCTGCTCGTCGACGTGGCGTTTCGCGCACTCCAACGGAGGGCGCTCGCGTGGCGATGAACGACGTGACCCCCGACGAAGAGGAGGCGGGAGTCCCCCGGGTCCGGATCGACGGCGTCGGCAAGCGATACGAGGGGAGCAACGGCCCGGTGCAGGCGCTCGAAGGCGTCTCCGTCGACGTATCCGCGGGGGAGTTCGTCTGTATCGTCGGTCCCTCCGGCTGCGGCAAGACGACGCTGTTTCGCATCATCGCCGGTCTCGAATCGGCGACGACGGGGAGCGTCTCCCTCGACGGCGACCGGGTCGACGCCCCGAGCACCGACCTCGGTCTCGTCTTCCAGGAGTACCACCTGTTCCCGTGGCGCACCGTCGCCGGCAACGTCGGCTTCGGGTTGGAACAGACGGGCGTCGCGGCCGCCGAGCGCGAGCGACGGGTCCGGAAGCTACTCGACCTCGTCGGTCTCGACGGCTTCGCGGACACCTACCCGCGAGATCTCTCGGGCGGGATGAAACAGCGGGTGGCGCTGGCACGGGCGCTCGCCGTCGACCCCGGACTCCTCCTGATGGACGAGCCGTTCGGGGCCGTGGACGCCCAGACGAAGAAGATGCTCCAGGACGAACTGCTCGACATCTGGACGGAGACGGGCAAGACCATCCTCTTTGTCACCCACGACGTCGAGGAGGCGGTCAAACTCGCGGATCGAGTGGTCGTCATGGGGAAGGACCCGGGCCACGTCCGGGAGACGGTGGAGGTAGCCGTCGAACGCCCGCGGAGCCGGTCGGACGAGGCGTTCGGCGCCACCTACGAGCGGGTTCTCGGTCTCATCGAGGGGTAAGGCCTGACGGACGCGACGGAACCGACACCTACATTCGGCGCTCGACGCGTTGGGTGACGTATGTACGTCGGCCGCTTCATCGTCGTCGGCCCGGGCGTGGGCGCCTACCGCGTCTCCTCCCGGTCGTTCCCGAACCGCCGAATCGTCGAGCGAGAGGGCACCCTCACCGTCACCCCGACGCCGGACGCCCCGGAGACGGACAACCCCTACATCGCCTACAACTGCGTCCGCGAGAGTGACGAGCGGGCCGTCATCGGCAACGGATCGCACGTCGACCCAGTGACCGAGAAGCTCGATACGGGCTACCCCGCCCGCGACGCGCTGGCGACGGCGCTACTCGCACTCGACTACGAGAAGGACGACTACGACACGCCACGGATCGCGGGCGTGATCGAAGACGACGCGGCGACGGTGGGCATCGTCCGCCGGGACGCCCTGCTGGTCGAAGAAGTGGCGGAACCGACGCTCGTCGCCACCTACGAAGAGGACCGCCCGCGCGCGTTCGACTTCGCGGCGACCGACGCCTCGGCGGCGGCCCGGGAGGCGTACGACCTCGACTTCGAACACGCCGTCTGTGCGGCGGGGGTCGCCGTCGACGACGGCGTGACGACGGGTATCGTCAACGGCGACTAGTCGGCTCGTTCGCGGCGACGGCGGGCCGCGGGCACCGGCCGGACGACGCCGAACAGCAGGCGGTTGGCCGCCAGGCCGATGCCGAGACCGTAGAGAACGAGCGGAACGGTGCCGGTCGTGGCGTCGGCTGTCGCAACCGCCCAGACGATTCCGAGCATTGCGACGGCGGCACCGAGGTACAGCAGGTATCGCCCGAGCTGGCTTCGATCCGAGGCGGCCGTCAGGAGGCCCCAACCGAGCGCCACGGCGGGGACGAGCCACCAGTCGACCGACGGGAGGGTGACGGCGGTCGTCAGCAGCGTCGCGGTGACGAACGTCGCACAGGCGATACCGAGTTCCACACGGACGATTTGGGAGTCGACGCCGCCGTCGGGATCGGGGGAGGGAGTCGAGTCGGGGACGGACACGGTCGAATCCACGACGACCGGCGTCGTAAGCGTTGGGCCGCGATCACGACAAGGCCTAACCACCGCGGGCCGCAAGCGACCGTCATGCGCCTCGGCGTCATCTCCGACGTTCACGGCAATCGGGTCGCACTCGAAGCCGTCCGCGACGACATGCCTGACGTGGACCGACTGGTCTGTGCGGGCGACGTGGTGGGCTACAACCCGTGGCCGGTCGACTGCGTCGCGGCGGTTCGTGAGCAGGAGGTCCCGACCGTGATGGGGAATCACGACCGGGCGGTCGCGGGCGAGACGCCGTTCCGCTTCAACTCGATGGCCGCCGCGGGCGTCGAGTACGCCCGCGAGCGACTCGACGAGGACGCCCTGTCGTGGCTGGCCGACCTGCCCCCCGAACGAGTCGTCGCCGACGGCCGAGTGAAACTCGTCCACGGCCACCCCGACGACCCCGACCGCTACACCTACCCCGACGAGTTCTCGGCGCGGATGCTCGACGGAGAGGATCTACTGGTGACGGGTCACACGCACGTCCAGGGCCACCGCGTCTTCGAGGACGGCGTCGTGATGAATCCGGGGAGCGTCGGCCAACCGAGGGACGGCGACCCGCGGGCGGGGTACGCGGTGGTCGAATTGGGCGACCGGGAGGGCGGCGACGCGGTGACGGTCGAAGAACGCCGCGTCGAGTACGACGTGGACGCCGTCGTCGACGCGGTGCGGGAGGCGGGGTTGCCCGAGCGGATCGGGACGCGACTGTACGAAGGGCGATAGCGGACGCGACTGTACGAAGGGCGATAGCGGACGCGGAGTCAGATCGTCTGTTCCTGCACGATTTCGAGGGTCCGCTCGCGGTCCTCCCAGTTGACGAAGATGGCGACGGAGGTAGCGGAGGTGATGAGGTCGTGGATGTTGATGCCGGCCTCGGAGACGGGTTGGACGATGTCGAGGATGATCCCGGGTCGGTTCGGGAGTTCGCCACCGGTTACCCGGATGACGGCGAACCGGTTCTCGACCGTCACGGAGGAGAGCGTCTCGTCTTCGACGACCCGTTCGTGGAGGATGTACTCGGCGTCCTCCGCCAGGTCGTCGTTGACGTAGAAGGTGACCGAGTCCATGCCGCTGGCGACGGCGTCGATGTTGATGTCCTCGCTCCGGAGCGCCTGCGCGAGGTCGGCGAGGATGCCCGG